>ENA-OQDW01000247-OQDW01000247.1-human-gut-metagenome-genome-assembly--contig:-NODE-247-length-23317-cov-3.230918_pt1 | contig 23317 bp, 24 predicted proteins | sample MGYA00242784_ERZ504613 | MGnify/ENA primary metagenome ERZ504613 (study PRJEB26092, sample SAMD00036330) | human gut metagenome | host: Homo sapiens | study: EMG produced TPA metagenomics assembly of...
CAGCTTCATCAGGCTACACCTCCGGGTTTTCCACCGTGACCTCGGCCATTAGCATGATGTGGTCGGATACGGTTTGGACATAGGGCTTTGCCCAGCGGCACTCCACGCTGGCAGAAAAAAGAATATTATCGAGATAGGGATACTCTGAGCCATCATCACTGGGAAAGGTTACAATAGGGCGCTGCGCCGTGTTGACCGGCGTCATCCCCTGAAAGCCATCCAGCTCGGAAAAATCCAGAATATTGAAATCCCCCATCAGCAGGCAGGGCGCTTTCCCCCGCAGCGTTTTGCTGATTACCGCAATCTGATTTGTGCGAAGCTCCGTTCGTTCAAAAGAGAGGTGCGTATTATAAATACGCACAGGGATGCCATCCGCCCGGATGGTCACGCCTCCCAGCACGCGGCCCTCCTCCAAGCCTGTCTCCAGCCGGTGCAGCTCCACCGCCTCAAACGGATACCGGCTTAGAATGCCGATCCCATATTCATTACCAGGCAAGCCAATCGCCGGGAAAAAGCGGTAGTACGGCAGTGTTTTCTGCGAGAGCATACGCAGCAGATTTTTGCCGCCCGCCCGCGTGCCGCCGCGATCCAGCTCCTGTAGGCACACGATATCAAGGCTGTTTGTGTTGATATCCTGCGCAATCTCCTCCACCGCCGTGCCGTCAACGCAGTTTTTCACATTATAGGTCGCCACCCGGAGCGTCACGCTCTGTGCTGGCGTTATATTCTCCGGCGGGGCGACGGGCCTTGAGCCGCTCCCCGGCACGCCGTCAAGATACCCGAGCACGCCGGTCACAAACTGTAAAACAATCAGGAAGCCGGCAAGCAAGGCGCTTCCGATTTGCTGCAACATATCCATTCCTCCATTTGATTGCATCGCTCAATTTGATTTTGATAAGCTTCTTCTGAATTTTAATCGTTCCCACCCCCAATGTCAAACATTCTTCAAGCCAAAGTTGCGGGGCTTACTAGAAAAATGCGATGCAACGCGGGAGCGCAACGCAAAAAGAGCTCCGTCCGATGCATGCACACAGGGCGGAGCCAAATGGAAAGGGGTATGAATACGTCAAAGAGTAAATAGCGAAGCGGCGCTAAAACGTTCCCTCCTGCTCACCCGCAAGCGTCAGAGAAATATTCAGGTTTCCATTGCGCTGGCGGATTGCGTCGAGGAACGCTTTTTGCTCAGCCTCCTCCTTCATTTGTATATCATAGACAACCTCAAACAGCGCGCCGAAATCACTTGTTTTCACCTTTTTGCGCGTCCAGAATACCGTATATCGTTCTAAAAGATCGTCAAACAGGCCGTGGAAATTAAGGTTTTCCGGCACAGTAATCTTCAGTGTCATCCGCGCCGTTTTCGGTTGGCCAAAATGCACGATCTGCAAAATAGCCATCGCCGCGCAGAGGATCATCGCAAAAAGCACTGCATAGCCGATATAGCCCATGCCGCACGCAAGCCCCACGCCAAGAGTGAAAAACACATAGGCGATATCCTTCGGATCGCCCGGCGCACTACGAAAACGAATGAGGGAGAACGCACCGGCCAGGCTGAACGCCCGCGCCACATTATTGCCCACCAGCAGGATGATAACAGCGATGATGGCGGGGAGCATGATAAGCGTTACGGGGAAGCTGGGGGTATAGCCCTCCTTTTGATGCGTCAGCAAGTAAGTCAGGCTGATCAGCAGCCCCAGCAGCAGGGAAGCTCCTATAATCAGGAACGCGTTCAGCGGGGTTAGTTCATCCACAATAGAAGAAAAAATAGTCGTCAGCATTCAAAATCGACCTTTCTTAGTTCAAATAAATGGGATATATCAAGAAACCCGTTTTCTCCACTGGGCACTTGGGCGGCGTCGCACGGATCCGCCCGCAGCCACTGCTGATATTCCGTACCGTATTTGGAAAAGCCGCGGCTGTAAATCTCTAGGGCGGACAGCTCACGCACGAGCCAAAGCGGCAGTGTACCTAGCGTTTTAATCTCCATCAGGCGCTGATCCTCCGGAATCAGAAGCCCGCCGAAGGAGCCGGCCTCCAGCAAAAGCTGTTCACGCCGTGTGCAAATTTCACGGTCAAAGGTGACACGCAGAGTTGGATCTTCCTTCCCTGTAAACGCGAGCCTTTTGTAGCTGATATAAGCCGCCGGACGAACCGCATACAGGTTTAAAAAACAGCTGATCTCCCGAAGCACCTCCCGCGAGAGGTAATCAGGCATTACGGGCAGCGCACCGCCCGCAAGGAGCCGGTAGGCCTCTCCCAGCGGGAGCTCCACGCGGCGCTTTGCCGTAACGCCGCCAATCTTTTTTTTCAATTCTACAAACACCGGCTCCTGCTGCGAACGAGGAATGCGATAGCTGCGCACGCGGAGCTTTTCTTTATAATAAGGGTGCGAGAGGGAATGCCGGATCAAGTCATGATGTTTCGTATCATAATATAGACTGTATATCTCATAATCCTCACCGTTTTCACAGTAGCTATCGAGGCCCATGTGCTTCTCTAGCGAGGGTAAGAGCGTCTGATACTGTGTCAGGGTCAGCAGATACTTCTTTTCATACCTCCGAAAGGTTGCAATGGCCATCCCAATCCTCCTTTGCCGGCGCATCCATCGCGCCTGCTAAATTGCTATCAGTATAATCCCATTTTCTGAAATTCCTCTGAAAAAAGGCTTTCAGGATCCTTTCAGCTAAATTGGTTACAATGCCGAGGGGCAAAAGGAGAGGAAGGGCGTAGAATAGCGTCAAACACATTGTTTGACGCATACATATAAAAACTGAAAACAAAGGGATGTGTTTCGAATGCGAATCCTGATTGTGGAAGATGAAATCCGCCTGGCTGAAGCGCTTGGCCAGATTATGGAGGAAAATAAATACACGGCTGATATCGTGCACGACGGAGAGGCCGGCCTCGATTACGCACTCAGCGGGATCTACGATGTGATCGTGCTGGATGTGATGCTGCCGAAACGAAATGGGTTTGACATTGTGCGTGAATTGCGCGCGCAGAAAGATCAAACGCCGGTTCTGCTCCTGACGGCAAAAGACGAGGTGCAGGATAAGGTGACAGGCCTTGACTGCGGCGCGGATGACTACCTGACCAAGCCCTTTTTCACGGAGGAGCTGCTCGCTCGCGTGCGTGCCCTCTCCCGCAGGCAGGGCGATGTGGTGCTAAACGAGCTCTCCTTTGGGGATTTAACGCTCAATTTATCTGCTTATACGCTGCAATGTGGCGCAAAAAGCGTTCGCTTGGGGCGCAAGGAGTTTGAAGTGATCCGCCTGTTGTTATCAAACCCCAAGATTATCCTCTCCAAGGAGACGCTACTACTAAAAATCTGGGGCAGCGAATCTGAGGCGGAGGATAATAACGTGGAGGCCTATATTTCCTTTCTGCGCAAAAAGCTTGCCTTTCTGCACAGCACGGTGCAGATCGCCACCGCGCGCAAGCTCGGCTACCATCTGGAGGAAAACGCCCATGCTGAATAAACTGCGTTGGAAGTTTGTGTTGATCAATATGATTCTGGTCACACTCGTGCTGACCATTGTTTTCACAGCGGTGCTGGCCTCCTCCTACCACCGGCTGGAGATGGACGGCGTGCAGGCTATGGAGCGCGTTCTGCGCGAAGGGGATACCGCCTTTCCCAAGCGGGAAATCGGCGGCAAACTGCCCGGCGGAAAAGCGCCGCAAAAATGATGACAGCCGCGTTTTATGTTGAGCTGGATGGCGGCGGCGCTGTCCAGAGGGTCGTGGGCGAAAACGTGACGGTTATGGACAACGGCGCGCTAAACGCCATCGTATCGGCCGCACGCGCACAAGGAAAAACCTCCGGCGTTATCCGTGGCGAAAGCCTGCGCTTTCTCATCCAGGGCAGCCGCATCGCCTTTGCGGACCGCGCCGGCGAGATCGCAAGCCTGACCTCCTTGCTAAAAACCTCCGCGCTCGTCGGCCTTTTTGGCCTGCTCGCCTTTTTTGGCATCAGCCTGTTTCTCGCGCGATGGGCGCTGCGTCCTCTCGAAAAATCATGGCGGCAGCAGCGGCAGTTCGTAGCGGATGCCTCCCATGAACTAAAAACGCCTTTGACCGTGATTCTCGCCAACATGGGGATCGTCCTCTCCCACCGGGATGAAACCGTGCAGAGCCAGGCAAAATGGCTCGAATACACCCAGACGGAGGCGACCCATATGAAGGAGCTCGTGGGGAGCCTGCTGTTCCTCGCACAGGCGGACGACGTCCGGCAGGCGCTCACGCTCTCTGAGCTGAATTTCAGCGACACGGTCTGGAGCAGCGTGCTGCTGTTTGAGTCTCTTGCCTTTGAGCAGAGTAAAACACTCACAAGCGAAATTGAAAAAGACGTGGTGCTCCTAGGCGATGAGGAGCGGCTGCGCCGCATGACCGCCATCCTGCTGGATAATGCCATGAAATACTCCGGCGAGGGCGGCGCCGTCACGCTCCGGCTGCAAAAATTGCAGGAGAAGGCTGTGCTAACAGTGCATAATACCGGCGATCAAATTCCCGCGGATCAAATCCCCCATATCTTTGAGCGGTTTTACCGGGTGGACAGCTCCCGCACCCGTGCGCAGGGCGGTTATGCCTCGGCCTTTCGATCGCGCAGAGCATCGTGCAGGCCCACCACGGCAAAATCCATGCGCAAAGCGACACACAGGCACCACTTTCACCGTGGCTCTTCCAATGTGTACACAGCGAACGATAAAGTATAAGAAAAAAGTAACAAAATAAGAATTCTACCACGAATTCATTCTTCGTTCACACTTCTTTTATTGACATCCCTTCCGCAATCACGTACACTAATAGGGTGGGCTCTTTTGCCCATAGGGAGGGATCAAATCAAATGGCTGTTAAGCATAAAGCGCAACGCGCGGCGGCGGGGGCGGTCCTCGACCAGCTGCTCAAATATGTGGACAAGGATCCGCAGGCAAACCTGCTGAAACTGATGGACAAGGTCCAGGGCATCGTTGGGAACCTTTTTCCCGCAAAATCCCTGGAGGGAATCCGCAAAGGCGCGGAAGACCCGGAGAACGTGTGGAATCAGTTTGCGATGAGTATCCTGCGCGATATCGACCGCGACGTAATCAAAAAAATGTTTCTCGCGCTCGGACTTCACGCCGCCTACCACGGCACAAAAACCGTGCGCGAGAATCGTGAAAAATACCAGTGCAATATCCCCTGGATCATTCTGCTCGACCCAACCAGTGCCTGCAACCTCAAATGCAAGGGCTGCTGGGCGGCGGAATACGGCCATCGCCAGAGCTTGAGCTACGAAGAGCTCAGCGAGATTGTCCGCCAGGGCAAGGAAATGGGCACCCATTTTTATATGTTCACGGGCGGGGAGCCGCTCGTGCGCAAGGATGACGTAATCCGCCTGTGCGAAGAAAACCCGGATTGCGCCTTTCTGCCTATACGAACGCGACGCTTGTCGATCAGGCGTTCTGCGACGACATGAAGCGGGTAGGCAACTTTGCCCTTGCCATCAGCATTGAAGGCACGCGCGAAAGCAATGACGCCCGCCGCGGTGAAGGCGTTTACGACAAGGTCATGTCCGCCATGGACCTGCTCAAGAAGAATAAGCTGCTCTTCGGCATTTCAGTCTGCTATACAAGCCAGAATGTCGATGCGGTCACAAGCGATGCATTCATCGACCTAATGATTGAAAAGGGAGTCAAGTTCGGCGCGTATTTTAACTATATGCCGGTCGGGCACGACGCCTACCCAGAGCTAATTCCCACGCCGGAGCAGAGAAAGCATATGTATGATTGGCTGCGCAAAATGCGTAACGGCAAAACCGGCAAACCCATGTTCGTCTTTGATTTTCAGGACGACGCTGAATATGTCGGCGGTTGCATCGCGGGCGGACGCAACTATTTCCACATCAATTCCGCGGGCGATATCGAGCCCTGCGTATTCATCCATTTTTCGGATTCCAACATCCGCACACACACGCTGATTGAGGCGCTGCGCCGCCCCCTGTTCCAGGCCTACTGGCGCGGTCAGCCGTTCAATGATAACCATCTGCGCCCCTGTCCGATGCTGGAGAACCCTGACTGCCTGCGCAGGATGATCGAGGAGACGGGTGCAAAATCCACTGATCTCATTTCGCCGGAGAGCGCGGAAATGCTGTGCGCAAAGTGTGATAAATTCGCCGCAGCCTGGGCCCCGGAGGCGGAAAAGCTCTGGGCATCCAGGGAGCACCCCCACCCGAAAACGCAATATTACCGCGACACACCGGAGGGTAAGCGCGAGGCGGAGAAACAGGCCGCACGATCGGGCGAGAATGAAAAGCAGTAGCCACAACTTGCAATGGGGCAGGGAGCAGTTGCTCTCTGCTCCTTTTTCTGAATTCATTCCAGAGGGGAGATTTTCTGTTTGTTTCAGGTAACCCGGCAGGGCAGCCAGATGATTGTCGACATCCATGGCATGCATGCGCGCGAAGCCCGTTTTCGGCTCGATTTGCTCATCGACAACGCACCGGAAGAGGTGAGGGAAATCATTGTCATTCACGGCTACAGCATGGGCAAGTGCTTAAAAACATGGTGCGAAACGATCTCACCAGCACGCGGATCAAAACCATTCGCGCCTCTTACAACGCCGGGCAAACCGTAATAGAGCTGCGCAAACACAAGGGAAAACGGCCCAGATAGCAAACGTAACCAAGCCCCGCTCCGCCATATTATGCGGGGCTGGGGCTATTTTTGATTGCAATGGATACCGTCAGTTTTCAGCGGAAGGGGCGGCTGAAAACCGCACCATTTTCCTTCCCTGCCCCTCATAAAACGTGAGCTGCATTGTTTTGCCGCTCTTTGTATTCTTGACCTTTAGCACATCGCCCTCGCGCTGCGTTTCACCGGCCGCAAGCGCCTGATAAAACGCCTCAAACGCATCGATCTCCGCATCCGCCGGATAGGCCGTGCCCTCCGGGATGACGGACTGCCCGGGGTACATCTGGATTTCCGCATTTTTCACCAGATGATAGGGGAAATATACCAAGCTTTCCCCGCCGCCCGTCTCTATCTCGCCGAAGCTTGCCACCGGGGCAAACAGGGCGTAGCGCGGCTGTTCGTCGCCTCATCATTCGGTACGCGCGCGAGCAGGAAGAAAGCAGAGCTTTCAGCTTCTTTCTTTGTGAACAAAATATATTGTTCCTGATAGACGGCCGTATCTATATTTTCTGCGTCGACGGCGCGCTTCTGTATTTTTTCTTTTAACTCGATCAATGAGTCTGACGATACAAAGCTCGTAAAGGAACCGCCAACCTCCCCACGCCGGGCAACAAGCTTCGCAGAGAAGGATTGGCCAGAGAGCCCGTCGCGCGCTGTAATATGAGTTAGTGTCTGATAGCCGCCGCAGGCGGGTAGGGTCAATAAAAGCAATGCTGTGAGCAAAATAGACAAAAATTTTGTTCTTTTCAATTTTACGCCCCCTTTTGATTCTCTTATCTTCATGATAGCATCGTCATTGCAAAAGTCAAGAAAACAAAAATGCCCACGGCGCAATCCAATACGCCGCAGGCAGCCGGTGATCTTTTTAATTTCAATTTACAGCGTCGCGATATCCGTCAAATTCACCGTATCCGCTTCCACAATCCGCGTGCTCTCCATGATTGCCTTCGCAGCGTCCAGGCTCGTCAGGCAGGAGCAGCCCGCCTCCACCGCCAGGCGGCGCAGCTTAAAGCCGTCGCGGTTTTCAAGCCTGCCGTGCGTGGGCGTGTTGATGATGAGGGAAACATCCTCCGCCGCGAGCATATCGTGGATATTCGGCGAATCGCCGGAGATTTTGTTGATCGGCTCAGCCGGCACGCCCGCTGCCATGAGCGCCTTGCGCGTGCCGGGCGTTGCATAGAGCCGGAACTGCATATCCTTCATGTTTTTGAACATTTCGCAGATTTCCGCCTTATCCTTATCGCGAACGGTGACGATGATTTTGCCATCCTTCGGCAGATGCACGCCCGCGCCGTCAAAGGCCTTGAGCAACGCTTCATCATAACTCCTAGAGATGCCAAGCACCTCGCCGGTGGATTTCATCTCCGGGCCTAGGCTCGTATCCGCTCCGAGAATTTTCTCAAAGGAGAACACCGGCATTTTGATCGCGTAATAGCCGCTGTGGCGATAAAGCCCAGTGCCATAGCCATATCGGCCAGCCGCTCGCCAAGCATGGCGCGTGTTGCGAGCGCAATGGCGGGGATGCCGGTCACCTTGCTGATATAGGGCACCGTGCGGAGGAGCGGGGGTTCACTTCGATAATATAAACCGTTTCGTTATAAACAATGAACTGGATGTTCATCATGCCGACCACCTGCAACGCGGACGCAAGGCGCCGGGTGTAATCCACGATCGTATCCTGCACCTTCCGGCTCAAGCTGACGGCGGGATAAACGGAGATCGAGTCGCCGGAATGGATGCCCGCGCGGTCGATATGCTCCATAACGCCGGGGATAAGGATATCGCGCCCGTCGCAGATCGCATCCACTTCCACCTCCTGCCCCATGAGGTATTTATCAACCAGCACCGGGTGATCCTGAATCGTGCGGTTGATGATCGCCATGAATTCGCAGATGTCCGCGTCGGAAGCGGCAATCTGCATGCCCTGCCCGCCGAGCACGTAGCTCGGGCGCACCAGCACGGGGTAGCCCAGCATATGCGCGGCGGCAAGCGCCTCTTCCTCCGTGAATACCGTTTGCCCCTTCGGGCGCGGGATGGCGCACTGCTCCAGGATTTCGTCAAAACGCTCGCGGTCCTCCGCCGCGTCCACATGGTCGGCGTCCGTGCCGAGGATTTTCACGCCGAGATCGTTGAGCGTTTCGGTGAGCTTAATGGCCGTCTGGCCGCCGAACTGGACGATCGCGCCGTCCGGCTTTTCGAGCTCAACGATATTGGTCACGTATTCGGGCGTGAGCGGCTCGAAATAGAGCTTATCCGCCACGTCAAAATCCGTGGAAACCGTTTCCGGGTTGTTATTGACGATCACCGTTTCGCAGCCCGCCTTTTTTAGCGCCCAGACGCAGTGCACGGAGCAGTAGTCAAACTCGATGCCCTGCCCGATGCGAATTGGGCCGGAGCCGAGCACAAGCACCTTTTTGCGGTCGCAGGAGGGGTCCACCTCGTTCTCCACCCCGTAGTCGGAGTAGTAATACGGCGTTTGCGCCCGGAATTCGGCGGCGCAGGTATCAACCACAGAGAAGGCGGGCTGGATGCCCCACATCTTGCGCATGTTTTTCACCGCAGCGGGCGTGATGCCGATATCCTTGGCAATCACGCTATCTAAAAAGCCATCTGTTTGGCCTTGAGCAGTGTTTCTTTATCGCTTACGCCGCTGCGCAGCTTTTTCTCCATATCCGTAATGGATTGAATTTTATAGAGAAACCAGTAGTCAATCTTTGTGATTGCATGGATGGTTTCCAGTGGGATTCCGTTATAAATTGCGGCGGCAACCGCGTAAATGCGCTCGTTGTCAATGTGGTGAAGCTGCTCAATGAGCGCTTCATCATTCATCTCCAGAAGAGCGGGCACCATCAGGCTCTCGCGGTGCTCCTCCAGCGAGTGGACCGCCTTTAAAAGCGCCGCCTCAAACGAACGGGAGATCGCCATGACCTCGCCGGTCGCCTTCATCTGCGTGCCAAGCGTGCGCTTGGCGGTGACGAATTTATCAAACGGCCACTTGGGGAATTTCACCACGCAGTAGTCGAGCGCGGGCTCGAAGCTTGCAAAGGTCTTGCCCGTGACTGCGTTCGGGATTTCGTCGAGCCCCAACCCCAGCGCAATTTTCGCCGCCACGCGCGCAATCGGGTAGCCCGTCGCCTTAGAGGCCAGCGCGGAGGAGCGGGAAACGCGGGGGTTCACCTCGATCACCGCGTATTCAAAGGAATCTGGGTTCAATGCGTACTGCACGTTGCACCCGCCCTGGATGCCCAAGGCGGAAATAATGTTGAGCGCAGAGGAGCGCAGCATCTGGTAATCCTTATCTGAGAGCGACTGGCTGGGCGCAACGACGATCGAATCGCCCGTATGTACACCCACCGGGTCGAGGTTTTCCATATTGCAGACGGTGATGCAGTTGCCCTTGGAATCGCGCATCACCTCGTATTCAATTTCCTTCCAGCCCGCGATACAGCGCTCAATGAGCACCTGCCCCACGCGGGAAAGGCGGATGCCGTTGTGCGCGATCTCGCGCAGTTCCTCTTCATCATCCGCGATGCCGCCGCCGGTGCCGCCAAGCGTATAGGCCGGGCGGACGATGACCGGATAACCGATGGAGGCGGAGAATTCCAGCGCATCCTCCACCGTTTCCACCACCTTGGAGGCAACGCACGGCTCGCCGATGGAAAGCATGGTATCTTTAAACGCCTGCCGGTCCTCCGCCTTCTTGATCGCATCTGCGTTAATGCCGATCAGCCGCACACCGAGCTCCTTCAAGATGCCCTTCTCCTCGAGCTCCATGGCGAGGTTCAGGCCCGTCTGTCCGCCCAGGGTGGGCAGGATGGAATCGGGCTTCTCCACCTCCAGCACGCGGCGCACGGTTGGGATGGTCAGCGGCTCAATGTAGACCTTATCCGCAATGTCTTTATCCGTCATGATCGTGGCGGGGTTGGAGTTAACAAGCACAACCTCCACGCCCTCCTCATGCAGGGAGCGGCAGGCCTGCGTGCCGGCATAGTCAAACTCCGCCGCCTGGCCGATGATGATGGGGCCGGAACCGATGACAAGGACTTTTTTAATGCTTTGATCGATCATTGCAGCTCCTCCTTCTCAATCATGCGGATAAACTTGTCGAACAGAAACGATGTATCATGTGGGCCGGGGGAAGCCTCCGGATGGAACTGAACGGTGAAAACCGGCTTTCCGTGGTAGACGACGCCCTCAACTGTGCCGTCGTTTACGTTGACGCAGTTGACCTCCGCGTTGCGTGGCAGGCCCTCGGCCTTGACCATATAGCCGTGGTTCTGCGAGGAGATGTAGGAGCGGTCCTCCTCCAGAAACTTCACTGGATGGTTCGCGCCGCGGTGGCCGTATTTCATGCGCTCGGTATCGCCGCCCTGGGAGAGCGCCATGAGCTGATGCCCTAGGCAGATGGCGAAGGTGGGCATCCCGTAATCGTAAAGCTTCGCGATCTCTCGGATGATCCCTTTGCAGTCCTTCGGGTCGCCGGGGCCGTTGGAGAGCATAAGCCGTCCGGCTTCGCGGCGATGATCTCCTCCGCTGTGGCAAAGCAGGGGTAGATGGTGACCTCACAGCCGCGGCTTGCCAGGCTCCGCGCGATATTGCGCTTCACGCCGAAATCCATCAGTGCGATCTTGGGGCCGGTGTTGCCTTCGCCCACGATCTCAGGCTTTGTAATGCTCACGGATTCCACAAGGCCAACCTGGCGGAACGCCCCGATCACCTCCATGCAGTGCTTCATATTAGAAATATCGTCGGTCATCATACCGCGCATGGTGCCGCTTTCCCGGAGTTTTTTGACAATCGCGCGCGTATCAAGGCCGACGATGCAGGGAATATCAAATTCGTTGAGCACCGATTCCAGAGAAGCGGTACTGCGGAAATTGGAAGGCGTGTCGCACAGCTCGTGCAAAAAGAATGCGCACGGCTGCAAACGGATGGATTCAAAATCCTCGCGGCTAACGCCGTAGTTGCCGATCATCGGGTACGTCATCACCACGCCCTGCCCGGCATAGGACGGATCGGTCAAAATTTCAAGGTACCCGGTCATAGAGGTGTTGAAAACGACCTCGCATGCCATCTCGCGGAATGCGCCGCGGGCCTCGCCTCATAGATGGAACCATCTTCCAGAACCAGATAAGCTCTCACTGGCTTCACCGTGCCTTCCTGATAAATTCATTGCGCCCAAACGGGCAAAAAAAGAAGCGGGTTCGGCGCGTCTGCCGGTCCCCGCTGTTTCCCGCGAAGGGAAGCATAACGCCGTGCGTAAAAGGGGCAGAGCTTGGCCTATCCCCTTCCTCTAAACGTTAATATTAGCATGTTTCTTTTCAAATTTCAACAGGAATCCACATAAAACAGGCGGGCAGGTGAAAGAACGGCATTGCGCACAAATTATACCTCTCTAATTGCTTGCTTCTCGGCCATTATACATAGATTATTCTATCTTGCCGCAATACGCAGAAAAAATATGCAAGTTTATGCATTTAGTTGCATAAATAAACAACCAGGGCGTTGCTCCATACCCATTGCGGCAGGGATCAGCATTCTAGAAAAGGCTTCTATCTCTCTTGAAATCCTGCGCCCCTACCGGCTGCCTCAGCACCACGCGGCAGTATCATCCATGGCTTGCCGGAAGCGTAAGCATTTGTGCCCATACCACCCGCTTCTGAAGCAGGAAGAAGCCTGCCTCCCTCTCTGACAACATGCCCATTTTTGAAATGCATGGAAAGCCGATCCCGCGCAATCTGACAATTGATTTCTATCAGGGCAGGCTATATAATATAGGTTATAAAAATAGGCGGCGGAGAAGGGGAAGGTGAGGCACCGTGAAATCTATCCTTCTCGCCCTTCCGCGTGCACAGGCCGCCTCTCAGATGAAAAAAGTGCTTTTGAATGCATCGTTTTCCGTAGCGGGCGTCTATTCCTCAGGCGCGGAGGTGCTTACGGCCGTGAGCGCCCTACCAAATGGCGTGGTAATCTGCGCGCGGCTGCCCGATCTTTCCCCTGCGCAGCTCGCCCAAATGCTGCCGGATGGGTTTGATCTGATTGAGCTAGTTTCCTCCGGCCAGATCCCTGTGCAGGGCTACAGCAATGTGGTGAGCCTTCACCTGCCGCTCAACCGCTTGGAATTCATCGGCATGGTACAAACGCTTGCATGTGCATCGGGCATTGCCTGCGGCACGCATGGCGAGCAGGGCCGCTCCAGCGGCGAAAAGGAGCTGGTAGCTCGGGCTAAAGCGCTGCTCATGCGGGAGCTTTCGCTCTCTGAACCCGAGGCTTACCGTCTGCTCCAGAAGCGAAGCATGGCGACCGGTATGCGCATGGCGGATACCGCACGCAACGTGCTCTTCCACGGCGTGAAGGCGATATGAGAAAGGGTGATTCGATGAAATTCACAAAGATGCACGGCATCGGCAACTGCTACCTATATTTCAACTGCTTCGAAGACCCTGTTCTGAATCCGGCGGAACTGTCCGTCCGGCTCAGCGATGTCCACTTCGGCGTCGGCTCCGACGGCATCATCCTCATCGAGCCGAGCGAAATTGCCGACTGCAAAATGGATATTTACAACGCCGACGGCTCGCGCGGCAAGATGTGCGGAAACGGAATCCGCTGCGTGGGCAAATACGTCTATGACCGTGGGCTCGTCAAAAAAGATGTGATTACCGTTGAAACCCTCAGCGGAATCAAAACACTCTATCTCAACATCGAAGGCGGCGCCGTCAAAACCGTGCGCGTCGATATGGGCAGGCCAATCCTTACGCCCGCCGAAATCCCGGTCAGGCTGCCGGGGGACAAAATTGTCAACCAACGGGTTAAAATAGAGAATGAACGCGCCGCAAAGCCCATCCATGCACATATCACCTGCGTTTCGATGGGAAACCCGCACTGTGTGGTGTTTGAGGATTTTCTCGACGTGGGCAAATTCCCACTGGAGGACTTCGGCCCGAAATTTGAGCGTGACCCGCTCTTCCCGGAGGGGGTCAACACGGAGTTTGTCAACGTCATCAATGACCACGAGGTCAAAATGCGTGTGTGGGAGCGCGGCAGCGGTGAAACCTGGGCCTGCGGCACGGGCGCGTGCGCTGTGGCAGTCGCCTGCGTTCTGAACGGCCGGACAGGCCGGCGGGTGCTCGTCCATCTGCGCGGCGGAGACCTCGAGATTGAGTGGGATGAACGCGCCGATACCGTTTGGATGACTGGCCCCGCCGCGTTCGTTTGCGACTGCGAATGCAATCCGAAGGAGTTCGGGCAATAGCCCGTTTTCCACTTTGTAACAATTTAAAGAAAGGGTGATCGGACCGATGAAAATCAATGAAAATTTCCTGAAGCTTCCAAGTAGCTATCTTTTCTCCACCATCGCTCAAAAAATAGCGGCTTATCAGCAGGCGCACCCCCAGGCGGATATCATTCGCCTGGGTATCGGCGACGTCACCCGCCCCTTGCCTCCGGCTGTCATTGATGCGATGCACAAGGCTGTTGACGAAATGGCGCAGGAGGAAAGCTTCCACGGTTACCCGCCGGAGTATGGGCAGGATTTCCTTTTGGATAAAATTTTAAAATATGATTTTGCCGCCTACGGCGTTTCCCTTGCCGCGGATGAAATCTTCGTCAGCGACGGCGCGAAGAGCGACACTGGAAACATCGGAGATATCTTCGGGGTGGAGAATACCGTCGCGGTGTGCGACCCGATCTATCCGGTCTATGTGGATACGAATGTAATGGCGGGGCGAGCCGGAGATCTATTGGCAAACGGCCGGTGGAGCAATTTTGTCTATCTACCTGCACGGCAGAGCATCATTTTTTGCCGGAGCTCCCCACGGAGCATGCGGATTTGATTTATCTCTGCTTTCCTAATAATCCCACCGGTATGGCCATTGACTTTGACGGCCTGAAGCAGTGGGTCGATTATGCAAACCGCGAAGGCAGCGTGATCCTCTACGACGCCGCCTACGAAGCCTATATCACACAGGAGGGTATTCCCCACAGTATTTATCAAATCGAGGGTGCAAAAAACTGTGCGATTGAATTCCGAAGCTATTCCAAAACTGCCGGCTTTACGGGCGTACGCTGTGCCTACACGGTTGTCCCCAAAGAGCTGAAGAGAAACGGCGTTTCTCTCAACAACCTCTGGGCGCGCAGGCAAGCAACCAAGTTCAATGGCGTCTCTTATGTTACCCAGCGCGCGGCACAGGCGGTTTATTCTGATGCAGGCCGGCGCGAGGTGCGCAAAATCATTGGTTATTATCAGCGAAATGCCCGCGTGATTGCGGAGGGGCTGCGCGGCGCAGGCTTCCAAGCTTGGGGCGGAGTGAACTCCCCTATATCTGGCTCAAAACACCGGATGACCTCACCTCCTGGGCATTTTTGATCAGTTGCTTGAAAAGGCGCAGGTTGTCGGCACGCCGGGCTCCGGATTCGGCCCGGCAGGCGAGGGCTATTTCCGCCTAACTGCATTCGGCGACGCGGCGCGCACTGTGGAAGCAATCGAACGCATTGCCAGCGTTTTTTAAACAAGAATCTGGGAACCGTATCGCTTTCCAGCGCTGCGGTTTCCGGTTTTCTCATTTTTAATCCTGCTGATCCAAAATATTTTATATCAAACGGAGGATGTATTCATGGAGAAGAAAGAGATGCTTTACGAGGGCAAGGCCAAAAAGGTGTATGCGACGCAGGACCCGGATATCCTGATCGTCGACTATAAAGACGACGCAACCGCCTTTAACGGGTTAAAGAAGGGGACGATCACCGGCAAAGGCGTCATCAACAACAAAATGTCCAACTTCATGTGCAAGATGCTCGAAAAGGAAGGGATTCCCACGCATTTCGTCGAGGAGCTCAGCGATCGTGAAACTGCGGTCAAGCGTGTTACGATCGTCCCTCTAGAGGTTATCATCCGCAACAAGGCGGCTGGCTCCATGGCAAAGCGGCTCGGCCTGGAAGAGGGCACGCAGCTTCTCTGCCCCGTTCTCGAGTTCAGCTATAAGGACGATGCGCTCGGCGACCCGATGATCAATGATTCCCACGCGATCGCATGCGGCTTTGCAACGCAGGAGGATATCGATGCCATCCGCTCCATGGCGCTCAAAATCAATGAAATCATGTGCAACTACTTTGCCAGCGTCAACGTGGAGCTGATCGACTTCAAGCTCGAGTTCGGCCGTTATCATGACCAGATCATCTTAGCGGACGAAATCTCCCCGACACCTGCCGTTTTTGGGATATGACCACACATGAAAAGCTCGATAAGGACCGTTTTCGCCGCGATATGGGCAGTGTAGAAGAGGCCTATGATGAGATGGCGAAACGCTTGGGCCTGAAATAAATCAAATTTTAAATCACAGATGCCGGCGCGCCGGCATCTGTGATCGATACTGTTTGGAGGAAACGCATTTGAGAAACCGGCCGCCCTTTGACACGCTGCACGAGGAGTGCGGCGTATTTGGCATTTACGGCGATCTGGAAACGCCCCCGGCGCAGGCCGTTTATTACGGCCTCTACGCCCTACAGCATCGCGGGCAGGAAAGCTGCGGCATCGCGGTCAGCGACCAGGGCGTGCTGAGCGTTCATCGGGCTATGGGTCTGGTCAGCGAGGTGTTCGATGAAGGCGTGCTTGCCTCTCTGCCAGGGCAGGCCGCAATCGGCCACGTCCGCTACTCCACAGCGGGCGGGAGCCTCGTGCAAAATTGCCAACCGCTTCTGATGCGCTATGTAAAAGGCCGCCTTGCTATCGCACACAACGGCAATCTGACGAATGCCGAAACCGTGCGGGAGGAGCTTGCAGGGGGAGGCGCGATCTTCCAGACGACAATTGACTCTGAAGTGATCGCCCATGTGATCGCGCAGGAGCGCATTGCGGCGGGGAAGCGTCGAGCAGGCTGTAGTGCGCATGATGGGGCGCATCCGGGGTGCTTATTCCCTGTTGGTGATGAGCCGCAAAAGCTGGTTGCAGCCCGGGATCCGTTCGGTTTCCGACCGCTTGTAATCGGCAGCCTAGGCAGTTCCTACGTGATTGCATCCGAAACCTGTGCGCTTGATGCTGTCAATGCAGAGTTTATCCGCGATGTAGAGCCCGGCGAAGTCGTCGTCGTGGATGCCGGTGGGTTGCGCAGTATACGCACCCATTGCGCAGAGCAACCTCGGCGCATGTGTGTGTTTGAATATATCTATTTCGCGCGGCCCGACTCTACGCTCGACGGCGTGCGCGTCCACGCAGCAAGGCTGCGCGCGGGGGCGTTGCTGGCACAGGAGCATCCCGTGGAGGCTGATATCGTGATCGGCGTGCCAGATTCCGGCCTGGATGCCGCCATCGGCTATGCGCAGGAGAGTGGCATTCGCTATGAGGCTGGCTTCGTGCGCAACAATTACGTAGGACGCACCTTTATCAACCGGAGCAGGGCGAACGGGAGGCCAGCATCAACATCAAATTAAACGTTTTGCGGCAAAGCGTGGCAGGCAAACGCATCGTCATGGTGGATGATTCCATCGTGCGCGGCTCAACGAGCGCGAACATTATCCGCGCGCTGAAGAACGCGGGGGCAAAAGAGGTGCATGTGCGCATTTCTTCCCCAACGCTCCATTGGCCCTGCTATTTCGGCACGGACATTCCCACGCGCGAAGAGCTAACCTCCAACCGCCACACGGTGGATGAGCTTTGTCGAGCCATTGGGGCAGATAGCCTAGGCTTTCTAAGCTGCGAAAGCCTGTATGCACTCGTCGGCACGGAGGAACGCACCTTCTGCGACGCATGCTTTACCGGGGAATACCCCATTCCGCTGGATGAAATCAACGGCAATTTCCTCTCAAAGCAGCCGGCTGGTAGGATCACGAAAAACACGAAGCATGCCGCCGGACATAATTCATCTCTAAACGCACCCGTTTTAGGAAAGGAAGGCATTGAATGAAAGATCGTTACGAATCCCCCCTCAACTCCCGCTATGCCAGCAGGGAGATGCAATATATCTTCTCCCCGGATTTCAAATTCCGCACTTGGCGGCGGCTCTGGATTGCGCTCGCTGAAAGTGAGCAAGAGCTCGGCCTGGAGATCACAAATGAGCAGATCGCCGAGCTGAAAGCACATCAGGATGACGTCAACTACGAAATTGCCCAGGAGCGTGAAAGGCTGGTGCGGCACGATGTGATGTCCCACGTTTATGCCTATGGCGTGCAGTGCCCCAAGGCAAAGCCAATCATCCATTTAGGCGCCACATCCTGCTATGTGGGCGACAATACGGATATCATCACAATGTCCGAGGGCCTGCGTCTGATTCACAAAAAGCTTGTGAACCTCATGGATAAGCTCGCGCAGTTTGCGCTGGCGTATAAAGACCTGCCTGCCTCTCCTTTACTCACTTCCAGCCCGCTCAGCCGACCACCGTCGGCAAGCGCGCTTCCCTGTGGCTGGAAGATTTGCTGCTTGATTTTGAATCGCTTGAATTCCAACTTTCGCAGATGAAGCTGCTCGGCTCCAAGGCACCACGGCACGCAGGCAAGTTTCTTGGAGCTGTTCAATGGCGATCACAGCAAGGTAAAACAGCTTGATCAAAAAATTGCGGAGAAAATGGGCTTTGCGGCCTGTTTCCCGGTTTCCGGCCAAACCTATCCCCGCAAGGTGGATAGCCAGGTTCTTTCCATCCTGAGCGGCATTGCACAATCCGCAGCCAAATTTTCGAGCGATTTAAGGCTTTTGCAGCATCTCAAGGAGGTGGAGGAGCCATTTGAAAAGAACCAGATTGGTTCCTCTGCTATGGCTTATAAGCGCAACCCCATGCGCAGCGAGCGCATTGCCTCCCTCGCCCGCTATGTGGTCGCGGATACGCTGAACCCGGCAATGACCGCCTCTACCCAATGGTTTGAGCGCACGCTTGACGATTCCGCAAACAAACGCATCAGCGTGGCGGAGGGATTCCTGGCAACAGATGCGATACTGGAGCTGTATATCAACGTGGTCAGCGGCTGGTAGTCTATCCAAAGGTCATCGAGAAGCGGCTGATGGCCGAGCTGCCATTCATGGCGACGGAAAACATTATGATGGACGCGTCAAGCGCGGCGGCGACCGGCAGGAGCTGCACGAGGCAATCCGTGTGCACTCCATGGCGGCCGGGAAGTCGTCAAAGAGCAGGGCGGTGAAAACGACTTGCTCGCACGCATTGCAAACGATCCGCTCTTTGGCACCACGCTTGAGGAGCTGAAGGCCCTCATGCATCCGGCGAATTTTGTCGGCCGCGCCCCGCAGCAAACGGAGGAATTTATAACGGAACACATCCGCCCGATTCTCGACCGCTGTGCAGATGAGCTAGGCTTGAGGTGGAGATCAGCGTTTGACGCTTTCACGCCAATAAATTCATATCACAAAAGGTGGGAGCCGCACTGGCGGTTCCCACCTTTTTGTTTTCTCCTTTTCAAAACAGCTTTAAATTTGCTGTTTAAGCCCATATTTTACGGCAATCCGTTCCATTTTCCGCAAAAACGGCTTTGCGAACAAAAGGAGAAGCAGCAAATTACAGGCCGCATGAGCCAAATCAAGCGGAAGAGAGGCCGCGCATGCCGCCACCACCGCCCGCAGGGAAAACGGCCCGAAAAAGCCACCGGATACCGTCCAGAGATTCATAAACCAGCCGAATAAAAAGCCCCATACGCATCCATACAGCGAAAGCAGGAGCCCGTGCCGTTTTAGCAGTCGCTGAAGCAAGCCGGAGGATAGCCCCATCATCCCCCAAGCCGACATCTGCCAAACCGTCCACGGCCCTTGCCCCAAGAGCATATTAGAGGTTAGAGCCGTCATCGCGCCCGTCATAAACCCCGCCTGCGGGCCGAATACGATCCCCGTTAAAATAATCAAGCTGGAGGAAGGCTGCACGCTTGGAAGGCCCGCGAATAAAACCCGGCCCGCACAGGAAACGGCCGACAGCAGAGCGATCAGCACCACCGCCTGCGCTCCTACACGGCTGCGCTCAAAGCCTGCAAAAAGCACCAACAGCACCCCGCATACCGCAAGCAGCAATGCGGGCAAAAAGGAGCCCTCCCCTTTCTGCAAAAACGCCGCCAGCAGCGCCGCCGCAAGGCAACCGCCGCCCAGTGTCATTCCCGCTCTTTTCGCCCGCATAACGAAAGCACATCCTCATATAAAATCGCATCGCAGCCAAGAGGAGAAAGCGCTTGGCCAATCACAGTGGTATAATACCGGCTTCCTTGAAAAAATCTGCGCGGCTGAGAGGCATCTGCCAGCGCGCCATCAAAGAGCATGGCGCAGCGGTCCGCAAAGGCTGCCGCGAAGGCGATATCATGTGTAGCAAGCAAAACCGGCATGTGCAGCCGGTGCAGCATCTCTCCCAAAAAAGATTTCGCCGCTGGGTCAAGCCCTTTCGTGGGTTCATCGAGCAACAGCACATTCGGGCGGCGAAGCAAAAGTGAAGCAAAGGCCGCCCGCTGCTGCTCTCCACCGCTGAGATCATAAGGGTGGCGGCCGAGTAGCGCCTCCAGCTTAAAGGCAGCCACCATGCGCTCCTGCTCCTCTACGGAGCAGCCTCCCCGCCGGCGGCTGTCAGCAAGCGCTTCCGCCAGCGTATCGGCCAGGAAACACGCCTGCAAGCTTTGCGGCAAATAACCGATCCGCAAGCCTTTTCTCCGTTGAACCCACCCTGCATGCGGCGTCAAAATTCCCGCAGCAAGCTTCAAAAGCGTGCTCTTCCCGCTGCCGTTTCCGCCGAGCAGGCAAAGGAGCTCCCATTCTCTAAGCTCCATGCGCAGATTTTGCAGCACTGGTTCCCCCTTCTCATAGGCAAAGCACACATCTCGAAAGAAAAGCACCGGTTTCCCATAGGACGGTTCCGTCCCAGACGCCTCCTTTTTCCAGCCCCCCGGCAAAAGAGGACGGATGCGTTCCCGCAGCGCAGGCGGCGTCAGGGCGAGCGGTTTTTCCGCATCCAGCGCCAAAGAACACAGCGGCAGCTGCGGCACAAACGGAAGAAACGCTGCATCCTGCTCGCGCCAAATCCGTCGAAAGACCTTTTCCGGCGCTCCACTATATCGTATTTCGCCGTTTTGCAGGAGCATTAGGCTGCTGCAAAGCGCCGCTGCCTCATCGAGCCGGTGCTCCGCCAGCACAACGGTAATCCCCAGCTCCTCATGCACACGGCGGAGCATATCAAAAAAAGCGCGCGCCGCAATCGGGTCGAGCTGCGCGGTAGGCTCATCAAGTAGCAGCAGCCTCGGCTGCATCATAAGCGCAGCGCAAAGGGAAACTAGCTGCTTCTCCCCGCCGGAGAGAAGCTCCGGCCCTTTGTGCAGCAAATGTTCGAGCCCGAAAAAGCTCACCGTTTCCGCCATACGGCGGCGCATGATCTGAGGCGGCAAGCCGCAGTTTTCCATTGGAAGCGCCAAATCGCTCAGCACGCTAGCTGTCAGCAACTGCGATTCCGGATCTTGAAAAACAATCGCTGCCTCCTGCGGTGAAAGTGCTGTTTCAATCGCCCCTTCTGAGGCCCCGCAGGGGGTAATATCCGGCTTCAGCACTTCGAGCAAAGTGCTTTTTCCACTGCCGGACGCACCGCAGAGGACGATAAAATCCCCCTCCTGGATTTCCAGGGAAATATGCCGCAGGGCAGGCTTTATCCCCATCGCATAGGTAAAGCTATAGTCCCGCAGCGCAATCATCTGCTGTTGATCAGACAAGAAGCTCCCTCCTTCTGTGCGCGGCAATCCAGCATAGCGTCCGGCTTCCAGCTCCAGTAGGAACGGATAACCGCACGTAAGGCATAGCACGGTAAGGCCCGCCGCCTGGAGAAAATCCATACGCGGCGCCTCAAAGGCGGGAAAATAAAGCCATTTCCCCGCGCCAAGGATGCGCAGGCCAATCATCAAGCCCAAGCTTGTCAACAACAAGCAGCTTGCTCCTGCATCGCGGGCGGTAAAGCGGAATACTCCATAAAAGCTTCGGCTCTGCGCGCCGTATCCACGCGCCCGGAGTGTTCGGGAGGATTGCATGCCCTCCTCCATCGTCCAATCCAGCAGCGCGCCGAGCAACTTCCCTGCATGGCTCAATCGTGCAGGCAGGCCTTCTCCATCCTGCCGGTGCAGCTGCCGCAATTCCCGCGCACGACGGGTAAGCAGCGGAACAAAACGCATGGACATGCTCAAAATCAGCGCGCTCGTCTGCATCAGGCGGGAAAAGAGGAATAAAATGCGCTCGCTGTCCAGCAGCACATTCAACGAGGGGAACACCATTAGCAGCGCCGCAATCAGCAGCAGATTATGCGCGCCGTAGAGCAGCGATTCCATCGTTACCGGACGCTCCCCGAGATAAAACAGGATATGAATTCCATCACTATTCAAAAGCGGATTCAACAGCAAAAGCAGCCCGCCCAGCAAAACCGCACCGCCCAAAAGGCGCAGTGTTTTCTGTATACCCGCCGTCCGGCAGGCAAGCGGCATCATCCAGATCAAAATCACAGCGGTGTAGAACAAGCTATCAAAAAGAAACAGCGCAGCAAACATTTCACAATAATACAAAAGCGCGACCACTGGATGCTGCGCCTGAAAACGTAGGCTCAGCATCTGGGCGGCGTTTTTTCCATATAAATTCTGTTTCATTCTCGATCACAATTTCCCGCCTGAAACATGCGCGCGGATTTTATCAAACGACTCCTGCTGATCACATGCTCCATCCGGCAGGCATCCTGCGCCGCTATTTCAGGGCTGACGCCGAGCGCCGTTAAATACTCTGTTAAAAGCCGATGGCGCTCATAAATCCGCTCCGCAATCTCGCGCCCAGAGGCCGTCAGGCTCAGAAAACCCTCCCCATCCATCGTGATATGACCCGCCTGGCGCAAAATGGACATTGCCCTTGAAACGCTGGGCTTGGTAACGGAAAGGGCATGCGCCACGTCAATTGACCGCACGCTGCCCTTTTCATTTTTTAGCATAAGAATCATCTCAAGATAATTTTCGCCCGATTCCTGTATTTTCATGGCAAGTCCCCCTTTTTACATCATGTGTTAATCGTAGCCCATTTTGCGCCGTTTTGCAAGGGCAGGCTACCGCCTAAGCGGGAGAATATAGCTTTTCTCAGCCGGGGCGTATCGCCGTCAAAAACGTAGCCCTCCATCCCGCACTGCCGGGCGGCCCTAATATTCTCCTCCAGATCGTCAATAAAAAAGCATTCCTCTGGGCGAAGCGCATATTTCGTCAGCAGATAGGTGTAAATCCCCGGCTCCGGTTTTGCCATTTGCACTTCGCCTGAAATGACAATTCCGTCAAAGCCCTGTACAGCGTCATAAAAATCCAGATGCTGTGCAAAAAAAACAGATGCGTTTGATAAAAGATAGCGCGGCACATTTTGAGCCTTTAAATCCGCTATCAGTTCTGGAATACCGTCCATATAGGGCAGATAGCGGTACCAATCACGAAAAAAAGCGCGGGCAGCCGTATGCAGTCGGCTGGGCAGCCGTTCCAGCGCCTGTGCGGTATAAACCTCATAGGAGATTCGGCCTGCATCTAATGAAGCCCAATCATAAAAAATGGCCTGACGGAACGCCTGGCGATCTGCCTGCGCTTGGCAAAACCGGCCAATCAGTTCCTCCGAATTGTAGCGCCCAATCACATTGCCAAAATCAAAAACAATATTACGTATCATGCTAAGCTCCCCCTGCCTGATTCTC
>ENA-OQDW01000248-OQDW01000248.1-human-gut-metagenome-genome-assembly--contig:-NODE-248-length-23313-cov-6.515052_pt1 | contig 23313 bp, 14 predicted proteins | sample MGYA00242784_ERZ504613 | MGnify/ENA primary metagenome ERZ504613 (study PRJEB26092, sample SAMD00036330) | human gut metagenome | host: Homo sapiens | study: EMG produced TPA metagenomics assembly of...
CGTGATTTGCAAAGTTACTGAAAATCAGTGACTTGACCAACTTTTTATAGTTAAGTTTTCATAAGCATTTCTTAATATAAGTTATTGATTTACAGACGATTAAATGTTAATTTAACGCAGTATTGATATGAATAGAACAAATAAAATATTGTTTTCAGCCTTGTTGGCTGGAGGCAGCCTGGCTGCACAAGCACAGCAGTTGGCCTTTCCTGATGCTCAGGGCTGGGGACGTTTTGCAGCAGGAGCGCGTCAAGGTGGAGCAGTTTATCATGTCACCAACCTGAACGACTCTGGTTCCGGCTCTTTGCGCGATGCAATCAGTCAGCCTAACCGTTTCGTCGTCTTCGATGTAGCTGGTGTCATCAATATCAAAGACCGTTTGGTATTCAAGAATAATCTGTATATTGCGGGACAGACGGCACCAGGTGAAGGAATCACCGTCTATGGCAATGGCGTTTCCTTCTCTGGTGCAGACAATATCATCGTGCGCCACATGCGTTTTCGTATGGGTCATAAAGGTAGCTCGGGTAAGGATGCGGCAGGTATTGCTTATGGTCAGAACATGATTTTTGACCATTGCTCCTTCTCTTGGGGATTAGATGAGACTTTCTCTATCAATCCTGATAATAAGGGAAAGCATCCTGATTACATCACCATCTCCAACTGTATCATGGGACAGGGACTGATGCCTCATAGTGCTGGTGGTTTGATGCAGTCAGATTATATTTCCCTTTATCGTAACCTGTATATCGACAATGCTACTCGTAACAATAAGATAAAAGGCATCAACCAGTATGTAAATAACATAGTGTATAACTGGAAGAATGGATGCTATATTATGGGTGGAGACTCCAAGGGAGATTCCTTTGTGAACATAGAAGGAAATCTTTTCATTAATGGTCCTGCCAATGGTAGCAATGCCTTCTCTGGTGGCGCTGGCGAGGGTGCCTTCAACTTCTATGGAGAGGACAATTGGCAAGATAGCAATATGGATGGCAAGTTTGATCCAAAGGAAGTAACCAACTATGCTGCTGGCGTACGCCAGTCAATCCGTTATGATTATCCTGAGATGCCTAAGTGGGCAGGAAACACATTGTTGGAGAATCTTCTTCCGATAGTGGGTGCTTCTCTGCCTTATCGTGATTACAGCGATTGTTACATGGTGGATGAGGTGAACTCCTTGGGCAAGCAAGGAGAGTTATTGGCAAATGAGGAAAATCTTCCATATGGTACGCCTGACAAATGGACGGTTTGGGGCGGAAACAAGAAGATAGATAGCGATGGCGATGGTATGCCTGATGCTTGGGAAAAGGCTAATGGTACCGACCTAACAAGATGATGCTTGGTGATTGCTACTAATGGTTATGCTAATATTGAGAATTATATCAATAGCATTACCGTAGCTGACCGCGACTATTTCCTCCGTATGCCAATGTGCGTAGAGTTTGTTTCTTCTACCAGTTCTTCCATTAAGTTGAAATGGCGTGACTATACCTATGCAGAAGATGGATTCTGCGTTGAAGTAACGAAGAAAGGTGAGAATCAGTGGAAGAAAGTGGCCCGTATGGCAGCCAATAGTACTTCCTATACCATCGAGGGCTTGGAACCTGGTGTAGCTTACTTGGTAAGAGTGAGAGCTTTTGCTGATGCCGGCAAGTATTCTGAATATTCTCCAGAACTCACCATGACAACTCGTCCTGTGGAGACTGGTATGGTGGATATTGATTCCTATCAGCCTGACTTGATCTGGAATCCGTCTGCTACCGATTGGGATTTGAAGAGTAAGAGTTGGAATAAGGGACAGGATGTCTTTGTTAATGGCAAAAATGTGCTTTTTGATGCCGCTGGTGACATTAATGTGAATTTGAGTGAGACTGTTTCGCCAGCCGTTGTAGTTGTGAAAGGCAATGGCAGGGTAGCTGTTGAAGGAGCTGGAGCCATTAGTGGTGAGGCTTCTGTCAATAAGGGAGGCGAAGGCACGTTGGTTTTGAATACATTGAATAGTTATACCGGTCCGACGATTCTTCATGAAGGCATCTTGGAGATTAATTCTCTGAAGAATGGAAGTGAGCCTAGTGCGATAGGAGCAAGTGCCAACTTTGCTCAAAGTTGGATCTTTGATGGTGGTACCTATTTATATACAGGTGGCACAACCTCTACAGATAGAGCAGCACAGGTTAAGAGTGAAACGGAACTGAACATAGCAAAAGGGGATGCAACTGTAACTCTGAACGGTGTGTTCGAGGGTGATGGCAATTTGGCTTTCAATGGTGAAGGTCAGGTTACCATCGGTACCAATAAGTTCTTTGGCTACAAGGGAGCAACCATTCTTCGTGGTGGCAAGCTAAATCTATCAACAACAGATATATCCAAAGCGGGTATCGGCTCATCTTCTAAACTCGTAATGGCTGGTGGAGAATTCAAGACAAAAGGAGAGCCTAATGGTTATGAAACCTATTCTTTCCCTATTGAGGTGAAGGAAGGTACTACCTCCCAGTTCTCGCCTAACCGCTTCTGCTACATGAAGAACAAGGTGACGGGTTCCGGCAACTTGCAGTTGAACATTCCTTATCTGCGTGAGTATCTTCAGGGCAACTATACTGAGTTTACGGGGCGCCTGATTGCAAATGGTGTATCTTCTGAGAAAGACGGCTCGTTGCTCTTGTTCAACAGTGGCAGTGTTACGATGCCGAATGCTGTGGTTGAGGCAACGGGTAATACCCGCTTGGCTTCATGGGAAACCAACTCGAATCTGAAGATTGGTGGTTTGTCGGGTTCTTCGAAAACTTATCTCAGTGGTTCGAGCAAGAAGACCAAGGGCTTCACTTGTACTTGGACGGTGGGTTCGGCAAATACCAACGAGACTTTTGCCGGCAAGATTAACAACTGGGCTGCGGGTGGAAGAGGTTACCAGGGAACTGTTTCTATTACGAAGACGGGTACTGGTTACTGGCGCTTGACGGGTAACAACGATTATAAGGGAATTACCAATGTATTGAAAGGTAACCTTATAGTTAATGGAACGAATAGTGGCACAGGCGCCGTGAACGTCATGAAAGATGCCATCCTTCTGGTAAGGGAAGTATTGCGGGTGTTGTAAGAATTTATGAAGGAGGTAAACTCCAGGCTGGCGATGTAGAGGAAGGTGCCAATGGTGCGAGATTGACCTTGAAGGGAAACCTGGAGGTGAGAACCGGAGGTGTCGTAAGTCTTCTGACAGATGGTTCTTCTTATAATACAATCAGTGCCGGTTCGGTGACGCTGGAAGATGAAGCCGTGATTCAGATAGGAGATGAAGCTGATGCTTTGTTCTTCGTGGATGGTGAGACGATTCCAGTTTTCTCTGCCGGAGTAAAGGTGAATGGCAAAGTGCAGATGATTCCTGAAACTCCTGGCGATGGTCAGACTTGGGATTTGTCAAAACTCGCCACGGAAGGTGTGGTGAAGGTTGTTGACAATCCCACATCGATCAAAGATGTCTTGGCTGGCAAAGATATCAAGAAGATAGAATGCTTCGATATGTCGGGTAAGAAAATAGCAGCGGTAGGTAAAGGTACTTTTATGTATCGTATTACAACCAAGAATGGCGAAGTGTTTACTCGTAAAATAGTAAGATAATCAAAGGTTTCTGAGGTAACTAATATTGTACACTGAGGTGCGATTTGTTTCCAGGTTATTCATTTCTTTCTAAAAAAATGAGTAACTTTGCCATCGTATAAGCCTCTGAACGATAGTTTTTATGCAGCACTATTGTTCTTATAAAGAAGCCTAACCAGAATATGAAGCTGCTTAACAAACAATTGGAATCTAAAGACTAAATTATGAATAAGATTTATTGGCAAAAATGCGTGTTGGGCGGAATGTTTTTACTCACGCCTTGCCTTTTCTTCTCTTGTAGTGATAAGTTGGAAGATAATGATCACTATAAAGTACCAAGTTGGTTGAAGGGAAATGCCTATGAGGTTCTTCAGAAGGAAGGTAACTACAGCATTTTTTTACACGGAATTGACTTGACCGGCAATGATGGTGTTGTTGCTGGTAAGAGTATTGTGACAGTTGCAGCGCCGGATGATGAAGCATTTGGTAAGTATTTAACAGAGAAAGGTTATAGTTCTATCGATGAGATGTACCAGGCAAATCCTCAATTTGTAAAGAATTTGATTGGTATGCACCTGATGTATTATGCCTTTGACTGGGATAAAATGGTGAACTTTCGTCCTAACGATGGCGATGCTGCTACTGAGGCAGACAAGAAATTGAATGCAGGACTTTTTTACAAGCATCGCACTCATAGCCAGGATGCCATCGAGCAGGTTTCTGCTGCCATTGATGGTTCTGCCAAAGATATCAGCGTGTATCATTATGAAAGATATCTACCGGTATTCTCTTCCAAGTATTTTGAGACCAAGGGTATCGCAGATGCTGCTGCTGATTATCATTATTTCTATCCAAATACCCAATGGTATGGTGAGGCTCATGCAGGTGATGGCTTCAACATTGCCAATGCTGCTGTTAATGATGAGAATAATGTCATCACAGATAACGGCTATCTGTATCATGTCGATCAGGTTATCGAACCCGTGAATACCATTTATGATGAATTGAAGAACAATGCAGACTATTCTGAGTTCTTCAACCTCTATAATTCTTATGAAACTTATACGGAGGCTCTGAAGGAAACCAATCAGACTTTGGGTTATACGGCTTATTTGCGTTCTCATGGCAGTTTGCCAAATATCGCCTACGAGTGGACCTTTGCAGGAAGCGATAAAGCTTATATGCAAACTTACTACCTAGAGTCACAAGGATATAGTATCTTTGCGCCAACCAACCAGGCTCTGACTCAATTCTTCAAGACATTCTGGACTCCAGAACAGGGATATGGCAACATCAATAGTTTGGATCCGTTGATTAAGCGATATTTCGTGATGCAGATGTTTGCTGACAGTAAGTTCCCGGTGATGCCTACGGAAATTAAAGAGGGAAAGGTAAAAACCGTCTTTGGTACTACGGTGAACTTTGATCCGGCAAACATTCATCAGAGTAGAAGAAAGGTTTGCACTAATGGTTTCCTCTATGGAATGGACGAGATGACAGCCCCGGCTATCTTCTCTTCGGTGGTGGCACCAGCCTTCAAGGATGTGAACTACAATTGTTATCTCTATACCTTGGATGGTTCGGGCTTGACTTCGTCTTTCGCAGCCGATAACTCTCAGTTTGTTTCCTTGATTCCGTCTAATGCGCAGTTTGAAACTGCTGATCCGCAGATGCGTCTTTATACCACTATCAGTGGCAAGGAATTGCAGGAGTATAGTTCTGATGCTGGTGCCTTCGTGCAGATGGGAGATAATGCCAAACTGAATTTGGTAAACATACACATCTCTGATCAGGTGAAGGAATTGAAGACAGAAGGATTGCAGGTGGTAGATACTTATGCACCTTTCAACTATTGGTTTGTGAAGGATGGTAAGATAACCAACAATGCCAACTTCAATCAGCTGCTCAATCCAAGTAATACGGAAGATCCATTTGTGGCTTTCCATGAGATAACCAATGCGGGTAACTCTTGGAGCAACGGAAAGGCATACGCTTATGATGCTAAGTCTATCTTTAAGCGTCAGTCTGGTGATGGTGTGAAGCATGCCTTGGCTGTGTGCAATGATGCCAACTTTGAGTACTATCTCTTTGCACAGTTGCTCAATAAGGCAGGTCTTGTATCGGGTACAACTTTGGCATTCCCTTCTGATGATGCTTATGTCACCGATGGCAGACAAATTGTTTTTGTGCCAACCAACGAGGCGATAAGCACGAACTATCAAAAGGTTCCTGGTTACAAGAAACTCTTTGATGCCAATGGTAACTATAAGGCTACGGCAAAGTTGACTGCCACCGAGAAGGCTCAGCTGCAGGTTGGGTAACCGACTACTTCGTCTCAAGCGAAGAGAATGTCTTCACAGACTATCCATTCTTGGGATCAAGTTGCAAGGGACAATTCATTACCAAGTCCTTGACCACGAAGTTGGAAATCATTGATGGTGGAAGTTCTCTGAGTGTGAAGTTGGTAGGTTCCGATGAGGTTGTACCTATAGATTCCAAGTACTCTTACTTCCCATTTGCATTCAACGACGGATGTATTCATTTTATTGACGGATTATTGAAATAAACAATCAATATGGAAAAGATTAAGACTAATAACGTAATGAGGCTCGCATGCTTGACCATCATGTGGGTGGCTTGTGTTATCGGCGCAGCTGCTCAACAGGTTATTACGGGTAATGTAACCGATGCTAAGTTCAATGAACCTATCATTGGTGCCAATGTGGTGTTGGTGAATACCCAAAACCGATATGTCAAGGGTGTGACTACAGATATGGATGGTAACTATAGCCTTCAGGTACCTGCCGATGCCAAGAATCTTAGCTTACAGGTATCTTTCATCGGTATGAAAACCATCAAGGTGAAATATACAGGACAGACAAAGGCGGATTTCCAGTTGAAGGATGATACCAAGACCGAATTGGGAGAGGTAACCGTCACTGCGAACCGACGTGATAATATGGGTATCACAAAGATGGAACGTACTTCTTCAGTACAGTCTATCAATTTGGCTGATATCGTTGATGCTTCTCCGGTAACCTCTATAGAGGATGCCTTGCAGGGTCAGATTTCAGGTCTTGATATCACCATGGGTGGTGATCCTGGTGCCAAGAATACCATGCAGATTCGTGGTACCAATACATTGACAGGCGATGCTAATCCACTGATTGTTGTTGATGGTGTACCATACGATGCCAATATCAGCGATGACTTCGATTTTGCTACCGCTAATTCAGAAGACTTTGGTGCCTTGTTGAATATTGCTCCATCTAATATCGAGAGCATCGATGTACTTAAAGATGGTGCCGCAACAGCTATTTATGGCTCCAAGGGTTCCAATGGTGTGCTTCTCATTAATACCAAGAAAGGTGCGATGGGTAAAACTCGCTTCAACTTCTCTTCTAAGTGGACTGTCAAGCAGGAGCCTTCTTCCATTCCTTTGTTGAATGGACGTCAATATACTGCCATGATGCAGGATGCGCTTTGGAATGCAGCCAATGCCAAAGGCTTGTCTAATGCTTCTGCCGAGCTGGATATGCTGTTCAATGCAGATCCTATCAATTACAATCCTAATTATCAGTATTACAACGAGTATAATCAGAATACTGATTGGTTGGATGCGGTCAAGCAGAATGCCTTGACTTCTGATAATAACTTTGATATGTCGGGTGGTGGCGAAAAGGCCAGATATCGTTTCTCCTTGGGCTACTTGAATGAGGAAGGAACAACAAAGGTACGGGGCTTACTCGTTTGACATCACAGTTGAGAGTGACTTACAATTTCTCAGACCGTTTGCGCGTGCATACCGATTTCTCTTTCGTTAATACCAAGAAGGATGCGAATGTGTTGGATAATGTTCGCTCGATGGCACAATCTTCCATGCCTAACAAGTCTCCTTATTGGATAGACCCAACAACAGGTTTGCCTACCGACCAATACTTCTCTTTGAATTCTTCCTACGAAGGCTCATTCTCTATGAGTGGTAGCAAGGGTAATCATTTTAATCCTGTAGCTATGGCAGAGTTGGGCTTTAATAAGACCAATGTCCGTGATGAGAAGATGACGGTTACGATGGAATATGACTTTCCGTTTGATCTTCGCTTCAGAGGATGGGTGTCTTTGTATATGAAGACTCAGAAGAACAATAAGTTCTTGCCACAGGCTGCTACGGGTGTCTTGATGAATAGTATCTATGCCAATCAGGCTATTGATGCAACTTCGGATGCTTACTCTTTGCAGTCGGAATGGAAACTCTTATATAATAAGGTGTTTGGCGAGAAACATGGCTTGACGGCTACGGGTGTATTTCGTACCTACCAGTCAGAAAGTACAAGTACTTCTAATTCCACTTATGGAAATGCTTCGGCAAATCTTTCAGACCCTGTGATTGGTAGTGCGGTGGCAGGAGCTAACTCTGCCTCCAATGAGCGACGCACGGTTACTCTTACAGGACAGGTAGTGTATAACTATGATAGCCGTTATGTATTGAATGGAACCATCAATTATGAGGGTAACTCATCTATGGGTAGAAACAATCGTTTTGCTACTTATCCTAGTTGCGGATTGGCTTGGAATATTGATAGAGAGCATTTTTGGTCTGATGGCTTCCACAAGGTGGTGAATGAGCCAAGGTTCGCGCTAGTTTGGCTTGGACGGGTAAATCTCCTAGTGGCTCTTCTGACTATTACGGTGCATTCCAGAGCATGGGCACATACGTAACCAATCCTGCCATTTATCCGTCTCGCATGCAGTTGGATAAATTGAAGTGGGAGTCAACTCGTGAGTGGGACTTAGGTTTTGATTTCCGCTTCTTCAACAGATTGAACATAACTTTGGATTATTATGACAAGAAGACCACCGACTTGTTGTCTAGAAATGTGGAGATTTCAAGTACCACTGGTTATGCCAAGTTATCTTGGATGAATTCAGGTTCATTGAGCAACAAAGGATTTGAGGCTCGTTTCGATTATGATGTCATCAAGCGAGGTCCGTGGTCATTGAGAGTGAACGCCAATGCCTCACGTAATATTAATAAGGTGGAGGTGTTGCCTGCCAACTATACTCAGGAGAAATATACCTTCGGCAATGGCAACTATGCCATGAGAATTGTGGAGGGTCAGCCAATTGGTGCTTTCTATGGTTATCGTTACAAGGGCGTATATCAGAATATCAACGAAACTTATGCCAAGGATGCTGCGGGCAACGTAATGTATGATGTAAATGGCAAGCCTATCACTATGCGCAATGGTAGTACTTTGGTTTATCCTGGTGATGCCAAGTATGAGGATGTCAATAAAGATGGTGTCATCAACGAAAAGGATATCGTTTACTTGGGCAATGCCAATCCTAAGCTGATTTTCGGTGGTGGATTTTCGCTGAAGTGGAAAGATCTTTCCTTGACCACTGTCTTCTATGGTCGTCTTGGACAGAAGGTAATCAACAGCGCTCGTATGAATCTGGAGAATATGTATGGAAAGAACAACCAGTCAACTGCGGTATTGAACCGTTGGCGCTCGGAAGGTGACCAGACAGATATTCCTCGTGCTCTCTATGGTATGGGGTACAACTATTTGGGTTCCGATCGTTTCGTGGAGGATGCCACTTATGTTCGCTTGAAGACTTTGACTCTTTGCTACAATGTACCAAAGAAATTCTTGAGTAAGTTGGGATGGGGTATTTCTGCTTGTAAGATTTACGCTACAGGTTACGATCTCTTTACCTTTACCAGCTATTCCGGTCAGGATCCTGAGGTGGGCATGCCATCAGCCAAGAGTTTGGTGAGGGATAATGCAACCACACCAGTCTCTAAGCGTTATGTGTTCAATATCAATCTCAACTTTTAAGTGAATTACACAATGAAGAAAACAATTAATATATTATTGTTGGCGGCTACGGTAACGCTTTCGTTTACTTCCTGTACAGACTGGTTGGATGTATTGCCAAAGAATGAACAAGTTTCAACGGAGTATTGGAAGTCAAAGGAGGAAGTGGAGGCTGTCATTAACTCAGGTTATTACCAGATGCGCCAGGCAGTTCCAAGCCTCATCAAGTGGGGTGAACTGCGAGGAGGTGCAATGTTCTCAAATGGTAGCAAGGAGACCAAGTTGCAGGATTTCCTGATGACTCCTGATAATTCTTTGTGCGACTATGGTACTCTTTATAAGATTATCAACTTTGCCAACTCTGTGATTAAAAATGCACCAAAGGTCCAGGCTTCTGATAACACCTATTATGATGCTGTTATGAACTCTCACCTTTGCGAAGCGTATTTCCAGCGTGCTTATTGCTATCTCATCTTGGTGAAGAATTACAAGGAGGTGCCGCTCATCCTCAATCCTTATACCGACGATTCGCAAGATACGAATGTTGCCAAGGATAGCGAGGAAGATATTGTGAAGCAGGTCAAGGCTGATTTGGAAACGGCTTTGGCTACCAACTCTGCCAAGTCAACCTATGAGAATGATTGGGAGACCAAGGGACGTGTTACCAAGTGGGCTCTTTATGCCTTGATGGCTGATGTGAGTTTGTGGAGCGAGGATTATGATACCTGCAAGAAGTATTGTGATATGATTCTCAATGCAAACAAGAGTGGTGAACAATTTTATCCTCGATTCTTGAAGAATACGCAGGATTGGTACACCATCTTCTATCCGGGTAACTCCAATGAGAGCATCTTCGAGCTGAACTGGAACTACGAGTTGGCAAAAGAGAGCAATAATTTCTCTCTCAGTCTTTTCCCGATGTCCAATAGTGGCTTGAATTTCACTACGGATGCCATTGCTAAGATGGACGAGGAAGTGGCTAAGGTGATGAATCCTGGTGAACGAACTGGCAGAATGAATTTGGCCACCTACGCTACGGTGAATGGAACCAAGTATCTCTGGAAGTATTACGGCAATGATGTGGCAGACATCGAAGGTGGTGTTCGTCTCCATCAGGATGCCAACTTCATTCTCTATCGTGTGGCAGAAATCATCTTGATGAAGGCCCAGGCAGAAGTGATGACAGGTCATGTCTCAGAGGCTATCGACCTGGTAAACCAGATTCGTGAACGTGCTTCCTTGCCTGTTATCACAGATGCCGAGAAGGAATCTTATGGTGAGGAAAATGCTTTGGAAGAAATCCTAAACCAGAAGGAGATGGAGTTCTTTGGAGAGGCAAAACGCTGGTACGACTTGCTGTGGCTGGCCCGTATAGATAACCATAAGTACAAGAATAAGGCTATAGAGTATATCTGCGAGGGTAATCAGACAACCAAGGCAGAATGGATTAAGTCTTCGCTCATCGACAATTATGCTTGGTATATCCCATTGCCACAGAATGACATTGAGCATAACCAGTTGCTGGTTCAGAATCCTTATTATAGTAAGTAATCTGGTAGGAACAATTAATCAGAAAAGAAAATGAAAAAGATATATTTTTTAGGCTTGGCAGCGATGCTGATGTTGGCTTCCTGTGATTCTTCTGTTTTTGACATAGGCTCTGATCCTGCCCAAGGTTCTACCTTTAAGTCGGATGAGAACTCGCCTATCTCTAATACTTTGGAGAAGGATGGGCGATTTGGAGAGTTTGTGAATGTCTTGAATGTTTCCGGACTCTATAATGCGCTCAACCAGTCATCGGATGGAGTTAGCTTCACGGTCTTTGCTCCTACTGACGAGGCAATGAATAAGTTTGAGGTTGCATTGGGTTCCAAGGTGGCTGATGCCAGTAAGGAGTATGCTAGAAGTTTCGTACTTTATCATACGGTGAAAGATTCTATCCAGGCAGACCAGTTTGTCAATAAGACCAGTATCACTAGTTTGACCAAGGATAAAATCAATGTCAAGATTGACGTGGAGCATTCGGGGCAGGCTATCCTGTCGAACAGCAATAGTCAGGCACAGGTGATAGAAATGGGGCTTCCTGCTTCTAATGGTAAGATTTATGTGCTTTCTTCTGCCTTGACACCATTGGTAGAGACGCTGGCAGATAGAATTTCCGGCAATAGTGAATATAGTATCTTGAATCAAGCCGTAAAGGAGACTGGCTGGGATAAGATTCTCAATACAGTGACTGATACCATGATGGTAGAGGGAGTAGAGACTACGGTCAATCGTAACTATAGTGTGCTGGCGGTGAATGATGCCACCTTTGCGAAGGCAAACATATCATCTTTGGAACAGTTGAAGCAGAAGTTGGCTGAAATGAATACTGATGCCACGGTTTCTGCCGATTCCTTACTCCGTGCTTATGTGGGCTACCACATTATTAATAGTAAGAATACCCTGGATGCCATGGGTACCGTTCAAGGTGACAATACCAGTCGATTGTGGTCAACAGGTGCCAGTAACCTTGTATTTACCCTGACCACCGATACCACCAAGACGGCAGCTGCTGAGCGTTATGCCATCAATACTGCGAGCGGCACTCCTGTTCATTTCGTAGAGAATGAATCGAATGTACTTGCCTTGAATGGTTACCTGCACCAGGTGGATAGCTGGATGCCGGTTTGGGAACCAGCCCAGCAGATGGTAGTATGGGACCTGGCTGCCGACAATGAAATCAAGAGCCTTGTTGAAGATGCCTCTGTAGAGTATCAGCCTGAAGTTGCAAGCACCAAGCAGCAGTTGGTTTCCCTGAGTCGGGCATCTTGCTTTACTCATAGCGAGACAGAGACCAAGAATACCACCTTTGCTCCAATTTGCTATTATACAACATTGAAGCCAGCCGACAAGGCGATTGAGTATGGTGCCAAGCAGGCTAACAACAACGATTGCATTGTGTTCAACCTTGGAAATACCGGTACGGCAAGCATGCAGACTCCTACCTTGGTAAGAGGAAAGTATAAGGTGTTGTTGGATGTGGTTTATACAACCAGTCACAACTTTATGCGTCAGAAGACTGATGGCTCTGGTGGAACCTTAGAAGTAACCTTCGATGGTAAGGATCGCAACTATGTGGCTCCTTACACCTTGGTGAAATCTTCTTCAAACGTAGTGCTTCCAGGTGTTTATACCACCGTGCTTTATGATGAGATAGAGTTTGATAGCACATCTTCTCATACCTTCTCGTTCAAGGTGAAGGATGGTGCTGCCTCTACCAATAAGAACTTCTCGTTGCAGTTTGACACCATCACATTCGTGCCGGTGAACGACTAAGATGAAAGATAATAACTTAAAAGATTTGGAAAAATGAAACGCAATAAGTTTATCTATTTGTTGGCTTTCTCGGCAGTGATGCTCTTGGGGGCTTGCTCTGAACTGTCAGACAAGGATTATTTCAAGAATATCGAGACCACTGTGAACTCTGATGAATTGGTGGTTGTAGATATGAGTAGCGAGGAATATCTTTCTAAGGAGCCTGAATACTCATCCATCAACGAATTGTTCAAGAGCCACGGTATCTTTACTGCATTGGAGCAGAAGAATCAGTTGAGCACCATGCTTGTGGTTGAAAACAGTGACTTTCAGGCACCAGCAGGGAAGGAGGCTGAAATCGATAATGCCGTCAAGGTCATGTTAGTGATATCGCTGTTTCTCCTGCCAACTTGAAGACCGAAGGCAACAACATGCGCATCATGATGTGGCATGGTAAATACATCAATGTAGATTTGGATGATGCCGCCCGCAACGAGGGAAAGATAGCCGGACACATTATGTTTGGTACTTCTGCTGTCAAGAAGGTGGTGAAAACCAACTCGGGCTACATCTATGTTCTTTCTTCTCTGTTGAACATTCCGAAGTCAATCTATGATTATATCACGAATCTGGATGATAACTATTCTATCTTGAGAGATAGCATCCTGGCTAGTGGAACGAAGGAATTCGATAAGAAGAACAGCAAGCCTATCGGTGTGAACGACGAGGGTAATACGGTTTATGACTCTGTGTTTATTTACAAGAACACTCACTTCCTGGAGAAGAACTTCGATTTGAGTTCTGAGTCTCTTACCGCTACCTTGCTTCTGACAAGTAATGCCGTGGTAGAAGAGGCGATAGCAGATGCCAAGGTCCGTTTGCAGAAATGGGGCTTGTGGGATGAGTGGAATGCCGAGCGTCAGTATAATTTCGAATATACGATGCGCCATTGGATCATGGATGCTGCCTTCTTCGATAAGAAGCTTACACCAGAGACTTTGCTGAGTAAGGATGAGGAGAACGATATGTTGACCAGTATCTTCTCTAAGTATTGGAAGACTTCGGTTCAGCAAATCAATCCTACTCCTATCGAATTGTCTAATGGAATTGCTTACCAGGTGACCAGACTCCATATTCCTAACAACGTCTTGATTTGGCGTCTCAAGGAAGACTTTAGCATTTATGAGTTCTGTAGTGCCGAACAGAAGGAGAGTTTCTTCCAGATGTTGAACATGCAGTTTAAGGCTTGTACCACTGCGGTTGCCGCATGGACTCCTTTGCAGGGCGTATGGCCAAAGCATGAGTGCCGAACCTTGGACTTGACCGTGGGTGATGATGCCTCAGGCGACTGGCAGTTGGTATTCACGCCATGTAAGCGTATCTTCGAGACTTATCCTACTCGTATGGAAATGGTGAAGAAAGACTGGCTGAAGAGCAACCTGACGGTGACGGGAATCAAGCCATTCCCGATACCACCGGGCAAATACACCCTGAGTTTTGGTTCTAAGCAGAATCAGAACATGGAAATCACCTTCAAGGTTCGTGTCAAGGGAAGTACCGATGTCGTGGCAGTTTCCGACCCAATCACCTTGGGTTCAACCACAACATTCCACTACGACCGTAATCCTGGAAAATTCATCGAAGGTTATGATCCTTCTGCTGATAATCTTTCTACCAACAAGAAAGCAGGAAACTACGATACGGATGGTGGTACTGTTATCAGCGAGTTGGAAATCCCAGATGTAAAGGGCGATGGCTCTCCTGTGGAAATCACGGTAGAAATCGCTAGTCCTACTTGGAATGGCAACACCACGATGGTATTCAACCACTGGTGCTTGCGTCCAACCAAAGACAACTACTAATATTGACTGTTTTCGAAAAAATAGATAATGATGAAAAGCTATATTTCTAAATATGCCAGAGGAAACGTGAAGGGCGCACTCTTGCTGAGTGCCGTTCTCGCACTTTCGGCTAATCTTCAGGCGCAAGACTTGCAAGGTAAGGTGATAGGCAACGATGGGCAACCGGTAGCAAATGTGGTTATTTCGATGCCTGGCAAGGGTGCTGTGCGCACAGATGCCAATGGTATGTTTACCATCAAGGATTGCAAAGAGAATGTTATGCTCACTTTCCGCCATGAGGGATATTTCAATAAGACGGAACATCTGAAGAAGCATGAACTAGGGAAGCAAATCGTTGTACACCTCATTTCAAACAAGACTTCTCGCTATAACGAGTCGGTTGTTCTTCCTCATGAGATCGTGGAAAATGACCCTGCCATAGTGGGTAGAAATAATATCAACCGTAAGGACTTCGCACTTGGTTCTATGACCGTAGAGAAGGCGATGCAAAGTGGATTGCCTGGTTTGCGTGTTGTCAATAAGGGCGGAATTCCTGGTGAGGGTGCCAATATGCAGATACGAGGCTTGAAGACCATCATAGGCGATGGCAATCCGTTGGTTGTCATCAATGGTGTGCCATTCATGCCTGACAAGAATGAGTCGAAGGTAATAGGCGGTTTGAGCGTTCTGTCTTCGAGGCTCTTAACGGCCAGGACATCAAGAATATCACGGTGCTCAAGGATGGTGCTACTGCAATCTATGGTTCTCTTGCCAACAATGGTGTGATACTCATCGAAACCGATCAGGCTTCCAAGGAAAACATGAACACTCGCATCTCTTTCAATGCCATCTATGGATTCAATTGGAACAAGAGCCGTTTGCCTCTGATGAACTCAACCCAATACAAGAGTTATCTCACGGATATGGCTTGACGCATTACGCCAATCAGGAGGCTTTCTTTAATGATTTCACCTTCCTGTCAAATCCGCATGCCAATAATGCCGAGCTTTATAGCTTCAACACAAATTGGCAGGATGAGGTGTTGCGCAACTCTTCTACCATGGACTATCTGTTTAGAGTAGAAGGTGGTGATGCCATCGCCAAGTATAACATCTCTTTGGGCTATAATGGCGATCGGGGAACTTGAAGAATACAAACAACGACCGCTATAATGCGCAAATCAATGCGTCTGTCCTGGTGAGTCGTAAGTTGGAAATTCTGGCGTCTGTCAACACTGCTTACATGAAGGGCAACTTCATGGAACAGGGCATGAACTACGAGGCAAATCCAATGTTGGCGGCATATCGTCGTTCTCCATTGCTCTCGCCATATAGTACCGATATTTACGGCAAGTTGATTTCCAACTATAGTACCTATAAATATGGTGCCATTGACGATTATTATGTATCCAACCCGTTGGCGGTGGTGAATACCGTTGAGGCTACCCAGAAACAGTATGATGTGAATGCCAAGGTGCAGTTGGTGTATCGCCCAGCACAGTGGCTTACCTTGAATGGCATTGTAGGCTTGTACTACAACTACAACCAGGAAAATATGTTTATTCCGGGTGTTACCTCACAGGCAATCAAGTTTATAACCGACCGTTATGGCGATGCCAACAACACAGTGAGAGTGGGAACCAACTACACTATGAATATGTTCTATCATGTGAATGCAGATATCCAAAAGACTTTCGCCAAAAAGCATGATGTGAAGATGCAGTTGGGATTCCAGGCTCTGACCACCGATTACGAGTATGATGTGTCGTTCGGAAGAAATACGCCTAACGATTACTTGAAGACGATGGGTAGTGTGCCTTCTTCAGAAAAGCGCTATTTCGATGGATACAACAACAAGTGGAATTGGATGAACCTCTATGCCGTAGCTAATTATACTTATGCTAATTTGGCAAAAGTGGGGGTGACCGCTTCTTTGGATGGTGCATCCAGTGTTGCAGGAAAGTTTGGCGATGCCAAGGTTTATCCGGGAGCCGATATGGCTTTGATGATGAAGAATCTGCCAGGACTCCATTCTGCAGATTTCATCAATAAGCTGAATCTTTATGCCAACTGTTTGATGACGGGTAACAGTCGCTTTGGCAGCAAGTATTACCAGAGTTACTATACTTCAAGTCCTTTCCTGGATATTGCAGGTATTGTACGTGCAAACTTGGCAACCTCCGATGTGCTGAAACCGGAAATCACCACCACTTTCAATGTTGGTATCGAGACGGCTCTTTTCAATAATCGCATCTCTTTAGCTGCCGAGTATTATAACTCCAAGACCAAGGATGTGATTCTCTTCGGAAATGCTTCTCCTCTCTTGGGTACTGCTCCTTACTATCGCAATGCTGCAAAGATCAAGGGTGATGGAGTAGAGTTGAAAATTTCTGTTTCACCTATTGCCACCAAGGACTTTATGTGGACTTTGGGAGCTACGCTCAGTACCGTCAACAATCAGGTGGAGAGTATGAATGGTGCAGCGACATGCTTTATTCGTTGTCAGACAATGCCACTTTGATTACCCGTCAGGGTGAATCACCATTTGCTTTCTATGGTTATCAGACTACAGGAGTCTATTCTACCACGGCAGAAGCGAATGCCGCTTACACCCAAGCAGATGGAAGCAAGACTGCTTTGCTGAACGATAGAGGTGTGGCTTATCAGGCTGGCGATATTCGATTTGTAGATCAGAATGGGGATGGAAGAATTAATGCTGCCGATCGTGTAGTGTTGGGCTCAGCCACTCCTAAGGGATTTGGCAACTTCTATACCCACTTCGACTATAAGAATTTCGGATTAGATGTTGACTTCGGCTATCAGTGGGGTGGAAAGGCCTACAATGCCATGCGCCGTATCACAGAGTCGGCTTCCGATTTCTCTAACCAGTCGGTATCTGTGGTTCGTCGTTGGAGCATGGAAGGTCAGATTACTGATATGCCGCATGCCGAGTGGGGCGACCCACGTGGTAACAACGATTTCTCCGACCGTTGGATAGAGAGCACCGACTTCATCAAGTTGCGCAATGTTTCCTTGAGCTATACTTACGATAAGTCGCTTTGGAATTTCATCCAGGGAGCTACCATTTACGTATCAGGTGAGAATCTGCTTACCTTCACCAAGTATCTGGGTCTTGATCCGGAGTTCTCCTATTCTTACAGCAATTTGATGCAAGGTGTGGATTATGGCAAGTTGAATGCGCCACGTTCCGTGAAGATTGGTGTGAATCTGAAATTCTAGAAGAATCAGAACGTAGTATTGAATCGATTTAAAATGAGAATAAAGAATGAAACGTAATATTTTCAAAAGATACAAATGGAGTGTAGGGGTACTCGCTGCAGCTTTCTCCCTAACCTTTACTTCATGTTCGGATTTCTTTAATCCAGATACCGACGACCAGGTGAGCGACAAGCATTATATCTCGGAAAATACAGAGATGTACACGGGATTCGTGGGATTGTTGACTAAGATGCAGGCAATTGGTGACAAGGAAATCCTGCTCACGGATACTCGAGCTGAGTTTATTGAACCGACGAAGAATGCAGGCACCGACTTGTGGTCGCTCTATCAGTATGCAGATAACTTACAGGGTAACGAATATGCCTCTCCTGCTGCCTACTATGAGTTGATTCTTGCGTGCAATGATTACCTGCACAAGGTGAAGGAGTTTCGCAAGATGCCACAGGTGATGATGAAATCTGCCAGAACTTGATTTCTTCTACCATCCGCATTAAGGCATGGACTTATAAGACCATCGGTGAGATTTATGGTGAGGCTGCTGGATTGATGAACCCGTGGGCAGTGTGGATGCTTTTCTGGCACAGGCACGTAACCATGTCATTCCGATGAACCAGGTGATTGATAAATGCCTGAACCTGATGGAAGCGGGATATGATGGTGTGAAGTCCGATCGTGTAGTTGACTGGATTGCATGGCTTGATCCGACGAATGTGACAAACATTGCGGCTTCTCCTTTCCGCAAGTGGAATTATATCGTTCCAACTTACGAGGGCGTTTATTCTGAGCTTTGTCTTTGGAAGGGGGCTTATTTGGATGCCGACAATGGCGTGGGCAACGAGCCTGCCAAGGTGTATTACAAGACGGCTGCCGATTTGCTGTTGAAGGCGCTGAACGTATATATAAACAATGAGAGTTTCTCGGGCAACAACCCTTACTGGTGTCCTAATGCCGGAACCAAGGGACGTTATTCCAGCTTGTGGCAGTCGCAGGAGCCATATGCACCAGAGAATGTATGTGCCATCCTTTACGATTACAACCAGGGACAGACCAATTCTTTGGTAGAGCATTTCAATAGTGATACCCCTGCCAAGTATCTATTGAAACCTTCTGAGGCCGGTATGGATAATTTCACCAATCCAGATAAGAACCCAGGCGGCTCAACATCTGAAACTCGCTTTAAGAATCTAGTAGGAAAGAGTGCCGATGGCTATTACATCGCCAAGTATCGTCAAAATGGCGGACGCAATGGCATCCGTGCCAACGCTTATCAGGACGATGTGCATATTTATATCTATCGTTCTACCCAGTATCACCTGATGCTGTGTGAGGCTCTGAATCAGTTGAACCGTTTCTCGGCTTTGAATAGTGTGCTCAATAGTGGAATGACTGGTGAGAAGGTAGATGAACTTGTTGCCAACGATGACTCTATCAAGCAGGCAAGCCGATCAAGTATCCGGAGTGGGAAGGATTTACCCGCAACTGGACTTCTAGTGCAGAGTGGGGTACTCGCAAGTATCCTGATACCGGAATCCGTGGTGCCTACGAATTGTCGGCGCGTCAGATTGAAACCGGAAACAATCCGGCTCAGATGCAAGCTGCCAAGCGAAGCAACGATATTCAGATTATGAAGGAGGCTGAAATGGAGTTCTCTTGCGAAGGCAAGACTTATCCTTGGATGAACCGAGTGGCTGTGAGATACAAGGACAGGGGTATTGTGGCAGATGAAATCTGTCCTAAATATGAAACCAGAGGATTGGCTGCCCAGGTGCGTGCTGCCATCATGAATGGTGCCAACTGGGTGAAGTATCATCTCTAGAATCCGGGAATCGAACGGATAGAGAATCATCTTGAAGAAGAATAAATAACCTAATATTAATTTAACAACTATCGTGTATGAAGAAATTCTTAACACTAGCATTGTTTGCTGTCAGTGTATTGACAGCAAATGCAGAAAGTAGAAAGTGGGACTTCACGAATTGGAGTGCCGCTACAATTGCCAACTTGAACAAGGGCGCATCTGCTAATTTCTCTACAGATGCAGAAGCCTTGAATCCTGCTTGTGGCTGGTCAGACATCGAGAAGGCAAATGGTAATCAAGCTGCTGCCAAAGGTGGTAAAATCTTCTGGGAGGTAAAGGCCCAGGGTAATGCTACTACTGGTGCCCAGCTTTGTGCAGACGGGCAGCCTATCCAGGAATTGGATGGCTTGCTTTACACCAATACTACGAATCGTTCTTTGGCTATCGCCATTAACAATGGCTCAGGCTATGAGGGCGCTTCTTATCTCTATACGGGTTCTAAGAAGAAGAACTATTTCGTGATTCCTAATGTAAAGGCTGGTGCAAAGATTACAATGGGTGTGGAGTCTCACAAAACCACCGAGGCTCGTGGTTATGAACTCTACATCGTGGAAAACGGCAAGTTTAGCACCAAGGGTACCAAACTGATGGATCCTGATGGCAAAGCCAATGCTGTGCCTAAGACTTACGTGGAGCAGACCTGGCAGGTACCTGAAGAGGGCTTGACGGATACTCCTAACGAGGATGGTACTTACAATGTGTTGATTTACAACACCAATGGCTGCCACATGTACTTCATCAAGGTTGATGAGGGTGACAACATGGGTGAGGCTCGCAAGGTGGCATGGTTGCATGCTGGTGGCGCAGGCTTGGATTATGCTATGCGTCCTACCGATGGCTTTGAATATACAGATATCGATGCTACCACTGATGAAGTTACCGATGAGTCTTTGCGTAGCTACGAGGCAGTGGTTGTTGGTTCAGACGTAACAGCCGAGTCTCCTGCTTATCCAACCTTGGAGAAGAACATCGCTTTCGTGCCAATGGTTAACTTGAACAACAAACTCTTTGGTTATACCGCAGCTGCTGACGATGTAACAACAATGACCGTGACCGATGCTGATGCAGGCTATTGGACAAACCTTACGCTTGAGGATGGTACATTCGATTATGCATCTAATGTGTCTGTAACTCTTCCAGAGAAGTTTGCCAACGACGAGGTTATCGCTAAGCAGGGTGATGCTGTTGCCATCCATCGTCATAATAATGGTGCAGGCAAGAACAGCTACTTCCTGTTGGGTTCTGATGAAACCGCTGTAACAACTTACGCCGAGTGGCCTAGCCTTCTTGGTAATATCATCAACGAGGCTGCTCAAACCAAGCGTGATGTAACCAATGCTGCTGCTCCTTCTTATTCTTTGAACTATGCAGATCAGCAGACCACAGTTTCTATCAGTTGTGCAACTGGTAGTTCTCAGGTCTATTATAAGGTAGGCGATGGCGAGTACCAGCTTTATTCTGAGCCATTGGTTTACACAGAGCCTGTTAAGTTGACAGCTTATGCTGTTTCTGAGGGTTATCTCCAGAGTGAGGAATCTTCTAAGGAAATCGACATCCAGTCTCAGGCAGCAGCTCCGGTTGTTGAGATTGCATCAGAGGAAGGTAAGTCTGTCATCACTATTACCAACAAGGAAGAGGGTGCTCAGGTTTACTATTCATTCAGTGGACAGACCAAGACCAGCACTGCTGCTACCTATGCAGAGCCTGTAGAGGTAACTGAGCCTGGTACCATCACTGCTTTTGCGGTTGCTGAGGGCAAGTTGCAGAGCGAGGCTGTAGCTGTAGAGTTTGCAGTAAAGGGTATTCCTGAAGTTAAGGATACGATCTCTCACTTCACTGCCAATGAGGCTGATTGGTTCACAAATGCTGTTGTAACAGATGCTGATGGTGTTTCTACTCCTTTGGCAGAAGCTATTACTGCTGGCAGTGCTAGTGGTGCAGCTAAGGCTGTTTATTACTTCGGCAAGTCTGCTTGGGCTTACTATGGTAGCGAGGTTGACCATACCGAGACAGATCCTGAGACAGGTGAGGAGAAAGTTATCTATAAGCCAGACCCAAAGGCTTACAAGTATGTATCTTCTACTTCTGATACGGATTGGATTATCGAATCTGAAGGTCAGGTAATCACAGGTGAGACCAATGTCTCTGCTTCTTCTGGTATCTTCACTGGTACTGCTGGTTATTTTGCAGAAGAGGCTATCGATGAGATAGGCGGTACACCTTCTAAGGGTAAGGTTAGCTTTGGTGGTAAGTCTTCAGGTGATCCTTATACTATGCGTGTGAAGTCAACCAAGACATTTGATGGAACATTTGATGTTGTTACTTATCTTTCTAATGGTGGTAAGGACGACCTTGGCATCGAGTTGCAGAAGTCAGCTGATGGTACAACTTGGGAGAAGGTTGGAGATCTGAACTTCTCTAAAACTCAGCGTTTGTACAAGAAGACTCGTTTCCACTTGAACGAGGCTACTCCTGTTTACCTCCGTGTTGCTCAGGTATCTGGTGGTTCTAAGGGTCAGCTTTATGACATCTATGTTATCAAGACTGCTGGTTCTGCAACAGGTATTGAGTCTATCCCTGCTGCTGAGGCTGCAAAGGATGTGAAGGTGATGAAGTTCAGCAAGAACGGTCGCCTTGTTATTCAGAAGGGTAATACCATCTATAATGTTGCTGGCTTGAAGCTCAACTAATAAATAGAATATTTTTCAAGGCAGGCTGCATAATCGGTGTAGCCTGCCTTTATTGTTTTAAATAGAATAGATGACATTTCATACACTCTCTTAGCTGTAGAACTACGAGAAGTCTAGTTGTACAACTAGAGAGTGTGAAGTTGTACAACTATAAGGTGTGTCGTTGTACAACTATTGGGTATATTGTTGTACGATTATAAGGTGTTGTCACTAGGCTCGCAGACCTGCTGACTGCAGCGAGCAGGTCTGCCGAGCCTAGTGGGAATCTCTCTGAAGGCATATTCTCGCACCCTGAAAGATATGTTCTTGCACTCTGAAAGATATGTTCTTGTTCTCTGAAAGATATGTTCTTGCACCCTGGAAAAGGATTTTTGATAATAATACACTAAAAAATGATACTTATTTCCCAATTTTGCTTTTGTTTCAGATAAAAGTTGTATCTTTGCCCTCAATTAAAACGGCTGAAACAAAATGAAATATATAAGATTTATCATCATAATCTTTGTAATATTGGCTCTCCAAGCATGCCTTTGGCATGGAAAGCAAGCTCATGAGGTCGATAATCACAAAGAAGAGGTAAGTCAGGAGACTTCTATCGATACACTCTCACTTCCCATTGATGTGAGAGTCAAATTTGTGACCCTTCAAGACGGGTTGCCTTCTAATGCTGTGTCTGATATTTATCAGGATCAAAAAGGATTCATGTGGTTTTCTACCAACAATGGATTGGCAAGATATGATGGCAATCAGATGAAGGTGTATTTACAGGATAGTGCGTATGCTTCTAGTTCCGACCGCCGTGTGAAGCGCATCACGGAAGATAAGGACTTTAAGTATATGTGACCTCAGTTCGGGATAAGAAATAGTGCCTAAAAAAGTTGGTAATCTCCGATGTTTTTTGTATCTTTGTAGTTGAAATCCAATTAGTTACAAACATAAAAAGATATCATTATGGAGATTACCAAGGAC
>ENA-OQDW01000249-OQDW01000249.1-human-gut-metagenome-genome-assembly--contig:-NODE-249-length-23306-cov-6.078864_pt1 | contig 23306 bp, 43 predicted proteins | sample MGYA00242784_ERZ504613 | MGnify/ENA primary metagenome ERZ504613 (study PRJEB26092, sample SAMD00036330) | human gut metagenome | host: Homo sapiens | study: EMG produced TPA metagenomics assembly of...
TTTAACCTGCACGGGCAAAAGGACCGCGGGCGCGACGACTTCCGCGCGATTCCCAACGGCGGGCCGGCGTGGAGCATCGTCCCGTCGCGATTGCCACGAGCTTTGAGGGACAGCTGGGACCCGAGGATCTGTGCCGTTTGATGAGCGAGAACCCGGCGCGCGTGTTTGGCATGTACCCGCGCAAGGCTGTCTTGCCGAGGGTGCCGATGCGACGTGTGCGTGTGGGATCCTTGCGCGCGTTGGACGATCAGCGCCGCGACGCAGCATCAGGCCGTGGACTACACGCCGCTCGAGGGCTTTGAGGCACATGGCCGCGCCAAGGCCGTGTTTGTGAACGGCGTGCTGGTGGCGCGCGATGGCGAGCCCACCGGAGCCCAACCCGGCCGCTACGTGCCCCGCTAGCAGCAAAGATGCCGTGTCCCCTCCGCAGTTGCGGTGAATACGGACTGTTTGCGGCCGTTTGGCGGCCAAACAGTCCGTATTTCACCGCAACTGAGGAGATGGGGCCGGCTACTTGAGGCTGGTGGCGATGAGGGGGCGGCCGAGGCTGTCTCGAAGCGATCTGCCATCGTTGGGTCGGCAAGCGTGTCGACTTGGTTGAGCATGATGCGGGCATTGTTGAGGTTCAGCATTCGCAGCTCGGCATTGAGCACCATGGCGACGCGCTCTGGGGTGCAGCGTCGGTGGGCTCGCAGCCGCAGCGCTCGCAGAAGAGCTCGGGGCGGTGGACAACCTCGGCGACGGGCTTGCCCAGCCCCGAGGCGCCGACGACCCAGACAACGTTTGCTGTGCCGGAGGGAATTACCGGCTCCCAGGCGGCATGCGCCTTGAGCGGGAGTCGCTTGCTGCCATCTGCCTCGGCCAATACATAGTCAAAGCGCTGCGCCAGCTCGTTGAGCGGCTCAACGGGGGCGGAGAGCTTGCCTGTCTCCGGGCCCAAAACACCCGCCTGGCAGATACTTCCGCGGTTCATGCCCGCGCATGCCTCGCAGGTGCAGCCGGGAACATGCAGGCCCCCGGCTTCCAAGGCGCGGCGTCCAGGCGACGATTCGACCCGTCCCATGGTACGCCGGCGACGGGAAACATGTGCGTGGTGGTACAGAGAAGCACCCTGCCGCCGGCGCGCATGAGCTCGAGACCCAACGCACGCAGCAATGTCGACTTGCCGCCACTGCCGATAATTGCGGTAATGCCCGGCTCGATCTTGAGCGCGGAGGCAAGGTTTCCGGTCGTCGTTTCCATCTGTTCACCGCCGTATAATACTGTGATAATAAATAATCATCAGAGTAGCGGTCGAACCGCTTTTGCTCTGCTCAAACCGTAGCACAGGGAGGTGCCCCGGGAATGCTCGTTTATGTTCGCGGCGCCGGCGATATCGCCACGGGCGTCGCCGCTCGCTTGGTGCGCGCCGGCGTGTCGGTCGTTATGGCCGATATCGCGGTTCCCACGTGCATCCGCCGCACGATCAGTTTTTGCGAGGCCATTCGTCTGGGCGAGGTCGAGGTCGAGGGTATTCGCGCTCGCTTGGCACAGACGCCGGCAGAGGCACTTGCGATTACCGAGCCGGAGACGTCGCCGTTGTGGTGGACCCCCAGGCCAAGATGCTCGGCGAGCTGAAACCCGCTGCCGTGGTCGACGCGATTCTGGCTAAGCGCAACTTGGCACCACGCGCGACATGGCGCCTGCCGTCATCGCCGTGGGGCCGGGCTTTACCGCGCCGGTTGACTGCGATGCCGTGGTTGAGACCATGCGCGGGCATTTTCTCGGCCGTGTCATTACCCAAGGTTCGCCCCAACCCAACACGGGCGTGCCAGGCATTATCGCCGGCTATGGTAAAGAGCGCGTTATCCACAGCCCCGCCGCCGGCGTGTTTCGGTCCGACCACGCAATCGGCGACATCGTGAGCGCCGGAGACGTGATTGGCTATGCGGGCGATACGCCCATGTGCACGCAGATCGATGGCTGTCTGCGCGGGCTTTTGGCGAACGGCGTGCAGGTGACTGAGGGCTTTAAATGCGCCGATGTCGATCCGCGCGGCGATGCAGCTATATCAACTACATTTCGGACAAGGCGACGTCGGTCGGCGGCGGCGTGCTCGAGGCACTCGCTATGCTCACCGGTGTATTCCAGGGATAGGAAATTGCAATGGAAAAGCTCGATGTGGTGAATGCTGCGCTTGATGCACTGAAGGCCGGTAAGACGTGCGAGCTGGTGGTCGTGGCCGGTACGGCGGGGTCGTCACCGCGCGGTGTGGGCGCCTGGATGACTGTCTTTGCCGACGGTAGCCAAGCGGGCACCATCGGTGGCGGCAAGATCGAGCTCTTTGCGCTCGATGAGGCGCGCGAGCTGCTGGCCGCGGGGCAGTCGCGTCTGGTCCGCTACACCATGGGCGGCGAGAACTCCGATACCGGCATGATCTGCGGCGGAGCCATCTGCCTGTGCTATCTGCATCTGGACGCGACCAAGGCACCGTTGTTCCAGTCGGTTGCCGACGTCTTGGCGTATCGACGCATCGGCGACTTCGTCATCGACTTTGAGCCGTTTATCGCAAGCGCGCTCGAAGGCGATGTTGCCGAATATCATGGCGAGGCATCGCGCCATACCATTGCCGGCTGCCCCGAGCTTTCGCTGGTGGAGGAGGGGAGTAAGGTTACTTACACCAACGCCGCCTCCGAGATTCCCCCGGCGCACATCGAGACGCTCTGCCCCGAGGGCCTAACCTATATCTTTGGCTGCGGCCACGTGGGCGCTGCGACGGCACGGGTGCTCACGGCGGCGGGCTTTGCCGTCGTGGCGTGCGATGACCGCCCCGGCACGCTGACGCCCGAATGGGTGCCCGGTGTCTACGACCGTCGCCTGGTCGATTACAAGAATCTGGCGAGCAGTGCCCCATCGGTCCGCGCGACTTGGTGGTCGTGGCCACGGCGGGTCACAAGTCCGATATCGACGTGGTGATTCAGGCCATGCGCGCCAAGCCTGCCTACCTGGGCTGTCTGGGTTCGCGCCGCAAGACGGCCTTTGTGCGTGCCCGCCTGGAGCAGGAAGGCTTTACGCAGGACCAGATCGACGAGCTGCACCTTCCGATCGGCGTTGCCATCGAGGCCGAGGACCCCGAGGAGATCGCCATCTCCATTGCCGCCGAGATGATCCACCTGCGCCGCACCAAACTCGTTCCCCGCAAGCGCTAATCGCATCCCCACCAATAAGTTGCGGTGAAATACGGACTGTTTAAGCCTGTTAGGCCGCCAAACAGTCCCTATTTCACCGCAACTGCTTTTTGGGATCAATTTGTGCGGGGGAGTTGTGGAGTTGTGCAGGCAGACGAGGTTTTTCTGGAAATACGCTCCCGATGCGCGTATAGTACCGATTGTTTTGTCGGCTCCTGCTGCGTCGAGTCCAAACCGCGAAATGCCATGAGCGGCGCGGATGCAGCCAGGAGGCACGAGGACAACCCATCGTGGCCACGCCCCGTGCTTAAAACCCCAAGAAGGAGTGAACAATGGCAGAAGAGAAGTATGTGCCGCGTCTGAAGACCAAGTACAACAACGAGGTCAAGCAGCAGCTTCAGGACAAGTTCCAGTACGAGAACGTCATGATGATCCCCAAGTTTGAGAAGATCGTCGTGAACATGGGTGTCGGCGAGGCCGCTACCGATTCCAAGGCCATCGACGGTGCCGTGCGCGACCTGCGCGCCATCACCGGCCAGCAGCCGATGATCACCCGTGCCCGCAAGTCCATCGCTACCTTCCGCCTGCGCGCTGGTATGCCGATCGGCTGCAAGGTTACCCTGCGTGGCGACCGTATGTGGGAGTTCTTCGATCGTCTGACCTCCGTCGCGATCCCCCGTATCCGCGACTTCCGCGGCATCTCCGCCAAGAGCTTCGACGGCCGTGGTAACTTCTCCATGGGCGTCACCGAGCAGCTCATCTTCCCCGAGATCGACTTCGACTCCGTCGATCACCAGCGTGGTATGGACATCACTTTCGTGACCACCGCCAACACCGATGAGGAGGCCAAGGCCCTTCTGGACGCCTTCGGTTTCCCGTTCAAGAAATAGGTTCACCTGCTAAAAGCGCCGTTCCCACAAGGGGGCGGCGCTTGGGGCGAACAATACTCTATGTGAGGAGGATATAAGTGGCTAAGACATCGATGATCGTCAAGTGCAATCGCAAGCAGAAGTTCTCTACTCGTGAGTACACGCGCTGCCAGCGCTGCGGCCGTCCGCACTCTGTGTACCGCAAGTTCGGCCTGTGCCGTGTCTGCTTCCGTGAGCTTGCACTCAAGGGCGAGCTTCCCGGCGTTAAGAAGGCCAGCTGGTAAGTCACTACCAGCGTTTCAAGCATCAGTTTGGAACAGGGAAAACGCGCTAAATAGGCTTTGCCGTTAAGGGCGGCGAAGAACCAAGAGCACGTGTTCATCAAGAACGAAGGAGAATCTGTATGAACCTTACAGACCCGATCGCAGATATGCTTACGCGCATCCGTAACGCCAACTCTGTGAACAAGGCCACGGTCTCCATGCCGAGCAGCAAGAAGCTCGTCGAGATCGCTCGTGTTCTGCACGAGGAGGGCTACATCGAGGGCTACGATGTCGAGGACACCGTGCCCCAGAAGACTCTGCACATCACGCTTAAGTATGGTCCCAAGAAGGCTAAGGTCATCAACGGCATCCGCCGCATTTCCAAGCCGGGCCTGCGTAAGTACACCGGCGTTGCCGACATGCCCCGCGTCCGCGGTGGCCTTGGTACCGCCATTATTTCCACCAGCCATGGCGTTATGACCGACCGCGATGCTCGCAAGCACAACGTCGGCGGCGAGATCATCGCTTACGTCTGGTAATTCGGTCGGTAGGTAGAAGGAAAGGAGATCACCGTGTCTCGTATCGGTAATAAGCCTGTCCAGATTCCCGCCGGAGTCGAAGTGGCAGTCAACGGCAACAACGTTGTCGTCAAGGGCCCCAAGGGCCAGCTCGAGCTCGATGTCTTTGAGAAGCTCGCTATCAACGTCGAGGACAACGTCCTCACCGTTTCCCGTCCCGACGACGAGCGTGAGACCCGTGCCCGCCACGGCCTCACCCGCGCCCTCATCCACAACATGGTTGTTGGCGTTTCCGAGGGCTTCGAGAAGAAGCTCGAGCTCGCCGGCGTCGGTTACCGCGTGCAGCAGAAGGGCAAGAACCTCGAGTTCTCCCTGGGCTTCTCGCACCCCGTGATCGTCGAGGCTCCCGAGGGCATCACCTTCGAGGTTCCCGACAACACCCACGTGAACGTCAAGGGTATCAACAAGCAGCAGGTCGGTCAGATCGCCGCTGAGATTCGCGGCCATCGTCCTCCCGAGCCTTACAAGGGCAAGGGTATCCACTATGTTGGCGAGCACATCCGCCGCAAGCTGGGTAAGGCCGCCAAGTAGTCGTAACCGACTTACTCGCATAAGACCAGCACCCCGTTAGGTGCTGGCAAGATCAACCTTTTTAGGAGTTTACGTATGAACAAGCATAAGGCGAAGCTGGAAGGCCTCAAGCGTCGTCAGCGTCGTGTTCGCGGCAAGGTCTCGGGTACCGCCGAGCGTCCGCGTCTTCGCGTGACCCGTACCAACGCCAACATCTATGCCCAGATCATCGACGACAGCAAGGGCTCCAGCCTGACGCTCGTCTCCGCCTCGACCCTCGAGGCCGAGTTCAAGGGCACCCACACCTCGAACAAGGAGGCTGCGGAGAAGGTCGGTCAGCTCGTTGGCAAGCGTGCCATCGAGGCCGGCATCACCAAGGTCGCTTTCGATCGTGGTGGCCGTATCTACCATGGCCGCGTCAAGGCCCTCGCCGACGGTGCTCGTGCCGCCGGTCTCGAGTTCTAGGAGGTATGTAGCACATGGCTCGTAATCAGAAGCAGCAGCGCGAGGCCTCCGAGTTCGAGGAGCGCGTCGTTTACATCAACCGCGTGTCGAAGACCGTCAAGGGTGGTCGTCGCATGAGCCTCGTCGCTCTCGTCGTCGTTGGCGACGGCAAGGGCAACGTCGGCGTTGGCATGGGCAAGTCCGCTGAGGTGCCCATGGCCATCTCCAAGGCGTCTCTCGATGCCAAGAAGAACATGTTCCACGTGCCGGTGACCGAGCAGGGCACCATCCCGCACGAGGTTCTCGGCCACTTTGGTGCCGGTCGCATCATCATCAAGCCGCTGTCGAGGTACCGGCGTTATCGCCGGCGGCGCTGTGCGTCCCCTCTTCGAGCTTGCTGGCATCAAGAACGTCCTGTCCAAGTCCCTCGGTACCGACAACGGCCTCAACATCATCAAGGCTGCCGTCGAGGGCCTCAAGGAGCTCTCCAGCCCTGAGGACGTCGCGGCTCGCCGTGGCCTGACGGTCTCCGAGATGTTCGTCGGTAAGGAGAACTAAGCATGGCTGACACCATCAAGATCAAGCAGGTCCGCAGCACCAACGGTTGCAAGCAGGACCAGGTCCGTACTGTCCGTGCCCTCGGTCTCCACAGGATCCGCGAGGTTCGCGAGATTGCTGACAACGAGTCCGTCCGCGGCATGATCTTCAAGGTCAAGCACCTTGTCGAGATTGTAGAGGAGTAGCAAATGCAGCTTCACGATCTTACTCCCGCGCCCGGTTCCACCAAGAACCGCAAGCGCGTCGGCCGTGGCAATTCTTCGGGTCACGGCACCACTTCTGGCCGCGGTCAGAAGGGCCAGGTTCCCGCTCTGGCGGCACCAAGGTGCCGGCTTCGAGGGTGGCCAGACTCCGCTGGCTATGCGCCTGCCCAAGCTTCCGGGCTTCCGCAACCCCCGTCGTATCGAGTACACCGCTGTTAACGTTGAGCGTCTCGAGCGCAAGTTCGAGGACGGCGCTGTGATCGACGGCGCCGCTCTTAAGGCCGCTCGCATCACCAAGAGCGAGTTCGAGCCCGTCAAGGTGCTCGGCAATGGTGAGCTTACCAAGAAGTTCACGGTCAAGGTCGACAAGGTCAGCGCTTCTGCGCAGGCCAAGATCGAGGCCGCCGGCGGAAAGGTCGAGCTGCCGTGCTAAATGGTCTTAAGAATGCTTTCCGCATCAAAGAATTGCGCGAAAAGATTCTTTTTACCATAGCTATGCTCGTCGTGTACCGCATTGGTGCGCACGTTCCTGTGCCCGGCATTCCCTTCCAGGGGATGCTGGGCCTTTTCTCGACCGATAACAATTCGGTCGCCGCAGGTGCTATGGCCCTCCTGAATCTTTTCTCTGGCGGCGCGTTGAGCTATGTGTCGGTGTTTTCGCTGGGCATCATGCCTTACATCACCAGCTCGATCATCCTCCAGATGCTCCAGGCCGTCGTGCCTTCCCTGCATGAGCTTGCCCGCGAGGGCGAGGTCGGTCAGACCAAGATTACGCAGTATTCGCGTTACCTCACCCTGGCTCTGGCAATCCTCAACTCCGTGGGTTACCTCTTCCTCTTTAAGAGCTTCGGCATTAGCTTTAATGGCGCCGGCGCTCCCGAGATCATCTTCGACCTCATGGTCGTTGGCACGCTTACCGCGGGTGCCATGCTGATCATGTGGATTGGTGAGCTCATCACCCAGCGCGGTATCGGCAATGGCATGTCGCTGATCATCTTTGCGAACATCATGGCCGGTCTGCCGCAGGCGATCTTCTCCAGCACCGAGGGCAATGCCGGTGGCATCATCACCATGGTGATCATCTGCGCCATCATCCTGCTGGTTATCCCGCTGATTGTTTTCCTTGAGCGCGGCCAGCGCCGCATCCCGGTCTCCTACGCTAAGCGCGTCGTGGGCCGTCGCATGATGGGTGGCCAGACCACCTATCTGCCATCAAGGTCAACACCGCGGGCGTCGTGCCGATCATCTTCGCTTCGGCGCTGCTGTACTTCCCGGCTCAGATTGCCGTGTTCTTCCCCGGCATCGGCTGGATTCAGGCAGTTGCCTCTGCGCTTTCGACCGGTTGGCTCAACTGGGTGCTTAACGTTGTCCTCATCGTGTTCTTCGCGTACTTCTACACCTCCATGGTGTTCAACCCCGATGAAACGGCCGATAACCTTAAGAAGCAGGGCGGCTTTATTCCGGGCGTCCGTCCGGGTAGGGCTACCGCGGCCTACATCAAGAACGCGCTCAACAAGATCACGCTTCCCAGCGCTGTCTTTTTGGCGCTCATCGCCATCGTGCCTTCGATCATCTTCTCCTTCACGGGTAACCAGCTGATCCAGGCATTTGGCGGCACGTCCATCCTCATCATGGTCGCGTCGTGCTCGACACGGTCGATAAGCTCGAAGGCCAGATCAAGATGTATGATTACGATGGATTCTTTAAATAGGCTAGAGGAGGATTGCTCATGAACCTCGTATTGCTCGGAGCTCCGGGTGCCGGTAAGGGCACCGTCGCACAGGAGCTCGTCGCCGAGTTTGGCGTCGCCCACATTTCCACGGGCGACCTGCTGCGTGCTGCCGTCAAGGGTGGCACCGAGCTTGGTATTCAGGCTAAGAAGTACATGGACGCTGGCGAGCTCGTTCCCGACCAGCTCGTGATCGACCTTGTCAAGGAGCGCCTTGCCGCCGATGACGCCCAGCAGGGCTTCATCCTCGACGGCTTCCCGCGCAACACCGCCCAGGCTGTGACGCTCGATTCCGAGCTCTCCGCCATGGGTCGCGAGATCGACTGCGCCCTTCTGGTCGATGTGGCCCCCGAGGTCATTATCGATCGTCTGTCTTCGCGTCGCACCTGCCGCGCATGCGGTTACACCGGCACCGCTGCCGATGCTACCTGCCCCAAGTGTGGCGGCGAGATGTATCAGCGCGACGACGACAAGCCCGAGACCATCAAGAACCGTCTCGACGTCTACGAGAAGTCCACGAGCCCGCTCGTCGACTACTATCGTGGCCAGGGTCTGCTCAAGTCGGTCAACGGTGACCAGGCTCGCGAGACCGTGTACGGGGATGTCAAAGAGGCTCTCGGTCTATGATCAAGATTAAGTCTGCAACGCAAATCGAGCAGATGAAGAAGGCAGGAGCGCTATCTAAGATGGCGCTCCGCCACGTTGGAGCCATGGTGCGCCCCGGCGTTTCCACCTTTGAGCTCGATCAGCTCGCGGAGCAGATTATCCGCATGCATGGCGGCACCCCGGCCTTTAAGGGTTACGGCGGGTTCCCGGGGACCATTTGCGCATCGATCAACGATGCCGTGGTCCACGGTATTCCCAACCCCGACATGATCCTGCGCGATGGCGATATCATCTCCATCGATACGGGAGCCGTTGTCGACGGTTGGGTCGGCGATAACGCTTGGACGTTTTTCGTCGGCACCCCCACGCCCGAAGCCAAGGCTTTGTGCGAGGTCACGCGCGATTGCCTTAAGGCAGCCATCGAGCAGGCTGTTCCCGGTAACCATATCGGGGACGTCGGTTATGCCGTTCAGTCCCTCGCCGAGTCTCACGGTTACGGTGTGCTTCGTGATTATGTAGCCATGGCATTGGCCGCGTGATGCACGAGGACCCCAACGTTCCTAACTATGGAAAGAAGGGGAGGGGCGTTCGCCTCCAGGCCGGCATGGTCATTGCCATCGAGCCGATGGTTACGATGGGTTCCAACCATGTGAGCACGGGCTCCGACGGTTGGATTGTTACGACCAACGATCACCTGCCCGCCGCGCACTACGAGAACACCGTCGCCATTACCAATGACGGTCCGGTGATTCTCACCACGGATGCCCAAGGTGCTTGGTGCTCCCTCCAAGGCGGAGAAATGTAACAAGTTCCATTTAGTTGTGGAGCCATTACGAAGTTATTACGATGCGTGCATACGTGTTGTAGAATACTCAATCGCTGTCGTTTTCTAGAGAAAGATGATTGCTTGTGAAGAAGGAAGACGCAATTGAGCTCGAGGGTACGGTAAAGGAACCGTTGCCCAACGCCATGTTTAAGGTCGAGCTCGAGAACGGTCATTCGGTTCTGTGCAACATTTCTGGCAAGATCCGAATGAATTACATCCGTATTCTCCCCGGTGACAGGGTTGTCGTGGAGCTTTCCCCGTACGACCTGACCCGCGGCCGCATCACCTATCGCTACAAATAGCGGCACGCATACACGCACTCCATTTCCGACTGCAGGCTTAGCTCAACCTACGGTCGGATTGTGTGTGAAGACCAGCCATAGTTTTAAACGCCTGCGGCTGGGCGAGTAGATAGTAGGGAAGTAGTTTGAGCGCTACCGAAAGGAAGAACGATGAAGGTACGTCCTTCGGTCAAGAAGATGTGCGATAAGTGCAAAATCATTAGGCGCCATGGCAAGGTCCTCGTCATTTGCGAGAACCCCCGTCATAAGCAGCGTCAGGGTTAAGAGAGGAGACTACGTTGGCCCGTATTAATGGTGTCGACCTCCCGCGTGAGAAGCGCGTTGAGATCGGTCTGACCTACATTTACGGCATCGGCCGCACCACTGCGACGAAGATTTGCGTCGAGTGCAACGTTAACGTGGATACGCGCGTTAAGGACCTCACCGAGGATGAGGTTAACGCCATCCGCGATTATATCGATAAGAACCAGATCATGGTTGAGGGCGACCTCCGCCGTGAGCGCAACCAGAACGTCAAGCGCCTTATGGACATCGGCTGCAACCGCGGCCTTCGTCACCGCAAGGGCCTCCCGGTCCGCGGCCAGCGCACCCACACTAACGCTCGTACCCGCAAGGGCCCGAAGCGTCAGATCGGTGCTAAGAAGAAGAAATAAGGAGCGCTAGATAGATGGCTACTGCTAAGAAGAACGTTCGCGCTGCCCGTCTGAAGCGCGCGGACCGTAAGAACATTTCCGTGGGCCAGGCTCACATTCGTTCTACGTTCAACAACACGATCGTTTCGATCACCGATCCCCAGGCAACGTCATTTCCTGGAAGTCGGCTGGCCAGGTGGGCTTCAAGGGCTCCCGTAAGTCCACGCCGTTCGCTGCCCAGATGGCTGCCGAGGCTGCTGCCAAGCAGGCCATGGAGCACGGTATGAAGAAGGTTTCCGTCTTCGTCAAGGGCCCCGGCTCCGGTCGTGAGACCGCCATCCGCTCCCTCCAGGCTGCTGGCCTCGAGGTCTCGAGCATCCAGGACAAGACCCCCATCCCGCACAACGCTGCCGCCCCAAGAAGCGTCGCCGCGTGTAACTGAAAGGATCGTATCAATATGGCAATCGACAGGACTCCTGTTCTTAAGCGCTGCCGTCAGCTCGGGATCGATCCCGCTGAGCTCGGTTACAGCAGCAAGAAGGAATCTATCCGTCAGCCCAAGCGCCGTCGCAAGGAATCTGAGTACGGCATGCAGCTGCGTGAGAAGCAGAAGGTCAAGTTCATCTATGGCGTTCTGGAGAAGCAGTTCCACGGCTACTTCAACAAGGCCCGTAAGATGAACGGTGTCACCGGTGAGAACCTCATGATCATCCTTGAGTCTCGCCTTGACAACGTCGTCTTCCGTCTTGCTTCGCCCGCACCCGCAAAGAGGCTCGTCAGTCCGTCCGTCACGGTCACTTCACCGTGAACGGCAAGCGCGTGGACATCCCGTCCTACCGCGTCAAGGCCGGCGACGTCGTCGCTGTCGGCGAGAAGTTCCGTGACCTCCTCCCCATCAAGGAGGCCCTGATTTCCTCCGAGCGTTTCGAGGTCCCTGGCTGGCTCGAGGTCGATATCGAGAAGCTGTCTGGTAACGTGCTCGCTCTGCCGACGCGTGAGCAGATCAGCGGTGATATCAACGAGCAGCTCATCGTCGAGCTCTACTCTAAGTAGTCCATCCGGGCTGCTGAGGCTGGAGGTAATACATGTCAGAATTCATTAGGCCTCAGGTTCAGGTCGAAGAGATTAACGAGACGTCTGCTCGTGTCTCCGTTGAGCCGCTCGAGCGTGGCTACGGCGATACGCTGGGTAACTCCCTTCGTCGCGTTCTTCTGTCCTCGCTCGAGGGTGCCGCCGTCGAGGCTATTCAGATCGATGGCGCGCAGCACGAGTTCATGACCATCCCTAACATGGTCGAGGATGTCACCGACATCGTCCTGAATGTCAAGGGTCTTGTCTTCAGGGCTCTCGGCACGACCGACGAGGCGACCGCCACCATTTCGGTTGACGGCCCCTGCGAGGTCACCGGTGCGGACTTCTTTATTCCGTCCGAGTTTGAGCTGGTCAACCCCGAGCAGCACATCGCTACGCTCACCGAGGGTGGCCATCTCACCATGAGCATGCGCATCGGCTATGGCCGCGGCTATGTCTCTGGCGAGGCTAACAAGCGCGACAACGATCCCATCGGTGTGATCCACGTCGACTCGCTGTACTCGCCGGTGTCCCGTTGCGCCAAGCTCGTTGAGGCTTGCCGTGTCGGTCAGCATACCGACTACGACCGCCTTGTCCTCGAGATCGAGACCAACGGCTCCATCGCTCCGCGCGACGCCGTGGTCCAGGCTGCCAATATCATCAACCAGCATATGGCTGCCTTTATGAACCTTGCCGAGACCCCCGAGGTCGAGAGGAGGCTTCGATCTTCGCTCCCGAGGTCACCAACGACAACGCCGAGCTGGACAAGCAGATCGAGGATCTGGACCTTTCCGTCCGTTCCTACAACTGCCTTAAGCGCGCCAGCATTCACTCGGTCCGTCAGCTCGTTGAGTTCTCGGAGAACGATCTGCTCAACATCCGTAACTTCGGTGTTAAGTCGATCGAGGAAGTGAAGGACAAGCTTGAGTCCATGGGCCTGAGCCTGAAGGCTTAATGCTTCGCATATTTGAGGAGAAACTAGACCATGCGTCACAACGTTAAGAAGGGCCTGAAGCTCGGCACCGATGCGAGCCACACCAAGGCCATGAAGAAGAGCCTGGCCAAGGCCCTCTTCGAGAACGACCGCATCAAGACCACCGAGACCCGCGCTAAGGCGCTGCGTTCGGTCGTCGATCCGATCATCACCTGGGCCAAGAAGGGCGACCTGCACTCTCGTCGTCTGGCCATCGCCAAGCTCGGCGATAAGCAGCTCGTTGCCGAGATTTTCGACAAGGCTGCTCAGGGTATGTGGCAGGACCGCAACGGCGGTTACACCCGCATCATGAAGCTCGGTAACCGTAAGGGCGACAACGCTCCTATCGTTATCATGGAGCTCGTCACCGAGCCTTGCACGCCTAAGGCCAAGAAGGCTGCTCCGGCCCCCAAGAAGGCCGCTGCTCCCAAGAAGGTCGAGGCTGTCGAGGAGGCTCCTGCTAAGGAGACCGCTGAGTAGACAATCCGTCTGCATAGGCTATATTCGAGGGGTACGTTCGCGTACCCCTCTTTTTTTGTCGCGATACCGTTTATTGTTTGTTGGGAGCGCCCATGACCGCGCCGTCTGATTTCAATTCGATTCTAGAGCTCGATGCCACACTCGTTTTCCGCGTGGCTTACGATGGCTCGTCCTATAGCGGATTTGCCGAGCAGCCGGGAGAGACGACGGTTGCGGGTGAGCTACGTCGAGCTATTGAGACGCTCCTGCGCCGTCCGATCGACCTGACGTGTGCGGGACGTACCGATGCGGCGTGCATGCGGTGGCACAGTTTATCAGCGTGCCCGTAACGGACGCTGAGTTGGCTTTGACGCGCCGTAGGTGGCTGAGGGCTATGGATGCCCTCCTGCCCAAAGATATCGCCATAAACGAGGTCTACAAGGCCCGTAAAGGCTTTTCTGCACGCTTTGATGCGCGTTCCCGTACGTATACGTACCGTATTGCCGATCGCGACGCGCGCCCTGTGCTTTCGCGCGGTGCGGTGTGGTGGCATCGCTACCCATTGGATGTTGAGGCGATGTCTGCGGCCTGTCCCGCGCTGCTGGGCGAGCAGGACTTCAAGAGCTTTTGCAAGGTGGCGTCTGCCGTGGGCAAGCCCACGCACCGCTGCGTGATGCGTGCCGAGTTTGGCCATGAGATTGCGTTTGGCGAGGACATCCTGACGTTTACCATCGAGGGCAATGCGTTCCTGCATTCGATGGTCCGTACGATCGTGGGCACGCTTGTCGAGATTGGCATGCATCGCCGTGAACCCGAGTGGATGCGTGAGGTCATCGATGCTTGCGACCGTACCGCTGCGGGCCCCACGGCTCCTGCCTGCGGCCTTACGTTTATGGGCGTGGATTACGATCCCGCCGAGCTTGTCGTGCTCGACTAGGGGAGGGCTCGGCGCGTCGTGCGTCGGCACCTGTCATCTGTGGGCTGCGCGTGTGCAACATCTGTTCTTGGCGTGCAATACAACCGGTGTCTCATTGCTTTTATTGCCGGGGTGTACCATGAACGACAGTTTGATTCACTGCTGTCGAGAGGACGGATAACTTGGTTCGACGTGGCTCGCATCCGCGACTTTCGGTGATCCTTGTGGTAGAAGGTTCGCCCAGCTATGCGATGCGTGCGCTCGAGAGTATCCAGAACCAAGACCTCTACGATTTGCAGATTGTCGTTGTCTGCCGCGATGCTGCGCCCGGTGTGCGCCATTCGCTTCAAGTTGCTGCCGACAGGGACATCCATATTGATTTGATTGACGTCGAGGACGCGAAGCGCGGCGCTTGTCTTCGTGCCGGTTTTGCTGCCTCGCGCGGCTCTCAAATCATCGCTATGAACGCCGATGAGTGGTTTGCTCCGCAGTCCCTTTCCAAGATGGTCAATATCGCGTGCGATACTACGGCAGACATAGTGCTCCCCACGGTGTCGCTCGACCGCTATGATGCACATCGAGAGCGCCATTCGCGCGTCTTGGATGCTGCTCATATTTCCATTGATAGCAAATCTTCGATGGTGGCCGGGCTGCCTCAGTTGATTTTAGGCGGCCTAGTCGTTCAGACCTCTGGTGTGATGTACAGCCGCTCGCTGTTTGAGGCATGCCTTTTGTGCGACAAGGTGTTTCGCACAGTTGGGTTTATGGCATGCGCGCTTTCGCAGACACGATGCGTGTCCGGCTGCGGCGATGCTTGTTTCCACACGGCGGCACCTAAACTTACAGATGCCTTTGATCCCACCATGTATGCCAAGGTATCCGATGACACTCGAGCGCTCGACGAGCTTGCGGACTCACTCTCGGAAGCAGACAGCGGTGGTCGGCTCAAGCTGGCAAGCCAAAAGTTCTACTTTGCCGGACTGGTCGCCTGCATCGAGAATTTGTGTCTGAGCCCGCATGGGGTGTCGTCAATCGAGCGTTCCGCCCGCATGCGTGATATGCTCGATGCGCCTCGAACCCGTCAGATGGTCGCCGCGCTCAAGGATAACCATCGGGGGCTCGGTCTGTTGTTTGGGCCGATCGCCAGCGCCAAGCCCGCGCGCTGCGTGATGTGTACGCATCTGGCAGCTTTTCTTAACCGGACGGGCGCAAAAACCGCCTAAACGGCTCATTTCGAAACAAACTTGCATAGAATTGTTTCGAAATGCGTTCTTATACACAAAAGCCTTCAAATAGCGTTAAACTATTCAATCACTGATTGATTGTCTCCGCCATCTTTTGGAGAGAGGGTTTGTATGGCTAAAAAACGCAATGGGCGCCAGGATGCCATTAGAGATATTGTGCGCAATAAGGACGTCCGCACGCAGCGCGTGCTGGTCGATGAGCTCCGCGCTATGGGCTTTGATTGCACGCAGGCGACTGTCTCTCGCGATATTGCCGACATGGGGCTGCGTAAGCTCCCTGAGGGCATCTATGTTCTGGCAGAGGACCTGCACCTGCAGCGTATGGTTTCCGAGCTTGTAACGGGCGTTCTGCGTACCGATAATCTGGTTATGATCAAGCTCAGCCTGGCACGGCTTCCGGCATCGCCGCCGCCGTTGATGCGGCAGAGTTGCCCGATGTGCTTGGCTCGCTTGCCGGCAACGATACGATTTTGGTTATTGCCCAGACGGCCGAGGACGGCGAGCGTCTTGAGGCGCTGATCAATAAGCTGAGCAATTCTCGCAAGTAGGCGTGCGGGTCGTGCGCTCGGCACTGTGCGCGTGACATGGTGGCTTGTAAGGGGTATCGACGTTAGTCGGTACCCCCCCCTTTGTTTGCCGGTATAAAGACCGTCCACCAGGTCACTTTAAATTAAAAGGCCCCCGAGCACTTTAATAAGCTGCTCGGGGGCCTTGTTGCTAATGGCCGGATGAATTTCTAGCCGACCGTATCGTCAGGCGTGGGCGAGGGGTCGGGAGTGGGCGTAGGCGTGGGCGTAGGCGTGCCGCCATCGCCGCCGGTCGAACCACCAGTGGAGCCGCCCGTCGAGCCACCGGTCGTTCCGGTGCCGCCGGTGGTGTCGCCGCCCGTGGTCTCGGTCGTCGTGGTCGTCGTGGTAGTCGTTGTGGTGGTTTCCTCTTCGTCCTCGTTCTCGTCCTTGTCGTCGTTCTCCGTCTTCTTGGTGTTGTTGGTGCCGTAGAACTTCCAGACGCTGTTGCTCTTGTAGGTGGGCGCCGTTCCGGTCGCAAACTCCTCGCGCTCGGTGCCGGTCAGAACGGTGTTCATAAACCGCTTAAAGACAGGCAGGTTGGTGCTGTCGCCCAGCAGGTCCGTGCCGTATTTTTGGATGGGGATCTCACCTGCGGAATAGCCGGTCCACAGGGCGCACGCCAGCTGCGGGGTATAGCCGCAGAACCACAGGTTGGTGGTGTTGTCGGTGGTGCCGTTTTGCCGGCATAGGGCTGGTTGACGCTCAGGCGCCAGCAGCACCTGTACCGCTGCCCTGCATGACGCCGGACAGAACATCGGTGACCGCGGCGGCCTCGCCCTCGGTAAGCACCTGTGAGGGATTGTCGGTGTGCTGGTACAGCACCGAACCGGTACGAGAGTCAATCTCGGTGATGGCGATCGGCTGGCGATAGTAGCCGCCGTTGGCAAACGTCGCGTAGGCGGCGGCCATCTCGAGCGGCGAGATCGAGCCGGTGCCGAGCGTCATGACGGGAACGTCCTCGATGTTGTCCTTGGCGGGATCGATGCCGAGCTTTTTGACGAGCGAGATGATCTTGCTGTTGCCGACGGCTTCCGCCACCTGGATGTAGCCGGTGTTGGAGGAGTATGCCGTTGCCTGCTTAAGCGTGATGTTGCCATAGCTATGGTTGGCGTAGTTTTGGACATCGGTCGTGGTGCCTTGCCTTGAGCGGCGAGTTGCAGTTGAGGGTGACGTTGGGGTTCATGCCGTTTTGGATGGCAGTTGCCAGCGTAAAGGCCTTAAAGGTGGAGCCGACGGGACGCTTGGCCGTGGCATGGTTTACGTGGTTCTCGTCGGCGTTGTAGTCGTAGCCGCCCACCATGCACTTGATGTAGCCGGTCTTGGGGTCGACGACGACCATGCCCATGTCCAGGCCGTCGAGCGAGAGCGTGTCGAGCTGCTCACGGACGCATTCTCTGCCACCTGCTGCATCGTGGGGTCGATGGTGGTCTTGACGGTCAAGCCGCCCTTAAAGAGCACGTCGGTCGAGAACTCCTGCTCCAGCAGCTGTTTAACATAGGCGACAAAGTAGGGCTGCGAGTAGACGTCGACGCCGCTGCCCGAAATCTCGGTCACGTTGAGGGTGATGGGCTCGGCCTGTGCGGCATCGTGTTCCTCCTGCGTAATGTGGCCCAGGCGCAACATGTTGTCGAGGACCTTGTTGCGACGGGACAGCGCCAGGTCGGGGTTGACCGTGGGGTCGTACTGCGAGGGCGAGTTGGGAAGGCCGATGAGCAGCGCGGCCTCGCTCAGGGTGAGGTCGGCGGCGTTCTTGGACAGATAGGTCTCGGCGGCGGCCTCAATACCGTAGGCGCCGTGACCGTAGTAGATGGTGTTGAGGTACATCATGAGGATCTCGTCTTTGGAGTACATGTCCTCCATCTTGACCGCGATGTAGGCCTCGCGCACCTTACGCTCGATGGTCGAGTCGAACTGCTCCTCCTGCAGGATGGTGTTGCGCACCAGCTGCTGGGTGATAGTCGAGGCGCCTTCGTGCCCGCCGCCGAGGGTTGCCACCGCAGCACGCGCGATACCCCACAGGTCGATACCGCCGTGCTCGTAGAAGCGCTCGTCCTCGACGTCAACGGTGCCCTGCAGCACGTAGGGGGAGACCTCGTCCTTGGTGATGGACTTGCGGTTTTGCGTGTAGAAGCTCGCGATCTTGTTGCCGTTGCAGTCGACGATCTCGGTGGGCTCGCTTACCAGATACGCGTTGGCGTCGGTGTAGTCGGGCAGATCGGACAGCCAGCGGTTGACGTTGCCGACCATGCCGATGCCAAACGCGACGCCCGCAATCAGCAGAAAGCCCAAAAACGAGAGCAGGATTATGGGCAGAGCATGCGTCTTTGAACGGCTGCGTCCCTGTCGTTGGCGAGGACCCATATATTGACCTCCAGGTATGTCGTGCCGGGCGGCGGATGTGCCGTCGAGGCAGGATGGACATAAGTTATTACACGATAAACCAAACGGGGCGCGCGATGCCTCGTGTATGCTGGAAGACGGCATTTTTCAGAGTGAATGCATACCTTGGTAAGGAGTTTGCCGATGGCGATTCGGGCGATGGGGCCGAGCGGACAATACGAGACTGGATTGGATGCTGCCGGTGCGGCGCTGCCCGAGCTGCTGGCGCCGGCGGGCGGGCTCGACCAGATGCTTGCGGCCATCGCCGCGGGCGCGATGCCATCTATGCGGGGTTGGGCGGCTTTAACGCCCGCGTGAGCGCGCATGGTTTACGGATGACGAGTTTGCGCGCGGCTGCGCCGTGGCGCATGCCCATGGCGTGCGCGTGTACGTGACGCTCAACGTGTTCGTGTTTGACGATGAGCTGTCCGATGCGGTGGCGCTGGGAGCTCATGCACTGGAGCTGGGCGCCGATGTTCTGATTGTGGCCGATGCCGGGTTGGCCTGCGCGCTGCATGCGGCAATTCCGGGGGTCGAGATTCATCTGTCCACCCAAGCGGGCGTCCATAGCAAGGGCGCCGTGCGTTTGGCGGCTGACGAGCTGGGGGTCGAGCGCGTGACGACGGCGCGCGAGCTGACGGTCGACGAGATTGCGGCGCTATGTGCACGGGCGTGCCCATCGAGGTATTCTGCACGGTGCGATTTGCATCGGCTATTTCGGGGGCGTGCGAGTTCTCGGGCCCTGCGGCGTTGGGCGCTCGGCCGATGGCGCGGCGACTGCACGCAGCCGTGCCGCCTGGCGTACGACCTGGTGGACGAGGCGGGGCAGAGCGTTGTCGCCGTCGAGGGAGATCGCCTGCTGTGCCCGCGCGACTATCTGGGTATTGCGCATCTGCCCGAGCTTGTAGATGCCGGCGTGGCGTCGCTCAAGATCGAGGGGCGCATGAAGAACCCCGATTACGTATTCAACGTGGTGCGGGTGTGGCGCCGGGCACTCGATATGCTGTGCGACGGCGCGTGGGACCCCGGTGCCGTGGAAGAGCTTGAACGCGAGCTGGGAAGGTCGTTTAACCGTGGGTTTACCGATGCGTACCTGCGAGGGCGTTCGGGTGCCGGCTGATGAGCTTTGAGCGCGCAATTAACCAGGGCGTGCGCGTGGGGCGCTTGGTCGCTGTGGGCCACGAAGAGGTGACCGTTGAGCTCGACGCCGCTGTGGCGGCGGGTGACACGCTCGAGATTCGGTTCTATCCGGGTGTCGACACGCGTCCCGATGTGCCCAAGCGCTGGCCGCAGGTGCCCTGCCCGGTGGATGCCGCAGCGGGGAAGCGCGTCGTCGTGCATTGCAAGCGTAAGGTGGACGCGGGCTGCGAGGTATACCTGATTCGCAGCGCCGGCGTGTTGGATCAGACGGCGGCGGTGTTGGAGCGCATGCGGGCCGAGGCGGATGCGATTGCGCCCGTTGCGCGTGCCGTTGAGGTGCTGCCCTTTGAGGGCGTTGCGGTGGATGGTGGTGCGTCGACGGAGTTGGTGGAGTGCGCGGTTCCCGCTCGCATGGTTTTTGCTTGGCAGCTGATGGATGCCGACCCGCGCGGAGAACTCGATTTGTCCGACGCCGTTGTGGTGCTTGACGAAGTGTGCCGCACGGGTGACGCTGACCGGACCCGCTCACTGATGCAGCGTGCCGGGTGCGTCGTCTGCCGCAACCTGGGACAGGTGGTGATCGCTCGCGAGCTGGGCGTGACGTTTGACGTGGCGGCGCCGGTGTTCTGCGCGAATCGGGCCACGCTTACCTGGCTGCGCGGACTCGGTGCGGGGCGGGTGTACTTGCCGGCCGAGTTGCTCGGCAATGATGCGGAGCGTATTGCCGAACTGGCTGCTGAACCCGGCGTCTTTGGTCCGGTCGACGCCGACCGTCCCGAGCTTATGGTGTGCGAGCACTGCCTGCTGACCGCCGAGGGCGTCTGCGCCACCGATGCGACGGGACAGGTCCGTTGCCGCGACTGCTTGCGTCGTCGGCAGGTGCGCTATCTGGTTGAGCGTGACGGTACACGTCTGCCAGTTGCCATTGACGCATGCGGCAGGACGAGGATTTTCCTGTCGTAGGTGCCGCGTCGCGTCAGTTTGTTATCATAAGAGAGTTTATGGACTTCCAGCACCGCCGTTTTCGGCGAGGGTGCTATAGCAAAAGGAGGATACCCAATGCTGTCTGTTGACGAGCAAATGCGTATCATCACCTCGGGCGCCGCGCAGATCGTTCCCGAGGCCGACCTTCGCAAGAAGCTTGAGAAGGGCGAGCCCCTCAACATCAAGCTCGGCGTCGACCCCACCAGCCCCGACCTGCACCTGGGCCATGCCGTGCCGCTGCGCAAGATGCGCCAGTTCCAGGACCTGGGCCACAACGTCACCCTCATCATCGGCAACGGTACCGCGTTGATTGGTGACCCCTCGGGCAAGAACTCCACGCGTCCGCAGCTTTCGCAGGAGCAGATCGAGCCAACGCCGAGACCTACGTGAGCCAGGCCATGAAGATCCTGGACCCCGAGAAGACCACCATCGTGCACAACGGCGATTGGATCCTTTCGATGGATCTGGCCGGCCTGCTGCAGGTGTGCTCCAAGTTCACCGTTGCCCGCATTCTTGAGCGCGATGACTTTACCAAGCGCTACCAGTCCCAGACGCCGATCGCCCTGCACGAGTTCCTGTATCCCGTGATGCAGGCATACGATTCGGTCATGATTAAGGCTGACGTGGAGATGGGCGGCACCGACCAGCTTTTCAACCTGCTCGCCGGCCGTGAGCTCATGGAGAAGATGGGCATGGAGCCCCAGATCGCGCTCACCATGCCGCTGCTCGAGGGCACCGATGGCGTTCGTAAGATGTCCAAGTCCTACGGTAACTACATCGGCCTGACCGACGCGCCCAAGGACATGTTCGGCAAGACCATGTCCATCCCCGACGAGATGATCGGCAAGTACTACCGCCTGGCGAGCTCGCTCACCCCGGCCGAGGTCGACAAGATCGACGCTGCCCTGGCCGATGGTTCTGCCGACCCCTACGAGCTCAAGCGCGCTCTGGGCCGCGACCTGTGCGACACCTACCACGGCGTCGGTGCCGGCGACGAGGCTCAGGCCGAGTTCGACCGCGTGTTCAAGGAGGGCCAGCTCGCCGACTTCCCCGAGAAGCATGTCGAGCTGACCGTTAACGACGAGGGCCAGATCTACCTCGCCGGCTTGCTCAAGGACCTGGGTCTTTCGGCGAGCGCCGGCCAGGCTCGTCGCGATATCGACGGCGGCGGCGTCAAGATCAACGGCAAGGCCGTGGCTCCCAAGAGCTATAACATCGATCCCAGCGCCCTCAAGCTGGGCGACACCCTCTCCGTAGGCAAGCGCAAGGGCTTCAAGCTGATCTAACGAGCGAGTTGACCTCACAAGTGCAACAAGGCCGCAGCCGGGATTCCCGACTGCGGCCTTTTTTGGTTACGACGATCCCTTGGGGACGGAGGGATCATTTGGCGGTGCCGTTAAGCGGAAGGGGTGTTAGCGGGGCTTCCTTTTGGGCATACAATGGCTATTGGTTTGCTGCGGTGAAGGTCTGTCCGCTCCGCAGCTTTTTTCTACGGTTAAAGGAGTATGTATGTCCGTTGAGGTCATGAGTCTGTGATCGATGCTGCCGAGGGGCGCGTGCCCGTCGACACGCTGTTTACCAATGCGCAGATCGTCGACGTGTATGGCCAGCGTGTGGCGCCCGGTAGCGTTGCCGTCAAGGACGGTGTGATCGTCGGCGTGCTCTACGATGGTCGCGACGATGCCGCTGGCACCTACGAGGCAACTGAGGTCATCGACTGCCAGGTCGCTATCTCGCTCCCGGTTTTATTGACGGGCATCTGCATATCGAGTCTTCGAACATCCGTCCCGCCGAGTATGCTCGCATGGCCGCGACGCGCGGTACTACCACCGCCATTGCCGACAGCCACGAGATTGCCAATGTTGCCGGTCTCGACGGCTTGCGCTTTATGATCGAGGACGGCCGCCGCGCACCCATCTCCATCAAGTACATGATGCCTTCGTGCGTGCCCGCGCTGCCCGACGAGCAGGCCGGTGCCGTTATTTCGGCTGCCGATATGCAGGCGTTTTTTGCCGAGCATCCAGGCGATGTCTTTGGTCTGGGCGAAATGATGAACCTGCCGGGCGTCTTTATGGCCGACCCCGAGACCTGTGCTCGCATCGATGCTGCCAACCAGACGCCGTCCAAGCAGGTTGACGGCCACGCGCCGCTCGTTGCTGGTAAGGACCTCAACGCCTATGCCGCAGCAGGTATTATCGCCGACCACGAGTCGACGATTCCCGAGGAGGCGCTCGACAAGCTGTCTCGCGGTATGTACGTGATGCTGCGCGAAGGCACGTGCAGCCATGACCTGACCAACCTGTCTCCGATGCTGCTGGAGAATCCTGCCCGTGCCCGCCGCTGCTGCTTTGCGACCGACGACCGCGCTCCCTCCGACGCGCTTTCGACCGGTATGATTGACAATGCCTGCCGCGTGGCTGTCGAGGCCGGTATCGACCCCGTGGTTGCCATCTCTATGGCGTCCCTGTCCACGGCCGAGGCGTTTGGCCTGGACCACGGTTGCCGCGACCCGCACGAACTGCGTGGCGCCATCGCCCCGGGCAAGCGTGCCGACCTGCTGGTACTCAACGACCTGACGTTTGCCACGGCTCCGCATCGCGTATATGCCTCCGGTGCTCTGGTGGCGCAGGACGGCACCTTTGTGGGCGAGATTGCACCCGAGATGGCCGAGGTTGCGGCCCTTGCCGATGAGCTGCGCGCTTCCGTTAAACTGCCGAAGCTATCGCTCGACGTGTTCGACTATGCCTTTAAGCCGGGCGAGGCCGTGATCGACGTGGTGCCGGGTAAGGCCATCACGGGTATGGCTCGCCCCGAGAGTGCCGAGGGCCTGCGCCGCATTATGCTGATCGAGCGCCACGGCCGCGGCGTGTCGCTGCAGGCCGAG
>ENA-OQDW01000251-OQDW01000251.1-human-gut-metagenome-genome-assembly--contig:-NODE-251-length-23272-cov-2.780817_pt1 | contig 23272 bp, 26 predicted proteins | sample MGYA00242784_ERZ504613 | MGnify/ENA primary metagenome ERZ504613 (study PRJEB26092, sample SAMD00036330) | human gut metagenome | host: Homo sapiens | study: EMG produced TPA metagenomics assembly of...
AACAGGCTTGGTATCGCCGCCTTCTACTCCTCCATGCACTACACCCGGCGGGATGCGAAATGCCGCCAGAGCAAAAACGCACCCCCGCCGCCTGCGTTTCCAGCATTCATCTGGAGGCCGCGCAAGGTTTTCTTGCCACAAAGGGTATGGGAGGATGGCGATGCGCTGGGAAAGGCGTTTCTGAAATGACGTTTGCTTCCCGAAAAAAACGCGCGTCAATACCCTTGTGCTGCGGGAGGCAGGCAGCCACATCCGTCATTTCGCCTTGGAATGCTGGAAAGACGGCGCATGGCTCCGCTTTTATGAGAGCGATAAGGTAGAGCGCTACCGCTACTGCTCCTTCCCGGCGCAGCAATCCACAAAATACCGCCTGCTCATTTTAAAAACCTGGGGCGCCGCTAAGGTGACAGAGTGTTCTTTTTACGATTTATCCAAACAGCATCGGCAGCAACCCTTCCGCGTGAGTGCCTACATGCGCTTTGATACAGAAGAATTCCTCGCTTTTACACAGAAGGAGCGCGACGCATTCTCCCGGCATTTTGAAACGGTCAACGAGGTAATTCTTTTTGATACGCTAAAATGGTCGAAGAGCGGCGCCGTATGGTTTAACTACCGCGACGCCTCGCAGACAAACGAGGAGGCCAAACAGACCTGGTTTCAACATGCCGCCGAAGCCCGCAAAGTGATTGAAAAGAGCGGCCGACCGGTGAAAGTGCTCGCCTCCTTCTTCCAGCCCGGGAAGGACACTGTAGAATCTAGAAAACCATATGGAACCGCTTATCGAAGCGCTTACCGCTTTCCTGCGGGAGGCGAAGCTCGACGGCATTGAATTCGACTGGGAATTCCCCAAGGGCAAAAGGGAATGGGCGCTGTTCAGCAAATTTCTTGTGAACTTAAAGCAGCGGCTCATGCAGGACGGTAGGATCCTGGCGGTCGCATTGGCAGATTGGGGGGTTCATCTCTCGCCCGAGGCAGTGCGGGCGATCGACCAGCTCTCTTACATGGCATACGACATCAACGATATAAACGGCTATCACGCTCCTTCGGCCGCGCCGCAGTGCGCGCGGTGGAATATGCGGAGAAATGTGGATTCCGCCGAGAGCAGATCAACCTGGGCCTCCCCTACTATGGCCGCCCGACCTACAAGGGGGAGTATTGGCCCCTCTGGAAAGACGCCCAGGTGGGCTATTGGCAGAATTATGCCCCGCAAATCACTTTTGACGGCATTGAAATGGACGCCTACTATAACTGCCCCGGCATGGTGGCGGATAAAACGGCCTTTGCCTTGCAGATGGGGCTGGGCGGCGTGATGATCTTTCCGCTGAATGCAGACCGTCCGCATGGGAATCCCCTCTGCCTGACGGATGCGATCCGCCGCACGATTGAGGAGCGAGTAGAATAAAAGAATCGGGAACGGAGAAAACAATGCACTTTGAAATACGACAAAATATCCCCGCCTATTTGGCGGACTTAAACCACTGGCTTGCGGAAACCCGGGATGATCCGCTAGAAGAGATGAGCAATTTTTTTACGGAACGGGTATCCACCTATGAGGAACATATGGCGCGCTGGAACGAGGCCTATCGATCCATGGCGGAGCGCATCCCAGACAATTGCGGCTCCCTGCTTGATCTTGGATGTGGTACAGGGCTGGAGCTAAATGCCATTTTGAAGCGTTTTCCCGGCCTGCACGTAACCGGCATCGACCTTTGCGAACCGATGCTCGCGGTGCTCCGGAAAAAACACCCGAGCGCGTTGCTCACTTTGCGCTGTGAGGATTATTTCGAGGCGGAGCTTGGCATGGAGGCCTTCGACACTGCGATATCGTTTGAAAGCCTGCATCACTTTCAGCCCGCTAAGAAGGAAGGGCTGTTCCGAAAGCTGTATCAGGCCTTGAAGCCTGGCGGCCTATATCTAGAATGCGACTATATTGCCTGCTGTGCGCAGGAAGAAAGGCTGCTCATGGATGTTTGTGCGCAGAACGCGCGCGGGAAGGCATCCCTGAGGGGCTGTTCGTGCACTTTGATACGCCGTTGACATTGGAGCATGAAACAGAGCTGCTCGAACGGGCCGGGTTTCAGGCGGTGGAGGCATTGGCCTGCTTTGACGGTGCAACGCTGATCCAAGCAAGAAAAGCGGAATAAAAACGATGCCGCCTGAATGGATAAAACGGCAACCACGCCGCAAAATGCAAAAAAGCATTTGCGGCGTGATTTTTTATTACGAAGCGAAGCGAGTAACAAAGCAATGCCAATCATGACCACACAGAGCAAAGAGATACGCACAGCTTACGGCCGCAGAAAACTTGCGGCTATTTTTTATTACGAAGCGAAGCGAGTAACAAAGCAATACCAGCCATCACCACATAAATCACAGAGATACGCATCTCTTACGTAAGCAGTTAACTACCGGCTATTTTTTTATAAGCCTAGGAATCTTCTTTCCCATCCATTAAAAATTCATAGGTCACTTGAAATACTTCAGCAATGGCGCGCAACCTAATATCTGTTACGAAACGTTTATTGGTTTCAATACGAGTAATGACGTTTTTATCAATATCAAACCCTTTTAATTGTACAATCTGTGCCAAATCCCGTTGAGATAGATGCTCCCTCTTTCTCAGCTCCTTTAGCCGGGAACCAATTAAGTTTTTCTCTCCCAATTGTCCACGCGGCTTTGGCATAATTGTTCTCTCCATTCTAGCGTTTGTATCATTTTTTGCACTTTTTATTGATTCTACGCGATTGAAGTGGTAAGATCGGTTATAAAAATGATACAAAAAGAATAGAAAAGAGTATTTTCATGAAACCACATGATTAGGGGACAAAATATCATTATACCGAAAAAAGTAAAATCTATCTCAAAAGCAAGTTGCCCAACTAACAGGTATCGGTTAGATACTACATGAAGCATGAGAGCGGCATTTTTAGGCCTTCGATCAAAAATCCGGTTCTATTATCAAAAATATTTCGGATAACGCCTGATGAATTGCTCTCCTAATTTTTGATATGGCTGCGATATTTGCACGATGGGTTTTTAGACGCTCCCCCTGTTCAAACGTATCACACAGCCAGCTCAGATCATCAATCTACATATTCCCTCTTTTAAAAATAAATACCAACGCGGCAGTCTATGACCGCCGGGCCGTTTCTCTATTTAATCCATCCGTACTGGCACACCGCGCCCGCCCAAATATTCCTTCAGCTCCCTAATCGGAATTTCGTTGAAGTGAAACAGCGACGCGGCCAGCACCGCATCAGCTTCCCCTGTGTAAACGCATCATAGAAATGCGCCTTTGCACCCGCGCCGCCGGATGCGATCACCGGGATGCGACCCGCTCTGAGACCGCACGCGTCAGCGCAAGATCATAGCCCTGCTTTTGGCCGTCACAATCCATGCTGGTCAGGAGAATTTCACCCGCACCGCGCTGCTCGGCCTCCATAGCCCATGCGACTGCGTCGATCCCCGTCGGAATCCGGCCTCCATTGAGATAAACCTCCCAGCCGCCCGTACCGCGCCGTTTTGCATCAATCGCACACACAACGCACTGGCTGCCAAATTTATAGGCCGCATCACTGATGAGCTGCGGGTTGCGAACCGCCGCGGAATTGACGCTGATTTTATCCGCACCCGCACGCAGAAGCTGCGTGAAATCCTCCACACTCGAAATGCCGCCGCCAACCGTGAATGGGATGAAAATGGAATTTGCCACGCGTGTGACTATCTCCACCATGGTGCCTCTCCCCTCATGGGTTGCCGTGATATCGAGCAACACCAGCTCGTCCGCGCCCTTTTGATCGTAGGCAATCGCGCATTCAACCGGATCACCTGCGTCTCGAAGATTGACGAAGCTCACGCCTTTGACAACGCGCCCGTTTTTTACATCTAAACAGGGAATAATCCGCTTCGCATACATTAGCCTCTCTCCTTTCCCGCCATAGCGGCAAAGTTGCGCAGGATTTGCAGGCCAACCCGACCACTCTTTTCCGGATGGAACTGGGTGGCGCAAAGGCCGCCCTTTTGAACCGCCGCGTCAATCAATGCGCCATATTCTGTGCGCGCCGCTACCTCGGAAGCATCCGCTGCCTGCAAATAATAGGAATGGACAAAATAAACGTAAGCGCCTGCGAGATCCCTTGGAAAATCCCTTCCGGCTGGGTGATGGAAAGAGAATTCCAGCCGATATGCGGCACCTTCAGACCATCCTTTTGTGGAATGCGTAAAATTTTGCCCTGTAATACGCCAAGCCCTGCCACTCCGGGGGACTCTTCAGAAGCCTCAAACAGAAGCTGAAGCCCCAGACAAATGCCCAAAAAAGGCTTGCCGCTCTGCGCCGCTTCTATCACCGTGTCCGTCAGGCCGCTGGCCCGCATGGAATCCATCGCATCTGCAAATGAACCACGCCCGGCAGGATCACCGCATCCGCTGAGCGGATCGCCTCGGCGTCCTTGGTGATCACCGACGGTGCGCCGATGAAATCCAGCGCCTTTTTCACGCTTTGCAGGTTGCCAGCTCCATAATCCACAATGGCAATTGTTTCTTTCAATCCTCCCACCCCTTTGTTGGTATGCGTCATATTTTAACATGATATCAGAGAAAAGTGAAGGGGAAGGCGCACTCTTTCTAATGAAAAATCGAACAAAACGACTGTTATCGGGCCTTCTATCTCATCCAATCAGGCCGGTTGATTTTTAAACTGATCCGAGAGCTCAAGCAACAGCAGGTTTTCACTATCCCAGCGCAATATCCAACACCATCATCACTGCAAAGCCTAGCATCGCGCCCGCCGTACCGGCATGGCTGTGTTCTCCCATATGCATTTCCGGCACCAGCTCCTCTACCACCACATAGATCATCGCGCCGGCGGCAAACGACAGGGTGAACGGCATAATCGGGGCGATCAAGATAGCAAGCAGCGCGCCGAACACACCTGCCACGGGCTCCACCACGCCGGATAACCCACCGTATAAGAACGCTTTGCCCTTTGACACACCCTCTTTTTGCAGCGGAAGAGAAATGGCCGCCCCTTCCGGCACATTTTGCAGCGCCATGCCAAGGCTCAGCGCCATCGCGCCCGCCAGCGTAGCATACCCGCCCTCTGCCGCAGCGGCAAAGGAAAGGCCGACTGCTAGACCCTCCGGGATATTATGAAGCGTAACGGCCAGCACAAGCATTGTCGTGCGCTTAAGCGAGCTTTTCATACCCTCGGGCTTTTCCGCCCCCAAGTGCAGATGGGGCAGCAACCGGTCAAGCAAAAACAGGAACACGCCGCCGGCCAAAAATCCGGCTACAGCGGGCAGCCATTCGTTTTTTCCCTGCTCACGCGCCATATCGATTGCTGGTATTAAAAGCGACCAGACAGACGCAGCAATCATCACGCCGGCCGCAAAACCGAGGAACGCCTTATGCGTGTTGATAGACGCCTCTTTTTTCACAAAAAAGACCATTGCCGCTCCGGCAACCGTTGCCAAGAAGGTAAAGCTCGTGCCTAACAGGGCAAGAACAACGGGATGCTCCATAAAAACCCCTCCTCTAATCTCATTGGATTAGCAATATTCTTTACGATAAAAAGCATACCATACTTCCACATCAGCTGCAATCCCAATCAAAATAAAGCAGGAGCCGCTGCCAAAGCAATCGCAAAGCAGCGGCCCCTGTAAAAAGGAGTAGGATGAGAACAGAAAAAATCAAATGTTAGGAAACCTTCATACGAAGGCGGAGCTTATCGCTGATCATAGCGATAAATTCACTGTTTGTAGGCTTGCCACGCGAGTTCTGAATGGTATAGCCAAAGTAAGAGCTCAGTACATCCACATCGCCGCGATCCCATGCCACCTCAATGGCATGGCGAATTGCACGTTCCACGCGGGAAGGAGTGGTTTTAAAGGTTTTGGCAACAGTAGGATAGAGTAGCTTAGTAACAGAATTCATCATTTCACTGTCGTTAATCGAAAGGATGATCGCCTCTCGCAGGTATTGATAGCCCTTGATATGCGCAGGCACGCCAATTTGGTGCATAATTTCTGATACCACAACTTCCAAGTTTCCCTGCACATCGCTTGAAACCTTGCGTATGTTCTCCTGACCGGCTGTGTTCCAGCCGGTCAGCTGGGAAATCCGTTCTGCCAAGATGTCAAGATCAAAGGGTTTAAGAAAATAGTAATCTGCTCCGGCTGCCAAAACTTCCTGCTCAAACCGAACATTATCCACACTCGACGTTAGCATAATGAGCGGGCGTTTACTTAGCTTGAGCTCTGGCAACGCTTTCATCACGCCGAGTGCATCCACGTGAGGCATAAACATATCCATCAGCAGCACGTCCGGCGTGTGAATCGGCAGCCGTGAAATGACTTCTGAGCCATCCTTCGGCACAAGCGTTACCTCATAGCCATAGGAGCGCAGCACATTAGCGCAGGTCTGTCCATATTCGCTTCCTTCTTCTGCGAGCATTACTTTCATTGGTTTTTCCATGTTTTATCTACCTTCCTTTCAACTTCTACCATATATTAACAAGTTTGTATTCCAAAGTCAAGAGAAAACGCAAAAATAATTGGTAAAACATGGAAAACACTTATTGCCCGCATGTTTTGCGGTTTTAAAGGAGTTAGGAAGCCTGCTTTTCCTGCGTAGCCGCAACGTTTTCTGCGGTATGCAGCATGCTTTCCGCAAAAATGCCATAGCCTTGCAGCGGATTGTTGACAAACACATGTGTGACTGCGCCGACGAGCATCCCATTCTGGATAATTGGGCTGCCGCTCATCCCTTGCACGATACCGCCTGTTTTTCGATCAGCGCTGAATCGGTCACTTCTACAATCATATTCTTAACCTGTGTGTCAGGCCCGGAATAAATTTTTGTAATTTCGACATCATAATACTGAGGCGCCTTTCCATCGACAGTGGAGATGATTTGCGCCGGGCCGGTTTTCACCTCCTGACGCAGCGCAACTGGAATTGCCTTCCCGGAGAGAGCATTTCCCGCATTCATCACACCATACACGCCCGTGTTGCCATTGACCGCAAGCGATCCCATCACGCGGTTGCCAAACACGCCGCATAATTCGCCGGCCGCGCCTTTTGTGCCTTTATAGCAGCCGTTAATATGCGCATCCACGATGTCACCCGCGAGCAAAGGCATTTCTTCCCCTGTATCCACATCGCAAATAGCGTGCCCAAGCCCGGCGAACACCCTACTTTCCGGCTCATAAAAGGTGAGTGTGCCAACGCCGGCAGAGCTGTCCCGAATCCAAAGCCCGGCGCGAAACTTGCCATCCGAAATGGAACAAGCCGGTTGGAACGTCACGTCTAATTCCTGTGCCCCCCGGCGGATGTGCAATTTGAGCGCATGGCCTGCGCAGCCTTTGAAAATCCGGGAAACATCTTCATTCCGGCTAACAGGCTGGCCGTCCATCGATACGATCACATCGCCTTCCTTCAACCCGGCCTCTTTTGCCGGATTAACACTGCCCTCTTTGGTTTCCACGGAATCCATTCCAACAATCACAACGCCGTTGGTGTAAAGCCGCAGGCCAAATGGTGTCCCACCCGGAATCACGTAGCTGCGCTGCGTTACCGTAACATGAGAATTCTTGACGGGAAAGAGATTCAGCAGCTTTACCTCAACATCATAGCCCTGCTCCTGAGTGGCCACATTGTTGCTCTGCAAATGCAGCTGTGCTTGAGAGGCCTCATCCTCCGCTCTGGCAACGCATAATTCCCCAACCCATGGTGAACGATCCTGCGCGACATATAATTCATCCGGCACTGTGCGCTCAAGCAAAGCCAAGCATCACCAAAATCACTGCCGCACAGACAAGCAGAAGGTCAATGCTTTGAAAAATTTTCGCATTATCCACCTCCATAGCGCGGCAAAATTGAAACTGCCGCCCTATTAATTTGCCTTGTTTGCCACCGTTTATTTGCGGTAATTTGATGACTTTTCGGACGGAATTGGGGTGGAAAATAGGAAAAGCGATGTGCAGGCAACATCGCTGCTTGACCGGCGAAAAAATGGATCGAAATCGATCTCATAACGCCTTATCAGAATCATAATTTTGAAAATTACTACGTATTTCTGAATTAAATTATCGAGTTTTCGAATTTGTTGAAATTTTCCCATTATTGACACGCTCAACATGTCAAATTCAGTTGAATTATACCATTAACTAATCACATAATAAACAAGATTGATCAGATTGTCAAGAAAAATTTAAAAATTGATGCATCATGAAAGGGGCTGTTGCAAAATGCAAAGCATTTTGCAACAGCCCCTTCTTATCTTCTCTTTTCCTGATAAAAACTTATTTTGCCTCTGCGCGGTAATTCGCCACGCGCTGCTCCAACGTTTTCTCCACTGCGAGCGTCAGGGAATTCGGATTGTCCATCGTCTGGTCGCAATCCATATGGAAGAGCATCATGCCGCCGATGCCGAGGCTGACGGCATAGGCCGTTTTATCCGCCACCATGGAGGGGCAGTTGTAATAATCGTCAAGCACTACTGGGTTACCGTTTTCATCCGTATAATTGCCGGGGAAGGCATTGCTCCAATAGGCGTCCGGCTCATTGGCCACCTGGCTCCAGGAGGGCCAGTAGGCGCCGCCGTCGACCGGGCGACCATAATACGGCACACCGAGGTTGAACTGCTCACGGGGATATTGCAGACCGTTAAAATAGCGCATCGGGTTGTATGCGCCCGTCATGAAGGTAGAGTGGCAGCCATCATCATCAAACAGATCATAGGCCATCACATGCACCTCATCAATGGCGCGCATAGCGCTACGGCTGAAGCCAACCCCCCAGCTGGCAAGGGCAACGCCGATGGTCACGCTGTCGCCGAATTCACGGTCAAAGGCCTGGTCGAGCTTTTTAATGAATTGGCCGTAAACCCTCCATTGTGCACTCTGATCCGGGTATTCCCAATCAAAATCCACGCCGTCCAAACCATATTCCTTCACAAAAGCTACGATATTTTCAACCAGCGTATCCATATGATCCGTGAGGGACTGCGCTGTTACCTCATTATTGCCCGGGCAAAGGATCGTGGCTGTGATGCGCACGTCCGTTTTGATATCGCGCACATCGAAAATCTCATGCAGCGCCGCAATCTCCCGGCGGAAATCGTCTGCGCCGTCACGGATATGGACGCCGCCTTCCGTCGTCCAATCCACACCGTTGAAGAGGATGACTTCATTAATCACCTCAAAATAGCGGGAATAGGTTTTCATCGCCTGATAGGCTTCCTTGTACTGCGCGCTGTTTTCACCATAGGCCGCCTTCATCTCATGTACCTTGTCTGTGATTTTCCAGGACTTATTGAAATCAATGCGTTTATAGGCCGCGATGCGCAAGGGTTCGTCGAGCTCTTTCGGCGCAATGTTATAAATCTCCATCTCCTGCAAGCGGAAGGTGCCCGCCTGCTCATGCACAACAAGGCGCACCCGTTGTGTGGTAACCGGGTCAAAGGTGCAGAAACGATAGGTTTCAATGCGATCGCTCTTGAAGAAATCGACCCATTTACCGTTTTCATATGTTTGCAAAGCAAACGATTTCACGCTGGCGGTCAATTCGCGCAGCACCACCGTATTGAAGGTGACCGCCTCCGGGAACTGTAGCTCCACATAGGCGTTTTCCTTCTGGCCAGAGGACCAGTAGGTTTCGATCTTACCGTCCGTCAGGTATTGCGCATCCGCAATGGCGGAACCGCTCTGCCCCGCAATAACACCTGCGGCGCAAGATTCGGCTCCTCGATCACATTCTTCATTGGGTTGACACTCACGCCAAACAGCCCAAGAAGGAACTGCACTGAGGCAATGATAAGCGCAACCACACGCCGAATCATCAAATAAAGCTTCATTTTTACAAAAAACCTCCTCTTTTACAGACAAACAGCCGATTCTCAAACTGTTTGCCCTCCCTTATATGTAAGCCAGGGCGGTTAATCGCCCTTTTTGCCCCATCACAATCTCTAAAAGCTGCTCCGGAGTATCCACAAGAAAATCCGCACCGGCCTCCTCCAATACTCCTTTGCTGCGAAAGCCCCAAGTAACACCAATGCAGGGCAGGCCGGCATTGTGGGCTGTTTGCACATCCACATCTGAATCTCCGGCATAAATCGCGCCTTCCACCCCGCTGCCGAGCAGGCGCAGCGCTTCCAGCACACTGTCCGGTGCAGGCTTACGGCGCACGCCCACCCGCTCCCCGATAGCGACTTTCATCAAACCTCCGAACTGTGTATCAGAGAGCTGTTTGACCGCGCCATCGTATTTGTTGGAGACGACGGCATATTGGACGCCGGCCTCCCGCAGGGCCTCCAGCAGCGGCAAAATGCCACTGTAAGGCCTTGTTTTACAGCACATCCGTTTGCCATATTGCTCCTTGAAGAGGGCAAAGCAGCGTTCCACCGCGGCTTCCTCCACCCCATGGGGGGCGGCCCGCTCGATAAGCAAATGCACGCCGTTGCCAACAAAGCGGCGCACCTCCTCCCGAGAGCGCGGCGGATACCCGCATGCCCGCAGGGCGGCATTGGTTGCATCGGCCAGGTCATCCAGCGTGTCGAGCAGCGTCCCATCCAAATCAAAAACCACTGTATGGTAATGCATGAGAATCGTCATCCCTTATCTGCTTAAAATTCGCCTTCCAGGAGCGCTCCATCCGTGATGTTAAAGCGCAGGTGCTTTTCCACACCATCCTCCAGGAAGCGGACTTCTACAACATCCTTTTTCACATATTCTGCGCTCAGCACTTTTGTATCGCTTGTCTTGAGCGTATCCTGAAACACCGCCATCTGCTCCGCGTCATAACGGTCTACATTATCAGAGATGAAAAGCAGGTTGCCAAAAATTTTATTAACCTTCGCAATAATTTTCCGTTGGGTCATATTCAGCTGCATATTATAATCGCGCAGCAGAAAAACGTCAGGGTCGTTGCAGAAGGCGCGCCCATCGAGCTGGCGGCGGAAAATGGTGTTGTTGACGGCATTTTTCGTTGTCGCATCCTCACGATGGGTCAAGTAGCCATGCAGGGTGGGCTTCCAATCAAGGCACACATCCGCGCCGATGCGGCAAAATCAACCTTACCATAGCAGGGCGCGAGCGGCACGCCGCAGCCGAGAATGAGCTTATCGCCCACACAGTCACGGATGAAATCCATCGCTTCGCACATCAGCTGGCCGCGGGATTTGTTATACTGCGGAAGAATGCACGCGGCATAGAGGAAATCGAGCTTCACCATGTCGTAACCCCACTCGTTGAGGATCACATCAAAGCAATTGCGAATATACTGCGCCGCCTCCGGATGATTGAAATCAATGGCATAGAAGCCACCCCAGTTGAGGCCCGCGACAACAGGCTTGCCCTTTTCATTTTTGATAAGCCATTCCGGATGCTTCTCTGCGATGGTCGAGTGATATTCGCAGCCAAAGGGCGCAAGCCACAAGCCGGCAAGCATTCCTTTGCTATGGATCTGATCGGCAACCGCTTTCATACCATTGGGGAATTTTTCCGGATCGGTGCTCAGCCAATCGCCCACAGCCGTCTGGTAGCCGTCGTCAATCTGAAAAATATCAATCTGCTCCGGCACCTTTGCTAACGCTTCCAGATCATCCGTCACAATTTTTTCATTGATATGAGGATAATAATTATACCAGGTGGTGTAGCCGCACTTATGCTGCACACGGGGCTTGGGGATCTCCATGAGCTGGAAATAACGATCGAACACCTGATCGAAGCCGCCGCGCAGATGGACGATATCCACCGCTTCATACGGCTCCTCCATTACCACGCCTCCAGATCCTTCTCCACGATAAGAAGGTTCCGGTTGCAATCAAAATTGAATACCGTATAACCGCCGCGCTCCGTCATGGAGCCGAACAGATCAACTGTTTCTCCGTTGCGCACATAGGAATAGGAGTATCCATGGAACACGCCGCTCGTCTTCGGATAATCGTGGAAGGTGTAGTCGCCGGATTTATCCAGGCTCATCTCCTTAATCCACGCCTTACTCAGCGGGCTCAAGTGGGTCATGCGGTCCGTCACAAAATATTCCTTGCTGTCCGTCCAGGATTGATAGCCGTTAACAAACACGCGGCTGTCCGGCTGATACGGATAACGGAAAACCATCTCAAACTGCGTAAAGGATACGGGCTCCTTTGGAAGAATCCGGACGCGCACGCGCCCCTTTTCATATTGCGTCATGAGGGAAAAATGCTCCGTTTCAAACGGCTGCTGCTCCTGCGCTTTTCCACATGTACGGTGCAATTGGCCGTCGGCGATATAGGTGAGCTGAAACCTGCATTCCTTCATCGTGTAATCTCCTGTCTGGTTTATTCTACGATAGGCTCACATCCATAGACGCCGCCTATTTTAGTATCTCTATTATACCTTTTTTTCCCGCTGTGTAAAGCGTAATTCTGCTACAAAAGATTAAATCTTTCCTGATATTCGATTGAAAACCGAAAGAATTCTTTTATAATAGAAAGGAAGGGTAGGTTTCCCCTTTCCTTCCAGCTGATAAGGAGGAATTGCAAATGGACAATATGGAAAGTAGAGCATTCGTCATCAAATCCGAATCCAATCCACGCATCCGGATTGAAGCGGTTCCAGGTCATTTTGTCACCAGCCATTCCCACATCAATTATTGCCTGAATATTACCCAAGTCAAGCATGAGCATGCCATGGCTCGTGACGCTGCGGCCCAGCTTGCCGCGCCCTACCTCCAGTTTGAAATCATTGACACGATCGTCTGCATGGAGGGCAGCGAAATCCTCGGCGCATTTTTAGCCCGTGAGCTGACCAAATCGGGCATGCGCTCCATCAATCAAGGAAGCAGCTTGTTCGTAATTTCGCCAGAATACGATGCAAACGGGCAAATGTTTTTCCGCGAGAATCTTCAGCCCATGGTTGCGGATAAAAGCGTTTTGCTGCTGATTTCCACTGTATCCACCGGCAAAACCATCCGCCGCGCACTGGATTGTATCCGGTATTTTGGCGGGCGCACCTGCGGCATCGCGGCCGTGTTCAGCGCGATCCCAATGGTAGAGGATATTGAAATTCAATCCCTCTTCTCCACAAAGGATCTACCGGATTATGCATCCTTTTCAACAGGCGACTGCCCGGACTGCAAAGCGCACCGGCCGATTGACGCTATGGTGAACAGCTTTGGGTATTCTAAATTATAGCGCTTTGATTCGAAGCGCTTTCAGACCGCTTTGCCTCTTGCGCAAAGCGCTGGGGGTTGCTTTTATGATGAGCTTTTCAGGAAACAATTTACTTGCAACACAAAATCCCCTCACAAGCAAGCGAGGGGATTTTACTTTACCATTTTCTCCGATCATACTGCCCGATCACAGCAGCCCTGCCTCCTTTGCCTTTTGCAGCAAACCGGCGTGATCTCCGGGTAGGTAAGGTTCGGCGGCAATTGATAGAAAAAAGCTACTTCTTCCATTTCGCTCTCTGGCAATGCGCCGATCTCATCAATTTCGGCAATGAATACAACCCCGTTTCCCCACAGATTTTCATCACCCGCCCTGTAATCGAAGGCCGGAGAAAGCAGGTATTTCACAGCGCCTGATTCTTCATATAATTCCCGCCCGGCTGCTTCTATAAGGGATTCCCCACCCTCAATATGGCCGCCCTGCGTTTCCCATGTGGAACGATTTTTATGGCGGCTTAGCATAAGCTTTCCACGATAGACGGATATGATCACAACAACTGATAGGTTCCCAGCGTATGCAGGATATGTTTCACAGCGCATCCTCCTCGTCGCCCCTTTTTGAATTTTTAAGAAAAAATTGCCTCAAATTTATTGCATCTTGCCATCGAAAAATATTCGCCATCCGCCACGATAATGTGATCATATAGCCAAATATCCATGGAGCGCAACAGCCGCGCCAGCATGCACGTTGTTTCCACATCTGTCCGAGACGGTACCGCCACGCCGTTGGGATGGTTATGCCCCAGTACTACGCAGGAGGCATTATGGCGCAGCGCCGCTTCCACAATCCGGCGGTTGTTGATATCCACCATTGACTGCGTCCCTTCAGAAATAGATACACAGTGTAACACCCGCCCTTGATTATTCATGCAGAGGAGCAAAACACGCTCCACCGTTACGCCATTGAATTTAGAGACAAGCAGTTCCCCACACGCTTCAGAGGAGACTGCACGCATGCCACGCAGCGCACGGTCCTCCAGATAGCGGCGGTTGACAGCTGGGACGAGCTTAATTAATATAGCGGTATTCATCCCGACCCTTCCACCTTCACCAAGTCCTCCACAGAGGCGTCAAACACAGCAGAAAGGGAGCCAAAGGTGTCGATCAGGCGATGCGCCGTTTCATTTGTATCCTGCCGTGGAATGGAATAAAAAAGCAAAAGCTCCAGCACATTGTGCGGCTCAAACTGCTCCATTCCCTCTTCCAAAAAACGCCGCTTGAGCCGGTTTCGATGGCCATCATGCATCCCTTTATCCATTTCCGGACACGTCCTTTCCGGCCGGTGAGGCAAGTGAGCTCGGTGCGATGATCTGTACGCCGGCAATCCACGCTTTTTGCTCATTGGGCAAGCCCTCCCGGATTTTCGTTATTTATACATCGCAAAGCAGAGCCCACTGAAGCCTCTCCCGCCCTGATTTACGAAAATGCGCACAAAACGCTTTATTTGAATGAGGCCATTATAGCGCATTTCCCGCCTTTTGAAAAGCCATGGGATATGATATAATAGCTTCAAACGGGTCGTTTGAAGCATTAGAAAAATGTCTGTCGGCGCAAAACGCTCCTGCCGCTCAGCGGCAACGCCATTTTTCGCAGCGGTTAGCCTATTCATATATGGCAAAATAGCTTCAAACGAGGCCGCAAAGCTTCAAGTTTTGAAACTTGGAAGAATTGGAGACCATTATTGATAGAAGGATGACGATTATTGAAAACGCTTACCATAAATAAAAACGATGCGAACCAGCGCCTGGATAAATATCTGACAAAAGCCCTCCCAAACCTGCCGCAGTCTTTGCTCTACAAATATATCCGCAAAAAGCGCATCAAGGTAAACGGCAAGCGGGCAGAGATTGCAACCCGGCTGGAGGAAGGCAATACGATCGACCTCTATATCAACGATGAATTTCTGATTCAGCCGGAAAAGCGATATGATTTTATGGGCGCTTCCCCGTGCCTCGATATCGTCTATGAAGATGAAAACCTGTTGCTGCTCGATAAAAAAGTGGGCCTGCTTTGCCATCCGGATGAGCATGAATATGTAGACACTCTCATCACCCGTGTCAAACGTTATCTCTATGAAAAGGAGGCGTTTGATCCTGCCAGCGAGCAATCTTTCACTCCAGCGCTTGTCAACCGCATTGACCGCAATACAGGGGGAATCGTCATCGCAGCAAAAAATGCCGCCACACTGCGCGTATTGAATGCAAAAATGAAAGACCGCGAGCTGCATAAATATTACCTCTGCATTTTGATCGGCGCGTTGGATGAGCCGAAGGGCACACTGGAAGGCTATCTGTTTAAGGATGAAAAGAAAAACCGTGTTTATGTGCGCCGCCAGCCCTGCCCCGGCGCCAAAACGATCCGCACACGCTACCGGACGCTCGGATATCGCAACGGTTTAACGCTTGCTGAGGTAGAGCTGCTAACCGGCCGAACGCATCAGATCCGCGCCCATTTTGCTTCTATCGGCCACCCCCTGCTGGGCGATGGGAAATATGGCGTGAACACACAAAAATAAAAAATTTGGCGGATATAAAAACAATGCTCTATTCTTACAAGCTTCAATTCGACTTTCAGACGGACTCTGAGCACCTCGCCTATCTTGATGGGCAAACCTTTACCGTGCAGAACGTATGGTTTCGCACAGCATTTGAGGAAGGAACACTGTAAATAGAATTTTAACCGGGAGATTTGTGTAGGAACGTAACAGCGCTGATTCAGAAGGCCGCCAACCGTTCCGGAATCGAACGGAAACATCAGTGTACAAGGGGAACATCGCCATCAGGGCGTGCCCAAGCGCATGCTGACTGCATTCTCGGGCTCGACTGGCGACAGGCAGACGACGCAGCTTTCCTTGCTGGAAAGCAAGGAGGATAACGCAGCCAGGGGCGCGGCCACAGTGCTAAAAACCGATGTGTACGCTACACACTGATGCAAAGCTTCATCAAAATCCACGCGCAAAACAGGCTCTCTTCCTCGTCTGCCGTCTTCTCAGCCTCATTACATCACAAAAACCCCTCCCGGCATTACCCGGAAGGGGTTTTTATTTGCTAAAAAAGAGGGTTGCTTACGCTTCCTTCTTGCGGGTGCAGACAAACGCCGCAGCGGCCGCAACAGAGATAACGCCAAGCACCGCGATGCCGACGGAGGAATCGCCCGTCTCGGGGATTTCTTCCGGCTCGGTCTCGGTCGGAGCTTCTGTCGGAGCCTCGGTGGGAGCCTCGGTCTCTTTCTCCACCGGAGCGATCGAGTAGAGCTTCGCGATCAACTGAGCAAGCTCGTTGTCCTGAAGGCCATTGAGGATACCAGCGATGTCAAAATCACCGCCGCCAATTCCGCCAAGAGCGCCCAGGAGCGTATCCTTAAGGCTGGAGATATCGATGTCGCTCAGGCCGCCAAGCATCTCGGTAAGCGCGCCGATATCGAAATCGCCACCCGTGATGGAGCTGATATCGAAATCGCCCAGGCCGGACAGCATGTCAGTGATTGCACCGAGATCAATGCCTGCACCGCTGATAGCGTCTGCGATCTGATCGACCGGGTCCTTCGTGTCGGCTGCAAACGCCGGGACGCACATTGCAAGGCAGAGAACCAGAGCAAGCGCTACGCTGAGAACTTTTTTCATGGTTGACATTCCCTTCTCTTTGGTATTATTTACAACGGCAAGCGCCACTGTATTACTTCGTTATTATGCCACTAAAATAGTATAAAGTCAACTACAATTTGTATAACGGCATGATTTTATCACCAGGTAAAGTAAACGTCGTTGCCGACCACCTGGAACACCGGGGTCACCGTTGGCTGGTTCTTATTGTAACTGCTGCCAACATTCTGAAAGGTGCGGCCCTGGGCATCCTTCTGCTTCTGGAGAGAATTTGCAAAGGCGTTGCACATCTCTTTATCCTTGAGCGTGATGCGGGCAACCACATTCAGCTCCGAACGGTCCGAAACGTTATCCAGCATGCCGGGATCAAATGCCGCGGCCCACCAATAGAGGCGGCGTGGCATACGGAAAACGAATTTCCCCTTCCGGTAAAGGGAGGCTTCCATCACCAATGAATTTTCATCCGTAGCACAATCATAAAACTCAACCATACGCGTGGTTGGCTTATGGTAAACGCCAATTTCGCAACCGATGGAAGGGCCGTACTGTCCTTTCCACATCTGCACCATCCAGTCAAGGTTGTCATAGCGGAATTTAATACGCACCGTATCGAAATCCATCGCGGCATACGGCGCCATATTGTCATACAACTCGCAATAGCCAAGGCTGCGGCGGAAATCCGTTGCGCCAATCGGCACTGGATTGCCGTTTTCATCAAACTCCACAAAGGGATTTTCTCCGTTGGTAACCGGTCCGGTCGCCTTCGTGGGCGCAACTTTCGTCGTCGTCGGTTTCTTTGTTGGGGCGGTTGCGTGCGGTTTCGTCGCCGTAGGCTTTGCCTCAGCCGTCGTCCCCTCCGGCACCGTAGGCTCCGTGCTCTCTTCGGAGGAAGAGGGCTCATCTGTTGATACCTCGCCGACAGATTCGCTTGGCGCGGGCGTATCAGCTCCCATGCTGTTCGCTGGAACTGTGATTTCCGGCTCCTTTGAGCCGCGCACTGCAAACGCAATGCCTACGGCAATGGCAATCACAACACATACTGCCGCCACGATCACAATGATCTTGGTTTTTTTCTTATCCATTGATTTTCTCCTTTTCACGTAATGCCGGAGAAGGCCCGGCCTTTTTGCCGCATCGAATCGAATCGAAGTGGAATTATTTCCACACAAAACTCTTCTCCGCAAAAAATGACGTTGCAGCCACACGGCAGGAAGCGTTTTGCGACGACAGACATTTTTCCAATGCAACCCAGTTTCAAACTTTGAAACTTTACAACCGGCTTGATGCTATTACCATGATTTCATTGCGCAAAGTGCAATGGGCGGCGCAGCGCAGGGCGTCAGCCAAATCAATGATTCAATGTTTTCTAAAATACGCAAAATCGGTGACTCTCGTGTTTCGTGAGGTTATCTAGCCGAGAACCGAAAGCGTAAGCGCGGTTCGAAAGCCAATGTTCTCCGAAGCTCGAGATTCGTGAGGTTATTATACCAAATGCACACACACCACGTCAAGCAAAGCAACGGTTAAAACCGGATGGTAAGCCCTTCCAAACAGCGAAAATGCGCTCATTTATCAACAATTCGCATGATTTCATCCAGGTTCTTACGCTTTTTCTCCCGCAGGCGTTCATCTGCGGCATAGCCGACGCTCAGCACCAGCCGGATCCGCTTTGATTTGGGGATTTGAAGCAGCTCCTTCAGCTTTTTCTCATCCAACCATCCCATAATGCAGGTAGAAAGGCCCTGGTCCACGGCGGCGAGGCAAATCTGCGACGTGGCCAGCCCGATATCGATCTGCGCAAACTGCTGATCTTTGAACGCACCGCTGATTTTCGCCGTCAAGGTCGCTTTTTCCTCAACTACTATAAGGAATGCCGGGCAATTATCTGTAAATCGATTCATCCCCATTCCCTGCACACATTTTGCAACCTGTGGGGATACAGACGGGCTGTTCACTACAACAAAGCTCCAAGGCTGGCTGTTGCAAGCAGAGGGCGCAAGGCGCGCCGCCTCAATGCATTTGACAAGCTTTTCCGTTTCCACCTTTTTGTTCGGATCATAATTGCGGCAGCTCTCACGCCGTGCGATCAGGTCAAAAAAGTCTTTCATATTAATCATCCATCCCTTCATAAATAAAAAAGAAATCGCCTTTCTTACAAGCCAAGCCCGTCACAACCGATTTCATCACCGGCCGCCGTGCCGCCATCCCAACAAAAATGTGCAAGATCCACTCGCCCATCCGGCAGGAAGCGCACACCCTCCCGCTGGAGCAGCGCAATCTGCTCATTTTCTCCGCCGAAGGCGAACGCGCTTGACACCTCGCCGAAACGGTTTACCACACGAAAGCACGGGATATGTGCCGGATCTGGATTCACATGCAGCGCATAGCCCACCACGCGCGACCAGCGGGGGTTGCCCGCAAGTGCGGCAATTTGGCCATAGGTTGCAACTCTGCCATAGGGAATCTGCCGGACGACGGCATAAATCCGCTCGTAGCTGTTTGGCATTGATCACGCTCCCTCTTCCAATTGCTTTTATCGTACCGTCTCTGAAAAGAAAAAGCAAGCCCTGATCCGGCATACAAAAAAGCCGGGCCCCGTCAATGACAAAACAGGCCTTGGGAGAAAGTTTACAAGGCGGGAACAGACGGGAAGCAAACTGTGTGATTCCAATCGCAATGTCGGCAGGCCCCCAGGCAGTTGACCTTCCAAGTGATTGATGCTGAAAGAAATCCCCTGCCCAACGTGCAGGTACATTACGGCATCAGCAACCCGGAAACATTTGGATTCATTGGTTTTACAGATAAAAATGATTCCGTCGCCTGGAACGATCTGCTGACCGGCAAACAGAATATTTATGTTTGGATAAGGCTTCCTGCGAACTGTCAATGCCGCAGCACTTTCCATTCCAAATCCGGCGTTTTGATTTCGGCGCCACTATCACACTACAGGCGGAGTGGGAAGCTGGGGAAAACGGCTCGGAAACCACGCCGCTTAGCGCCCAATGAAACGTACGAAGAAGGCGATCGCCGCTATGCATCCGGATGCATAGCGGCAAGGGAAACGTTGTTCGGAAATCCCCCCGAACAACTCGCCGGGGTGTGCAAACGGTACCTTCCGCCGTTCGCAACAGCCCCTTCTGCATTGCTTATAACTGTGCAATCGTGATCGATTCGATTACAACATCCTCCGCCGGCTTATCGTTCCGGCCGCAGGGGACGTTTGCAATCGCATCGACCACGTCCATCCCCTCATACACCTGGCCAAATACCGTGTGGCGAAAATCGAGCCACGGGGTGCCGCCCTTGGTGCGATAGGCTGACACGGCCCATGCTGGAAAAGCGCTCTCGCCGAGGGTTTCCATCTGTGCGAGAAGATCGTCGCTGACGGCGGGCGCCTGCACGATGAAAAACTGGCTGCCGTTGGTGCCGGGGCCCGCGTTTGCCATGGAAAGCGCGCCGCGCAGGTTATGGTAATCCGGGCTGAATTCATCCTCAAAGTGCTTTCCCCAGATGCTCTCCCCGCCCATGCCAGTGCCCGTCGGATCTCCGCCCTGAATCATAAAATCCGGGATGACGCGATGAAAAATCAGGCCGTCATAGTAACCGTTTTTGGCGTGCGTCGTAAAATTCTCGACCGCCTTTGGAGCGGCGTCCGGAAAGAGGAGAATCTGAATTTCCCCCATCGTCGTTTTCATTGTAGCGGTGATATCCCCCGCCTGCGGTTTGCGAAGCTGTGATGCCATTGTGTATCCCTCTCCTTGTTCCCGCGATCGTTCGGCTTAGTCCTCTGCATCCGCAAAATCGCGCTTTTTCTTCTGGATTACTTTATATGCGATCACGCCGGCGGCGATGACCGCCACTGCGCCAATGCCGATATACAGCCAGGTATAATCCGTTTTCTGCTCCTGGCCGGCTTCCCCGCTCTGGCTGGCTTTCAGCTCACTCCAAAGGTCGGTCATCAAGGTCAGAGTGTTCTGCGGCAGGTTGTAAAAATACTCGGTCTTTGGCATTTTATCCTGCGTCGGATAGAGATACTCGTTGCCCTTTAGCTCATAGTCATCACGGGCAAGCACCGCCGTATTTGGAGTGGCATAGCCAAGGTAATTCGCATTCTCCACCGCAATATCCGGATCCAGCAGGAAGTTGATATAAGCTTCTGCCGCCGCTTTGTTTTTAGCGTTTTTCGGAATACAGATTGAATCGACGAAAACATTGACGCCTTCCTGCGGGTAAACGAATGCAAGATCGGGGTTATTGTCATACATTGTGATGAAGTCGCCCGCGTAATAGGGCGCAATGGCCGCCTCGCCATTTTCCATTTTGCGGAAGATATCGTCCATAACATATCCCTGGAGAACCGGCTTCTGTTCCTTGAGCTTTTCTGCAGCCGCCTTCCACTCGGCTCATCGGTCGTGTTAAAGGATTGGCCCAGCAGCTTTTGCGCAATTGCCAAATGCGTCGCGCGGGTTGTCGAACATTAGGATTTTGCCTTTGTACTGCTCATCCCACATCACATTCCAGCTTGTGGGAGCCTCCTTCACCAGCTTGGTGTTATAAATTAGGCCGACCATGCCACATTATAGGGCACGGAATACGCATCCTCAGGGTCAAAATACAGGCCCTTATATTTTGCGTCGATATACTTATAATTCGGGATATTTGAAAAATCAATCTTTTGCAGCATCCCCTCTGCAATCAGGCGCTCGATCATATAATCCGACGGGATAACGATATCGAAGCTCACACCGTCGCTTTTAAGCTTTGCGTACATGTTTTCATTGGTATCGTAATTGTTATAGTTGACCTTGATACCAGTGCGCTTGGTAAACTCCGCATTTACGTCCATCGAGCCCTCAGAGCCATCAGAAATGTATTCACCCCAGTTATAAACGTTGATTGTCGTCCCAGCTAGGCTGGACGTATCCACCGCAGAAGCAGAAATCGCCGCGGGAAGCGCCGTGGAGCACACCATAACCACGGCAAACAGGATTGCCACAAATTTTTTCAATTTTCAGTCTCCTTTACAGCCATTTTTTTATTTATGCGCTTCTCGCCCTGCGCCTGCGCAATATTATACAGGATCAACAGCACGAGGATAGCGACAAAAATCAGGGTGAACAATGCATAGATATCCGGCGTGACACGGCGCTTTGTCATCGAGTAAATTCGCACGGGCAGCGTTTGAAAGGACGGACCGTTTGTAAAATAGCTGATGATAAAATCGTCGAGCGACATCGTAAAGGACATCACCAGCCCAGTGACGATACCGGGCATGATACCGGGTAAAACAACCTGAAAAAAGGAGCGTGCCGGCGTACAGCCCAGATCTTGCGCTGCCTCGGAAAGATGCGGATCCATCTGCCTCAGTTTTGGCAGGATCGACAGGATCACATACGGCAAATTGAATGTAATATGCGCAAACAGCAGCGTCCAGAAGCCCAGCACGTCCCTTGCGCCCAGCAGCTTACCCGCAAACACGAACAACAGCATCATGGAGATACCCGTAACGATCTCCGGATTCATCATTGGGATATTGGTAACGGATAAAACGCTCGATTTAAGCCACTTATTGCGCATGGTATCGATGCCGACCGCAGCTGCCGTGCCAAGCACAGTAGCAGCCAGTGAGGAGGCCACCGCCAAAATCAGGCTGTTATACAACGCCTGAAGCGTTGCCTTATCCTGAAAGAGCGACTCATACCACCGCAGAGAAAAGCCGGCGAACAGGCTCGTGCTGTTGGATGCGTTAAACGAGAAAAAAATCAGCACGAAAATCGGCGCATACAAAAACAGAAAGATCAGCGCCATATAAATTTTTGATACAGGTTTCATACAAATGGTCCCCCCTTACTCGGAATCTGTGGCGTTCGGTCAGGCAGCGCTCTGCATTGCAAAAAGCAGAGCGCCTTTTTTCAAATCACCATTGCCCCGGAATCCTGATCGGCGAACCGGTTCATGAACGCCATGCAGATGAGGATAAGCACCATCAGCACGAGCGATAGCGCCGCGCCCAAATTATAATTATACGCCGTTTGAAATTGCATCTCGATAATATCGCCAATGAGGGAAAACGTGCCGCCGCCGAGCTTTTGAGAAATATAAAAGGTGCTTACACACGGCACGAACACCATAGTGACGCCGGAAACGACGCCGGGCATGCTCAAAGGAAAAATCACCTTGCGAACAACAGCCACCCGATTTGCGCCCAGATCCTGCGCCGCCTCCACCATGCTCTTGTCAAGCTTGGACATCACGGAATACAGCGGGAGGATCATATAGGGAATGAAATTATAAACCATGCCCAGAACTACCGCGCCGCCCGTATTAATCATATGCAGCGGGCCAATGCCGAAGAATCCAAGCACTGTGTTGATGAGGCCTGTATCTTCCAAAATCGTCATCCAGGAATAGGTGCGCAGCAGGAAGTTCATCCACATGGGCAACATAACCAGCAAGATCATCG
>ENA-OQDW01000252-OQDW01000252.1-human-gut-metagenome-genome-assembly--contig:-NODE-252-length-23249-cov-9.021408_pt1 | contig 23249 bp, 23 predicted proteins | sample MGYA00242784_ERZ504613 | MGnify/ENA primary metagenome ERZ504613 (study PRJEB26092, sample SAMD00036330) | human gut metagenome | host: Homo sapiens | study: EMG produced TPA metagenomics assembly of...
ATGTCCTTCTTGAAGTTGAGGACCAGGTCTTCGGCGTTCATGCTGCCCCCATCCGTCGCGGTCTACGGGGCTAACGATATGGCACCGTGGGGACACATGTATGTCAATCCTGGTCTAACAGAGCCTTAATTTATCCCCATCGGCGAACGGTCGATTTTGAGCCCTGTAAGGTTGTATATACAGCTGACCCAACGATCAAAACTGGTTAGTTTCCCAGCCGTTATTCACAAAATACCAGCTAGTACGTATAGGTGTAGCCGCCCGTATCGCCACGATTGAAGGACTTTACATACTCGATAGCCTGACCGCTCGCGTCATAGCTCACGCATTCCAAAAGCAAAACAAGATCGCCCTGTTCCAGTCCAAGGAGACCGGCATCTCGTGCGCCCAGCGCTTCGATATCGAGCTTTTCCTGTGCCATGACTGGCTTTCGGCCCAGCATCTCATAGGTCTCGTACAAACTGAAGACCGACACGTCAATATCTTCGATGGTTGGGAACAGCAGGCAGGGAATCAGCGCCGTCTCAATCGATACGGGGCTACCGTTTATGCAGTTCAGGCGTCGAACGGAATAGAGCAGGTCGTCCTCGGCGATGCCAAACAGGTCGGCGTAATATGGCCCCGCATAACGCTTGGAACGCGCGAGAATACGGACGGACGGCTCGCCGCCCGAAGCACGGACCGATTCACGGAAACCGACCGTGCGTTCAAAAAAGCAGGTACTTTCTGCGCCACAAAGGCACCTTTTCCCCGAACACGGCGAATCTGCCCGCGCCGAACCAGCTCATCGACAGCGCTTCGGATGGTCAAGCGTGTCGTACCAAATTCCTCGGCAAGGTCTTTTTCGGACGGAATCATGGAACCCGTGGGATATATACCGCGCTCGATACGTTCTCGATGCGGCGTCGAATGCGCATATAAACCGGGGTGGCATCTACTGTTTCAGCCATTGTTCACCTGCCACGCTCCTCATGCCGTTCTCTTCGCCGTTATCGGCAAAGCGGAACTTTGTGGGCAAAATCACCGATTTGCAATGCTCCACAAAACGCATGTCCTTATCGAATTCGATCGAGCTCTCATAGAACACCGGCGTTCCCTCTTCTTGCTGGAGCAGCTCGGCCTCTTCGGCGTTCAAACGCGAGATGGAGATATGCTCACGTCCATGCTCAACACGCACGCCACCTTCTTTGAGCAAGACATCGTAAAGGCTCTCACACTCAAAATCGTGCTCGGGAAGCGCGGGGCACAGGGACAGGTTAACGTGAGCGGTCTCGATTGACGCCGGCTCGCCTCTATAAGTCGAATGCGCTGCATGCGGAGTAAAGGAGCGCCCACAGCCACCCCAAGCTTGTCGGCAAGCGCCTCATCCGCCTCGATGGTCCCGGTGGAAACCAGACGAGAAGAGGGGTGCAGGCCGGCAGTCCGCACAGCATCGGAAAAGTTATACGTTTCCTGGAAGATATTCAGCGGCTTGGGAGGACACACATACGTACCCGATCCGCGACGGCTCTCGAGCGTTCCACACGAGATGAGCCGCGTGATACCGGCGCGCAACGCCGTACGCGAAACGCCAATCTCTTCGCACAGCACGCGCTCAGCCGGCAGGCGATCGCCGCCGGCAAGCTGGTGGTGCTGGATATACCAAAGAATTCCCTCAACAGCACGATCTTTGGGGGGAATTGCATAAGATTCGCCTGCCATTGCACAGACTCCTCATTCAGAAACGTATGCCGCCAAAATTAGACCAGCCCTCCCATGGCATCAAATTCGGCCTTGATCTTCTCGGCGACATTCCGATACGACTTATATAGACTTGAATCGCGTTTGACTTCGTCGGTCATAACGGGAATCTCTAATTTGGAAACCTCGTCTTTTCCCGTCTGAACCGCCACAACAACGCCCATACCAAGACACATATTACGCTTGGCAGCGTTTATTTTCGCCGCCTTGGCAGGATTTGCCAGGATACGCTGGGCAAATTCCTGTTTTGAGGCCACTTCCTCGGCCTCCGGATCGCCCGCCTCGGCCACTTCGCACTGCAACACATCCGCATAGTCAAAAATCTTCGGCTCGCCGCCGCGCTGATGCACGGCCCACTTGCGGCGCGTGGCATCCTGGTAGATAGCCGGCAAAAACGTAAACCGCGGTGGGTCCAAAATCGTATCCGTGATGGTAAACACATCGGGATCAAAGGCATCCTGCGGGTTTTTCTTCTTGAACAGCCCCATATCAGCCTCCCGTACTAGCATTAAACAACTCATGCTGAATATAGCACCAATTTCAAGCCACTGCTTTATCGCATCGGTGCGCGGCGTCTATGGCTCGCCCAGCGGAAGAGTTCACGGACGAGGGCCGGGTGCTGCCTGTGAGAAGTGGCTCCGCGAACTTCTCAAAACAAGGCAGGCACCCCGGCCCCGCCGGCAAATAGCAGACACTCCGCATGCAATCTATGCAAACAAACAAGTACGTTTAGCTACATTCGGTAAGTTCGAGCACGCTGCCCTTAACGATAAGCGCCGGCTCCAGGACGACCTCTTCGGCACGCCTGCCGCCCCTGCCGGCAAGACGCTTGGACATGCAGCCAAAAGCATGCTCCGCAAGGACGCCAGGATCCTGCTCAATCGCGGTCAGCGCCGGCTCAAAGAGAACATCGGCCGCCGAGTTGTCATAGCTCACCACCGAGATATCGCCCGGGATGCTCTTCCCCATCTCGTGCAAGCGCTTGAGCAGACCGAGGGCGATGTTATCCGAACTTGCGAACACAGCGGTGGCATCAGTTGCGAGCACCGCCTCCGAGGCCTCGTATGCACTCGGAATGTAGTACTCGCTCTCAAACTCCAAGCGTGCGTCGATAGGCAGGCCAACCTCGCGCAGCGCGCGCTCATAGCCGGCAAGTCGTTTACGCCCCGTATTGGAACGGCGCGCGTTAACCAAGCAGGCAATGCGACGGTGGCCCTGCTCGATCAGATAGCGGGTGGCCATGTAGCCGCCCATCTCGTGATCGAACATCACCTTGTCGCACTCGAGTCCCTCAATGGCACGGTCGACCATTACGGCCGGAATGGGCAGGTGGCTGACTTCTTCGCGCAGGGCGCGGTCGTCGGAGAACTCGTCGCCCACGACCAGGAAGACGCCATCGACGCCGCGCGTCACCAGCTGGCGCAGCAGCTCCAGATCGTCATCGGCGCTTCCGCCCGAGCTGGTAATGAAGAGCGCATAGCCGTCCTCGCGGCAGCGCTTTTCCAGGCTACCGGCGAGCGAGGCAAAAAAGCGGCTCTCGATGTTAGGGACGATAAGGCCCAGCGTGCGCGACTCGCGCATGACCAGACTACGCGCAATCTGGTTAGGAACATAGTGGTTGCGCGCCGCGACCTCCTTGATGAGTTTGCGGTTTTCTTCCGAGATGCGACAGGGCCGATTATTGAGCACAAGCGAGACCGACGAGGGGGAAAGCCCCACCTCCTGGGCGATCTGCTTGAGGGTGACTTTGTTGGCCATCTCGCTCCTTCCAGGTTTACGCGCAATCTCTTGAAAGCATAGCGACCACCCCTCTACCTCGGTGATAAACACTTTACCAATCCGGTAGACGGCTGTTTTATCGCCGCCAGCGCACCAAATCCGTCCGGGTGGGGTATATTGCAATCGATTGATGACAACGACCACCAAAAGGCGGATATTCGTATGCACGAGAACGACTTTTTTAACGAGGACCTGCTGTGCGCGCTTGCTGGCGTTGCCGGCGAGGACAACGTGCTGATGAGCGAGCCCATGCGCGAGCACACCACGTTTAAGATCGGCGGCCCGGCCGACGTCTTTGTCACGCCCGATACTGAGCAGGGCCTCGTCGCCACGTTCGACACCTGTTATCGCTGCGACCTGCCGCTCACCATCGTGGGCAACGGCTCCGACCTGCTCGTCGGCGACAAGGTATCCGCGGCGTTGTCGTGGCGCTGAGCAAGGGCCTCTCCGACATTACGGTCGACGGCACGCATGTCACGGCGGCAGCCGGTGCCTTGCTTTCCGATGTCGCCGCGGCGGCAGCCGAGGCCGGCCTTACCGGCATGGAGCCCATCTCGGGCATCCCCGGATCGGTCGGCGGCGCCTGCTACATGAACGCCGGTGCCTACGGCGTCTGCATGGCCGATGTGCTGGAGTCCGTGCGCGTCTACAAACCCGCTCGCCAGCTCGACGACGGCACCCGCGGCAGCGGCAATATCATTGAGTTCGATGTCGATGAGCTCAACCTGGGCTATCGCAAGAGCCGCATTGCCGACGACGGCTTCATCGTGCTTTCGGCCACCTTCAATCTCGCTCCGGGCAACGCGCGATGATCAAGGCCGACATGGACGACTACCGCCAGCGCCGCGAGGACAAGCAGCCGCTCGACATGCCGAGTGCCGGCTCCACTTTCAAGCGCCCCGAGGGCTACTTTGCCGGCAAGCTCATCATGGACGCCGGCCTGCGAGGACACGCCGTTGGCGGCGCGCAGGTGAGCGAGAAGCACTGCGGCTTTATCGTCAACGCCGACCACGCCACCGCCGCCGACGTCGACGAACTCATCCGCCACATCCAGACAACCGTCAAAGACCAATTCAACGTAGACCTAGAACCCGAAGTCCACCGAGTCGGCGAATTCTTATAAAAAAGAAGGCCCCGAAAGGGGCCTTCACTTTCTTTAATTCAGATAAACCAGTCGGGTGTGTCGCGCCCCGAACCCGAGAGGCCGGGACAGTCCGAGAGGCATAAGGTTGATCGCGAGTTCCGCACGAGCCGGAGAGCACTAAATGTGCTCTCCGCGCGAGCAGGACTGTCCGAGCAGGCAACCTTATGCCTCTCGGACTGTCCCGGCCCAACTTATCGTTACGACAGCGCAATACCGCCAAGCCAGCCCCAACGCACGCCAGAACCAGTGCCGTAAAACCCAATGAACGAGTCAAGCGACCTCGACGTGATGGCGCCCTCGTTACTCATAACGATGCCGCCGCCAACGTAGATGCCCACGTGACCATAGATCAGGCCCGGCATGCCGGTACCGCTATGCGATGAGTCGGCCACGATCATGCCCACCTGCAGCGCCGAGCGGTCGGAGCTATAGCACCAGGCGTTAAACATGTCGCACGCATTGCCTCCAAAGTAGCCAACGCCGGCGTTACGGAAGACGTTGGTGACCCACGCCGCGCACCAGTTCTGGCCCGGCGAAGGCGTGGAGTAGCACGCGTTGACGACGGCCTGTTGCTTGCCCGAGCCGGCATTCTGCTGCGGAGTTCCGGGCGCATACGATCCGCCACCCGAGCTCGAACCACCCGAGTAGGAATTGTTCTTGTTCGCGGCGGCCGCGGCAGCGGCGGCCTTCCTAGCGGCCTCCTCGGCCTGGGCGGCAGCGAGAATCTCGGAATCACGCTGAGCCATGAGCTCCTTGACATCGTCAGAGAGGCCGTGCAGAACCGTCTGGACTTCCTGCTGCTTGGCCTGCATGTCCTGCATCTGGGCAGTCTGCTGGTCCTTGAGCTTCTCTAAGTCGGCCTTCTGCGACTCGAGCTCGGTCTTTTGCGCATCGAGCTCTTCCTGGATGGTCTGAATGTCCTCGATGGCGTCGCGGTCGCTCTTGTTGATCTTCTCAACGTAATGCGCGTTGGCGACGAGTTCCTCAAACGAGCCAGAGGCCAGCAGCAGCGACAGGATGTTCGTGCCGCCGGACTTGTAGCTGGCGGCCACGCGATCGGAAAGGTCGTTGCGCTTCTTCTTGAGCTCGGCCTTCTTTTCATCGATCTGGGCCTGCGTGTCGTCAATCTTGCCCTGGACATTCTCGATGTCGTTGAGGGTCTGGGCATTCTTGTTGGCCAGCGCCGCATACTCATTTGCGATGCTGTCGAGCTGGGCCTGAACCTCGTCGAGCTGGGCCTGGGCGGCATTCAGTTTATCGGTTGTTTCTTTGGAAGCCTCCGCCGCATGGGCGCGAGCGGGCAGGCCAAAAAGAACTGCCGCAGAAGCGGCGCCGAACAGGGCCTTGAGGGCAGTGCGGCGCGAGAGCTCCTGGGAAAGGATGGAATCGCTGTTTGGTGACATATGTACTCCGTTACATGTTTATTTATATGTCGCTCAACTCATACATATTAGCGTACATATGGCGCGTCCCAACGATTTCCACGAACGGCAGGAAACTACAAGGTCAGCGGCTCGTAAGCAAATGCCAAAGATCAGGTTATGCGTACGCAAGCTCTTCTGATGAGTACGTTAGCACAATCCTCTGCTTTTCCCACAGCGCACGATTTGGGCGTCCCTGCCTGCGCTATACTCCCCTGAAGAAGTGTTCCTGATTCGATAGGAGACTACATGTCCAAAGCACTCGACCCCAAAGACACCTGCGTCCTCGTTACCGGTGGCGCCGGCTTTATCGGCTCGCACACCGTCGTTCAGCTGCTCGAGGGTGGCTACCAGGTCGTCATCGTCGATGATCTCTCCAACTCCAGCTCCGTCGCCGTCGACCGCGTCAAGACCATCGTGGGCGACGAGGCCGCCAAGAACCTCACCTTCTACGAGGCCAACGTGCTCGACCGCGACGCGATGAACAAGATCTTCGATACCCATCAGATCGACCGCGTCATCCACTTTGCCGGCTTTAAGGCCGTCGGCGAGTCGGTGAGCAAGCCCGTCGAGTACTACCACAACAACATCGAGAACACCCTGGTGCTCATCGACGTCATGCGCAACCATGGCTGCAAGTCCATCATCTTCTCGAGCTCCTCGACCGTCTATGGCGACCCGGACAACCCGCCCGTCACCGAGGAGGATCCTAAGAAGCCCGCGACAACCCCTATGGTTGGACCAAGTGGATGATCGAGCAGATCCTTATGGACGTCCACACCGCCGACCCCGAGTGGGACGTCGTGCTGCTCCGTTACTTCAACCCCATTGGCGCTCATCCGTCGGGCCTGATCGGCGAGGATCCCAAGGGCATCCCCAACAACCTGGTGCCCTATGTCGCCCAGGTCGCCGTGGGCAAGCTCGAGGCCGTTCAGGTCTTTGGCAACGACTACCCCACCCCCGACGGCACCGGCGTGCGCGATTACATCCACGTGTGCGATCTGGCATCTGGTCACGTTGCCGCCCTTAACTGGATGAACGGCAAGACCGGCGTCGAGACCTTTAACTTGGGCACCGGCACCGGCACCTCGGTACTCGAGGTCGTCGCCGCCTTCTCCAAGGCTTGTGGCAAGGAGCTGCCCTACGTAATCCGCGAGCGCCGCGCCGGCGACATCGCTGCCAACTGGTGCGATGCTTCCAAGGCCGAGCGCATGATGGGCTGGAAGGCCCAGTACGACATCGCGGACATGTGCCGCGATAGCTGGAACTGGCAGAGCCACAACCCCAACGGCTTCGCCGACGCCGAGTAGCAAAAACCTACATACCGCTCTTGCCCCGATCTCACGTTGTGAGGTCGGGGCTTTTTCATGGCATGTAACCATTCGCCGAAAATCGACCAACTTTTTTATCTTGCCTGTACATGTTTAAACAACATGTTTTACAATAGGCGTACCGAATCAGAACATCGGAGGCGGACTGCACACCCATCGGCAGGCCGACCCCACAACAAGAAGGTTGGTGAGCGCATTCATGGAGCGTGCAAGCGGCGTCCTCATGCCCGTCTCATCTCTGCCCGGACCATACGGAATCGGCGGCTTTGGCTGGAATGCCTACGACTTCGTCGATTTTCTCGCCTCGTGCAAACAACATTACTGGCAGATTCTGCCCCTTACGACGACCAGCTATGGCGATTCGCCCTATCAGTCGTTCTCGGCCCGCGCAGGCAACCCCAACTTATCGACTTTGCCGAGCTTATCGAGGCAGGGTATCTGGAGCAGCGCGATATCGATGGCGTGTATCTGGGATCCGACCCCAGCAATGTCGACTACGGTGCTATCTTTGACGGCCGCCGTCAGATTCTCGACCGCGCCGCTGAGCGCTTTGCTGCCGACAAGCCGGCCGATTTCGATGACTTTATCCAGGCCAACGAGGACTGGCTCATCCCCTACTGTGAGTTCATGACCGTCAAAGAGGAGTGCGGTCTCAAGGCGTTTTGGGAGTGGCCCGCGGAGCTCCGCACCCGCGGCGAGGCTTCCGCCAAGGTCTGCGCCGACCATCCGGCGCGCATGCTCTACCACCAGATGACGCAGTACTTCTTCGATCGTCAGTGGAGCCGCCTCAAGCATACGCCAACGAGCGCGACATCCTGATCATCGGTGACCTGCCCATCTACGTCTCGCGCGACTCCGTCGAGATGTGGGCAAGCCCCGAGCTCTTTAAGATCGACGCCGCCGGCAACCCCGTCAGTGTCGCCGGCACACCGCCCGATCAGTTCTCCGCCACTGGCCAGTACTGGGGCAATCCCATCTATGACTGGGACGCCATGGAGCAGACGGCTTCTCCTGGTGGGAAGGCCGCATCCGCGCCGCACTCAACATGTACGACGTTATCCGTCTGGACCACTTCCGTGGCTTTGAGGCCTACTGGGAGGTGCCGTTCTCCTCGCCCGACTCGTCCTACGGTTCGTGGACACAGTCCCGGCCTCAAACTCTTCAAGACGCTCGAGGAAAAGCTCGGCACGCTGCCTATTATCGCTGAGGACCTGGGCTTCCTTACCCCCGGCGTCATCGATATGCGCGACACCTCGGGCTTCCCCGGCATGAAGATCTTGCAGTTTGCCTTTGAGGGCACCAACTCGTATTACCTGCCGCATAACTACATCGCCAATACCGTCGCCTATGTAGGCACGCACGACAACGAGACGGCGCGCGGTTGGTTCGAGGGTACGGCCACTCCGCGTCAGCGCGAGCAGGCTGCCCTGTACACCCACCAGCAGGCAGGCGAGTCCATAGCCGACGCGCTCAACCGAACCATCGCCGCCAGCGTGAGCGATACCTGCATCTACACCATGCAGGACCTGCTTAACCTGGGCAATGAGGCGCGCATCAACACCCCTGCCACCCTAGGCGGCAACTGGACCTGGCGTATGCTCGATGGCGCCATCACCCGCGAGCTCGAGCACAAGCTTACCGACTGGACTGAGACCTACTTCCGCATCCCGTCGGAAGCCGAAATCGAGCTTCCCCAATAGGAGCCACCGCGTCCGACCCCACCCCACCGTGCGGACGCGACCGCTTTTCCCGCGCGAGGCCACCCCAATCCCCTCGCGCGGGATTCTTATGAATTGCAGACATGTAATCAACCCATTACAGGAGGAAACATGCCCCGTATCGATCTCGCAGAACTCGCCGAGCAGTCTTTTGGCATCTCGCTCGAGCAGCTCGATGACCGTCGCATTTACAAACTGCTCGTTAAGCTCGTGCAGGAGCGCTCAGCCGCCTGCCCGCTCAACAATGGCAAGAAAAAGCTCTATTACATCTCCGCCGAATTCTTGATCGGCAAGCTGCTCATCAACAACATGATCGACCTCGGCATCTATGACGAGGTTAAGGACCAGCTCACCGCCGCGGGCCACGACCTCAATAAGATTGAGGAGTTTGAGGTCGAGCCGTCGCTCGGTAACGGCGGTCTGGGCCGCCTGGCCGCGTGCTTCCTGGATTCCATCGCCACGCTGGGCCTGACCGGCGACGGCGTGGGCCTCAACTACCACTACGGCCTGTTCCGTCAGCGCTTTGTCGACAATCAGCAGAAGGCCGTCCCCGACGAGTGGCTCGGCGAGCAGGATATCCTGATCGATGACGACCACTCCTACACTGTTGAGTTCGGCGACTTTGCCGTTACCTCCAAGCTCGTCAACATCGACGTGCCCGGCTACGGCCAGCCCGCCAAGAATCGTTTGCGCCTGTTCGACCTGGCAAGCGTCGACGACGGCCTGGTACCCGGCAGCTCCATCGACTTCGACAAGACCGAGATCGCCAAGAACCTCACCCTGTTCCTCTACCCCGACGATTCTGACGAGCAGGGCCGTCTGCTTCGCATCTACCAGGAATACTTCATGGTGAGCAACGCCGCCCAGCTCCTGATCGACGAGGCCATCGAGCGCGGCAGCAACCTGCACGATCTGGCCGACTACGCCGTGGTCCAGATTAACGACACGCACCCCACCATGGTCATCCCCGAGCTCATTCGCTTGCTCACCACCGAGCACGACATCGAGTTTGACGAGGCCGTGACCATCGTACGCTCCATGGTCGCCTACACTAACCACACGATTCTTGCCGAGGCGCTCGAGAAGTGGCCGCTCACCAGCCTGCAGAAGGTCTCCCCTGCCATCGCCGATATTATCGTCAAGCTCGATAAGGTCGCAAAGGCCGAGCACGACGACCCGCGCGTCGCCATCATCGACGAATACGACACCGTCCACATGGCCCACATGGACATCCACTTTGGCTTCTCCATCAACGGCGTCGCCGCACTCCACACCAAGATCCTGGAGGACACCGAGCTTCATCCGTTCTACGAGATCTACCCCGAGAAGTTCTCCAATAAGACCAACGGCATCACCTTCCGCCGCTGGATCCAGGGAGCCAACCCCGCGCTTGCCAGCCTGCTCGACGATGTAATCGGTACCGATTGGCGCAGCACCGGCAACCTGAGCAAGCTCGCCGACTTCGCCGACGATAAGAGCATTCTTGAGCGCTTGGCCGCCACCAAGCCAAAGCCAAAACCATCATGCGCGAGTTTATGGCGCTCGAACAGGGCGTGACGATCCCCTCCAACGCCATCATCGATGTTCAGGTCAAGCGTATCCACGAGTACAAGCGCCAGCAGATGCTCGCGCTCTACATCATCTGGAAGTACCTCGACATCAAGAACGGTAACAGACCTAAGCACCCCGTCACCATCATCTTTGGCGGCAAGGCAGCGCCTGCCTATACCATCGCTCAGGACATCATCCACCTCATCCTGACGCTTTCCCAGTGGATCGCCAACGACCCCGACGTGGCTCCCTACCTGCAGGTCGTCATGATCGAGAACTACAACGTCACCGCCGCCGAGCGCGTGATTCCCGCTGCCGACATCTCCGAGCAGATCAGCCTGGCCTCCAAGGAGGCGAGCGGCACCTCTAACATGAAGTTCATGCTCAACGGCGCCCTGACCTGTGCACACTCGACGGCGCCAACGTGGAGATTGCCGAGCTCGTGGGCGACGAGAACATCTATACCTTTGGTGCCTCGTCCAAACAAGTCGAGCAGCTCTACGCCGACGACACCTACAACGCCGGTGCGCTCTACTGCAAGCCCGGCATTAAACTGCTGGTGGACTTCATCACCAACCGGCCTTTATGGCGACCGGCAACGCCGAGCGCCTGCAGCGCCTGCACGACGACATTAAGGGCAAGGACTGGTTTATGGCCCTGCTCGACATTGAGGAGTACATCCAGACCAAGGAGCGCGTGCTAGCCGACTACGAGGACCAGGGCGCTTGGATGCGCAAGGCGCTGATCAACATCGCCAACGCCGGCACCTTCTCGTCCGACCGCACGATCTCCCAGTACAACGACGAGATCTGGCACCTGAGCTAATTCGCTTCCCTTACCCATCCTCTTGAAAACGGAGTCGCGGCAACGCGGCTCCGTTTTTTGTGCCCATACGCCGGCCCATGGCCTGCCTCGACCATAAAATCTCGGTCTGTAACATCTAGCCGTCAAAATTGAGTCTACCTGTTACAGATCGAGACAAACGAAATTGTCCCGATGAACTATCTCAATCTGTAACAGATAACCGCCGGAATCGGGTCTACCTGTTACAGAATGAGACAGACGGGCAAGGCGGCTAAAACAATCTCAATCTGTAACAGGTAACTGCCGAAATCAGTCCTTCGTGTTACAGATCGAGATGAAAGGACAGGCAGCTCGACGCTGTCTAAATCTGTAACATCTAGGCCCAATTTGGCCCTCCTCCTGTTACAGATCAAGACAAACTGACAGATAGACAGCCCGGCACAAAGAAAGGCTCCCCTCTCGCCCAGTGGACGGGAAGGGAGCCTTATATGTGACCGCGGCAAAAGGATGGCAATACCGCAGTCGCCCAAAGGGAGGGCCTGGATGCACCGGGCCTAGATAAGGTTCTTGCCAGAGACCTTATCGAAGAGATGGGTCGCGTTCTTCTCGAACTTGAACCAGATGGGGTCGCCCGCCTTGAGCGCGCCTTGGCCTCAAGGTCGACAACGGGAATGATCAGGACGAACTGGCCATCGGGAGCGGTCACGTGGACATGCTCGGTCGAACCCATGAGCTCGGTCACCTCGACGGTACCCTGGAGCGCGCCCTCCTCGCCCTTGTCGGCAAGCAGAATCTGCTCGGGGCGCACGCCGGCCGTAATCTCCTTCACGTCGCCGCCGTCCCAGTTGAGAGCAAGCTGAGCGCAGGTCTCGGGGGCGAGCGCCACGTTCATATCCTCGGTCTTGACGGTAAAGCCGTTGCCAGAGCGCACCAGCTGGGCATCGAAGAAGTTCATCTGCGGCACGCCGATGAAGCCGGCGACGAAGATGTTCGCGGGGTGGTTGAAGACCTCTTGCGGCGTGGCGGTCTGCTGGACGACGCCGTCCTTCATGACCACGATGCGATCGCCGAGGGTCATGGCCTCGGTCTGGTCGTGAGTGACGTAGATGAACGTGCCCTTGATCTCGTGGCGCAGCTTAATGAGCTCGGCACGCATCTGGTTACGAAGCTTGGCATCCAGGTTGGACAGCGGCTCGTCCATCAGGAAGACCTTGGGGTCACGCACGATGGCGCGGCCGATGGCGACGCGCTGGCGCTGGCCGCCCGAAAGCGCTTTGGGCTTACGGTCGAGGTACTCGGTAATGCCCAGGATCTCGGCAGCGGAGCGAACCTTGCGGTCGATCTCGTCCTTGGGGACCTTCTTGAGCTCAAGCGTAAACGCCATGTTCTCGTACACCGTCATATTGGGGTACAGAGCATAGCTCTGGAACACCATGGCGATGTCGCGGTCCTTGGGCGCCACGTCGTTGACGCGCTTACCATCGATGAGCACGTCGCCCGAGGTAATGTCCTCCAGGCCGGCGACCATGCGCATCGTCGTGGACTTACCGCAGCCAGAGGGGCCAACGAGGACGATGAACTCCTGGTCGTGAACGGTGAGGTTGAAGTCCTCTACAGCGAGCACACCGTCCTCGGTAACCTTGAGGTTGTGCTTCTTCTCCTCGGTCTTCTTCTTTTTGCCAAAGAAGCCCTTCTTTTTGGAATCGTTGTTGGGATACACCTTCTGAACATGTTTGAGAACGATCTCGGCCATGTCTTTACCTTTCGATATGCGGCGCCACGCTGAGGGGCGCCGCAGAAACTTGCAAAACAGTTACGGCATCAGCTTGACGGCACCTGCACCACGCCGTCGATGATGTACTTCTGGCAGAGGATGTACATGACGACGATGGGGACAACGACCATCATGATGCAGGCCATCATGGGGCCGAGCTCGACGTGGCCGTAGCCGCCGCGGAAGTACTGGATCAAGATAGGAATGGTCTTGTACTTGGTGGAGTCGAGGGTAAGGTAGGGCAGCAGATAGTCGTTCCAGACCCACATGGTCTCGAGAATACCGACCGAAAGATAGGTGGGCTTCATGATGGGAAGGACGATCTTAAAGAACACCTGGACCGGGTTGCAGCCGTCGATCATGGCCGCCTCTTCGATCTCGAGCGGAATGTTCTTTACAAAGCCGGCGAACATAAAGACCGCCAGGCCCGCGCCAAAGCCAAGATAGATAAAGCAGATGTTGAACGGCGTGTTAAAGCCGATGCGGTCCGCCAAATTGGACAGTGTGAACATGAGCATCTGGAAGGGCACGACCATCGAGAAGACGAACAGGTAATAGAAGAAGTTCGAGATCTTGCTGTTGACGCGCACTACGTACCAAGCGCACATGGAGCAGCACACCAGAATCAGCACGACCGACGTGACCGTGATGATGAGCGAGTACATAAATGCCGAGGCAAAGCCCTGCTCGTTAAGGGCGTGCATGTAGTTTGCGAGGCCGTTGAACGTCTCGGGCGTGAGCAGATCGAACGCCGTGGTGGTGCTGATTGCGGTCGCTTTCTTAAAGGAATTGAGCGCAATCATAAACACGGGGTAGATCCATGCGAGCGACAGAATCGTAAAGAAGATCGAGAGCGCGCGGTTGATAACCTTATCGCGTTTCATTACTGCTGCACCTCCTTGGACCTCGTGGCCTTAAGCTGGATCATAGAGATGGCTACGACCAGGATGCAGAAGATGACTGCCTTGGCCTGGCCAATGCCCTGCCATGCAATGCCGGCACGCGAGTAGAACGTGTTGTAGATGTTCAGGGCGAGCATCTCGGTGGAGTGCGCGGGGGCACCACCGGTAAGGGCGAGGTTCTGGTCGAACAGCTTAAAGCCGTTGGTGATGGACAGAAACAGGCAGATGGTGATGGTCGGCATCAGGTTAGGGATCTTAACCTTCCAAAACGTCTGCCATGCCGTGGCGCCGTCGACCTTGGCGGCCTCGATGTAGTCGGACGGAATGGACTGCAGACCAGCGATGTAGATAATCATCATGTAGCCGACCTGCTGCCACAGGGTCAGGATGATAAGGCCCCAGAAGCCAGCAGCAGAGTTAAGGGCGATGAGCTGGGCGCCCACGTTGGAGAGCAGGCAGTTGATCAGAATCTGCCAAATGTAGCCCAGCACGATGCCGCCGATCAGGTTAGGCATAAAGAAGATCGTACGGAAGATGTTGGTGCCCTTGAGCGCCTTGCGGGTGAGCGCCTGCGCGATGGCGAGGGCAATCACGTTGATAAGCACCGTCGACAGGAAGGCAAACGCCACCGTAAAGAAGAACGACGTAGCAAACTGCGAATCGGACAGCGCGCGCACGTAATTCTTGATACCGACAAAATGCGTGTTGTTAATGGTAATAAACTGGCAGAACGAGAGATAGAAGCCCTGGATAAAAGGGATCACGAACCCGATCATAAACGCCAGGCACGTGGGCAGCATAAAGAGCGGCCACCAGCGCTTGAGTGCTTTGCCCATAAAAGGGTCCTTTCAATATGCAGGGGGCGGGCAAACCAACGTCTGCCCGCCCCCTGTCGCTAATCAGATAGCTTGGGCAGCAACTGCTTACTCGGAAGCGGCCTTCTCGGTCTTCCAGCCATCGACGAAGGCGTTCTTGACGCCGTCCCACTTGCTGTTGTCGGCAGCGTAGGCGATCAGAGCCTGCTTGAGGTTCTTCTTCCACTCCTCAGAGGGGATGTAGACGAAGTCCCAAGCAACGGTCTTCTTGCCGTCTTTGGCCATGGCAACGGCCTGCTGCGAGAAGACGTTGGTGGTTTCCTTGGCGCTCTTGAACGGAGCGGTCAGACCCATCTTGTCAGCGATGATGCTGGTGGCGGTGTCAGAAGTGACGCACCAATACATGAAGTCCTCGGTGGCCTTCTGGGCATCCTCGGAAGCCTGGGAGCTGACGCACCAGTAGTTCTCGCCGCCGGAGCACAGGCCCTGGTTCTCCTCGCCGTCGACACCGATGTAGATGGGCATCATGCCAATCTGATCGTCGGTCATGCCGGCCTTGGTGAGGTCAGCGTAGGCCCAAGAACCGTTCTGATAGAAGACGGCCTTGCCGGTTGCGAACTCGTTGGTGGCGTCGTCGCCGGTCTTGGAGGCAAGCTGCGAAGGATCGCAGGTGGAGTCGGTGATGTACAGGTCGAAGATCTGCTTGAAGTTGTCGAGATACTCGCCCTTAATCTCGTCGTCCTCCTGGTTGTGCTCCTTCTCGAACTCGTAGTAGAGCGGGAGGTTGGCGAGGTGGGTGGTGTAGCGCCAGCTGGAGGAGTCGTCCATGCCGGCGGAAGTGAAGGCACCCTCAACACCAAGCTCGTCCTTGCGGGCCTGGATGTCGTCGGCACAAGCCTTCAGCTTGTCGAAGGAGTTGATGTCCTCGGCCTTGTAGCCAGCCTTCTCGAGCAGCTGCTTGTTGTAGATGATGCCGTAGCTCTCCTGGACCCAGTCGATACCCAGATCCTTGCCATCGGACTGCAGAGCCAGGGAGTCGTCAATGAGCTCGCCGCGGAGCTTGGTGTCGGAAAGATCGGCGCAGTAGTCCTTCCAGTTCTTAAGGCCGGTGGGGCCGTTGACCTGGAACAGCGTCGGAGCGGAGCTCTTGGACATCTCGGACTTGAGCTTCTCCTCGTAGGTGTTGGAGGCGGCGGTCACGATCTTGACCTCGACGCCCTTCTCCTTCTTGTACGCCTTGGCGATCTCCTTCCACTCCTTGTCGACCTCGGGCTTGAACTGGAGGAAGTAGACCTCGGCAGCGTCACCAGAAGCAGAGGAGCCAGAGCCGGCAGAACCACCGCAGCCCACGAGGCCCAGACCAAGAACCGCAGCCGCGGAACCAGCAAAGCCCAGGAACTGCCTTCTGCTCATTTCGTTCTTCATTACAATCCACCCTTTCACACCGTGGCGGCACCCTTTGCCGCCGCCTTCGGAGATTGGCTCGGGGACTTTGCCCCTTTTGCTGACTTGTACAATACGCTATTTGGCTAGTTGTTTGAACAAGTATTACTAGAACGGTAGAAAAACTTCGGTGAACGGTAATTTCAACTTGATACTTGACAAGTTTTGTATAAACAATTATTTATTATCGAATGCAGAGAAAACGCCCGATCAAGCCGATGCATCGTCGGTTTGACCGGGCGTTTTCGCTTTGAGGGCATGAGTCTCGTCAGGCTGCGAGCTAGCCGGCTATCGCTTGGAGTTGACGCGGTAGTGGAAGATCTCGGGATGCGTGCGGGCATGCGTGACCTCGAACAAGATGCCGTCCGAGGTGTACGACTGGCTCTCCATAACGGCGACGCAGTTGTACTTGCCAAGGTCCAAGTAGCTGCAGTCCTCATCGTTGGCGAGCTCGACACTCACCGTACGACGGCTCGCCATCACTTTGACGCCGCGCTTGTGCTCCAGATAGCCGTAGATAGAATCCGCCGCGATCTCGGGGGTCAGGCCCTTGGCGATCGACGCCAAAAAGTAGCCATGGTCCACTTGGCGCGCGCTGCCGTTGAGGCTTCGGACACGCACTACGCGAATCAGCTCCTCGCCCACCTTAAAGCCCAGGCGACGAGAGAGTTGCTCAGTGCAAATCAAATGTTCAAAAGACTTGACCTCGGTCGATGCGACGGCATTGTTGCGTTTTGCGAACTCGCCAAACGACTCAACCTCTTCGAGTGCGCCCAGCATGTCGGTTTCGCCCTTAAGCCAAATAACGCGCACGCCCTTACCGTGTATAGGCTGCACAAACATCTGGTCGGCCAGCATGCTCAAGGCGCGTCGAACGGTATTACGCGTGCAGCCAAACTCCGCGGTCAGCTCGGCTTCGGTTGGCAGCATCTCCTGAAACGCATAGGTCCCGTTGATGATGCGCGAACGGATCTCGCGGTAGATTCCTTCGTAAATCGCTTTTGGCATGATTTCACCTCTAATGAATATGTATGGCTAGGCACGATAGCATTTCTTTGGGTTGTTTAAACCGTCTATCGGCAAAGCACCGATTATTAACTGTCAACGGCGCCCGTGATGCTCCAATCGATTCGAATCAAAACCAACAATGCGGCGAACGCTCACTCCCCTACAATTAACTCATTGTTTAAACGTTCCACCGCAGACACGGCGGGCTTATGGTCGAGAGGCAGAATATGCTGCAAAAAATCCAACGCTTTGGCGGGGCAATGTTCGCGCCCGCCATGCTGTTTTCTATATCAGGCCTCATGGTCGCATCTCCGCCCTCGCCACGACCGTAGACATCGTCGGCGATCTCGCCGTATACGGAACCCCTTGGTACGTTTTCTGGACCATCATCCAGCGCGGCTCGTGGACGGTCTTTAAACGTCTCCCGCTCCTTTTTGCCGTAGCGCTGCCTATCGGTCTTGCCCAAAAGCAACCGGCACGCTGCTGCCTCGAGGCACTCGTGGCCTATTTTGCCTATTGCTTCTTTTTGAGCGAAATCATTAAGCTGAGCGGAGACAACCTTGGACTTAAGTACCGTCGTCTTTGACCCCCGCCAGCGGCATCACCGTCATCGACGGCATCAAGACGCTCGACACCGGCATTATCGGCCCGCTGGCGGTGTCGGCAACCGTTGTCGCCATCCATGACCGCTTCTACGATGCCAAGGTTCCCGATTGGCTCGGCACCTTCTCGGGTTCCTCGCTGGTCTACCTCATCAGCTTTTTTGCCGTGTTTGCCCTTGCCGCCATCTCGGCCGCCATCGTGCCCTTCGCATACGCTGTGACCGAAACGCTGCGCCACGCACTTGCGGGCGTCGGCCCCTTCGGCGTGGGCATCTTTGTGTTTTTGGAGCGAGCGCTCGAGCCCATGGGGCTGCACCATCTGCTCTATATGCCCATCTATTACGACAATCTGGTCATTCACGACGGTATTTACGCCACGTGGACCAACCTGCTCCCCATTCTCTCCCATAGCACGCGCCCTTTAAATGAACTTGCGCCCTGGGCAGGTTTTACCGCCACCGGCTGGGGCAAGCTCTTTGGCCTTCCCGCCATCGCGGCAGCATTCTATTTCACCGCCAAACCCGAACGCCGCGCCGGCCTTAAGGTCATCCTTTTGCCCGCCATCGTCGCCTCGGTGGTCTGCGGCGTCACCGAGCCGCTCGAGTTTCTCTTTATGTTCACCTATCCCGGACTCTTTTTGCTCTACGCCGTCCTGTCCTCCTGCCTTGCCATGACCATGAACTTCTTTGGCATCGTCGGCATCTTCTCGGGCGGTCTCATGGAAATGACGGCCTTCAACTTCATCCCACTCATGCGAATGCATGCCGGCTCCTACCTTTTGGCGCTCGGTATCGGTCTGATGTTTAGCGCTGTCTTTTTTCTGGTCTTCCGGGGCCTCATTCTGGCTTTCGACCTAAAAACCCCAGGCCGCGAGGATCATATCGCCAGCGATGCGGCGCTCGCACGTCTGACAGGAAAAAGCTCTGCCAAAGAAGGCGCGGCCCAAAACGGCACCGACAACCAATCATCCCAAGATCATCTGCTTGCTGAGCAAGTCGTTGCGCTCTTGGGTGGCGTTAGCAATATTGTAGGAGCGACCAATTGCGCCACGCGTCTGCGCGTTGAGGTCGCAGAACCTTCCGTTGTCGCAGACAACGCAGCCTTCGTCGCGGCGGGCGCCAAGGGCCTCATCATTACGGGCAAGACCGCCCAGGTGATTATTGGCATCTCCGTTCCCCGCGTTAAAGAGCATTTTGACCAGATCATGGGCCTCGAGCCGGGATTTGTGCCCACCACCTCGGCCTCCCCTGCCGCCAGCGCAGCCCATAAGCGCGGCGATATCTGCTTCTTCGATATCGACGGAACACTCGCCTGGCAAGACCCTCGAGTGGCACAAGAGCTTCCCGAGAGCGAGCGAGACCTCTCCCCCTATCCCAATGAAGCGGTCTCGCAAGCCATCCGTGATTTTGTCGCCAAGGGCAATATGGCGTTTATCTGCACAGGGCGCACGCTGAGCTGCATCCATCCAAAGCTGCTCGAGCTGCCCTGGACCGGCATCGTCTGCCTCGCGGGTGGCTATGTCGAACTTGAGGGACACGTGATTCGCGATTTGGCGATGACGCCCGGCATGCTGCAGCGCCTTGCTCCCATTCTTGAGCAATCGGACGAAGTGATTCGTTTTGAGGGACTCAATGGCGTCGTTCGCATGAGTGCCGATGCGCCCGACGCCCCGGGATACGCCCGCACCGTGGGCGATGCAATTACGCAGCTGCAACATTACAGCGCCTACAAGATCCTAATGTCCACGTCGCTTGCCAACCGCATCGCTCAGGATCAAGCGTTTGAGCCGCTGCTCTGCTTTAACGAGCTCGAGCTCGAAGTGACCGAGATTTCGCCTCGCGAATGCACCAAGCGCGAGGGTATCCAGTCCGTACTCGACGCCCTCGATCCCCACCACGGAACCGTATACGGCATCGGCGACGCCAGCAATGACGTCTCGCTGATGAACGCCGTCGACGTTGGCATCGCCATGGGCAACGCGCCGGACTTCCTCAAGGAAAAGGCCGACTATGTCACCGACAGCATCGACCACGACGCGTCGTCACCGCGCTCGAACACTTTGGGCTTATCTAGCCAAGCCCCTACCGCACTTGCGGCCGCATGGACCAATCGTCTTCAACCGCCGCGCTCGACGCCCTAATGTGGCAATATGTTGTCTGCATAATGCAACGATGCAACCTATCAAAGAATGCGAGAACCCGTGTCCAGTCCGTTTACCAGCTTTTTAGCCCAGCACTTTGACCAGATTAACGACTATCTGCCACGTTCTTTGACGGACAGGCGACTTCCGCCGATATCGAGCGCTACCTGTATACCCCGCTCTCGGCATTTACGGCAAACGCTGGCAAGCGCCACCGCCCGCTCATCTGCATGCTCGCCGCCACTGCGGTAGGCGGCAGCTTTGAGAGCGCCCGCAGCGCAGCGGCGGCCATCGAGCACTTTCAGTCGGGCGCACTCATCCACGACGACATCGCCGACAACGGACAGATTCGTCGCGGCAAGCCCTGCATGCACCTTACCGAGGGTACCGGTCTTGCCATCAACTGCGGTGACCTGGCGCTCACCATGGTCACCAAGACGGTTCTCGACGACCCCACGCTCAACGCAGACGTGAAGCTTCGCGTGCTCCACGAGCTTACCGAGATGATCGTCCGTACCATCGAGGGCCAAGCGCTCGACCTGGCTGGGTCCGTGACAAGCGCTTTGATATCTCGGTTGATGACTACCTGGACATGGCCACGCACAAGACCGCGTATTACAGCGGAGCCACGCCACTTGCCGCCGGAGCCATTATCGGTGGCGGCAGCAAAGAGCAGGTCGAGGCGCTACGCGCCTTTGGCCTGCACACTGGCCTTGCCTTTCAAATTCAGGACGACCTGCTCAACTTGGTCGGCACCAAAGAAGCCGCTAACAAGGACTTCCGCACCGACATCACCGAGGGCAAGCGCACGCTCGTCGCTGTGCATGCCCTGTCGGATGAGCGCTATCACGACGAGGTCGAGGCCATTCTTTCCTCGGGCACCGAGGACCCCGCGCAGCTCGCGCGTGCCGTGGAGATCTTCCAGCAGACCGGCTCCATAGAATATGCTCACGCCTACGCGCTGGACCTGACCGCAAAAGCCAAGGCTGCCATCGAGGACGTTGAACTTGACCCGCACGCACGCGAGCTGTTCCTCTCCATGGCAGATTTCTTTGTGGAGCGTCTCAACTAGCGGGGGTCACAAAACCTGTGGGCAGCGCGTTTGGGTACAAGTTGCTACACTGTTGAGTGCATGTTTATGCATTGTCTCGCGTTGTCTATCCGACACGCGCTCAAAATAGTACGAATCGTACGCCGAAAGGGGTTCGTTCATGGAACCTATTACCACGGGCATGCGGGGAGCAGCCGTCGAGGATGTTCAGTCCCGCCTTCTGCAGCTCGGTTACACCATCGATGCCGACGAGGTCGCCGACAAGCGCTTTGGCACCACCACCGAGCAGGCTGTTGGCACGTTTAGGCTCGATAGCGGCCTTGCGGCCGGTTATGCTGTCGATATCCCCTGCTGGAGCGCCCTTGTAGACGCTTCATACAAGTTGGGCGACCGCACGCTCTACCTTCGCATGCCCAATTTTCACGGCGCCGACGTCAAGGCCCTGCAGCGCGCTCTCAACGTTTTGGGCTTTGCCTGTGGCGAAGACGACGGCTACTTTGGTCCGCATACCGAGGCCGCCCTGCAGCAGTTCCAGGAAAATGTCGGCCTGTTTGCCGACGGCATGGCCTTCCAGGACACCTACGCCTACATCAACCGCCTGCACCATGTGTGGGAGGGCAAGCCCTCGGTCACCGAGGCCGAATCGCGCATCGGTTTTGCTCGCGCCGCCAACGTGCTCGAGCGCTTCCAGATTGCCGTCATCGGCGAGGACCCCATTGCGCGCAGCGTAGCATCGCGCATGTGGAACATCGCCACGGCGACGACCGACAGCAGCGGCATGATGCTTTGCGATTCCGAGGTTCCGACCGACGTTGACCTGGTGCTCGAGATCGCAAGCGACGAGTTGCCTGCAGACGCCGCCCCGCGCGCCACGATCGCCCTCGCCGAGTGCCACAACCTGGCCCAACGCATCCGTACCGCCAATGTTGCCGCACAGCAAAAGCCGGCACGAATTCGCATCGAGCTCACCGGCATGACGCGTTACAACGGCACCTTTACCGCAAGCGACGCGCAGACCCTCGCCGTCCGCCTTCTCGATGGCGTTTGCGATGCCCTCGCAGATTAGGTAAACTAGACGAGTTGCTTTTGAGCAACACCAGACATTGGGACGTAGTTCAACGGTAGAACTCCGGTTTTTGGTGCCGGCTGTTGGGGGTTCGAATCCCTCCGTCCCAGCCCCAAAGAACATAGCGCTCCAGGCTCTTATGAACCTGGAGCGCTTTTTCGTGGGCAAGCGGAGGGATTCGAACCCGCAAGGGTGCGGAGCTGAGGAAACGCGAAGCGTTTTCCAGCGCAGCACGCAAGGAGCGAAGCGACGCAGCGGGGCGCGGCCGCCGACCAGGCGGACGCGGAATCCTCCGTCCCACACCAGCCAAGAGCCCCTCACGTCAAGCAAATCGAGCCAACGCCGCCAAGCGGAGGGATTCGAACCCGCAAGGGTGCGGAGCGATGCAGCGGGGCGCGGCCGCCGCAGGCAGACGCGGTGTCGGCACTTGGGGACGCTCCTAAGTGCCGGCATTATAGGAACGTCCCCAAGTGCCGGCTCGGGACTATTTTCGAGGCCCTCCGAAGGACTGTGGCCAAAAAACGGCAAATATGAGTACTGTTACCGTTGTAGCTACATTATTTTCGTTAATAAAAGAAGATCTTAATGAGATTTATTCGCATCAAGGTCTTCCTTTAATGAACACTTGAGGAGATACGGCAGCTTATCTGCTCGATCGACACGTCAAATCACCTTAAATGTGGTCAAAATTACTGCTACTAAAAGAGTATCAGTACTCATATTTGATGTTTTTTGGCCACGGCTCTTTATAGACACCCTGCACAGCGACGGTGGTAGATTTCGGAACGTGTCCGTCAGCCCCGTTCCGAAAAGCGAGCCGCATGCAACGGCCAAGCCACGACAGGCCCCGGGAGAGCGGGGACACCGGCTTAGGTTTATCGCGAGTTCCGCACGAACAGGAGGCCACTTAATGTGGCCTCCGTCGTGAGCAGGCTGTAGAGCAGGAAACCTAAGCCGGTG
>ENA-OQDW01000254-OQDW01000254.1-human-gut-metagenome-genome-assembly--contig:-NODE-254-length-23210-cov-1.485942_pt1 | contig 23210 bp, 23 predicted proteins | sample MGYA00242784_ERZ504613 | MGnify/ENA primary metagenome ERZ504613 (study PRJEB26092, sample SAMD00036330) | human gut metagenome | host: Homo sapiens | study: EMG produced TPA metagenomics assembly of...
GTTTGGATTTTGGATTGGATAACAAGTGTTGGATTTTAGTTGCCAAATTCCATTTCTTCTTTTTACATTTGCATCATTAATCAGAAAGGAATGAGCACTCTTTCTGATTGATGAGTTACCTTTCCTAAGGGTGATTATGGAACGTTTAGGATGCCTACTGCTCAAAAGGTAGTTCCATTAAATAAGAAAGATTTAAATACTTGATAATATATTGTTTGTGGATAAAGGCAGCAAACAATTATATAGTAACAGCCAATGTCAATAAATGATTTTGGAAGTAGAAACTATGCCTTCTAATATTTAAAAAAGAAGAAAATGGAAAAAAATAATATTGAAACAAGAGTTCAGACATATTTAACTGCAAATGAAGCTATGGAAAAAGCCTTGAAACTTCCACCAACAAAGGCATTATATAAGACATTTTGGTACGAAAATGAACTATGTATATTCTTTGCAGAATCCAATGTTGGTAAGAGTCTATATGCCATGCAAATGGCTGAGGATATAGCACAAGAACGTAAAGTAATGTATTTAGATTATGAATTGTCTTTGAGCCAATTTCGTTCACGTTATACGAATGATAAAACGGGAGTACCTTATAAATTCTCTGACAATCTTTATCGCCCAAGTTTAAGGATTGAACAAGTCTGTACGGATAATGAAGTAGAGGCGTATTTATTTCAAAAGATAGAAGAAGGGGTGAAAATGGGAGTAAAAACATATATTGTGGATAACATTACCTATTTGTGTGGAAGACTTGACCAAGGTATGGAAGCCACTCGAATTATGAAACGGTTATCAGCGATGAAGCATACATACGGACTGAGTTTACTTGTAATTGCCCATACCAAGAAGAGAAACTCAAAGAAGGAAATTGTGGCTGATGATTTAGCAGGGAGTAAAAGGTTGATGAACTTCTGCGATAGTAGTTTTGCGATGGGACGTTCTCAAATGGATGAAAAGACGATTTACTTGAAACAGATAAAAGTGAGACAAGGCGAAAATCAACATGGACGAGATAATGTAATCTTATATAGAATAGTCAAGGAGGATAATTTTCCGCAATTTGTGGAAGAGGGTTGTTCGGCAGAAGAAAAGTTATTGAAACCGTCCAAGTCTGAGGATAAAAATATACTAAAGGCAAAAGTAAAGATACTCCATGAAGAAGGTTTGAGCAATAGGCGATTGCCAAAGAGTTGGGTGTGGCAGAAGGTACGGTTAGAAATTGGCTTAAAGAATTGAAAGAGGTTGCCAATGTTTCCACAGAATCATCCCCGATAATACAAGAAGAATCGGAAGCCGAATATGTAGAGTATGAAGAAGTGGCATAAGGGTGCGTAAAATGAATGCGCAAAAAGTGCGTAATTGCGACTGCGTAAATAAAGTGCGTATTGATTAGAATTTCATTTTTTCAAGTATAATTTATGAAATTGCAATATTTATGCGTATCTTTGCGTCACATTGGTTTGCAACTCTCGCACGAGAGGAGTAATTAAAAGGGAATCAGGTGTAAGTCCTGAACAGTCCCGCTGCTGTAAGTTTCATATTAAAAAGTTATAAACAACACTTTCGCCAATGAGAAAATCTCGTGAAGGCAGTTTATAAACGAAACAAGTCAGAAGACCTGCCATGTAGTTTTTGCATCATTGCTTTCGAGGAAAGAGCATTGAATTTAATGACTATATTCATTCTATTCAGTTTCAAATTTGAAGGTTACTCTTGTTTCAAAATATTACTTTTGTAATATTTAACGCTATCGGACATCAAAACAAGAAAATAAAAGGGTGCTAAAAACTTTAAACCAAAAGTTTAAACCAATACAGAGTTTTCAAATAAAATATTTGATTTTCAACATATTATCAAATTTTAAAGTAAACTCTGCCAAGTTTATTTGGAATGCTCAGCCGAAGTGATTCGCCTGAGCATTATTTTATAATCCAAGTCAATACAAAATCGGGATGAGTGACATAACGGACCCGATAACGTTCCTGCCGGCCTGTACGATATTCGCATGCCTCGAACTCCCCCTCTTCCGACAGGCTGAAAGGAAAAATACGAAGATGACGAATGAAATCCACCTCCTCTACTCCCATCAGTTTGAACAGTGCCTCCTTGGCCGACCAATGGAGCAATAAAGCATAAACTTCATCTCCTTCCATCATTGCGGACTCTTCATCGGAACGAATAAAACGGGAAGCTACTTTCCGCACTCTGGTTCCATACTGCTCTATATCCATTCCCACCTCACAGGAAGAATGAAGTGCCACGCTACATAACCGCGAGTATGCGAGATGCTGATATACCGGCTTCCATCCTTTAGATAAGGCCTTCCCGAAGAGTAATAGCTATCTCCTTTTCTTCTCCACACAAAGCCTTCAGCAGCACACGTACCGACAACCATTCATGCTTCCGTCTTTCGGAAAAAACAGCCAGTTTCTCCCTATACCAGTCTTTATGCTCCAATGATGCCAGCAGTTGTTCCGTTGTTTCATCAGACTTCCATATTCCAAGCAGAAATTCCCCTTCGCTATAAGTACGGTATAAAGGCATAATAAAATCTATTTCTTTTCTTCTTCCACGGAGCTGGAAGAGTCAACGATAACTTTTACTTTCAAAATGCGGCGCGTATTCATTTCAAGTACCTCAAAATGATAATTCCCGTAATCCAACCGCTCGTGCAATACAGGAAACTCCCCTTTTATTTCCAGCAACAAACCGGCCAAAGTGTCCGCATCTCCTTCCACTTTCTCGAAAAGAGCGGGATCAGCTTTCATAATTTTATAAAAATCGGACAGTAAGGTTTTTGCCTCGAATATATAGGTACGGTCATTCAGTTTCACATACGTACGCTCTTCATCATCGTATTCATCATTAATCTCTCCCACAATCTCCTCGATGATATCCTCCATTGTAACAATACCCGAAGTACCTCCAAACTCATCGACAACAATGGCAATATGGATCTTGTTTGCCTGAAAATCACGCAAAAGGTCATCAATCATCTTTGTTTCAGGCACAAAGTAAGCGGGACGGACCAATGTTTGCCAACGAAAGTTGTCGCCTTTGCCCAAATGAGGAAGCAAATCCTTTATGTAAAGAATCCCCTTTATATTATCCCGCGATTCGGCATATACCGGAATACGGGAATAGGCATTTTCCACAATGCATTTCAACACTTCGGAATAAGGGGTATTGATTTCCAAGTCCACCATATCCAGCCGGGAAGTCATCACTTCCTTGGCCGTTTCCTCACCAAAACGGATAATACCTTCTAGAATATTGCTTTCCTCTGAAATCTCACTCTTGTCCGTCAATTCCAAAGCCTGTGAAAGCTCGTCGACAGAAATATTATAATTCCTTTTTGCCACACATCTGTTCACCAAAAAGGAAGAACGGACCAGCAATGCCGACAAAGGTGAAAAGAATTTCTTTAAAAAAGAAATGGCAGGAGCTGCCTTACGGCAAAACTTCAACGTGTTCTGTGCCGAATAAATTTTAGGCATGATTTCACCGAAAAGCAATAGCAGAAAAGTAAGGACAACCGTTATTAGCAGGAATTCCAGAATCACGGAATTTCCAAAGTGTATGGTGCTGGCAAAAAAATAATTGCACAGCATGATAATGGTTACATTGACAAAATTATTAGAGATAAGAATAGTCGCTAACAAGCGTTCGGAATCATTCAGCAGGGCGCTGATACGCCTGTCCGAAGTATGTTTTCCTTCCTCTATCTCACTTAAATCAACAGGTGAAAGGGAAAAGAAAGCTATTTCCGAAGCAGACACAAAGCCTGAGGCATACAACAATAAAACAGCTAATAAGATAGCTATGATGGCTCCTATGGTAGGAGCCGTTACGGTTACACCGTCAAATAAATCCGCCAAGCGGCATAAATACGAGTCAGGGTCCAAGGAATCTGGTTTTAGTTAAACATCAAGTTCTCTTACTTAAAAAGGTAAATCGTCTGTCAGGCTATTATCCGAAGTTTGCTGTTGTTGCGGAGCTACTTGTGCAGACATCTGCTGCCGGGATACCGCTTGTGCCTGCACATATCCCGTACCCGGTTGCTGTGAGGCGTTACGCGGGGTCAACATCTCCATATTATCAGCAAAAATCTCGACAATGGTGCGTTTTATACCATTCTGATCATCGTATGAACGGCTACGGATTTTTCCTTCTATGTAGAGTTTGTCGCCCTTACGGACATATTTTTCCGCAGTTTGGGCCAGTCCTCTCCATAACACGATATTATGCCATTCCGTACGTTCGGGAACCTGTGTTCCATTCTGCAACGTATAGGCACGATCGGTGGTAGCCAACGAGAAAGTGGCAACGGCAATGCCGGTATCCAAATATCTCACATCAGGTCCTTTCCTACATTTCCAATCAAAATGACTTTATTTACTGACATTCTATTATTCCTTTTTAATTATTAGGCTCCAAAATTAGCGAAAAAAACTGATTCACCAAACGCGATACGGCAAATTTATGCAAATCTTCCACGCTTATTCTCTGATACTTCGCAAAAGAAGCCGAATTCTCAGGGAGAATCACTTCATAAAAATTTGCGTAAATCACCCGGTGGGACAACACGTGCTTCACCCCTTTCCGCACCAGCCGCACTATGGGCTCCTCTCCCCCAGACAGCATCCCGCGAAACTGTGGCGATGCATACAGTTCCTCTTCCGTCCACTCACGATCCGTTTCTATCAAAGGCGGTTCATACAAATTTTTCCATATATCATTTCCGCTGCGCTTATGTATAAAGGTATACGCGCCCATGCGTACATATATATAATTAAAATAACGATTGGTCACCTTGATTTTATGTTGCTTCACAGGCAAAGAGCTGGCAATCCCCTTCAGGCGCGCCACACAAGAATCGCTTAGCGGACAAAACAGGCAGTCGGGCGCCACCGGAGTACACTGCAAAGCTCCAAAATCCATGATAGCCTGGTTATAGAGACCGGGACACTCACAGTCCAGCAACTCATCGGCAATCCGGACAAACAGTTTCTTTCCTTCCGTCGAATCAATGGGAGTATCAATGCCCAACCAGCGGGACAGTACCCGGTACACATTACCATCCACCACAGCGTATGGCATATCGTAAGCAAATGAACAAATAGCCGCCGCCGTATATTCCCCCACTCCTTTCAAAGCACGCACCCCGGCGTATGTTACAGGAAACCCTCCTGCCTCTGCCATCCTTCTGGCCGCAGCATGCAAATTTCTCGCACGAGAATAGTACCCCAGCCCCTGCCAATATTTCATCACCTCATCCTCATCGGCTGCAGCCAGTGCGAACACATCAGGAAAACGAGTTACGAAACGTTGATAGTAATCATATCCCTGAGCCACACGGGTTTGTTGTAGAATAATCTCCGAAATCCATATCAAATAAGGATTTTTTGTCCTTCTCCACGGCAAATCACGTCCGTTTTCCCTGTACCAATCTATCAATTTTCTGCTAAAATTCTCCATATCAGTATTATATAAAAGTACATTCTATGCAATATTTCCGCAAAAGTAAACCAAGAAAATGGAAGAAGATGCTTTTTTTAGGAAATTTATTCTGAATATATTTCTTAAAGAGGGAGAAAAGCTATATATTTGCAGTCCAAAAAATTAAGATATAAGTATAACAATAATTATTTAGCGAAATGACTAAAGCAGATATCGTAAACGAAATTACGAAAAATACCGGTATTGACAAGGTGACAGTGTTAACCACACTTGAGGCTTTCATGGATACAGTAAAGGATTCATTGTCTAAAGAGGAAAATGTGTACCTGCGTGGTTTTGGAAGTTTTGTAGTAAAGAAAAGAGCTCAGAAGACTGCTCGCAATATTTCAAAGAACACTACAATCATTATTCCGGAGCACAATATTCCGGCATTTAAACCAGCTAAGACATTTACATTATCAGTAAAGAAATAATAAACAAGAGTATTAACCCATAAAATTTGAAGCTATGCCAAGCGGAAAGAAGAAGAAAAGACACAAAATGTCTACTCACAAGCGTAAAAAAAGACTAAGAAAGAACAGACATAAAAGCAAAAAATAATTTGTAGTCTGTCTGTGACGACAAATAAAGAACAAACCTTGCAAAGCAACAAAAGTTCTTTCGGGTTTGTTCTTTGTTTAATGAGGAAAGTGAACAATTTAAGAATACAAAAGTGACAAGCGAACTAGTAGTAGACGTACAACCCAAAGAGATTTCCATCGCACTCCTTGAAGATAAAGCGTTGGTGGAATTTCAGAAAGAAGGGAGAAGTGCTTCCTTCAATGTGGGAAATATGTATTTGGGACGGGTAAAGAAACTAATGCCCGGCCTTAATGCCTGTTTCGTGGATGTCGGCTTTGAAAAAGATGCTTTTCTTCATTATCTAGACCTAGGTCCTCAATTTCATTCTTATCAGAAGTATCTGAAGCAAGTTTTAAGCGACCGTAAAAAACTTTTTCCCATCACAAAAGCTACTATGCTGCCTGATATCGAAAAGGAAGGGACGGTTTCAACCACCCTCCAGCAAGGTCAGGAAGTTATTGTGCAGATTGTAAAGGAACCTATCTCGACCAAGGGGCCCAGACTAACCTGCGAATTGTCATTCGCCGGACGTTATTTGGTATTAATCCCTTTCAACGACAAGGTTTCGGTATCACAAAAAATTAAATCGAGCGAAGAACGCGCCCGTCTGAAACAGTTATTGCAAAGCATCAAACCGAAAAACTTCGGAGTGATTGTACGCACCGTAGCGGAAGGCAAAAGGGTGGCCGAGCTTGATGCAGAGCTTAAAGTCTTGCTGAAACATTGGGAAGAAACAATCACTAAAGTACAGAAGGCTCCCAAACTGCCGGCATTAGTATACGAAGAGACCAGCCGCACGGTAGCCATGTTGCGCGATCTTTTCAATCCGTCTTATGAGAACATCTATGTGAACGATGAAACAGTGTTCCATGAGATTAAGGATTATGTATCACTTATCGCCCCTGAACGAGCCGAAATCGTAAAACTGTACAAAGGTCAGCTTCCCATATTCGACAACTTCGGTATTACCAAACAAATCAAATCCTCTTTCGGAAAAACCATTTCGTATAAGAGTGGAGCTTACCTGATTATTGAACACACAGAAGCGCTTCATGTAGTGGATGTCAATAGCGGAAACCGCTCCAAATCTGCCAACGGGCAGGAGCTAACGCACTGGATGTAAACCTGGGTGCCGCCGACGAACTGGCACGCCAGTTAAGATTGCGTGATATGGGTGGCATTATCGTGGTTGACTTCATTGACATGAATCTAGCAGAGAACCGGCAGAAACTGTACGAACGTATGTGCCAAAACATGCAGAAAGACAGAGCAAAACATAACATTCTGCCCCTCAGTAAATTTGGATTGATGCAAATTACCCGCCAACGCGTGCGTCCTGCCATGGATGTCAACACCAATGAAACCTGCCCCACCTGCTTCGGGAAAGGTAGCATAAAGCCATCCATCCTTTTCACGGATACTTTGGAGAGTAAGATTGATTACCTAGTCAACAAATTGAAGATAAAGAGATTTACGCTGTACATCCATCCGTACATCGCAGCATATGTGAATCAGGGTCTGGTTTCCCTGAAGCGCAAATGGCAAATGAAATACGGATTCGGAATAAAGATTATCCCAGACCAAAGTCTGGCCTTCCTGCAATATCGGTTCACCGATGTTCACGGTGAGGAGATAGACATGAAAGAGGAAATCGAAATCAAGTAAAAGAAAAGGGAGTGATCGTGAGTCACTCCCTTTCTTTATTTCACTACTTTGGTATTCAAGGCTTGATTTCGAAATTCCACAAACTCGAACAACTTGTCACATTCTGCCGATTATAACTTGCCCAACCATCAACAAAACTGGCAAAACAACAGACCATCTGCTGCCTCTACTTTATTTGCCTTGCTTATAATCTTTCACTATTCCCTCCGCAATCCAATTTGCCAATGCCTGACGGTTATTCTTCAGAACCAGCCGCTGTTGGTCACGTTTGTTCCGGATATTTCCCAATTCCAGAAACACCGCTACAGGAGTAGTATTACGCAATACATACAAATTACGTTCACTCACCGTCCCGCGAAAACCACGGTTTGGCTGATGCTTATCATATTTCTTATCAAAGGTACGGTGCAAGTTGTTGGCCAACCGCTTGCCCTTTATACTCTTAGGAGCGTTATAAAAAAACACATCCGTCTGCTGTCCTTGGCTGCGACTGTCTACATGAATAAATACAGCTCGTTTGTAATTGCTCTTATCCTTCCGATATAGTTTATTCACCCAGTCACAACGTTGCTTCAAACGAGCCACCTGATTCAAGGGAATAGGGTCTCCCATGCAAGTTTCACGCTTACTGTTTGCCAGGACATGACCGTCACGAATACCATCCTTCTTATCTTGAATGATAATATGTACCTTCGCACCGCGTGACAACAACTCACGTGCCAACCGCAGAATAATATCGTATGCATACTCATCCTCATGCAACTGACGCCCCTGATAGATACCGATGGCCCCAGGATCAGGACCTCCGTGCCCACTCACCAAATAAAAACAAGCTCCGCTTAATTCATTAGATGTAATCTGATAGGTGGCATACTCCTTTCCAAATAAAGACTCCTTGCCGGTACGAGGCTTTTTCTTTGCCAGAAGCGGTGATAGAACAAAAAATAAAAATGTAACAAATAGTACCGATACCCTCATTGCCTGTTATTTTTCTCCCAACATTTCATCTATCTTCTTGCACAAAGAAGAAAATTCCTCTTCATTGTACAAACGGGTCAGCATGACAATCTTGCCCGCTTTGTCAATCAACACATTACGGGTGATACCCGCCTTACGATCCGCATATCTGGCAAAAATATCAGCCCCCGGATCAAGGGCCAACGGATAGGTCACGCCGGTACGTTTGGCAAAAGCCACTACAGTTTCCAAAGGTTCGTCCCGATCCACTCCAAAGAGAGCAAACGCTTTATTATCCTTATGTTTCAACCAGATATCTTTTTCAATAAAAGGCATCTCCTTTCGGCAAACTCCACACCAACTGGCAGTGAACTGAAGCATCACTACCTTGCCACGCAAATCAGAGAGTTTCACTTTCTGTCCGTCTGTCAGTTCCATTTCAAAATCGGGAGCCATATCCCCTACCTTTACTATATAACCAGCATTATCAGGAGTAACCTGTTGTGCCTTCACCGGCTGGCTCAGCAAACATGCGCAAACCAGCAACATCAGACTCATAAACTTCTTCATCGTTATTCTCTATTTTTATATATTCGCTACAAAGATAGGCTATTCCATCATTTTTTCGTAATTTTGCCACCCAAAATAACTACCAACTTATCAAGAAGATGAATATTTTTTGGGATACAATCACTCATTATAATGCGGGTACGTGGATTTATCAAGTTATTATTACCCTTACCGGCATTATTTTAACCTGTTCTCTATTCAAAAAACCTACAAAAAAATAAAGGTAGCAATGAAGTTATACCTTATATTCTTGAATGTATGGATAGCTGCCGTGTATTACATGATTTATTGTGAACCAAGAAGTTATAACAGTGCTTTGGCAGGATTTTGGGGAATCATGGCCATCTTCTGGATTTATGACCTGAAAGTAAACTACACCCCTTTTGACCGGACTCACAAACATACCGCACTAGCCGTCCTGCTTTGTATGTTGCCATTGGCCTATCCACTCTTCTCCATTATAAGGGGGATGAGCTTTCCCATGATGACCTCACCTGTAATGCCTTGTTCGGTAGCGGTTTTCACCATCGGACTGCTGCTGGCATTTTCCAAACGAGTCAATATCTTTCTCGTCATGTTTCTCTGCCACTGGGCACTGATCGGTTTCACCAAAACTTACTTTTTCCATATTCCCGAAGATTTTCTGCTGGCAAGTTCGGCTGTACCAGGACTTTATCTGTTCTTTAAAGAATACACAGCTTCCCATCTGCATACTTCTACCCTTTTCCGTGCCCGTATGATTAATCTCGCCTTAATTATTGCTTGCGGTGCAATCGGTGTACTGTTCATGATATCTATGGTATGCGAACTGGCTCAAGAACAGGCTTTATCGAAATAAAAACACGTCTTAATGAGGTACTTTGCAAAATCTTTCGTATTTTTGCCAACAAATTGAGTTAATGTTTTAACAGGATGAACGTATTAGAACTAAGTGAACAGGAGATTATCAGACGAAACAGTCTGAATGAATTGCGCGCTATGGGCATCGAGCCATACCCCGCAGCTGAGTATGTAACCAATGCATTTTCTACAGATATAAAAGCTGAGTTCAAAGATGATGAGGAACCTCGCAAAGTATCGGTAGCCGGACGTATGATGAGCCGCCGTGTGATGGGTAAAGCTTCATTCATCGAATTACAAGACTCAAAAGGCCGTATCCAGGTATATATCACTCGTGACGACATCTGTCCGGATGAAAATAAAGAATTGTACAACACAGTGTTCAAACGTCTGCTGGACCTTGGTGACTTCGTCGGTATAGAAGGATTCGTATTCAGAACCCAGATGGGTGAAATCAGTATCCACGCTAAAAAACTGACCGTACTGTCCAAGTCTATCAAACCACTTCCTATTGTAAAATATAAGGATGGGGTCGCTTACGATAAGTTTGAAGATCCCGAACTGCGTTACCGCCAGCGTTATGTGGATTTAGCCGTAAACGAGGAGGTAAAAGACATCTTCATCAAACGCAGCAAGGTATTCAGCTCTATGCGTGAATATTTCAACTCAAAAGGTTATATGGAAGTAGAAACTCCGATTCTGCAATCCATTGCCGGCGGAGCAGCCGCACGTCCGTTCATTACTCATCACAACGCACTGGACATGCCGCTGTATATGCGCATCGCCAGCGAATTGTACTTGAAAAGACTTATCGTAGGTGGTTTCGAAGGTGTGTATGAAATAGGCAAGAACTTCCGTAACGAAGGAATGGACCGCACACACAATCCGGAATTCACCTGCATGGAGATATACGTAGCCTATAAGGACTATAACTGGATGATGGAATTTACAGAAAAGATGATTGAAAAAATCTGTCTGGATGTAAATGGAACCACTCAAGTAAAGGTAGGCGACAACATTATTGATTTCAAAGCCCCGTACAAGCGTGTCACTATGCTGGATTCCATCAAGGAACACACCGGCTATGACCTGACAGGCATGAACGAAGAACAGATACGCGAAGTTTGTCAGAAACTGAACATGGAAATTGACGATACAATGGGTAAAGGCAAGCTGATTGATGAAATCTTCGGAGAATTCTGTGAAGGTACTTACATCCAGCCTACTTTCATCACCGACTATCCGAAAGAAATGTCTCCGCTGACAAAAATACACCGCAGCAATCCGGATTTGACAGAGCGCTTCGAACTGATGGTAAACGGCAAGGAACTGTGTAACGCATACTCTGAACTGAATGACCCGATTGATCAGTTGGAACGCTTCGAAGAACAAATGAGACTGAGCGAAAAGGGAGATGACGAAGCGATGATTATTGACAAGGACTTTGTCCGTGCGTTGGAATATGGTATGCCCCCACTTCGGGATGGGCATCGGTATGGACCGTCTGACGATGCTAATGACCGGACAGTCTACTATTCAGGAAGTATTGTTCTTCCCCCAGATGCGTCCCGAAAAGGTTACTCCGAAAGACACTCCCGCCAAATTTATAGAATTGGGCATTTCAGAAGACTGGGTTCCTGTCATTCAAAAGGCAGGCTATAACTTGGTGAGCGATATGAAAGAAGTGAATCCGCAGAAGTTGCATATGGACATTTGCGGAATCAACAAAAAATATAAATTGGAACTGACCAATCCTACGGTGGACGAAGTTGCCGGATGGATTGCGAAAATTGAGAATTGAGAATTTAAAGATTGAGAATTATTCCAATTGTCAATTATCCATCATAAATAATAAGCATGAAATTGCCCGGTAAAATAGCGATAATGGGTGGTGGCAGCTGGGCCACGGCTATTGCAAAAATAGTCCTGGCTCAGGCTGACTCAATCAACTGGTATATGCGCCGCGATGACCGAATTGAAGAATTCAAGCGTTTGGGACATAATCCGGCTTATCTGACAAGTGTGCGCTTTGAAATAAAGAACATCAACTTTTCATCAGATATTAACAAGGTGGTAAAGGAATCGGATACTCTGATATTTGTTACCCCCTCTCCTTATCTGAAAAGCCACCTGAAAAAGCTGAAAACCAAAATAAAGGACAAGTTCATTGTCACTGCTATCAAAGGTATTGTCCCTGACGAGAACCTGATTGTTTCCGATTATTTTCACCAGGTATACGGTGTTCCCGAAGAGAATATAGCCGTCATCGCCGGTCCGTGCCATGCAGAGGAAGTAGCCTTGGAGCGTCTTTCTTACCTTACTATCGGATGTAAAGACATTGACAAGGCGAAAATATTTGCCCGCCAACTGGCCGGACATTATATAAAAACTTCTGTAAGCCCGGATGTGCAGGTATAGAATATGCTTCTGTGTTGAAGAATATTTATGCCATCGCCGCCGGAATTTGCAGCGGTCTGAAATATGGAGACAACTTCCAGGCCGTATTAATATCGAATGCCATTCAGGAAATGAACCGCTTCCTGAATACCGTACATCCCGTAGAACGTTCTATTGACGATTCCGCCTATCTGGGTGACCTGTTGGTAACGTCTTATTCCAATTTCAGCCGGAACCGCGTATTCGGGACCATGATTGGTAAAGGTTATTCCGTAAAAAGCGCACAGATAGAAATGGAAATGATTGCCGAAGGATACTACGGAACGAAATGTATCAAGGAGTTAAACAAGCACTTGCACGTGAACATGCCTATCGTAGATGCCGTATATAATATTTTATATGAGCGCATCTCGCCCATGATTGAGATTAAATTATTAACTGATTCATTCAGATAAAATATCAGATACAATGAAGAATATTAGTTTAAACATCGACAAAGTAGCCGGTTTTGCTTCTAAGGAAACAATCGCTGCTTACGAACCTCAGGTGAAAGCCTGCATGGAAACATTGGAAAACGGTACAGGTAAAGGTAATGACTTCTTGGGTTGGTTGCACTTGCCATCGTCTATAACAGCCGAACATTTGGCTGACTTGAAAGCTACTGCCCAGGTTCTGCGCGACAACTGTGAAGTAGTAGTAGTAGCAGGTATCGGTGGAAGCTATCTGGGAGCACGGGCCGTAATCGAAGCTTTATCCAATAGTTTCCAATGGTTGAAAGCAAAACAAGACGGACCCGTCATCGTATTTGCAGGCCACAATATCGGCGAAGATTATTTGTTCGAATTAACTGAATACCTGAAAGGTAAAAAGTTCGGTGTAATTAATATTTCCAAATCTGGTACTACTACGGAAACCGCTTTGGCTTTCCGTTTGCTGAAAAAACAGTGTGAAGACCAGCTTGGAAAGGAAATGGCGAAGAAAGTGATTGTTGCCGTTACAGATGCCAAGAAAGGTGCTGCACGTGTTACAGCAGATAAAGAAGGATATCAGACTTTCATTATCCCCGATAATGTAGGTGGCCGTTTCTCTGTCTTGACTCCGGTAGGTTTGTTGCCTATCGCAGTGGCAGGTTTCGACATCGAAAAATTAGTGGAAGGCGCACGCACAATGGAAACAGTATGTGGGCCGGCTACTCCGTTTGCCGAAAACCCTGCTGCCGTTTATGCCGCTACCCGCAATGAATTGTATAAAAACGGCAAGAAGATTGAGATTTTGGTAAACTTCAATCCCAAACTGCACTATATGAACGAATGGTGGAAACAATTGTACGGTGAATCCGAAGGCAAGGACGGTAAAGGTATTTATCCGTCTGCCGTCGACTTCTCTACCGACCTCCATTCTATGGGACAGTGGATTCAGGAAGGTGAACGTACTATCTTCGAAACAGTTATCTCTATCGAAAAGCCGGAACATACACTTCAAGTTCCTTCGGACAGCGAAAATTTGGATGGCTTGAATTTCTTGGCAGGAAAGCGTGTAGACGAAGTGAACAAGATGGCAGAACTAGGTACTCAGCTGGCACACGTTGACGGTGGTGTACCCAATATGCGACTGATTGTACCCGAACTGAATGAATACTACCTGGGAGAAATCATCTATTTCTTTGAAAAAGCTTGTGGTATCAGCGGTTATTTGCTGGGAGTAAATCCGTTCAACCAACCGGGCGTGGAAGCATACAAGAAAAATATGTTTGCTTTGTTGAACAAACCGGGATACGAAGAAGAGTCTAAAGCCATCCAAGCTAGATTATAATCGTCAAGAACCTATAAAGAATGCCATTTATCAATGTCATTCTGAATGACAGTGAAGAATCTGAAAGCATCCACCAAGTGCTTGCAGATTCTTCACTTTGTTCCAATCCAACGGTCACAACCGTTGGAAGTAATAATTATACATTTATTCTATGTTTAAAGAAGCGATAAATAACTATCTTCATGCTCATGGATACGAATCCATCGACCTGAAAGCCGTATTATTCGATATGGACGGCGTGCTGTTCGACTCCATGCCCAACCATGCTGAAGCATGGCATAAAATAATGAAACGCTTCGGTTTCGGCCTCAGCCGAGAAGAAGCTTATATGCACGAAGGGCGTACCGGTGCATCTACGATCAATATAGTAAGTCGCCGGGAGCGTGGGCATGATGCTACAGAAGAAGAAATAAAAGCCATCTACCAAGCCAAAACTGAAGAATTCAACAAATGCCCCAAAGCAGAACGAATGCCCGGCGCACTGGAAGTATTGACTAAAATAAAGAGCGAAGGACTGACTCCGATGGTAGTGACCGGTTCGGGACAAACTTCGTTATTAGACCGGTTAAATCATAATTTTCCGGGCATCTTCCAAGCAGACTTAATGGTTACCGCCTTTGATGTGAAATATGGGAAACCAAATCCGGAACCATATCTGATGGCCCTAAAGAAAGGCGGCTTTAAACCCAATGAAGCGTTAGTAATAGAAAATGCACCACTAGGTGTACAGGCGGGAGTTGCCGCCGGTATTTTTACTATCGCCGTGAATACAGGACCATTGCACGACAATGTATTACTGAATGAAGGAGCGAATTTACTTTTTCATTCCATGCCCGACTTCAATAAAAATTGGGAAACACTACAATCTGCATTAAAACAAAATTAAATTTTGCAAGAATTCTTCACAATCAAATAAAAAAGAGCTCCTTGCTTTCACCTAGATGAAAAAACAAGGAGCCCATATTATATAAAAAATCACAGCCTATCAAAATACCTGAACCTACTTTAAAACTTTGCGTAACCAAGGAATAACCAGTTCGTTTTTAAAATAATGAGAAGGGGGATCTACATTGACCGTTTCGAAATAGGTCTTTGAATCCAGTCCTTCATCAAGGTGCTCCACATCTTTTCTAACTGCCTTATCAGCAAACTTCGGATAATGATGAAACTCCGCATTTTCCGGTTTTCCACTAGCAGCATAAGCAGATTGCACCAAACGGAAATCACGGTCCAACCCTCCCTCTGTAAAAATGATAGGACGAGGAGCTAATGACGCAACAACATCTGGAAAATTAAAATACCTCCAATAACCAGGTATCAGATGACGGATAGAATTTGGAAAAGGACGCCTGTTTTCCTTGTCAGGTTTAGTCATCACAACGGCACGTTCTTGAGTCTGGCATAGAAAATCATTGTACACAAAAGCATAAATGTCCTTATCCAACACCCCCAAGACCATCATCGGTTCTGTACCTAATGAGAATCCGCTAATCACAATCCTGTCCTTTCGGATATAAGACTGGTCTTTCATCCAATTCAGCACTTGCATATCCAGATAAGAAGTATACCCTAGCCAACTCCATCCCAGTTCAAGCAAAAAACGGGAAACAACATCATAGTCATAATTCCATCCTTTATCATAACATTCCAAATCGGAGGCTTCTCCGGCAGCGGCATTATCCACCGCTACCGCCACATAACCTTCTTTAACCATATTCAAAGCCATACTTACTTTGGGATTATTATAATCCTCAGTTAACTTATCACAGATGCCGGGCTCACCGGCCAATCCTTCTTTGGTCCTTCCGGAACCCGGAATGCACAAGACTCCGGGTACTGCACCCTTCAAATGTTCCGGTTTCAAAACCAGAAAAGTGGAAACTGACTTTGGAAAAGGATAGAACTCCCATTTCTCTAAAATATATCCCTCTTTTTTTTCCGTTTTCACACAGACAGGAGACGGTTGTCCCTTTATCTCGGGAAACTTCATGATCTCCACCATTGCAGCACGCACTCCATCCTGCCATTGCGTAAAATCCTGTGCGGACATACCGGAACGGTAAGCATATTGGGGATGTGTATCTTTCAACATCTCATGCACAATGGCATAAGTACTTAGTAACCGTCCATCCCCACGATCTGATTTCACAACTGCATGCTTCTCAGGTTGTAATTCTGAGAATTACCAACCATACATAAGCTGCATACAGATACTAAAAAGAGCAATCTTTTCATTATCATCATATTATCTCACTATTATTCATACCCCGGAGTCTGCTTGATTTCCGGATCTCCATTCAAAACTTCCACATTAACAGGCCACAACATCATATACGCCTTATCCTCTGTTAATATAGGCAATGAACTTCCATAATGCGCTTTAACAGAAAAGACAAAAGGTTTTCCGTTGGAATCACGTAAACGCAATAAATCAAACCAGCGGCTTCCCTCACCTACAAACTCTTTATCACGTTCCTGCAAAATAGCCCACTCATTATCCGCATAATCTCCTGCGATATATTTATGTTGTTCAAATTTATCACCATAAGCACGCTTACGTACCTCATTTATATATGCAGCACATTTATCCGGAGCTCCCAACCGTTTTCACACTCGGCCAGCATCAACAAAACATCAGCATATCTATATACCGGTACATCTGAATCATAATAATGAGTTCCTCCATCCGTATGTCCCATCAGTTTTTTCCAACAAGCGCCACGAGTCTTTCCTTCGAACATATATTGAAAGAAAGTAGCATCCAAACGAGTATCTTCCTTATCATAAATCTCGATAAACGGCACTTTATACTCATAACGTAATGGTCCGGCTGTCAATAGCTTCAACGGATCCGGACCATATTTATTTCCATCCAAGTCCGTAGCATTGGTAAACAAGGCTACATTATAGAACCAGTTCGCCCCCCAATTGGTCAATTCATTCTTATTAAAACACAGAGCGAAAATAATCTCTTTATTCTTCTTCCCTTCCGGAGTCCATAAATCCGCAAAGTTTGGAAGCAGTTCGAATTGTTGGTTCACCAAATTCAATAAAGCCTTCTTTGCTGTCAACAAGTCACTGTTATTAGGATCTACGGCAGTCAGAGTAGCTATATGATCCCCTGCAATATCATCATCGGGTAATCCTGTAGTGACTTTGGCAGACCACATATATATCTTGGCCTTCAAAAGTTCCGTTGCATAATAAGACCATTCATATTGGTCGGACATCTTCTTATCCGACTCATTGAAGAAAGCTTCGGATTTATTAATATCTTCTTTGATAAACTCTAACGTTTCCTCCGGAGTAGAACGAGCCTTATATAATTGCGTAATATCAATGCTACCCTCGGTAACTTTCGGTTCCGTCTCTAACGGCACACCACCAAATGTTCGATAAAGATAGAAATAGTAATATGCACGCAAGCCATAAGCCTGTCCCAAATAAAATGATTTCTCCATTCCAGTCATATAATCAATTTCTTTATCTACATTTCTGATAAACAAATTTATATGCATGATATTTGGGTACACCTCATACCAATCATCGACACCGGTATTATCTTCGTAAGCAGATTATTAGTCATAGGCGGACCATATACCCCCTCACCCATAGAAGTAACATCACTTATCAGAATCTCACTTCTGAACTCTCCCAATGTGACAGGCATCTGATATTTATCTCTTAAATCGGCATGAATAACCAGTCATAAACATTTCTACCTGAGACTTCTGATTCCAAAAATCATTAGAGCCATAATAATCTTCAGGAGACAGGTCCAACGCATCACAAGCAGACAATACCATCATCCCACTCAACAATATGCTATAAAATATTTTCTTCATAATCCTTCCTATTTATTAGAATGTAACATTTAAACCCAAAACAACTGTTCTAGGAGGGGATATCCTCCATTCTGACTGACACCATATTCGGGGGTCGCCATATTTTTGGCTGCTGTAATATATCCCAAATTCTGTGCTGTTACAGAAACATCCACCTTGCTCAAACCGGATTTATGAATCCAACTCTGAGGCAAGGAATACGACAGGCTTATTTCACGAAAAGCCAAATAATCGCCACGATAACAATTAATGTCTGATATTCTGTCATAATTACGTTTGCCTAAAAAGTCAGCCCATCCATACACCGGATATTTTCCATTCGGATTACTTTCCGACCAGGAATCTTTAACCAAAGATATGGTATTAAATGTTCCCTGCATATTACCCATAATCCAAGGAGTTTTCCAATCATGCACCAATAGCCTAAAGCATAATCCAGACGGCAGTTCAAAGTTAATCCTTTCCATGAAGTATTAATGTTAAAGCCTCCGGTCCAATGAGGTATCGTATTACCCAATTTCACCCGGTCATAATCATCAATCACACCATCCCCATTCACATCCTGCCATTTCACATCACCAGCCTGTATAGGCAGTCCTTTCTCCTTTTCGGCATCCGACAATTTAGCCCAAGCTTCAGGGCCATAAAGCACTTTGGCATCTGCTCCATTTTCCGTATAAGTGGATCTGTCTATCAGATTGCCTGGAATCTCACTCTCACTCTTATAAATACCAAGAGATTTAAAGGCGTAAATCACACCATATTCCTGTCCTTCCTGATAACCACCTACCCATTGTCTTTCATAGGTACCATCTGCCAGCTTGCGTCCCGTATAAACCTGATAGGCATCCTGCATATTATTCGGCAATCCATTGTACGGTAATGAGATAATCTTATTCTTATTATAAGCGGTATTCATACTAACTGTAAATTTCCAATCTTTGGTACGCAAAACATTGGCAGTCAGTTCTAACTCCATACCTTGGTTTTGTACTTCTCCATTGTTAGAAAGGAAAGAAGAAACTCCGCTATGGGAAGGCAGGGTGATTTCTGCAAATTTATCCTGTGTACGTCTATTATAATAGGTGAAGTTCAAGATATATTTGTTATTCAGAAAACCAATATCGAAACCTGTCTCGAATGTGTACGATTTTTCCCATCTCATGGTGGGATTAGGCAAATCGTTTATCATCAAAGGAACTTTGCCATTATAGTTGGGTACTATTTTACCATCTTTATCTTTCATAATACCATAAGAGCCTTGAACCGTATAATAATCAAGTCCTGTCACTACATTACCATTAGCATCCAGTACACCAGACACATTTCCATTGGCACCGTAACTAGCACGAATTTTAGCATAAGAAAGTACATTGCTACAAGACTCCATAAAATTCTCTCTACTCAATACCCAACCGGCTGATATACCGGGAAAGGTTCCCCAACGGTTATCTTTTGGCAGCTTGGAGTATCCATCGCGACGTAAAACAAGGCTCAGCAAATACTTGGACTTATAATCATAATTCACTCTACCAAAGAATGAAAGAATGCGTTGTCTGTAATGCCAGGAATCTATTTGCCGCACTCCGGCAGCAGTCGAAGTATAATTCAAATCCTGAAATCAGATAATGGAAGATCCATAACCGGACGCCGAAAAACCTTTCTTGTATGAGTCATAATATTCTACGCCTGCCATCGCATCTATAGAATGATCTTGCCGGAATGTAGTCTGATAATTCAAGATTCCATTGTAAGTCTGGTCCAAAAGTCGTTCATGCTTGTTGGAAGTACTATGATTAGTGTCATACACCGGTCCTGTAGCTACAATATAGTCCCCTTTGAAGAACTCTCTGCTGTCATCAAAATAAAACCAAGTTCCTGTGGTCTTGAATGTCAACCCTTTCATTATATTAAAGGTAAAAGACTGACTCAAATTAAACTTGTCTGTATTATTATCATAGTTCAATGCATCCTCATACACTTTCACTGTGGTCCAGCCACGGGCATAAGAACCACGGCAGGGCCTGCCAACCAATCGCCATCCGGACTTTTCACACGGAATGTAGGAGGAACGGACAAGGTAGTACTGAAAAAATCACCTTCACCGGCATATCCTGCACCACCATCGTCCCATTTTGCATCGGTAAATGTCAAAGAAGAATTAGAAGTAAGCCAAGGCTTAATTTTATAATCTGCATTGATCGTGAAATTCAAACGGTGATACCAGTTGTTCATCGCATTTCCTTCGCTGCGATTATAGCCTAGGCTTGCATAATAATGTCCCTTATCATTGCCGCCGGATACGCTCAAGTTATAATCCTGAGTAATAGCCGGAGATTTGATATTATAATCTTTCAGTTGATTATCACAATAAATCAATTTTTGTCCCGGATTCACCGGGTCATCCATTGTCTGCCAACCTTGTTTTAACAGGAAAGCCAGGTCATCTGTATAATTCATAACACCCCATACGGCTGTATTATCCTTATTACCATTAAGTACATTCCCTTTTTCATCAAAATATCTGTTTCCCGTTCCGTAAGGCTGTGTTCCGGATAAAGTCGCATCACTGGCAAATCCATGCCAAGCACCCGATTTATCCTGCCATATATGCGAAGACCGATAAAATGCCGAACGCATATAATACAAATAATCATGAGCATTCAAAAATTCATACTGGCTATGAAAAAAAATTGAAACCGACTTTCGCACTCAAATTTATTTCCGTATGTCCTTCCGAACCTCTTTTAGTAGTAACAAGAATTACACCATTGGAAGCACGCGCACCATAAATAGCCGTAGCACCAGCATCTTTCATGACCTCCAAAGACTCGATATCCTCCGGATTCACATCACTCAACGACTCGCGTACAGCACCATCGATAATAACCAAAGGTGAACCGCTACCATCCAGATTGGTACCACCACGAAGTACCAAAGTAGGAGTGGAATTCGGATTACCACTAGTTTGCTGCACCCTTAATCCTGCCACTGCACCAGACAGTGCTTGCGCCGGATTAGTATGGGCACCCGTACTTAAAGTAGAATTATCAACTTTAGCAATAGAATTAGTCATCTTGGAACGAAGTTGTGTGCCCCCATAACCTGTTATCACCACTTCATCCAAAGTCTTATTGTCTTCCTGCAGTTGAACATTCAAAAACGGCTTTTTCCCTACAACCATTTCTTGAGTCAGATAACCGATATAAGAAAAGACCAAAGACGCTTTTTCACTTACCATTAACGTAAACTGGCCGTCTATATCAGTTATGGTACCATTGGTAGTACCTTTCTCTATAATATTAGCCCCAATAATTGCTTCTCCTTTGGCATCGGTCACTATACCTTTGACAGTCACTTTCTCTTGTTGCATAACAATGGGAGGCGTTTTTTCTCTAGAAATGGCCTTACGAATTATTACTTGTCTGTCACGGATATGATATTCCAAATCAGTACCGGCAAACATTTGTTTCAGTACCTCCTCTATTGTTTTATTCCGTACATCCACATTGACACGACGAGACAAATCAATATCTGTACGATATATAAAAATAAATTGACTATTCTTTTCTACCCAATTAATCACACTCTTCAAAGTCTGGTTCTCCATAGAAACGGTAAAGCTAGTTTGTTCCGCATAACTCATTTCCGCAAAAGCCTCTTCATAACTTGTAAATGTTAAAATCATGGCTAAACTCATACATTTTGTGAATTTAGGCATGAGTTTTATTCTATTCGTGTATTTTTTCATATATTTGATTGTTTTTTCTATTTATTTCAAGGTAAATAATTAAACAACGATTCAGTGACCAGATAGTACGGCAAATACTGTCTGGTTTTCTTTTTTTTACATTCTTCTTTTATTCCATAGGCTAAAGTGTTTTAAGGTTCAACAATTCTCATTTAAGGCTCACATAGATTTCATCTTTATCATTTATTGTATAATGCAATGATAATGAAAGACATAAATTATCCATAACATCGGTAATGTCTGTTTGAAGATCCAGTTTTCCTGACAATGACAAGGTAGTAATCTCCGCATCATACCGTATTTTACACCCATAATACCGCTCAAGTTTCTTCAAAACATCTCCTACGGGTCTTTGATGAAGCAGCAATAAATTATCCTTCCAACTGATGTATTCGGACACATCAACCTTACGTACCTGCGTTTTATTACCTTTAATATCCACCAATTGATTAGGTGCTAATCTTACTTTGCTCTTATTCTCAGTAGTTACTTCCACGCTTCCATGTACTAAAACAACAGATGAAGCCTCATCTTCCCTATAGGCACAGACATTAAACGAAGTACCCAGTACGCGTATATCAAACTCTCTTGTTTTGACAACAAATGGGCAATCCTTCCTTTTGGCTACATCCAGATAAACCTCCCCCTCTACCAGGATTTCACGTTTCTGTTCTTCAAAAATATCCGGATATATCACTTTACTACCTGAATTTATATAAATTCTAGTACCATCAGAAAAAGTAATATCAGCTCTTTTCCCATTAGGAACCATTATCTGTGCATTTCATTCTTTACAGATGAAGCCTGGGATATTTTAGTATTTAATGCATACTGCTGAATATTCGAACTTCCTAAAGTATCATATTTTAAAGAAGCATCATTTTTCAGATTCATAGCTTGGTTATCTGTTATCAGAATCACCTCATCACCGCAAATGGAAGTCGTATCATTCAGCAATGCTATATCAAGCTCCGTACCCTCATCAGCATTGGTACTCCACCAGTTCATAGCTAAAATCAAACCAATCGCTGCCGCTATCGACAAAGACCACCTATAAATATGACGTCTGTAGGAAACCCTCTTTTCCCTTTCTACTCGTTTCATCACGTCCTGAAAAGATTTTTCCACATCAACAAATTCCAATTCATCTGCTTCCCGAATCTTCTCAGTCAGGCATCGAACTGTTTTACGAAATTCATCTGAATTATATATTGTTTTTTTATTTTTCATCGAAATACCTTTTTATTAAGAAAACGGCACCCGATAAAAAAGGTACTCATAAAAAA
>ENA-OQDW01000256-OQDW01000256.1-human-gut-metagenome-genome-assembly--contig:-NODE-256-length-23121-cov-1.806819_pt1 | contig 23121 bp, 25 predicted proteins | sample MGYA00242784_ERZ504613 | MGnify/ENA primary metagenome ERZ504613 (study PRJEB26092, sample SAMD00036330) | human gut metagenome | host: Homo sapiens | study: EMG produced TPA metagenomics assembly of...
AAAAAATCAGAATTTAATTTTAAAAATTCTATAATCTGTGCTTCTGACATAACGCCTCCTATCCTGCTTTTTGGAGCGTTTCCAAAAAGAGTGTTTTCTGTATCTCCGGAAGTTCTATCCGGTTTAAACAATCTGTAAATTCTGCAATTGTCATCTCCCTTCCAATTCCATATTTTTCCTCCATATCTTTTCCAAATACGTTATAAAGCAATGGTTCTAATTCTTCATAAGCCGGAAAGTCAGACAGCCTTTGCACTTTGTTTCTGTCTGCCTCCTGAAACATCTGAAAACTTTTTGCAATATCCCATACCCTTTCATCCAGTCGGATCCCCACCCGGCTTTCTTTGCAAATATCCATAAAATTCACATCATTTGGATGCGGATATGTTTCTTTTGGAAAATATTCATATGCATACCAAAAATACCTTCCACTTTCTACAGAGTTAAAAATAGGTCTTGGTTTAATCTTGTTTCCTTTTAAATCTCTTCTCTTTGAACGCCGGAAGATAACAATCTCACCTTCCTGAAGTTCCATGAGTTCGTTGTGATTTAACAATGGTCGTTCGTCAATTGATTCCGTATAATATTTATGAAACGACAACTTGCTTCCTGCTCTCTGCACGTTTACAATTGATTTGCTACCGAGCATATTCGAGAAACTTTTTGAGGTTTCCTCTGAGTTTGTCTGCAGATAAAAGTGATTTCCACAATTCCCTTTGATCGTTTCTGCAATCTGTTTTCCATAAATCTCTTCTAGCTGTTCATAATTCTGTAAATACAAGTCAAACGAAATATTTTGTCCAAGTCCCATTGTCGTCATTATTTTCATCAACTCAATCTCCGGCATATTTCCTGCTTCATCCATAATGACTTTTACTTGACGGTTACATTTCCCTTTTCCATCATCGCACATTTTCCCAAGCACATAATACATCTGCCGGATAAAAATGGTTGGCAATTTATAAAGCGAGCTATCATAGGATGGGGTTGCAAGAAATACCGCAATCGGACGTTCCCCGAACCCAATCTCTGCCATATCTATACTGCTCTCTGCCGTCATCATTGCAACATTCCGAAGGGTAAAAATATCTAATTCTCTCAGCATTTCCGAAAAGACCCCTGACTTTGTTTTTCCCGGAGCAACTTTCACACCTAAAAACTTCATTCTTGCCCGGTCATCTATTGGTCGTTGTTCAAAATAAACATCCAAAAGTGTACGAGTTCCAGTTTTATCAACAGGCTTTTCTACTAATTTTCCAAAATTTATTAAAATGCTGTAAAAATTAATGGTCTTTTCATTATCGTTCCGATAATGAAAAGGATGTTTTTTCTTTGCTTCTTCGTTCAGATAAGACCATACCTCATATCGTTTTTGATTTTCTTCTTCTTCTGCACGGAATGCATCTATGATACTTGCAAGTATCATCGCACTACATAAAGCGGCGGCTGCACTAACAAAGTACACCATGTCGCCTTTTGCTCCATCCACATCAAAAAACGAATGTGTCAAAGAATTTACAACCTGTTCTGCCATATCATAATCTTTCTGCTTATAGAACTTCACTGCAACACTAAGTAAATTAAATCCCATGGAATACTTGGGATTAGATGCATTTAACAGATATACTTCATAGCCTCGTTTTTCCAACGCTGAAGCAAATACTTTATAATGCTCCAGCTTGTTATCATTTATAATCACGCTTGGCTGAAATTCAGCTCTTGAATAACTCTCTATACTGGACTTTACAAGTGTCTCTCCTTTTCCGGAACGTGTGATTCCAAGAATCAGGTTATTCACAACCGAATCATCTATATAAAATGTGTCACCGATTCTAGAAATTAAGATGCCCGGATTTCCCGGATAAGGAGTTTCAAGCGGCTCAATCGCCTTATATTGCTGCTTAATCTCATCTTCGTTTGTAAATCGAGAGACACCTTTTTGTCCTACATTAAAATGTGTTTCAGACCAGGATAACTTGATTCGGATGACCAAAACAGTATCCAGTATTACCAAGCCGATCAACACTATTCCTACTTCCTGCATGGTTACTTCCATTAAATTCGGAATCATATGTACAAGCGAAAATATTCCTTCTAAAGTACCATGTCCAAGCAAAATGGATGGAAGCTGTTTCAATAGATGGATTAGATATGTCCCGCCTAATATTACAAATAGATCTAACACGATCATCAATACGGTAAGTACATAATTATTTGACAAGAAGTATTCCAATTTCATTGTCCGCCCCTTATCTTTTAAGGGATTGATCAGTTCATTTTTCCATTTATTTTTTCTCATATTTTTTCCTGTTTTTTGTAAGGGGGACAAATTTGTCCCCTTGTTTTTTCTAAAATCCAAAGCTTGCTGCAATATCTGTTGCCCAGCTTGATCCTGTATAAATCAAAGCGGCACCGATAATCAGCCAGAGCACATGCTCTTTTGCCCATTCCTTTGCTTTATGTCCCGGCGCAAGAAAGGCAAATCCCATAATTACAATCACGACAAATATAGCTGTTACTCCCAAAGGAATCACATTTTTATTTACAAATCCCTCTATCATTGTCTTAAGTTGCTGCATGTTCCTGTTTCTCCTTTCTCTTCTTCGCAAGTATCATTAAAATTATTATGATTAAAGCCACACCAACCAAAATTCCTACTCCTGCAAGTATGTAAGATAATTGGTTGTCAACTTTTTGATAAACTGCCGTAGCTTCTATCGTGTAATTAATATCTGTTTCGCTGTCCACTTCCTGCTCTCCTTGGTACAACGCAGTTTTCACTATGTGTGGTGTAGTATCTCACCTTGATATTCGGCACGATATACCGGAACAAGTTTTTGAATATTTGCACGTGCATCTCGACATACCACACCATCTGCATTCGTGTAAATATCCGATGTATAGTATGTGTTTTTTACCTTGCCATCTGTCCCAAGCCCTACGGATGCCAGCAGTTGTTCTTCATATCCCTGCAAAGGAGCGTTTGCTCCTCTGTCGTTTGGAAATACCAATCCCTGCCATTCAATTGCATTCCGGTCGTATCCTTGGAATGTAATATCAATATCAGAATCAATCCAAACATGGTCTATAAGACGTACTGCAGAAAGCTACATGTTACCGTTTCCATTCCCCCCGTTTTTTCATTTTTCACAGAAACCTCTTTCGTCTGTGGCGCAGACGAATGTGAAATCTCGTATTGATACTCATTGTAAGCTGATACACTTTGTTTATAAGGTTCACTTTCCTGTTCTGTAATTTCCTTCAATTTATAAACGATTCCATCTACTGTTTTTTCTTCCGGAAATTGATATTCGCTTCCTTTCACAATCGAATCAGATTTTTCGGTATACTCTACTACTTTCTTCTCCTTTTCCGGTTCTGACGTAAGACTTCATATGTCACATTCTTTAGCACATATTTATTTCCATCAAATGTTTCTGTTTCCGGAAAGGATTTTCTTCCTCTTTGTCTTTGGTCTGATATGTAATTGTCTTTTCTCTGATGTCAGTATCTTTTGCCTGTGTTGGAAAAGATACTGTACCAATCAATAAAAGTCCCAGCATACCTGCCAGCCATTTATTTCTCTTCATAATTTTTCTTCCTTTTCTGATAAAAAAATGCCAGCATAGTTCCTATAAGAGTAGCTCCTACAATTACTCCTGCCATGCAAAGAGCAATATTAATGTTATCACCAGTTTTTACATGATCTCGTTCACTATCCGGTGTGTCTGTGATGATTTTCCCTGGTGGAACCGGAGTGTGCTTTGGAATCACTTTTGCATCATAGAGCATGTCTCCTTCTTGCTCTCCCCACGTAGGGATTGCAATCAAAAGCGGTGTGATATCATCGTATCTTTTGTGTTCTGAAGCATATAAAAGATACACTCCAACATCTAAATCTTTTATGATCGCTTTTCCGTCCGCATCTGTCGTGCAGCTTCCGTCTGAAGTTTTGTAAGCGCTTAACTCTAAAGCTGCCTCTTCTAATTGCTCCGCTGTCTCAATTGCGTTTAAGTCTATCCCGCTTCCTTGATAAGCCTCCAGCAGCTCATACTCTCCGTCTACAACGTCTGCTACCTTTGCATATTCAAAAACAACATCCTCTTTTGTTGTTCCAACTCCGCCGTCTGTCAATTCTATTTCAATGCTTCCCTCTTCCTCTGTTTGGACTGTCTGCAGTTCATCCAGTAATGCTATATTTTCATTTGCAGCCGATACCGGAAATGTACAAATCATCACCGAAAAAACCAAAGGAAGTAATTTTTTAATCTTTTTGTGTTTCATTGCTGCTACGTTTCCCCCTTTTCTTTCTTATCATGCTTCCAATTCCTACAACCAGATATAAAAATGGAAGTGCTGTAAAGACCAATTCCCGAAAAGACATACTTCCCGGTACAATTTCTTGTTCTTGTTTCTCTGTATAAGGAATCCGTTCGCCTGTGACTACCAGCCGCTTGGTATTCAATCCGTATGGCGTACATGTGATTAGGGATACCAAATCTTTTTCTGCCTGTATCCTCAATCCTTCCACATCCTCCGGATGAACGATTTCAATTTTCGTTACCTCATATGCCAGCTTTTCGCCACAAACTGTTAAGAAAAATAAATCACCTTGTTCCATTTCATCCAGTCTTGTGAAGAGCTTGGCGTTTGGAAGTCCCCGGTGTCCGGTTAGAATACAGTGTGTATTTTCTCCCCCAACCGGAAGGCTGCTTTCTTGAAGATGCCCTACCCCATTTGCAAGAATTTCTTCTTCTGTACCGTGATAGATTGGAAGGTCGACGTTAATCTTAGGGATAGAAAGCGTCCCCATCACGCTTGTTCCCGATAAATTCAATTGACTTTGATAGCTCTCCTCTTCTAAAATCCCCTGCTCAATATCTCCAATCAGTACGCCGTTAGTCTGCCACAGCATTTCATTATACCGCTCTGCCTCTCCAAGCATTTCCTGAAGCTTCTCTTCGCTGTTTGCCTCTATATTTCCCTGATACGTCTGAATCACATTCTGCTGATGCTTTCTGTCTATCAGACTAGCAAATGCAGGATATATGCAAAGAAGCAGACCTGTTACAAAAAGAACACCCGTAAGCCATCTTTTTTTCTCTTTTTTAGTTCTCGTCGTTTGATTTTTTCTGTCGTTTTCCATACACAAATGCTCCTGTCACAAGTGCTGTTCCTGCTGTGAGCATCAGAAGCATCATAGAAGAACCAGTTACCGGAAGTTTCTTTCCAACCTTGTTAATGACTGTCAAGTTTGAAGAACCTTCACTGGTATCTGTTGTCAAATCTACATCTGATTCTTTGTATGCTCCGTCAAAAAATTCCTTGATATGCGCAGTCGTTTCTAATTTTTGTAATGTCTTATCGGTTGCTCCATCGCCTTTTACATAATCGTTTCGTTCATCTGTGAACGTCGCTTTCAGATTCAGCACGATTGGATCAAGCAGAGGGCGGTATCCGGTCGGTGCCTCGGTCTCCTTCAGATAATAACTACCTGTATCCAATCCATAGATTTTAATTTCTCCCTTTGCGTTGGATACCATCTCTACTGAATCCTGAGGTGTCGTTCCGCCAATGTGGTCACTTCCTCCGACTGTATCACGATTAATGACAATATACCCCTCATCCTCAGCTTTCTTCACATATACTTCATTCTTCAACTCTTTGTCTGAATATAGGCGGAATTTTGCTCCTTCCAATTTCAAATCATGGTCATTCGTTTTCAGAATATTGAGTTTATACGTGAAGCAGACAACCGTATCCCACGGAGTATATCCTGTTGTTCCATCCCCATCATGGTCTGGATTATTTGAAAATTCGAGACGTACATCATTTTCAAATCCCGGACGTCCAGTGTCTTCTGCAGCCTTATCATTTAAAGTTGCATTGTATCTTAAAATTACTTTCTGTCCATACACGTTTTCGTTCAAATCGTTCTTTTGATCAAATTCTCGATCTACGATTGCTTTGATGTCCTGAATCTCTACTTTGAACGTCTCACCATTTCCCGGATTCGTAATCACTTGAAATTCATCTTTTGCAAGCTCATAATTTTTATCCTCTGTTCGAATGTGAATTGCAACTGAATCCGGATCAAATGTCAGTGCTTCGTCCATCACGTCATGCCATGCATAATAATATGTATCATATCCATTGATGTTTGGAATATTGGATTCAAATTTATATGGCACCGTCTGTCCAATCTCGAAATCTCCGATGTCGTTCCACCCGTCATTTCCGATATTCTCTTTGTTGTCATCTTCTTGTATTTTTTTGATCACTGTCGGATAATCTGACTTAATATTCACATCTGCTTTTGGATTGGCTGTATTTACGATACACATAGATGCTGCGGAATGTGTACCCTCTACATCACTTACTTCATCCACTACGTAATAGCCATACTCCAAACCTCCAATCACGATCGAGTTATCTTCCTTTACGCCTGTTACATTCACCACATCTGCCGCTGCTTTATCTTTTACAATCTGATCTCTAAGCTCTTCGACAAAATATCGGAACTCACTGTAAGAACCTTCTATATTCTGTTCTGTCTGTGCTCCCTCTACCTGATTATTGTTTAAAGACTGAATGTAATCGATCACTTCATACTCTGTTACTTTAGAGCTTCTTTTCCAATCTTTTTTCCTACCACTGTTTTTAATGATTTCTCATATAGTTCATTAAATGTATAATTGATTGATTCCCCGCCATCTGAGTTTTCCGCATTGAACAGCTTATATACTTGGAATTTCTTTCCCTTCAAAGTTTGTCCTTCATTTCCCTGAACAATAATACTCGCATCACCTCGTCTAAAATCCGCAATACCGTTTGGTGTGTTGAGCATTGTACGGGCTTGTGCTGCAGCCACCTGCATGATTCCAATTGTTCCTGCTCCTCCACTGACTGCAACAGCTGTAGAAAGTGCCAATGCATACAGCATTTTTAATGTTTTCTTTTTCATAGATCCTCCCCTGTCTCGTTTCCATCTAATCATAGTGATTACGCCCAGAATCAGCGCTCCCATCATTAACAGCATCGTTGTATTCGAACCTGTATTTGGAAGTTTCATCCAATGTTATTCACAATCGTCATGTTTGTTATCCGGTCTGCTTTTGTGCCAGTCACTGTAAACATGCCATCTGAATCGGTTGTAAATGCCTTTCCGTTTACATAAAAGATAAACTCATCCTTTACCGGAGTGCTCTCTGTACGTATCTCATAAGTTACCGGATTTCCAGAGGCATCCAATGGAAGCCGATAGCCTTTTGGCGCCTTGGTTTCCTGTAAATAGTATTGTTTCCCTATTTTCAATCCTTCCATGTTCAGAAGTCCTTGACTGTCTGTAGTACCCTTTGCCACTTCCTGTGTACAGTCCGAATCACTATATACGGTAAACTCTGCACCAGAAAGCATCTTTCCTTTATTATTTTCTTTATGGATCCGGAGAGTGAATGGAGAAAGAGGGTCTTCTACAATCACAGAAATATGTCCTTCATCTGTAACATCAAAGACTACATTTCCAAGAGTAATATCAATCTTTGACGTGAGTGTAACCTTATTATCTTGTGCAACATGAAATTCAATCAGATTGCCATTGATCTCATAACCGTCCATGACTTCAATTTCTGTAATGCGGTGTGTCCCATACTGCACTCCTGTTAATGTCAGTTTTCCTGCTTCATCCGTTGTCAGTATCTCTTTTGTTCCATCTGGCTTCGTATGTTCAAACTTCGCACCCGGAATTGGGATGTCTGTTTTCTCCTGCCGCTTCACCAAATCTAACTTCATCACTTTTTCCGGCACAACCGGTCTGTTATAGGTATTCACCCACTCTGCATTCCCTTCAGCCGTAATCTGTCTGACAAACACTTCCTGATTAATTAGATAGCCTTCCGGTGCTTTTGTTTCTTGTATGGTTAATGTTCCAATTGGGGATTGATGGATCTCCGTTCGGCGAAACATACAAATCATCCCCCCTTACTTTATAAGAAGCATCATACATGGTAAATCCATCTTCATCCGTCTGAAACACCCATGTACGAACCGGAGTTTTTCCAATGGCTGCCGGATCTTTATCAGCTTCCCATAATCCCGCATAATACTTTACCGTAAACTGTGCTCCCTGTAGTGTTGCACTTCCCTGTGGTTTGTTCTGATTCGTTTCTGCATCTACTTTCCCGAGCAAGATTCCAACCGGATCCATCTGTGGAAGATCTTTAAACGTCACCACAGCCTTTTGATCAGCCGTCACGGTTACCTCTTTTGTATTTGGGTCAAGTGCAAATCCTTTCGGTGCAGTCAGCTCTTTTACATAATACGTTTTTGCATCTAATTGGAGTGTATCAGAATTTCCATTTGCATCCGTTGTAAGCGTTCCCACTCTGGATGCGCCGGACAGTGATGAGCTGCTGTACACGCCGAAAACTGCTCCCTCCAATGAATAACAGCTGTTTCCATTTGTCAATCCCGGATTTGCAGATTCCTTTTTTAAAGTCAGCGTGCCTTTACTTGGCGCATATCCTAAAAATGCCACATCCTGATAGCTGTCCGGGGTAATGTTGACTTTGTATGCATGGAATCCTAACGTAATCGGGTCTGCTTTTCCTTCCAGCGATGCAATATAGCTTTTTGCCCTGCCGTTATTGTTACAGCTTCCATTCTGATATCCCACTGCAAAGGTCGCATTGTCCATGTCATATCCTAGATTATTTCCGGCATACCCTGGTCCTCCCGGAGAGTAATATAAGATTTTTCTTGCAACAGCATCATCCCATTCTGTAATCTCGCCATATTTTGTACCATAATTACTCCAAAAGTTCTTTTTGTTTTCTGCGCAGTATCCGTAACTGTTTGCACCATCAATTGAAAAATAACCATTTCCTGCACCACTTACTCTTGGCATCTGAGTAACTCCTACTGTCTGCCCCGGTGTAAATGCACGTTCGCTCATCCTATTTAACTTTATTTGGCTTCTTGCAAGAGTTGCCTTCATTTGGCTTTTTGCAAGGACTGCCTGCATCTCCTCTTCTGTTGCCATTTCTATCAGAATGTCCAGCGCTGGATCTTTGATTGCTCCATCCTTTCCAATCTCCTGCTCATTCCGATAATCAACTGACAGAAAAGCTCTTTCGTCCAAAAAAGCTTCCAATCCCAGCTGCTCTGCCGCCTGCTTTCGTGCTGTTACGACTTCCTCCGACATCTTATCGCCTTTTCGGTAGGCTTCCAACACCTTTTCGTATATCTCGTCTTTATTTGTATCAAGTGTCTCCCCCTGTGCGTGAACTGTTGTTGAAAACAGGATACAGATCAGCATCAGTGATAAGATTTTTTTTAATATTTTCAAATGCTTTCCTCCCATCTCACTTAAAATGGTAATAAAAAATAGAGTACCTGAAGATACTCTACTTTCACGTCGATATTTGATTTTCTATTTACTTGCTCCGCAGCTGCATGTATAACCAGTTATCACCGTTTCATCCATGCGGCGCTGTCTTGCACCCATCTTGTTTCATACTCTGCTGGATGTGCTATAGTTTCTGTCCCCGTCTGCTTTTGGACATATTCTGTATGATGTCCTGCTCCTTCTCCAGCTAAAGCATGTTGTTTTACATGCGGTGTTGGGTTGCCTGTTATGTCGGCACCACATGTATTGCAAATTGTTAAACACACCGTCTCATAAATTGGCTTATATTCCGTCCAAGCCTCTTTTATCAGCACCTGCTCATTATGTCCGGATGCCGGATGATGTACAACTGTCGTCTGAGCATTCCAACTGTGTGTATGGGACGGCTTAGAAGGTTTTTCTCCTGTTTCATTGTTTGGTCTTGCATCAGAGGATGGCTTTTGTGAAGTTGTATTCTTGCCGTCTATTGCAGATGCTTTTTCTGTATCTGTCTGATCCACTGTTTTATCCTGTGTTTCTGTTTCCTGATCCTTACTGTCCGCTTCTTTCTCTTTGTCCGCATCCGATGTATTCGGTTTCTGATCTGTCTCTTTCTGAGCAAATATCGAATCTTCTTTTTCCTGATCAGATGCATCATCATTCACAGCTGCTACCTTCTCTGAGTTTTCCGCTCCTGATGCAGTTGCTGTTCCCTGATAGAATACTGTCGTCCCTGTCAGACCAAGCAACAATACAAAGGCTGCTCCTGCTCTTGCTATGTTCTTCTTCCTCATACCTTTTCCTCCTCCTTAAATCTTACACTTTACAAAACCACTTTTATTATAGCTTACTTCTTTCCTGTTTACAATCTGTTTGCAGATTATAAATACTAATTTTTCATCTCTTTATTATCAACGTGAAAATACCATGTTTGTTTCCGTCTACATTCCAAAATCAATGCTGCAAAAAGCACTCGCTTATATGATTCCTTTAACCACTTTGTATATGAGAAGAGCAAAATAATTATCAGTATGATAACCGCTATTGCCAATATTCCTGCTATACTGAAACCAATCTTCAAAAGCACTTCTGGATTCTCTTGATAGCTTGCCACTGTCCTTACCTGATTGATAAAATCAGTACAACTCTTACAGATTTGTAAAATCAACAATACCGACAATACAATACTTAATATCCATATATTTTTTGATGCCGATAGTTTACTTTTACATTGATGTATTCAAACATCAACTCCTGTTCAGACATACTTTTTAAACGCTCATACTTTTTACAATTGCTTAAATACTTTTTTTCATTTTGTCTATCAACTAACCGTTTAAGCCATGCAAAATGATCATTCATAACTGTTCCTCCTTGATTTTAGTGTAACGAAAATAAACAAAAGCCGCATAAAAAGTCTCTCATAAACTTTTCTTTTTCAAAGCTTCCTGTTATTCTCAAAAAAGAAAATTTACATGGATTTGTTAGATCCACTACATTTTTTCATCACCGTACCTGCAACGGCGTAAGAACTATTTTCTTAAAGCATATTCAGTTGTTCACTTGTTCACTTGGATATGAACCGGATTTGATTTCACTAAGATACCTTGCTACAGTTGCTCTGCTACATCCGATTTTTCCAGCCATGTCTTTTACAGTCATATCTGGATTTTCTCTAGATAAAACATAAACCTTTTTGCGAGTAGTCTCACCTCTTGCAAGTTGCTTTGCAATATTCTTCTGTTTCAAGTTAGCCTTTGCTCTTTTTTGTGCTTCTTTTGCGTTGTAAGGCTGCCCGTCTGCAGTATTATGCAATACCTCACGATAAATCGTTGTCCTGTTCCTCCCAATTATTCTTGCAATCTTCTCCGTTTCTGCCATAGTCATACCTTTTTTGTACAATTTTTGAATAACTAGTCGTTCTTGAAATGACAATCGACTATAGCACTTCCCCATTACCGTTATCCATCCTCCTTCCTAAATTCATTGATTTTTCAATGTTTTTGAGACTTTTCAATACAAAAAAAACGCCCCAGAGACTAATTAAATTTAGTCTCTGTGCGTTCAATTATAGACGTTGCTTCTTTCTATTCCGATTTTTCAGGGAATTTTCTAAGTATCCTGCCTGTTCTTCTCATCAGATTCATTCCTTTTAAAATCCATTTTCGCATTGCAAGCGAAAAACACCATATAGCCACATATATATGATACAAACGATTTTTCTCACAATCCACATATCTTTCCCCGCGATAGAATCCTTTCAGCACACCCAGCACCTGCTCATCGTTAATTCCCCACTCGAGCACCCACTGGTTGTCTCCGCATAACACATATCCATCCGGCTTCGTTTTAATTACTCTGTGAAGAATATAATTTCCATTTTTTCTTTTATAAAGAATAACATCGTGTTTTTTTACGCCTTGGTTTGGAGTGACAAGATGAATCATATCTCGTTTTGGACGAATACACGGGAGCATACTGATACCGGAGGCAGTTGTAAAAAGTTCTCCAGTCTCCACAAGAATCTGTTCCATTTTTTAATCATTGCACACTCCCTGCCTTACGCCTCTAAGATTCCAGCCTCAATGAGCTGACTGGTAAATGTCTCCACGTCTTTTTCAGCTTGTCCTTCCGTCATCTCATAATGCTCCAACATTGCGCAAACAAGCGTTTCTTTCGTCTGTTTTTTCTCAAGTAATTTCCAGAGAAATGCTCCCGTTTTATTGGTTTGCAGCATTCCTTTAAAATCATTTGCTCCCACTCCTACCGGAACCGCCACGAATTTTCCAGCTACTTCTCTCATCATAAACCCAGTTTTAATCTTCATCTTGATCTCCTTTCATTTTCTCATATGCCGTCACTACCGCTTCCTTTGAAATCGTACATTTCATTCGGTAAACCGGCACTTCACTCAACAGTGTATCTAAAATCGCTAATAATTCCCCTGCCATCTTTTCGCTTCTAGCACAATCGTCTGGCGCATCAAAAGCGGAATCGCTTCCCAAACTCCGATTCTCTCGATCGCATTCTCGTTTCCACGCTCCAACATACAGATCCCTTGAAGAATAGCTTTGCGATTGAGGTTCTCATCTGTCTTTCCACTAAACGGTGTCCCATATGCAGCCCATCCGTTTTTGTCTTTTCGAATCGCCGGTTTATCATCATTGATGATCAATGCTCTTTCTTTTCCGAAATAGTTCTGCCACTGCTTTGTATGTGTCAACTTCCTGTTCCACTGTCCGCCGAGAACAGATATGCTTTTCCATCCACTTCAACCGCTGAGGCGTGCACCATAATGCCACCTTCCGAAATAAATTTTTTGTAAAACTCAGAGCCTGCAAAAATATACTCACATTGTGCTTCCGTGAGATGTGGCTGCTCCTTTTGCTTTTCTTCGCAAAATTGTTTCGTTAATGTCAATCTGATATCTGGCTCTCCTTCTCCCGCAGTTCGATATGGCTCCATCTTTCGGCGCAGCATCTCATAATGCGGCTCATATTCCGTCACGCATTCGGCAATCTTATAACGCATAATTCCTCCTTATTCTTTGGCAAAAAGGACTTGGCAATCATTTTCCCAAGTCCTTTTCTGATTAGTCAATTGTAAATTCTTTTTCTACTTTTAACAACTGTCCATCTTTTTCTATATACATACTCATTTTATATGTTCCCGTCTTAAATGCTCCGTTCATTGTAGTCATGCGAAGCTTCTTTTGCTCACCGTCCAAAAATTCAGTCGACCATAGTACTTTTCCCGGAGAACTTCCCTCAATCACTTGAATTTGAATCAACTTTTGATTTGGTAGCCAATCAATTCCAGTTGTAAATGTGACGTCAAGACAAGTGGTCCAACTATCTGATAAGTCTTTATTATAGACAATAGATTCAATTGCAGGTTTGGACTCATCTGGTTTTACCGGTGGTACATATGCCGGAATCTCTTTATGTTCTGTATACCCTGCATAATTTCCTTTTTCATCTACGTAAAATGCAAATATATCTTCATCTGTTCCGTTATATGTAAACTCTACAGTATTTTGTCCCGCATGCATCTGCACTTTTGTGGACGCAACTGCTCCACTGAGAATCTCTTTTCCAGTCGGTGTATTATTCCATGATGCATTACTTTCATCATTCCACGTATACGTTCCATAATAGAGCACACCATCTTCATCCGAAGTAAAACTATAGCGTACTTCTGTCTCAGAAATACGTTCTACTTTCTGATTTGTAATACGCGGCGGTGTATATTCCACTGTAAAGGTCTTCTTTGCCACTGTTCCATCTTGGAATGTCACTTTCGCTGTATACTGATTGTCCTTGTGTCCATAATCATCCGGAATTACAATTGTATACGTTGTCTTGTCTTCACTTACCTTCAACTGTGCTTTGTCGATTGTAATCTCAGAATCTGTCGGGCAAATGAACGAGAAATTATCCAGTGTCAATTCCTCCTCAGGTGCTTTATTTAGCACGATTGTAATTGTATTTTTCGGCTTTTTCACCGACAGAAACTATGGAATATTCTTTGGAAATATTCGGATCTTCCTGCACGCTTCCACTGATCGCAATCGGTCCTAACACTTCAGAACTTCTTCCGTCATGCGCTTCTAACACATAGTATAGCTGATAAGAAATCCCCGATTCCAGTCCTCTAATCATTACTTTGTTAAAACCAGTCTTAATTTGCTGCTTGTATCCTTTTTTCACCGTTTCCACAGATGGAATGTCTACCGCTTTGCTCACCTGTGTGTGTCCCGGAATATATACGTATACATACCCGCCTTCATCCACGTCGAACAAGTCAAATTCTGCTCTTGTTGCCTCGCTTCTCAACACTGTTGCGTTACTCACTGTTGGGCAGTCTACTTTGTAGCTGAACTCTTCCTGAATAATCTTTCCTGATTCCAATTTAATTGAAAATGTATATGTGTCATCTTTGGCAAATGTAGAAGTCGACACTGTATAAACCTTGTTGTCTGTCGTCTCTACCTTTAAGATTGTCATATCTTTTCCTCCGTGACAGAGGATTGTCATGTCATCTACTGTGAGTTTTTTCTTTGTCGCTTTTTCAAGTGTCACAATCATGCGGTTCATTCCACGCACTACCACAGATACGATACTGTTTGAAAGAACCTCTACCTGCACATCATTATTTCCATTGTCCTCTACTTTGTCAATCTTTCCGGTTCCGGAAATTGTAGAATTTTCACCTGCCAAAACAGCATCTTCCACCATTTTATTTACTTCAATCTTAGAACCGCTTGCATTCTCTGATACAGTCAGTTTTTCTGCCGGTGTATTCACAACAAAATTTTCTACTTTGTTATCAACTGTTACTTTCGCAATTTTCAAATCGCCCGTAATTGTCATGTTGCTTGATGCACTGAGTTCTGTTACATTTGAACCGGCACCAAGATTCAGTACAAGGTTTCCTGCTGTTCTGCTTTTTCCGGCTACTTTACTTATTTTATCAAACGATACATTTGTTCGCTGTGATTGTACAGCTCGCATCTGCTGCAACTTCCAAATTTCTCACACGGATATTATCCAAAATAATCTCTCCGTTGTTTACAGAACTATCCACGATCACTTTTTTGTAATTTCTAATTTTTGAAGTTGCTTCTAATGTGTACTTACCATTTTTCAAATCAGCTGATGTGATTGTCAGTGTCTCTTTTGTCACTTTCTTCGCATCATCACATGCATCTATGACATTTGTTGCAAGCCATGATTTCTGACTTGTTGCAACATCTTCCGAACTAATCATATCTTGAGCTATTGTATATGGTGACTGTGTCAATGTATTTCCATATGTTACCTTACCATCCACACTGATGTAAGAACGAACCGCATATCTCGTATTAAATCCGGAGCCGCTGATTCCTGTCAACACACCGGTAAAATAAATTTTATCCTCTGTCGTCTTCCAAATCTCTTCTCCCGGAATATTCAGCACCTTATACACTTTCTTATTATAAGTATAACTTTTACCAATCTCCAATGTACCATTCACTTTTTCCAGCACGGTCGCCGGCAAAGCTACTGTTCCGTAAGTCACATTCTTACCTTCCGACCGTAATTTTTCTACATATGCTTTATCAACCGCTGAAATTGTACGAAGCCCCACTTTTTCCCCTGTACGAATTTCCATCGACTCCGTTGTGACAGGCGTCCCTGTCTCTGCCGCAAACGCCATTCCTACGCTGCCGAACATGCATACGAAAGCGACTATTATTGTCAGCCATATTTTATTTCTGTTTTTCCACATTCCTCTTTCTCCTTTGTTGTTACTCATTCCATCCTCCGGAATTTCCATCTCGTTATCAAGATTTTCTGTCGTATCTTCTGTCGATTTTCCCTCTCCATCTTCTTCGATTTCTTCATCATTGTCAGATACATCTTGATTTTTATTCTGATTTCCTTTTACATCCTCATTCTGTTCTTCTGTTTTCTCCGTGTATTTCCCCAAACTTTTCCTAATTCCTACCATTTTATCATCATTCTAACCAATACACTTTACGCACCAATCGACAATGTTTCTTCTGTATGATAAAATAAATATCAGCAAACACTAACACAGCAGAGGAGGTAATGTCTATGTGGGCTTACGAAAGTGTTTTTTATCAAATTTATCCAATCGGATTTTGCGGTGCTCCAACCGAAAATGACGGCGTCACGGTTCCACGTATTCGCAAACTTATGGATTGGACAGACTATTTAAAATCCCTTGGTATAAGTGCCGTTTTACTGAATCCAATCTTTGAATCTGACAATCACGGATATGACACCCGTAATTTTCTGAAAATCGACTGTCGACTAGGAACAAACAAGGATTTTTCGGATGTTTGCTCTCATTTGCATCAACATGGTATTCGAATTGTTTTAGATGGAGTTTTTAATCATGTCGGTCGTGGTTTTTGGGCTTTTCAAGATGTAAAAGAAAAGAAATGGGGCTCTCCATACAAAGACTGGTTTTATCTGAATTTTGACGGAGACAGTGCTTATCAGGACGGTTTCTGGTACGAGGGCTGGGAAGGCCATTTTGAACTTGTCAAACTCAACCTACAAAATCCTGCCGTCTCCGATTATCTGTTGGAGTGTGTAAAACAGTGGATTGAACAATTTGATATTGACGGGCTTCGTCTGGACGTTGCTACAGTTTTAGACCACAAGCTTTATGAGAAGACTCCGCAGCTTTTGTCAGGATTAAAACCGAATTTTGCTCTGATTGGAGAAGTGCTTTTTGGAGATTACAACCTGATTGTAAACGACGACATGCTGCACAGTTGCACAAATTACGAATGTTACAAAGGATTATTTTCCAGCTTAAATGATATGAATTTATTCGAAATCGCACACTCTCTGCACCGTCAGTTTGGCGCAGACCCATGGTGCATTTACCGTGGAAAACATTTGATGACATTTGCAGATAACCATGATGTAACAAGGCTTGCAAGTATTTTAAAAAATAAACAACATATCCGTATTGCATATGGTATTTTACTTGGAATGCCGGGCATTCCTTGCCTGTACTACGGCAGTGAATGGGGCGAAGAAGGATGAAAGCTCCCGATAACGACTATGCACTTCGTCCGTGTTTTGAAGAGCCAAAGCCAAATGAACTGACAGACTGGCTTTGCCATCTCATCTCGCTTCGCCAAAAAAGCGATGCACTTTGTAACGGCGATTATCGTAATATCGTCATTCAAAACCACCAGCTTATTTTTGAGAGAAAGACAGACAACGAACGAATTCTCGTTGCTGTCAATGCCTCGGAGCAGGAATATACCGCTTATCACGGCGATTTGAATGGAACTGGAACAGAATTGATAACCGATGCCGAACTAACATTGAACGGTGCACTTACGCTTCCACCTTACAGTGTGCAGTATATTCGATTCTAGGTTAAAATCCAAATATACAAAGGCACTCAATCATTTGCGCTGAGTGCCTTTATATTGTTCACTATGATACTTTTCATCTGTTTACTCGTCTACCATGTCACTTTTAATTTGCAGTCTTTCCAAATCTCACAGGAATCCAAAGAAAGCTCAATTCCCGCACTTTTCAATACTTTGCAAATCTCCTTAAACACACCTAAGACTGTATTTTCATGTTTCATATTTTCTTTATATTGCTGATAATACTGATAATTGGTCAGTATCATACCTTTGACAAATACTTCTTGAATATTCACCGCAGTAACCCAGCTGAAGTCGCTAAACAAAAATTCATTCAACATTCCATCCTCCGAACCATTGTCCAACTTTTGCGGCACTTGCTCCAAGCGTTTTCTCGCCTTCTCAATAATCCCGTAAATATCGTACACTGCCTCTTTACTTACTTTAAACATCTGAAGCAGCCTGATGTCATCAAAAAGGCGATAGACACAATACCTTAGATTTCCATTTCCATAAAGTTCTATCGAAAAACCTCCGTCATCTCCCTCCATGCCGTTTAAAGGTTCCGTGCGATATGAAAAAATTTTCATATCTTTTGTCAATGTCTTCATGCTCTTTTATACCCCTTATTCTTTTTTATTTCTCAAGAAATTCTCCAATATTCTCGCTTGTCACTTTTATATATGGCAGATAAACATATTTCTCGGCAATCTCTTCGTCTGTTCCAATTGCCTCAACCATCTTCGCCATCGCCTTTGCCTGTCCTTCTTTATCATTATATACTGTTCCCGACAGCTCTGAATCTGCAAGCGCTCTAAGTCCGGCATCCGTGCCGTCAATCCCAAAAAACACCGGCCATGCCGATTCCGTATAATTCGCCTTTTTGTAAGCGTCAATTGCTCCAAGCGCCATATCGTCGTTGTTTGCAAGAACAAGTTCAATCTTGTTCTGATACTGGCTAATCAACTGCTCCATCCTGTTCTGTGCCTGAACACGGTTCCAATTTGCAATCTGATAGCTTAGTTTTTCCAGCTCTATTCCACTGTTTTTTATCGTATCAACCGCATTTCCTGTCCGGATGATTGAATCTTGATGTCCTGCCTCCCCTTCCAATACGACATATTGGATCTTTCCATCTCTGTTTTTGTCAATCTGAGTATTTTTCTGTATTACTTCAGCCGCAAGCTCTCCCTGCATCACACCGGACTGTTTCGCCTCTGCTCCCACATAATAAAGTTCATCCCACTGTCTTAGATCTTCCTCTACCGGCTCCCGGTTAAAAAAGATAATCGGAACATCATGATCTCTGGCAAGGTCTATAATTTCCGACGGATCTGCCCGATCCACCAAATTTACACAGAGCACATCACACCCCATGTCAATCAATTCCTTCACCTGATCATCCTGTGTGCGCTGTGACCCCGCTGCATCTAATATCGTAACCGTCGCCTCAAGCTCCTCATGTTCGGGATTTTTCAACTGTTCCTTGAACCGGGCAAGAAGCTCATTCAAAAACGTATCGCTTTGGTTGTAATAAGTAACCCCGATATGCACCTTGTCGTCCCGTGTTTCCTGACGTTTCCACAGCCAAACAAAAGAAATACATTTACGATGACAAGCATCCCAACCAACCATTTTTCTTCTTCTCACTTTCTCCCCTTCCTCTACTGGCTCATTGTAAGAAGCAGTTCTTGATTTTCTTTGCTGAACAACGTCTCCTTTCGGATTACCGAGTATGATACCGTCTGTTTCTTCATATTTTCAAAATAATGGTCCAGCTTTCTTGCAACTTCGCTCAGACTCTGATAGCCAACATTAAACTCGTCCGGAACTACAACACACTCCGCAATCCCTTTATCAAGATAATAGATAGCTTCTGTAGACTGACCTATTCCATACAGTAATTCTCCGTGCGGCTGACTGCTCGCCAAATATTCGCCAATTGCAGTCAGATTGCTATCATCCAAAGCAATCACAATATCCACTTTCGATTCCGTGTTTTCCTCTCTGTCTAAAAGCGAATCCAAAGAAAGCTCTAAAATATTGGCATTTTATCTTCCAGCGCATCTTTAAAACCACACTCTCGGCTGCTGAGCATATTGGAATCCGTCGACGCTAAAAGAAGTCCTATTTTTTTCTCTTCTATATTTCCTTCAAAATCTTTGAGCATTTCTTCCGCCAAAGCTTGTCCCATCTCATAATTGTCTTCTTTTATAACCGGAAGATCATACCTTGTTTCCCCTTTCTCCGCTTCATAACCCACAAGCATAACCGGTACTCTCTTCTCAATCTTCTTCAGCACCTCCTGATCATTCTTGTCTAACACCGGCTGCACGATCAACGCATCCGCTCCATCCTCAATCTCACGTTCAAAAAACTTTTTTTCTGAGCTTCTGCATCCAATCCTTCTTCTACATCCACAACCGCAAGTTCAATGCCCTCCTCCTCTGCCGCCATTTTCAGACCATACTTCAAAGCAGACCATTGACTGTCTCCTGCATTTTCAAGAATTACCGAAACCTTATCCAGTGCTTTTTTATTCTGTCCCGAAATCATCATCAACGCCAGTCCGATGACCATTATCATCAGAATCACTTCTGTCAGGACAAATCCTTTTTTGTTATTCATCATCTCGTTTCACCTGCACTTCTTTTGCCGTCTCTTCCTTTCGGAACATACGCCCTTTTTCAAGATCCTCCCGGTTGTCTTCCGTGTACAAAACTGCCGGAATACAGATGGATACTGTCGTCCCTTCATCTGGTTCACTCTCCACAACCAGACCATACTCTTTTCCGAACAAAATCTGTATTCGGTTATTCACATTCACAAGCCCTACACCGGAACCATGCTTGCGAATCCGTTTACTGTCCGTCAAGATCAAATCAACTTCTTCCTCCGTCATCCCAAGACCATTGTCTGTAACAGAAAGAATAATATTTTCTCCTTGCATGCGGCCTGTCACTTTGATTTCTCCACAATCATCCATCGAACCCACACCGTAATTGATTGCATTTTCAAGAATCGGCTGCAGCACCAGCTTTACAATACAATACTCATACAGTTCAGGTTGTACATCAAATATGACTGAAAACGTGTTCTTATAGCGTACTTTTTGTATATTCATATAGCTTTGCGCATGCTGAAGTTCTTCTTTGATACTGATTACCGTACGCCCTTTCGAAAGACTGATTCTGAAAAGCCTTGCCAGCTGGGTGATCATAAACGATGCCTCGTCATTTCGCTCCCCCTCAATCATCCAGGTAATAGACTCCAGCGTATTGTAGAGAAAATGTGGATTAATCTGGCTTTGCAATGCATCCAATTCACTTTTTCTCCGTTCGTTCTGCTCCAGTACGATTTTCTTCATAAGCATGTCAATCTGCTCATAGGAGTTCTGAATAGAGTTTCCAAGATGCCTGATCTCCGTGGAGCCTCCAATATAAATCTTCGGTTTCTCTCCCGCTTCATATTCAATAACAGAATGATTTAATTTCAGAATCGGGCTGGAAATCCTCACAGAGACAATACGATTAATAATCATCAACATCATCGCCATCAAAAGCATCAGCATGGCAATGAAATACCGGATATCGATTGTGCCGTCAACAAAGGTCGTCTGAGGAATTACACCAACCAGCTTCCAGCCTGTATAGCTGATTGTATTTACAACACTTCCTATGCTCTCCCTCAAATTCCTCGTCATACACTCCTTCTTTATATTTTGCCACAGATTGACTGCTTTCCTTCCTTGTTCCGTCTGCAATCTGTATCTGCTGCGGATGATAAATAATCTGTCCGTCTCCATCACACAGATAGTAATATTGTCCTTTGTTTGCCGAATTGATCTGCTTCATCATGCGGGCAATTCCTGAGTAATCCATATCTACAAGCAGAACTCCCATACGCGACACTCCATTGTCGGTAATCTCCACTGCCCGGCTCAGCGAAATCACCCAATAATACCGAAACGTGCCATCGTCGAACAGATTCTGGATATGCGGCACTGAAAAGTGCATATTTTCCTGAATCTCCATCGCCTTCTTATACCAATCCTGTTCTGTGACATCCGGATCTTCCTTCTCCGCCGCCACAGGCTCCGCTGCCATCAGACGTCCATAGTCATTATAGATAGCAATACTCTGCAGATTGTCTCCATTTACTTCATACAAAAGATTCATTCCACTTTGAATACTCTGAGCCTGACTGGAAAAATCATTTTCTTTTATTACATTATAATAAACCGTGTCTGAGATCTGTCTCATACTCACCAGATAGTCTTCTAAATATTCACTTGCCTGTTCCATCAGTTTTTGTGTGCTTCCAACCATCTCATCTTTTGAAATCCCTGAAAATCGAAGATAGAGTGCAACCCCCAATATCAGCATGATAGAAATCGACACCACAGAAAAGGCAATCATAAGGGTTGATTGTATCCCTTTCGGCTTTATTTTTTTCAAATATGCCAAACACTTATTTTTCACGTTCCATATACTCCGTTCTGTATTTTGACGGCGATGTGTGAAACTGCCGTTTAAAAACATAACTAAAATAATTCGGGTCTGTATAGCCTACTTTTTTCGCTATGATATAACTCTTTTCCCCCGTCTCGATCAGCATACGGGCAGCCTGCTCCATACGATACTCTGTCAGATACCCGATAAAAGAATTGCCGGTCTCTTTCTTAAAAATTGTAGAAAAATAAGAGTTGGATACTCCAAGTTCTCTACAGATGCTGTCCAGAGACAACTCTTCATCTGCATAATGATTGCGAACATACTCCTGTGCTTTTAAGACAAAAGATTTTGTCGATCTGCTTCTTGAATTTAACAGTCTCTCACGGAAAGAGAAACTTATATCCAAAAGCCATTTTCGAAAGCTCTGCGGCTCCATATCAAGAAGCCTTCCATACAGTTTTCTCATATCTCCGGAAAATTCATCCATCACAATCTCGTTATTTGCAGAGAAACGATATAATTCACTTACCAGTCCATGACTGAAATATAGTGCTGCTGTAAGGATTTTCTCTGAAAGGATATCTGCTCCAAGTATTCATCAATCGCTTTTTCAATATCCTCTTCCGTGCCCAAACGAATCATCTTAAACAGCTGATTAAACGAATCTGTCCCCTGCTTTAAATCCGGTTCACTTACCTCCTGCGGCGCAACCTCTTTGATATTGATTGCTCTTGACGCCCCATAAATCCGCGCGGTATGAAACCGCATCTCTTGCACTTGCATACGACTGTGCAAGGTCCAAAATATTGTCGCAGACAAATCCAATCCCAACAGTCACAACAGCTCCGACCATTCGCTTGACATATCTGCAGAACCGGTCGCACTCATCTGTCAGCCTTGATACCTCGTGCTCATCCTGAAGCTGCACGAGCAAAATACTATTTCCCAAATAAGAAAAGCACTTTCCTCTCCAAGCTTCTCCAAGGCGCTCTTTTGCCTGTTTTTCAACTGATGCAAATAAAAGCAACGGATTCACATCCTGCTGTATCCTGCTTGAAGATGTATGGATCACAAGACAACAGTAACAAGGTCCCTCCAACGAGATCTGATAGTCTGAAAGATACTTCTGCAGTTCCCCTGCCTGAATTCTTCCCTCTATCAGCGTGGAATAAAAATTGACCTGCAAAAGTGGCAAAGACTCCAGATAATAATTCTGCAGCACCTGAACGTTTTTCTTCTCGCTGATCTCCTCATCAAGCTTTATCTTCATCTGCGTAAACACATTGGTCAGTTCAACTGAATTTACCGGCTTTAACAAGTACTCCTCAACTTCTAAATGAACCGCCTCTTTTGCATATTCAAATTCATCAAAACCTGAA
>ENA-OQDW01000257-OQDW01000257.1-human-gut-metagenome-genome-assembly--contig:-NODE-257-length-23115-cov-2.093658_pt1 | contig 23115 bp, 28 predicted proteins | sample MGYA00242784_ERZ504613 | MGnify/ENA primary metagenome ERZ504613 (study PRJEB26092, sample SAMD00036330) | human gut metagenome | host: Homo sapiens | study: EMG produced TPA metagenomics assembly of...
TTCATCATCGCTTACATGAAATGGATGATTTTTAAACGGATATAACTCGTTTAGCGGCACTTCAAAAACCTGATTGAAGCTATTTTGTTCTGCTTCATTGATTCCAAGCAATTCATCATAAGAAGTAAGCTGAATTTCTTTCTTAGGTTTACGCATGATTCAGCACCTCCTGGACAAGTGCCTGATAACTGTACGCACCTTTTCCTTTTGCATCGTAAGAAAAAATACTGACACCTTCTGATGCAGTTTCGGCAAGAGCTTCTGTTCTTGGAATCATTTGATTGAAAATTTTAATCTCTGCTCCATAAGCATCTCGCACTGCCTGCTTGTTTCTCTTTGAGTTGTTATAATGACAACTGTCCATAGTAAACAAAATTCCCTCAATCTGTAAAGCTGGATTGAATCTCTGATGAATTCCTTTCACAACTTTCAGCAATTCCATAAGTCCATCTGCCGCATAATATTGTGGCTGTACCGGAATCAATACACTGTCAGCTGCAGTAAGGGCATTGATTGTCAACATTCCCAATGAGGCATACAGTACAATTAAAATATAGTCATACTCCTGTTCCAGAAGTTCCAAATACTCCTTTAAAACTTTTTCTCTGTCCTCTACTGTGAACAATGACATATCCATTCCCGAAGTAGTTTGTTAGATGGAATCACATCTATTCCTTCCGCATGATGTAAAACGGCCTCCTTGGGATCAAACTCTAATCCCATGATAATATTTTCCATCATTGTTTTCAGTGTCACTCTCAAATTCTTTGGAAATCCAAGCCCCATTGTCAAATGCCCCTGTGGATCTGCGTCAACCAGTACAACTTCTTTCCTTCCTTGGCCAGTCCTACTCCAAGATTGATAGTGGTATGGTCTTTGCCACTCCACCTTTCTGATTTGCGATTGCGATTACTCTGCACATAACTTTTCCTCCTAATGTCTGATTCTTTCGACGTCTACATACACACGAAAATATTTGTTTGTTCCCTTATTTGCATAAGGCTCTGATATACTTAAAATTTCAAAGTTACTATTCTTTTCCAATATTTTTCGAAACCATTTCAGTTCATTTGTTGTTCCCTGTAATCTGATTTTCAGCATTTTTGACCTCCAATCATTTTTAGGAGCAATACTCCGGATAACGTATCTTTATTGCCTACCCAAAAGAATTTGCATACCCACAGCAAAACAGATCTTCTACTGTATAACAGCTGCACTCCGATAACTGCTTTTCCGCATCTTCATAGTCATAGACACTGGGTGTACCGTTGCAGTAGAGATTAAATGCCATGCGTACAACTCTGACACTACCACTTGTCTGCCATCCTTCCTGCAGACATTCTGGCTTCACACTGCCATTTTTAAAATCATAAATTCTGTTAACGTGTTTTCGTGTATCTCTGTCGATTCCAAGACAATATACCAATGCTTTGTGATATACATCTTTCCATCTGCATTTTGGCAGATATTCCAAATAGAACTCCTTATGTTCTTTGTTCATAAAAGTTATTGTGCGAGCATCCTCGCCAGCTGCGCCTATCGCTGTACTTGCCATACTGATCTCCTCCTTATAAAATTGGTTTTTAAGTTTATAATTTGTTTTTTGAAAATTATGGTGATCTGATGAAACCGCTGATAATTTGAGTAACTTCGCTGAAGATTGCAAGCCTTTGCTTTTACTCAGTTTTTCCTTACTCAATACTCAATTTTAGAAGATTCTTGGTGATTTCCAGCGATGCTTGGCGGTATTTAGGACTTTTTTAGAAAAATATAGAAAAAAGCCCCGAAAACCTTATAATCACTGTGAAACGTAGTGTTTATAAGGCTTTCAGGCCTTTAAATACTTAAATTTAGACTTATTAAAATAATATAATGAAAACTTAAGCTAATGGATTACTTACCCATCTGCTTTGCAACTTCCTCAGCGAAGTTCTCTTCTTTCTTCTCAAGACCATCGCCTGTCTCGTAGCGAACGAAGCCTTTGATCTGGATCTTAGCGCCGTTCTCTTTTGCTACCTGCTCTACGTATTTAGCAACGGACTGTTTTCCGTCCTCTGCTTTTACGTATGTCTGGTCAAGAAGGCAGATCTCTTTGAGCTCTTTCTTGATACGTCCTGTGATCATTCCCTCGATAACCTTAGCCGGTTTCTGGGACTCCTTCGGGTCGTTCTGGATCTGAGCCATAAGGATCTCTTTCTCATGCTCGATATAGTCAGCGCTTACTTCCTTGTCGCTTGTGTACTGCGGTTTCAGAGCTGCGATCTGCATAGCTACGTTCTTAGCCATCTCTTTAACAGCATCGTTAACAACATCTGTCTCAACGTCTACAAGAACGCCGATCTTTCCACCCATATGAGTGTAGGAAGCGATGAATCCGTTCTGCTCCTCAACCTGAGCAAATCTACGGATGTTCATGTTCTCGCCGATTACTGCGATCTGAGCTGCAAGAGCCTCTTTTACAGTCTTGGTTGTATCAAGTGCCCATGCCTCAGCAAGGAAAGCATCGATATCAGCTGCTGTTGTGTTAAGTGCCTGTGCTGCAACATCTGCAACATAGCCCTGGAACTTCTCGTTCTTTGCAACGAAGTCTGTCTCAGCATTAACCTCAACAACGACTGCTTTCTTTCCATCCTCTGTTACCAGAGTTTTGCAAAGACCCTCTGCTGCGATACGGCTTGCTTTCTTCTGTGCTGTAGCAAGACCCTTCTCACGCAGGAACTCAACTGCTTTATCCATATCACCATCTGTAGATGTAAGAGCTTTCTTACAATCCATCATTCCGGCGCCGGTCATCTCTCTTAACTCTTTTACCTGTGCTGCTGTAATAGCCATTGTTCGTTTCCTCCTGAAATATTCTGTTTATACGAATTATTCCTCTGTAGCTGCAAACTCCTCAGACTCAGCTCGATCTCGCCATCTGCCTCAGCAGTTCCCTGCTTAGCCTCGATAACAGCGTCAGCCATCTTGGAAACGATGAGTTTTACTGCACGGATAGCATCGTCATTTCCCGGGATCACATAGTCAAGCTCTTCCGGATCACAGTTAGTATCGCAGATACCGATAAGCGGGATTCCAAGTGTATGAGCCTCCTGTACGCAGATTCTCTCTTTCTTAGGATCTACGATAAAGATAGCATCCGGGATTCTCTTCATCTCTTTGATTCCGCCAAGGTTCTTCTGAAGCTTAACAAGCTCTTTGCGAAGCTCGATAACTTCTTTCTTAGGAAGTACGTCGAATGTTCCGTCAGCTTCCATTGTCTCGATCTCTTTCAGTCTTGCGATACGGCTCTGGATTGTCTTGAAGTTTGTAAGCATACCACCTAACCATCTCTCATTTACGAAGAACTCTCCACAACGCTCTGCCCTCTGTACGGATAGCATCCTGAGCCTGTTTCTTAGTTCCTACGAAAAGGATGTGTCCACCGTTGGCAACGATATCTGCTACTGCATTGTAAGCATCGTCAACCATTCCTACAGACTGCTGAAGATCAATGATATAGATACCATTTCTCTCTGTGTAGATGTACGGAGCCATTTTAGGGTTCCATCTTCTTGTCTGATGTCCGAAATGAACACCTGCCTCTAAAAGCTGCTTCATTGAAATAACGCTCATGTCTTTTCTCCTTTTTGGTTAAATTCTTCCGCACAGGTCGCCTTCTCTCTGGACCCATCCTCACACCGTAGGGCACCATCCTTATAGAATCGCCGTGCGTGCTTATTTTTGCAACTTCTGAATTATAGCATAGAAAATCCCCTTATGTAAAGGGGATTTTTCCAATTTTTTTCTGTTTTTCAGCGGTTTCCGGCAGACTTCAGAAGCTCCAGCTCTTTTCGGTGAGCGAACGATATTTTCCTGTCGGAAGATCTGAAGGAAGCGCCAGCGGCCCCATGGATAGTCTTTTCAAATAAGTTACTTTTTTTCCCAGTGCCTCCATCATCCGTTTTACCTGATGGAATTTTCCCTCGTGGATAGTAAGTCGGATCTCAGATTCCCAATTCTTACCGGCTTCTGCAGATTCTGTACCGGACTCCCAGGTAGAAAGGATCTCCAGCCTTGCCGGTCGTGTGAGATCTTTTTCCCCGATATCCACGCCTTCTGCCAGCTTCACAACATCTTCTTCTGTCACTTTCCCAGATACTTTTGCATAGTAGGTCTTGTCCACATGCTTTTTCGGAGAAAGAAGCTCGTGTGCCAGAGGACCGTCATCTGTGATCAGAAGGAAGCCTTCTGTATCTTTATCCAGGCGTCCCACCGGAAAAAGACCCTTTCTTCTGTCTTTCTCTTCAATGTAGTCAAGAACCGTTTTATCTCTGAAGTCCTCCGTTGCGCTGACACAGCCTGCCGGCTTGTTAAAAAGATAGTATACATATTCCGGTGCAGCATGGATCTCCTGCCCGTTCATAACCACCTGATCTTCTTCTGTTACTTTCAGCTCCGGTTTCTTCACAGATTTCCCGTTAACCTGCACCTGACCCTTCTGTATGTATTTTTTTACCTCGCTTCTTGTACCTGCGCCGGCATCTGCCAGAAATTTATCCAGCCGGACTGGTTTTTCCATTAATCATTTACCTCCCATTCTGTTACATGGGCTGCCTTTGCATCTGCTCTGATAAAATCCGGGATCTCACCGGCAAATGTCATATAAAGTCCGGAATCCCCGCCGGTGCTCTCTTGTCCTTCCAGAACCACTTCCATTGTGGCATCTGCATTCCAGATAGTCCATCCGTTTACCAGCTGTGATGGACGGATACATTTTTTCAGGGCTTCCAGCTGTTCCTTTTTATCGTAACGGACTTTATAACCGTTATCTGTTTCTTCAAGATCCGAAATGGGCTCAGTGTCGGAAAAAGCTTCATCATCTTCGCCGGCAGCTTCGGAGCTGAAGTAATAAACATCAATATACTCAACAGACAGCTCATCCATAGAAAGAGGATATCCTGTTTCTTCCAAAATTGCAAGTGTTCTCTTATATGCCGGATACACCAGAACGGAGGTAGACACACTCTCTCCTTCCTGAACAGCCGGTACATTCATTCCCCATTCATCCATGTATCCTTCTGACGGAATTCCCGCATAATCGAACATCAGCATTGCACATGGCTGATCTTTTACTGTCTGACCGCCGTTTTCCAGAATATCCTTTCTCAACGCCTCTGCCAGCGCCTGACGCTTCTCTGCATTTTTCTCAAATAAGGTTTGAATATCTCCGTCACAGAAAATACCGGTGACCTCTTTCAGATACTGTTTGTCCAGCTGAAAAAATGAATATCTGTCTTCTTTCCATGTCTGCTCATCATACAGGGCTTCCATAAGATTCTGTGCCTGTGCAGAGGATACAATATAGCCTCTGCATACACTGAATCCCTGTTTATTTATGTAGCGCACATACATGCGCCTTCCTGATTTTTTTCCTTTTTCATTCTGAAGCCTGATATCCTTCAGACTGTTATATAATGCTTTACTTTTCATCACCGGCTGATCCAGCAGACCGGAACTATTGTCTGAGGTGGCAGTATACCGGATCTTATAGATTCCGTTTTCTTTTTTTTCCACATTGCAAAGCTGCTCTGTATATGAAAGATTGCTTACATTTATCACAACTCCCTGAAGATTGTCATAAGCCGGAAAATAACTGTCATATCCCAGAAGATCCATTTTCATGGTCAGCGCACAGATTGCCACAACACCTCCAAGGATCATAAGCTGCACTTTTCTGCGGAAAAATCTGCGAAAATCCATTTCATAGATCACTTCCAGAATTCCATGGACCAGGATCGTTCCCAGTATCATTCCGAAGATCCACCATGCTGTTTTGGATGAATCTTCCGGAATCATATAAAAGATCAGACCGATCCCCAGTCCGGATGGTATTGTGATCAGGGCACTTAAGACCGGCTCCATCCAGGTATATACCAGAGCTTTTCCGGTATTCTCTGACCTTCGTCTGCAGAATGCCATCCAGGAAAGTGCTGTCATGACAAACAGCGTTAGGATCAGTATCAGCAACTGCTTTCCAAAGCTCCCGCTGCTGTATTTATCTATAAAGCTTACGATCACCATAAGAGGAGATCCCAGATTCCGCACTGCTGCCAGAATTCCGTAACTGCCCTCGTACCAGGTATCAAAAAATAAATGTCCGCTTAACTGCAGCATCACTGCCAGAACGATACTGTAGGTAAACAGCCCTGCCCATGCAAGTGCTCCCATCAACATGGTACCGGTGCAGGCGATCACCAGCACTGTGGAAAAATACACCAGAAGATACATCAGGAGATGGAGCACCAGCAGGATCAGTGCCTTTTTCATAATGGAAAGGCTGTAATATCCTCTGGCTGCCCCGATGCATACCGCAGCAAATTCCATGATCACATAGGCACCAGATAATAAAGAACAGCCAACAATACTCTGTGTAGAAACAGTGCACTTCGCTTTACCGGAAGGCTGTGATAGAAATCCACTTTTCTCGGGGAATACAGATACCAGAAGCCGCTTACTGCTGCAAAAAATGCGGTTACCGCAGCCACAGCTGCTCCCATTGTGAGAAAGTCACTGCTCCACAGGCTGGAATACAGATAGGAAAGCTGACTCTGAGTATAACTGCGCTCATTCCATTTTCCCATCAGAATAAGTTCCGCTACCGGAAATGCAAGGAGAAATGCGATCATGCAAATGCCGGGATCCATCTTTGTCCTTTGGAAGAGGATTTCATATACTCACTGGAATAAATTTTTGACTTCATAGCCTGCCACCTCCGTTTCGCTGATAAATATTTCTTCCAGAGTCAGTGGGAGCACTTCGCAGAAAAGAGGATTTTTTGCCTGTATCTTCTCCATAATCTCTCTTCTTGTTCCCCTTGCAGTAATAAGCAGCAGGGAGCCCTGATGCTCTGTTTTTAAAATATCCAGCTCTTTCTTTAATTCTTCTTCTTTCTTTTTGTCAGTAAGTACACACTGGATCTTATGGATGTGGAATTTCATATCCTCCAGATCTCTGGAAAGGAGAATTCCTCCCTGATGAAGAAGCCCGATGTGATCGCAGATATCTTCCAGCTCCCGAAGATTGTGGGAAGCGATCACCGGCGTAAATTCACGACTCATGATCTCCGATGCAAAAATACTTTTTACTGCCTGGCGCATTACCGGGTCCAGGCCATCAAAGGTTTCATCACAAAACAGATATTTCGTTCCTGTACTGATTCCCAGGATCACCAGAAGCTGTTTCTTCATTCCCTTGGAAAAAGTGCTGATTTTTCGTTTTCCATCCAGATGAAACTGCTTCATCATTGTCTCAAAACGCGCCTGCTGAAATCCCGGATAAATACAACGGTAAAATTCTGCCATGTCCAGAGCATTGTAATTTGCCGGAATATATGCATCGTCCGGGATGTAGAAAAAATGCTCTTTGATCCTTTCATTTTCAAAAACCGGTTCTTCATCCATCAGCACCTCTCCTCTGTCCTGACGGATGATCCCGGCCATGATACGGAGCAGAGTACTTTTTCCCGCACCGTTGGAGCCGATCAGTCCAAAAACCTCCCGTTCCCCGATATCCATGGTGACCTTATTTACTGCCTGTATCTTACCAAAAGCTTTGCTGCAGTTTTTTATCTCAATCATTGTTTCCCTCCTTATAGCATAAGCGGATCACACCGATCATTTCTTCCTCCCCTACTCCCAGAGCCATTCCCTTTTCTGTGATCTTTTTCAGCTCACTTAAGGTTTCTTCCATACCGATCTGCCTGATCCTGCTGCTGTCTGTGACAAAACTGCCTTTTCCCTTCACCGGACAGATCAGCCCCTGCTGCTCCAGTTCCATATATGCCCGCTGGATGGTATTGGGATTGATGGATAATTCCACGGCCAGCTGCCGCACAGACGGCATCTTGGAAGATGGCTCCACAGCTCCTGACAGGATCAGCATCCGGAATTTCTCTACGATCTGTTCGTAAATGGGACGTCTGTCCTGATAGTCCAAGAATAACATACGACGCTCCTTTCTCTGTAATCTGTGTATTAAGTGTATTAATTCTTTTAATACACTTATGATAACACATGATACAAAGGTACGCAAGAAATGGTCTCTTAAATAAATATAAAATCTATATAAATTTACCGGCAGCAAAAGATTCCGGCATATTTTTATAAAAAAAAATCTGTAATGGCATCCTTATACTATGATTCCACTACAGATTCTCTGTAAAGCAAATATTCATCTATCACTCTGCCTGATCCAGTAGCAGGCAGATATTCGTGATCCACATTGGATCAAACAGCCCGGTAGCCACGTTTTTCTCCCCGGCGTGCAAAATACTGATATCCTCCGATCATCGCTGCCGCAAAAACACCATAGATCATCAGAAGGCTTCCTACTCCGGCTTTTTCCACCAGAGTCTGGGCGTATTCACTGAAAATAAGTATCCAGGTATTGGCTCCGATGTGCATCAGCACACTGGTCCACTTATTACCTCCCATCTCCAGAAACCACGCAAAAATCCCTCCCAGAACAAACGCATACACAGCCTGCAGGACATTTCCGTGATAAATTCCGAAAAACGCCGCAGAGATCACAGCGGAAAACAGTACAGAAAAGTGATCCCGAAGTCGCAGATAGATCAGCCAGCGAAAGATCATTTCTTCTGCAACAGGCGCTATGATCCCCATCCAGAAGATCATCATAAACAAACTCTTTCCTGAGGTGATCTTCGTCATCGTCTCTCCATAGCTGGATGAGATCCAGTTCTGCAGGATCGCCACCAGCACATTGGCATACTGGGCAAATCCGGCTCCAGCAGCAAGAAGAAGCAGCATTTCAGGAATAGATAGCCTTTGTTCCTCAACGGAAGTCAAACCGCCGATCAGCCTTCCTATACGATCCTTCCGGTAAAAATATACTGCCGGAAACATAACCAGCACTCCGGTAAGTCCGGTGATCACCAGCGTATAACTATAGTACCTTTCCTGTGCGTTGCCGACATGCCCTGCCAGCCAGAGAAGCACGGCGCTTCCGAGGATCTGTCCGATAAGATAATGGATTCCTGCCGGATAAAGCTCCCTCCACACTATTTGAAAAATATTCTGCCTGTGCAGAGGGGTCAGACGAAAAAATTCAGAAGTTCATCTGCGGAAGCTACGATCTGAAGAGGCTGTGCCTTTTCCAGTTCTTCTCTGCTTCCATATCCGTAAGATACAGCCACACACTGGATCCCGCATCGTCTGGCTCCGAGAATGTCATGTTCTCTGTCACCCACCATGATCACCTGGTCACGGTGGTCAGAAAGGCTCATTCTTTCCAGAGCTTCCTCGATCACCTGAGATTTGGTTACTTTCGGTCCATTGAGGTCTGTCCCGGCGATCACCTCAAAATATCGACTCAGATTAAAATGGTCCATGATCTGTGTTACGTAAAAGGTCGGTTTCGCAGACGCCACAGCCAGTCTGTAGCCACGACGTTTCAGTTCTGCCAGAGTGTTTTCTACGCCGGGATAAACGGTGTTCTCATACATTCCTTTTTCTGAATACCGTTCTCTGTAATATTCGATTCCCTTCTGCGCTGTCTCTTTATCAAATCCCGCATATTTCATAAACTGTTCCAGAAGCGGCGGACCCACAAAAACCTTCAATGGCTCCAGCTCCGGTGCCGAAACTCCAAGCTTCTCCAGTGCATACTGTACAGATTTCGTAATCCCCTCTCCGGATTCTGTCAGTGTTCCGTCCAGATCAAAAAAGATTGCCTTATACATAAATTCCTCCTGTTGTATAAAATAATCAGTAAGTATGCCTATTGTATCACTGTTTTTCTGGTAAGTCCATGGTTTCATAGTACAGCTTCCCGGATTTCACAAAACCCATGAGTTCTGCTTTCCAGGGATTTCTGCTTTTTTTCGGTAATTTCGCCAGAAGCTTTTTTCCTTGCCAGTAAAAATCACATTCTTTTCCATTGATCCGAAATGTAAGGATCTGGAACGGAATATCCGGACTGATCTCTATCCGGATCCTGTTACCGTCTGTTTTCATTCGGATCACCGGTTTTTGCTCTTTTTCTTTTTTCCTATCCGACGTTCCTGTTGGTTCTGTCCGATAGTAAGATAATGCCGGATTTTGCTTCTTCTCCCTCTTTGATGCATCTGTCACTGACTTTCGAACTGGTTTTTGAGTCAACGTTACAGATGGACTTGCTGTCACTGTCTGTATGGGGATTGGTTGTTCAGTCAGTATTGGCAGTTTTGTTGGTATCGGCGTTTCCGTCAGTTTTTCCGCAGGTGTATCAGCTATCTCTACTTCTGCCGCAGTATTTCCATTTTCCATAAAGCTTTCTTCCTGAGAACGTACCTCATCTGTCTGAAAATCTAAATTCCATTGTGCAGACTCCTCCTGATCATTCTCTGATTCTGCCCAGGCAGCGGAATACTCCTCAGTATTTCCTTCTTCTCTGTTCCAATTACTATCATCACTTTCTTCTCCTGCATAGCTTTCTTCCCAGTCTTCCGGCAGCTGTCCGGTTCCTTCTCCCACATTCATATCAAATCCGCCGGTATCAAAACTATCCATGCCTGACACATCAAATCCATAGACAGCAATGGAAGGGATCATCCAGCTGCATAAAACCAGCAGAAACAAAACAATAAAACAGGTTTTCCTACTAGTAATTTTCATTTCTTTTGGTTTTTTCTGATCACTTTCTCTTCTTTTTCTCATTGATCTCCTCCCAAAGCTGCAGATTTCTGCTTTCACTGTCATCCAGTAATTCCGCTTTTTCTTTCTCTTTATAATCTTCCCACAGCTTTCTGCTGGCCTCTTTCTGACCGGTCCGAATAAGAAACATTCCATATTCTCCGTAAGCCACAGGATATTCTGCATCATACAGAAGAAGATTTTCATAATATAAAGCCGCTTTTTCCGGTTCACACAAAAGCTCCGCATTCCATGCCAGCAATAGCTCAATACGACGCTGCTGTTCTTTTTCCCCATAATTTCTACTTAACCTCTGGAGTCTCTTTTCCGCTGCCATACAGCACTTTTCCCGATCTTTTGAGTCTTCCGGATACTGTCTGGCTTCGTAATACAAATCTGTTACTTCTGAGATCGCCACAGAAAATTCTTCCGTTTTCAGCAATCCTGCTATCAAGATCAGTGTTCCTATCAGAATCCCTGCAGCTGCCGCTTCCAGAAATCGTTTTCTCCAAGTGATCATCCGATATCTGTTTTCCAGCTTTTGGATTTTCTTCTGAACCACTGACATATCCGAATATCTGTATTTTTCCTGTTTTCTGGTACATCGGAACAGGAGCAAGAAAAAATCCGGATATAAAATCCACTGCCATTTCTTTTTTCCGCAAAGCTTTTCCAGGGTCTTCCCCAGAGCATAAATATCACTTCCCGGTCTTAAGTAGCCCTGATACTGCTCCGGCGCCGCATAGCCTTTCGTTCCTTCACAGATCTGTTTTCTTTTCCATGATCGAACATGCACTTCCAAGATCTATCAGATACAGATGCCCGATTTCAGAAAACATAAGATTATCCGGTTTCAGGTCCCCGTAACAGACCGGTGGCTTCCGACTGTGAAGATATTCCAATACTCTGGCAATCTCCTTTCCCAGGGCAAGGATTTCCCGTAAAGAAAACCGTTTTCCTGAACGGAGAAGTTCTCCCAGCGACTGACCCTTGATATATTCCATGATCAGATAACAGTACTCCCCTGTTTCCACATAATCGATAATCTTCGGTATTGCAGGATATTCCAGATGCTGCATGAGTCTGGCTTCTTTTTTCTTTGCGATCGATATCTCTTTCACTGCACGGCAGATACCAAGTTCCATATCTTTTGCCAGATAAAGGCTTCCACCTCCGCCATGTCCAATTTGTTCTACAATGCAATAACGTTCTTTCAGAACATTTCCGATCAGACAGATCACCTTCCTCTCATTTCTGTCAGACAATATTTATGCTTACATTTCTTATTGATTTGGGATAATCCGGTGAATTCCGGTTTGAAAAAACAGATAACTTATAGTCAGGCAGATATTCGTGATCTGCCCTCGTTTAGGATAAGTCCTATTATAGCACGTCCTGTTCTTTTTGCAAAGAACTTTCTATATAAAAAGTCCGCCGGATATAGCAGACAAAAATGTCTCTTTATCCGGCGGTCTGTCATTATTCATAGTGTTTGTATCTGCAAAACTATACCTTACATACGATCCGGTGCAGAGAATCCAAGAAGATCGATGCTTGTCTCAAGCACTCTTCTTGTAAGCTGGAGCAGCTGAAGGAAGGATTCCTTCTGTGCCTGATCCTCTTCGCTTAAGATCTTGGTCTCATGGTAAAAGCTGTTAAATGCATTGGATACCTCATAGATATATGCACAGATCTTATGTGGTGCTTTTTCTTCAAAAGCGTTCTCAACCATTGCCGCAAAGCCGGAAAGCTGAAGCATCAGGTTCTTCTCACTGGCATTGACTGCCGGAAGGATCTTACCTGTACTTAAATCTCCTCCCTCCTGTACATAACGGTTCAGGATCGACTTAATACGAACGATAGTATAAAGGATGTACGGACCTGTATTTCCCTCAAAGGATGTAAAGCGGTCAACATCAAAGATGTAATCTTGGTCGCCTGGTTGGAAAGATCTCCGTATTTGATCGCGGAAAGTCCTACGATCTTGGCAGTATCCTTTGCATCTTTATCTTTTACACTACGATTCTCCACGATCTTGCGATACATTTCCTCATCAATGTCTGCGATCAGGTTCTCCAGACGCATAACACCGCCTTCTCTTGTCTTAAACGGTTTACCGTCTTTTCCATTCATGGTACCGAAACCAAGGAAGGAAAGCTTGGTTTCCGGATTTACAAGACCGGTTTTTCTTGCGCAGCGGAATACCTGGATAAAATGCAGCTCCTGACGCTTGTCAACAACATAAAGGATTTCATCCGGCTGAAAGAGTTTCATACGCTCTACGATAGTAGCAAGGTCTGTGGTCGTATAGAGAGAAGCTCCGTCTGATTTCAGAAGCATACATGGAGGGATCTCCTTGGTATCACTCTCTTCTTTTACATCTACAACAAGAGCACCCTGGTCCTCATAGGCAAATCCTCGCTTCTTCATGTCTTCTACCATATCCGGGATGTACGGCTGTGCATCGGATTCTTTTTTCCAGAGGTCAAAGTCTACGTTCAGATTCGCGTAGTTTCTCTTAAGGTCTGTTACAGATACATTCATGATGTGGTTCCAGAGAGCCATGTATCCGGGTTTACCCTGCTGAAGAAGATGGGTTGCCTCCAGTGCCTCATTACGGTAAGCCTCATCCTCTTTTGACTTCCCACTGGCACATGGATAGATCTCTTCCAGCTCGCTGATAGTAAACGGTGCTTCTGCCGGATATTCACCGGTAAAGCTGTCATCAAAATATACCAGCTCCGGTTTCCGGTGTTTCAGCTCAGTGATGATCAGTCCCATCTGAAGGCCCCAGTCTCCAAGATGTACATCACCGATCACCTTATGTCCTACAAAACGTCCGATACGCTTGATGCTCTCACCGATGATTGCAGAACGGAGATGTCCTACGTGAAGCGGCTTGGCAACGTTTGGTCCGCCATAGTCGATAATGATCGTCTTCGGATTCTTGGCAGTCTCAACAGAAAGCTTCTCATCCTCTGCCATCTTATTCATGTATTCTGCAACAAATTCCGGTTTCACATCCAGGTTGATAAATCCAGGCTTTACAACTTCTGCTCTGGAAAAGATCCGGCTCTCTGACAGCTGTGCTACCACATCATCAGCGATCATAAACGGTGCCTTGTGATATGCTTTGGCTCCTGCCATAGCACCGTTACACTGATACTCACATAAGTCCGGTCTGTTGGAAACAGTAACTTTTCCGTAGGACGGATCATAACCTGCTTTTTCAAATGCTGCGGAAAGTTCTTCCGCCATCTGTTCCATAATCTTCTTCATGTTTCAAACTCCTCATATCTTTGTTTCTGTATTTTATGCTTATAACGTCACTTTTCTTGAACATGCGACTGCAAGGGCACCATAACCGATATGGCAGGCAACACTTAAGGAAAGGGGATCCATATGTATCTCCATTCCTGGAAATACCTCCTGGATCTCTCTTTTAAATTCTTCTGCTTCTTCCAGATTTCCTGTATAAGCAGCCTGAAGACACATCTCACCGTCAGATGCGTATTCCTTAAAACGTGTTTCCCAATCATTCTTCATTGCCTTCAGCATGGCACGTTTGGCCTGCTTCTTGCCACGGACCTTGGCGTAGGCATCCAGCTTCTCTCCCTGGATCTGAAGTACAGGCTTCAGGTTCAGAACCGTTCCGATGGCTGCGGCTGCCGGTGTGATCCTGCCACCTTTTTTCAGATATTTCAGGGTGTCAAGTGTGATATAAATACTGGAATCGAGTTTCTGATCTGTAAGGATCTTCTTGATCTCTGCAGCACTTTTTCCTGCCTCGGCAAGCATCTTAGCATCCATTACAGACTGTCTCTGTGTTACGGAAATCCGCTGATTGTCCACTACCTGAACACGACCATTATAATCAATAGCAAGTCCCATTGCAGTAGAACAGGATGCACTCAGTCCGCTTGACATCGGAATATGAACGATTTCCTCATAATCTCTCAGAAGCTTGTCCCACAGATCACAGAGATCAGCCGGACTTGGCTGAGATGTGGAGATCGGTTCATCCTTCTTAAGCTTCTCATAAAACTCTTCCTGTGTGAGAGTTACACCTTCAAGATACATTTTTTCATTAATATAAAACGGCATCGGTATCACATAAACGCCAAGCTCTTCGGCCTGGGCCTGTGTGATACCGCTGTTGCTGTCTGTTACAATGGCAATTTTGCCCATTCTTTTCTCTCCTCCTGGTCTGTTATCTCACAGTTCAAAGAATTAATGCATCAGCCCCTGATGAACTAATTCTTTGAACTGCTGTAGAAAGCCATGATGTTAGTGTATCATATTTTTTTCTATATCACAATTGGAAATTTTCTGTGACCTTCGCTCACAAAAAACACCTCGCGGAATATTACCAGTGAACAGTAACCGCAAACAGTAACTAAAAAAACAGCTACCATACAAATATTTATGCACAGCAGCTGTCACACTATTTATCAAAAATATCCTTATCTATTATGATCTGTGTCTTATTTCATTTCTCTTACGATCTTTCGAACCGGAAGAACAAATGTCGGAGATACGGACAACTCATCCAGTCCCATCTCTACAAATCTCTCAGTAAGTGTAGTGTCCGCACCAAGCTCACCACAGATTCCGGCCCAGATACCTTCTTTATGTGCATTATCCACAACCATCTGGATCATACGGAGAACTGCCTCATGATGGGAATCATAAATGTTGTCAAGCTTTGCATTCTGACGGTCAATAGCCAGTGTATACTGGGTCAGATCATTGGTTCCGATACTGAAGAAATCAACCTCTTTTGCAAGAAGATCACTGATCATAACAGCTGCCGGAGTCTCGATCATGATACCCTGCTCCACGTCATCACGGAACGGGATCCCCTGTTCCTTAAGCTCTGCTTTTACTTCTGCTACAATGGCCTTGATCTGCTTCACCTCTGTTACAGAGATGATCATCGGATACATGATGGAAATATTTCCGAACACGCTTGCACGGAAAAGCGCTCTCAGCTGTGTCTTAAATACTTCCGGACGGTCCAGACAGATACGGATCGCACGATATCCCATTGCAGGGTTCTCCTCATGCGCCATATTAAAATAATCGATCTGCTTGTCCGCTCCGATATCCAGAGTACGAATGATAACTTTTTTGCCGGCCATATTCTGAGCTACGGTCTTGTAAACCTGGAACTGCTCTTCCTCTGTAGGATAGTCTTCTTTTTCCAGGTATACGAACTCACTTCGGAAAAGTCCGATGCCTTCCGCATCATTGGCAAGTACATTCGCAACATCACCTGTACTTCCGATGTTGGCATAAAGGTGGAGCTTACGACCGCTCTTGGTAACAGTTTCTTTACCTTTCAGTTCTTTAAGCATTGCACGCTGTGCAAGTTCATCGGCACGCATATCCTCATATTTTTTAAGGGTCTCTGCATCCGGCTCAACGATCAGATTTCCGCTCTTTCCGTCTACGACTGCCATCTTACCGTCCATGGACTCATCGTATTCAATATTGATCAGCGCCGGAATATTCATGGTTCTCGCAAGAATCGCAGTATGTGAGTTAGAAGAACCTTTTCTTGTGACAAAAGCAAGAACCTTGCTCTTATCCATCTGTACAGTCTCACTTGGTGCAAGATCCTCTGCAACTACGATCACCGGCTCGGATGCTTCAAGCTCTCCATCTCCATGGCCGGAAAGCACACGTACCAGACGGTCTGAGATATCCTTTACATCAGCTGCTCTTGCTTTCATATAATCGTCGTCCATCTGTGCGAACATTGATGAGAAGTTATCACCAGTTGTTGCAACCGCATATTCTGCATTTACAGACTCTGTACGGATAATGTTGTGGATGGAATCCAGATAGTCATCATCATCCAGCATCATCTGATGAACCTCAAAGATTGCCGCTCCGGACTCTCCAACTTCCTGAAGAGCCTTGTCATAAAGCTTCTGAAGCTGTGCCACAGCCTGCTCTCTGGCTGCCTCCACACGCTTTACCTCTTCTTCCGGATCCTCCACGTGAACACGTTTAACACTGGCGTCAACTTTCTGGAGGATTGAGATCTTACCGATCGCAATACCGGAAAATACAGATTTACCTTCCAAAACCTTCATGAAATTATCTCCTTCTGTTTTTATATTTGCCCACTTATGATGTATTATATCACACTATCCAAAGATTCTGCCACGATTTTTTATGATCTCTAAAAAACCTGTAAAAACTCTATTTATACTTTCTTTTTTTGTCATATATACAGCAAAAGTGACAAAATAAAGACCGCAGAGCTTCATAAAACCTGAACAATACTTTCAGATATAAAATAAGCATCTGCCGCCGGAATCCTTCCGGCAATTGCAGATGCTATATGTATGTATATCTTTTTATTCACTGCGAAGGGCATCAATCGGATTAAGATTAGCTGCCTTTACAGATGGGAGAAGTCCGAAGATCAGACCGATCAGCATGGAAAATACCACAGAACCGATGATAGCCGGAACGCTGATGGCTGTTGGTGCCCCAGACACCTGAGACACCATTTTTGACAGGATGATTCCAAGGACCACACCAATGATTCCTCCGATGCTGGTCAGCACCGAAGCTTCCGTCAGAAACTGTCCCAGGATCACTTTTTTTCTTGCTCCGATAGCTTTTTTCAGTCCGATCTCGCTGGTACGTTCTGTGACAGATACAAGCATGATATTCATAACACCGATACCACCAACAAGCAGGGAGATACTTGCAATCCAGATCAGCTGCTGATTGGTACTTTCGCTGAGCTTCTGGAGATTCTTGACCTTCTCCATAATGTCTTCCGCTTTATATTTAAAGTTCGATTTGTTTTTTCATTCTGGATCCCTGTATTCAGAATATCCTCTGCTGCTTTTCCTACAGAACTCATATTATCTGTGCTGTCTGCACGGACTGTCACATTTTGCGGCTGATCAAATTTAAATGCAACAGGCCAGGTAGTATCCGGGATCATCACGCTTCCCATGATCGTCTGCGAATATTCCTCATACTCAGAAATCGTATTGATCTTCGGCATGCTGTCCTCACTCTGAGTAATCACACCTACAATGATATACGGTTCTGATCCCACCTCAATGGTTTTCCCTACCGGCTCTCACTTCCGAAAATATTCTGTGCAGCATTGGAATCCACAAGAGCAACCTTTCGGTAGCTGTCATAATCTTTTTGTACAAATCCCCGCCCGGACTGGACCAGGTATCCCCTCGTTTTCAGATAATTGCTGTCGATCCCGTACACGGTTCCGCCCTGAAAGCTTGTGTTTTTATAATAAACACTGGCAGACTGGCTGCTGTAATAAAATGTAGAACTGATCACATGATCCAAGTCTCCGATCGCCGTTTTCTGGGAATCAGAAATAACCGGCGGTGTGGCCGAGCTTCCGTAAGAACCATAATCCATATCGTATGTACTGTCTCCGTCATAGAGCATAACCTGTACGGTATTGTTTCCGGACCCGATCAGATCTTCCTTGATCTGCTCACTGGTACCTTTGATCGTAGATACAATTGCAATAATAGATGCAATACCAATAATAATACCCAGCATGGTCAGAAAGGATCTCATCTTATGTGACCATATTCCCTGAAAAGCCAGGCGTATATTTTCAAACATGAAATTTCTCCTTCCTGTTATTTATTCATTGTACATATCATCCAAAGTCACTTCTTTTGTCTTGGCTCCCTCCTTCACGGCATCACCATATGGGAAAGCAAGAAGATCATCGGATTTCAGGCCTGAAGTTACAACTGCATAATATCCGCTGTTCACAATGCTTCCCACTGTGATCTGCTGCTTTTTCAGTGTTCCCTTCACGTCTTTGTATACATAGCTGGTTCCATTTTCCGTACGGATAAATGCCTTCATCACAACCATACTCCTTCGGCAAGTTTATTTGACTTCAGAGATACCGTCACATAATCCTGGTCGGTAAACTGCAATGAACGATCTGTGATCTCTGCATTAAAGGTGTAATACGATACATTGGGATTAGAATCTCCACCATAATAAGCATTTGAAGAATCCACCGGGTAATCGGATACATTCAGTACCTTCGCCTCAAAGCTGCCGGAATTATAACTGGTACACTGAAGAAGTGTTCCCTCCTTCATCTGATCCAGCATCAGTTCGCTGACCGTTCCGGTAACATAAAAACCATCTTTGCTTTTTACTTTCAGAAAAGCATCTCCATTATAAGAACCTGTGACTTCATCTCCGATGTAAGCAACCGTTCCATCCAGTTTGCTTGTTATCAGCTTGTTTTTTATTTTGTTCTCCAGCTTAGTGATTTTCAGATTATTTTCCTCAATATCCAGTTTCAAACTTGCGATCTTGTTTTTCTGGATCTTGATCGCATCCTCTCTTGACATGGTTGTGCCATCAGTACCGTCATCTCCATCACCGCTGTCATCCGGTATCTCATTATCATTTTTGTCATATTTGGAAGCCTCGTCCAGTGTAAATTCTGTTTCCGCATACATATATACCGGATTTTCAAGAAGACTTCCATCGATCAGATAATATCCTGTACAGGAAAGTGTTCTGTCCTGAAAATCAGCAATGGTATCATTCTCATGAAACTCCAGCTGGAACCAGCTGCCGCCTTTCTGGACCACTTTGGTTCCATCCTCACTGTATCCCGCCATTCTGTTAAAGAAGGATCCCATCACCGTAACTTTGCCTTTGGCACTGCTTACAAGAAAAACATAGGGATCTTCTTCCGTACCGGTTCCTGTAAACGGCTGAGAAGTATAATCCAGCTTCTGATAAAATTCCGGTTCACCATCTGTGATCCCCGGAATTTCCGGTTCTGTTATATTGGGATCAGGAAGCTCATTGGGTCCCAGTGTGGGAGTCGGTGTCGGAGATACCGTTGGGGTGTCATCTTCTCCGGAACCCCAGTCCGTAGTCTCTCCGTCTGTAATATCATTGGCAGTAGGATCCTGGTAGGTCGGATCCATGATCAGATCCTCATCGGATGCAGTTGTATCCTCTTCATATCCGCTGTATCATCTCCGGTCATCTGCTCTGTTTCACTGTCCGTCGTTTCTCCGGACGGCATTTCTTCGGTAACTTTCTCTGCAGAATCTTCAAGATCTCCTTCTGTATCTGTAAGGGCACTGAGAAGTAATGGCCTGGAGGAAACCACTGCAAGATAGCTGCCATCTGCAGTAGCCGCGGAACCGGTAGTTGACTGCATATCCTCGTCTCCGTCACTTCCGGAAGGTGTATCCGTATTTGTCATTTCTCCATCATTTCCTTTATCACCACCTGTAGGATTCAGGTCCGTATCATCAGTACTGTCTGTACTGTCTTCGATGGGACCTCCATTCTGAAGACTTGTCAGACGGTTCTGTGCTTTGGTCAGATCCTGCTCCTGCTTCTGCTGTTTCAGCTTTGCAATATTCAGCTCCATCTCTACAAGTGTCATATCAAAGGAGATCAGATTATCGCCTTTTTTTACATCATCACCCTGGGATACATATATTTTCTCGATGATCATATCTTTATCCATATTTACATTCTGAGAAACATTCGTGGTGATGGTTCCATCCAGTGTTGTCTCCGAATACCAGTCCGTCTGAAGATTGCTGACGCTGGTTACCGGCACCTCTGTTACCTTGGATTCTTTCACATGCATAAGCCCTGTGTAGATTCCTCCGGCTGCCAATGCCGCAACCAGTACACCAACGATCACTCTCTTCACCACTTTCATTCTATCACCTCTTTTCCTGCAGCTCACCGTCACGGATCATAACAACCCGTTTGGCATGTGCCGCAATCTCCGGGTCATGTGTGATCATCAGCACAGAAACTCCCTCATCGTTCAGCTTCTGAAACAGTTCCATAACCTGTGCTCCCGATTTCGTATCCAGTGCCCTGTAGCTCATCTGCCAGCAAAAGCTTGGGATTGTTTACGATCGCTCTTGCAATAGCCACTCTCTGCATCTGCCTCCGGAAAGCTGGTTGGGCTTAAAATCCACCCTGTCGGCAAGGCCTACACGCTCCAGAGCTTTTCGTGCACGTTCCCGGCGCTCCTTTTTGGGAACCCTTGCATAATTCAGCGGCAGTTCCACATTTGTCAGCGCGCTCTGCCTTGGAAGGAGATGAAAGCTCTGAAATACAAATCCGATCGTTTTCAAACGGATATCTGACATCTCATTCTCTGTACATTTGGCAATATCTTCTCCATTCAGGAGAAAAGTTCCCTTGGTAGGTTTGTCCAGGCATCCGATAATATTCATCAGTGTAGTCTTTCCGGAACCGGAAGGTCCCATGATCGCCACATATTCTCCCTCCTCCATGGAAAAATCTACATCTTTTAATACAGGTACTGTCATTTTCCCCTGCTGATAATCCTTATATATTCCTTTTAAATCCAAAATCATTCTGTCGGCGCTCCTTCCATCGGAACAAGGTCATCTCCCGAAGAAATGTCGTCTGTCGCATCCATCATATCACTGTCTACAGCTCCATCTTCGATCATTTCGGGCTCTGAGCCATCACTTTCCGTGTATGCAGAATCATCAGAGCTTTCATCATCCTCAGAATCATCCCACATAGCCGCTGTAGTCTGATCTGCAGTACCTTCTGCGACAGACATACCTTCCTTCAGCTCATCTGTCGGAAATGCGATCTTATCTTTTTCGGTAAGTCCGTCTGCGATCTCATATTCCCCAAGATCTTCATCATACTGTCCTAATATGACATCTCTCTTCTCCAGCTTGTTCTGACCGTTTGCGATCCAGACATATGGGCTGTCTGTATCCGCATCCACGATAAAATAATCGTTCAGCCAGATACCGGACTTTTTCTCATCCTGTCCTTCGTCCGGTTCAATATACACATGCTGCCCCAGCATCAGACCCTCAGATGAATCCAGATTCACATAAAACGGATAGGTACTGGATGATGTCTGATCATCACTGGCACTGGACATTCCGAACATTGCCATATCCGAACTGCTGTTGCTGGTAGAATTATCTAGGTCAACAGAGCCATGGTGCCCTTCCAGGTTTTTGAAGAATCCACCCTGGAACGAATGATCACAGGAGTTCCCTCTATGATCGAATCACGGTTTATTTCATTTACCGTTCCCTTTACACGATAAGCACCTGTACTCAGGATCGTGATAAATGCATTGCCGGAGCTGTTTCCGGAACTGGAATCTGTGGAATCCGTCGTGCCTTCTGTCAGCGTATCCTCCACGCCCTCAGAATCATCACCGCCCATCTTGGAGGTATCGATCTTCTGAATCACTCCATCGATCTCACTGCGCACCTCGGTATTCTGCGTTGCCTGGGAAAGCTTATCGATCTCTGCCTGTTTGCTTTTCTGATCATATTCATTCTTCTTGAGATTCATTTTCTGTGTTTCGATCTCTATTGTATAGGAAAGCTGATTATCTGCTGTAGCTTTCTTTTTCTCAGCTTCCAGTGTAGTGATCTGATCAGATATACTTAACTGTTCGTTTTTCAGGCGGTCCAAGGTCAGCTGTGCTTCCTGAAGACTTTGCTGGATACTTCCAAGATCATACTGAAAAAGAAGCTGCCCTTTCTTGACTTCCTGACCGGTCTTTACCTGAACTTCTTTTACCTTTCGGCCGCTTTCGATCTTTACCTGAACCGTTTCCTGCGGTTCCACAACACCTGCATATCGGTTTTCCACTCCGGAATCCATTTCCGAAAGCTTGCTATCTTTGTTACATATACAATATCGCTACCTCCTGCGGACCCTGCATGATGTGTATAATAATACCATCCACCGGCTCCGATACCGGCTGCAAGTACAAGGACTCCAAGTGCGATCAAAATACGTTTTTTCATATCTGTCCCCTTTTCTCAGCATCGTACTAAAACTATCTGTTGCTTCAAACATCATAGCAGATTCACTCTAAAAAGAAAAGTCCCTGAAGAAAACGATGCAGATTTCACAGAATTTTTCATAAAAAAAATCCCCTTCGTGGCCAGGAGATTTTTTATGTAATAATGATTATTTAACTGTTACTTTAACTGTCCTTGTTACAGTCTTGTGATTAGCCAGCTTAACAGTAACTTTTACAGTATATTTGCCTTTTTTAGCATTTTTTGCTACTATGATCTTACCTGTTTTACTTACTTTTACAGCTTTGGAGTTGCTGGAAGTCCATGTTGCTTTTGCAGCTTTTGCCTTTGTAAGCTTGATGGTTGTAGCTTTTCCTCTTTTAACTGCAACACTGCTCCTGGAAACTTTTACATTTTTCTGAACAGCAGGGTTGATCGTATATGCTACAGTTTTATAGAAACCTGCATAACGGCCGATACCGTTGATATAAACTATTTTTTTACCGGCGGTTTTCATACTCTGTCCATACTTGTATGTTATAACATAATCTTTACCATTTTTCAGAGTTTTTTTACCAGCTTTTACAGTTAATACCGGATGCTGGGTT
>ENA-OQDW01000258-OQDW01000258.1-human-gut-metagenome-genome-assembly--contig:-NODE-258-length-22995-cov-2.320754_pt1 | contig 22995 bp, 25 predicted proteins | sample MGYA00242784_ERZ504613 | MGnify/ENA primary metagenome ERZ504613 (study PRJEB26092, sample SAMD00036330) | human gut metagenome | host: Homo sapiens | study: EMG produced TPA metagenomics assembly of...
CCTCCTTAGACACATATAATAATTTTGAATAAAATGTCTATTGATATGCTTCAAATTATAGTGCATTGTGAATAAAATTGCAAGGGCTTTTTGAAAAAAACTGGTAATTTTAATCAAGCTTTACTACTCTCTTTCATTTTCCATTTGTGCTTTTGCTTTCCTTCCAATCCGGGCAGTGCTGTTCATGATACTGGCCCGGGTAACTTTGTCGTTTCCGTACTTCAGACGGATGGAATCCAGTGCTGCATCCAGTTTCTGCTGGCGTTCCTTCTTGTGAGTATCCTCAAAAAAGGACAGCTGTTCAAAGGAATCATCCGTAAGACCGGTCAGTGATACTCCCAGGAGCCGGAGTGGCTGTCTCATCCAGGACTCCTGAAAGAGGTTTTGGGCATTTCTGTAAATCTCTTCTGTGATATCGGTGGCATTTGGCAGTTTAGTCTGATGAGATTTGTTTCGAAAATCCAGGGTACGGAAGGTTACAGAAATGCAGGTGCATTTTTTCTTTTTGCGGCGCATGCGGGCGGCCAGAATATCGCATTGTTCCAGCAGGATCGGAAGTGCCTGCTCCAGTGAGACCAGATCATCGTTAAATGTAGTTTCCAGACTGAATCCTTTTGCTTCATCAGGTTTTGCTTTCACAGGGGAGTCATCAAGGCCACGGGCATACTGATATAACTGCTGTCCTGCTTTTTCACCGAGAAGTGCCTGTATCTTTGCTTTTTTTTCATGAGCCAGATCTCCGATGGTTCTGATCCCTGCATCCTGCAGTTTTTTTCAGAGGATTTGCCAAGAAAAAGAAGCTCTCTCACTGGAAGAGGCCACATTTTTACAGGGATTTCTTCCGGAAATAAAGTATGCACCTTATCTGGCTTTTCGAAATCAGAGGCCATTTTTGCAAGAAGTTTATTGGTGGAGATGCCGATATTTACGGTAAAGCCGAGTTCTGTACGGATCTTATCCTTCAGCTCATGGGCAGTTGCCACCGGATCCGGGTAAATATAGGAGGTTCCGGTCATATCCAGAAAAACCTCATCAATGGAAAAGGATTCCATTACCGGTGCATAGGACCCACAGATTTTTTTGAAGGCTCTGGAACATTTATCGTATAATTCAAAGTCAGATGGAACGGCCACAAGATTCGGACATTTGCGAAAAGCCATAGCCATAGGTTCTCCTGTCTGGATTCCGTATTTTTTTGCAGGAATGGACTTGGCGACAACGATGCCGGTACGTTTACTGGGGTCTCCGCCAATACAAGAAGGGATGTCTCTCAGATCCGGAAGTCCCATCTTTACTCTTTTTGCTGCTTCCCAGGAAAGAAAAGCACTGTTTACATCAACATGAAAAATCAATCGTTCCATATAGGGTTCTTCTTTCAATTGTATAAAGTGTGTCTGTTATATCTATTTACAGATTTTTGCAGACAGCTGATCAAAAAGGTTTCGATATTCCTCTTCTACCTGTGAAAAAGGGTATTGCCGGTATTGGATCGGAACATGGACAACCGGTTTTGGAGTGTCCGGTGTTTCATTCAGAAGATATTTCAGGTCATACCAGAGCAGGTCATTGTCGATCTCCTTCAGCTTCTGCTCTTCTATGGCAGAAAGTCCGGATCCCAGATATTTCTGATAGATAATGTTTAAAAGAGCTTCCTCCTGTTTCCGATACTCAGGAAGACTTTTCTTAAATGGTCTTGGAACATCGGACATATAACATTCGCTGGCATCGTGAAGAAGGGACGCCAGTATAAGACGGCCGGAATAGCCACGTGCTTCGGCTTCTTTGGCACAGAGGATGCAGTGCTGCCCTACAGAGAAAAAAGTCCTTACATGACCATTTCCGCGGCATAGAAGAGAAAGTGCGTGTGCAATGTCCTCAATGCAGATCAGCTCTTCGTCCGGATGTGTCGGATCAAAATGTTTTCCAGTGTATGTGGTAATGCAGTCGCCCATAAAATGTTACGCCTTTCTTTAAGTTATGAATAAATATGATTATTTATTATAAACACCCAGAGAAAGTGTGTCTATATGATCGCGAAATAAATTTCGGGAACTGTTACAGAAAAACAAAAGAAATACATGGCTGTTTTACAAATATGAGTGATTCTGTGCTATAATACAAAAAAACGACAGGGAGATCATCAGCGATGAAACATATGGAAGAAATGAAGATTGCCGGATTAGCCATGGCATTATGTATCGTGATGCTGGGAATCTATATTGTCGTCCCAAAGGATGGAACGGTTTCTCATCTTACTGCTATTCCGGATAATAATGCGGCGGAGCTGTTACAGATTCTACATCAGAGGGAACTGCTGATGCGGATTTTCCAATCTATACAGAGGACAGCTACAGCAGTGAGCCCGAGAGTTCTGACGATACTGGGGACGGAGATTCCTACACGGAAGAGCCGACTTATGATCCAGGTGATAATTCTTACGACGGCAATACGGATAGTGAATCCAATGGAGCAGATACTTCAGATACATCTTCAGATGGAATCGGTGAAGACGCAGGCAATTATGAAAATCCGGACAGTGGCTCCGGTGAAGTGGTCGATGACAATGATTCCAGTGGTACTTCGGATACGGATCTTGATAGCAGTGAGACCGAAGATACCGGCAGTGATGGCACCAATGATACAGTAGAAATTAACTGAATGAATAAAAAAGCAGATCTGCGAAATAAAATTTCAAACAGATCTGCTTTTTTGTTTTTTGTATGGAATCCTGTCAGTTGATGTTCTGGAGCAAGGATGTCATTTCCTGATAAAGAACATCCTTTGAGGACGCACCCATGACGATGGAAATAAATGGCTTCCCATAAGCATTCTGGCTTAAAAGTGCCAGACAGTTACCGGCTTTATCGGTTGTTCCTGTTTTTCCTCCAAGGATAGTGACATCCTTAGGAGTTGCTGCCTCTCCGGTAAGATAATGATCTGTAGCGGGTAAGGTAGCACTTGCATCGGAGCCATCGGAATGTTTATAGCTAACTGTATAAGATGCCATTTGTGTGATGTCTGTAAACTCCGGATAATTCAAGGCTTCTTTCAGCATCAGATAAATGTCATAAGGCGTTGTATAATGATTTTCGTCCTGAAGACCATGGGGATTGGTAAAGTGAGTTCCTGTACAGCCAAGTTCTGCAGCAAAGCTGTTCATCATCTCTACAAATTTATCTGTTGATCCACCTATATGTTCCGCAATGGCAGATGCTGCATCATTGGCAGAATAAACAAGAAGACAATGAAGAAGCTGATCCATGGTAACCTGATCTCCCGCCTGGAAACCAGCTACCTGAGAACCGGATTCCAGGGTAACATTCTCTTGTGAGATCGTTACTGTATCGTCCATGTTTCCATATTTCAGTGCAAGCATAGCTGTCATGATCTTTGTGATGCTGGCAGGATAAACCTTGTTGTAGGCACCTTTTGCATAGAGTACCTTTTTATCACTGAGATTCAGAAGCACACCGGACTGGCTGTCATCCAGACTGACAGAATCCAGAGCAACATCTTTTGTAACAACACAGAGATCATGGGCGAAACCTGCCGCGCGCTGCTCTTCTTTGGAAGTCAGAGTATTATCAAACTCGGAGAATGCATTGAAAGAATTTGCAGGAGTGGAAAAATCTCCGCCCTTCAGCATGTAAACACCAAAACCGCCAGCTGTGCATAGTACGATCAGCAGAAGAAGGAGAAAAATGGTGTTGCGGATCCTTTTACGACGCATCCGTTTCATCCGGGTATTTTGAGCTTTACGTCTGGCAGAAACAGTCCTGTCAGACGGCATGGAAGTTGTTTTTGTCCCCTTGGAAGCTGTATGTGCAGCCCGGGAAGCCTGACCTCTGGAAGGATTGCCAGAACGTACATGATTTTTTACAGGTTCTTTACGTGTCATAAGTATTCCTCTTTCCGAAAGTAGGTATCCGATTTCTGACCTTTTTTCTGTAATTCTTTATTATATGCACTGCTCTGCAGTCCTACATTGAGAACAAGTCCCATACCCATAAACAGAACTGATCAGAGAAGTAAGACCATAGCTTACAAAAGGAAGCGGAGTACCTGTGTTTGGTGCAAGGCCGGTAGCAACACAGATGTTGATGAAGCTCTGTATGGAAACGATGCTTCCAACACCGCAGCATATGATCTTACCGGCAAGATCCTTGGCCCGCAGGCTCATACGAATACATTCAAAGGTGATCAGAAACAGCAGCAGTACGATCAGAGTACAGCCGATAAATCCGTACTGCTCTCCAGCCACCGCAAAAATAAAGTCGGTCTGATTCTCAGAAACAAAGTTTCCATCATTTACGGATGTAACACTGGTGTCATTACTGAAAGCACGTCCCACAAGCTCTCCGGAGGCGATGGCTGTTTTTGAGTTGTTCTGCTGTTCAATATCATCTGCGTATTCTTCGTTCTCCGGATACAGGAATGACATGATACGGTTTCTCTGGTAATCCTGTATCAGTTTCTGATCCGGCTGCACGATAATGGACAGAAAGATGATGGCCAGAGGAATCGCGATCAAGGCTACACCTCCGATGATCTTATAACTAAGTCCTGCGATGTAGATCAGAATACAGAACAGGACTGTTACGGTGATGGTGTTTTTCATATCCGGCTGTACATAGATCAGCATCAGTGGGATGACCAGAAGGACAGCTGATTGTATCAGAGTCTTTAAGGTATTCAGATCTTCCTCATGATCCATAAAAAATTTGGCAAAAAACAGGATAATGATGATCTTTGAAAGCTCGGTAGGCTGGAAACGGATAAAACCTAAATCCACCCATCTGGCAGCACCATTGGCGCTGGATCCGAAGAACCGGACAGCCAGAAGCATAACGATATTAAATCCATACATGATCCATTGAAAATTCAGCAGCCAGGAATAATCCATCAGTGAAAGGATCAGCATAAAGACCACACCGATGATCACACCCAGAAGCTGACGTGTGCGAAGGTAGTCGGCAGCTGTTCCTACAAGCTGAATTCCAATAAAGCTGATCGCCAGGAGAAAGATCACCAGTCGAAAATTGTAAAACCGCAGCTTATACTGTTTAATCATAAATTATGCATCCCTTTTCTTAAGTACAGGTATGACAGCATGCAGAACAGGTGGTTCCTGTGAAATCTGTATGGTCACCCTTGTTTCATCAATTACAACGTATTTTTTTACGGTATGTATGAGGTCATTCCGCAAAAGTTTCATCATCTGTGGAGAGCAGTCTATGCGTTCCGATACAAGAAGAAGTTTCATTCGGTCACGGGCATAACCTGCGGAGCGTTTTTTTCGGAGAAAACCGCATATTTATTCCTCCCTCTGTGATGAAAAGATAATCTGGCAGTGCTTATTTATCTGCGAAAAATACTGCCAAGCCGTTGGAATACACTGCTTTTTCGCCGGACGGTAGTATAGGGAACATCTTCTCCAATAAGTCGTCGACAGATATTGCGGTATTCCTCCTCTGCCTGTGAATTTTTCCCAGACAGTGGTTCACCCTGATTTGTGGAAATTACAATCTGTTCATCATCAAGAATGGCACCGATCAGATCTACAGCAAGGATTTCCAGGACATCTTCTACTGACATCATATCTCCTTTTGCGATCATTTCAGGCCTGAGCCTGTTGATAATCAGCCGGATATCCCGAATCCCTCCGGATTCCAGCAAACCTATGATACGATCTGCATCACGGATTGCGGAAACCTCCGGAGTGTTACCACAAGGGCACGATCTGCACCGGCTACCGCATTTTTAAATCCCTGTTCAATTCCGGCAGGACAATCCAGAAGAACATAATCAAATTCCTCCCTGAGATCGTCCGTAAGCTTGATCATCTGTTCCGGTGATACAGCAGTCTTGTCCTTTGTCTGTGCAGAAGGAAGAAGGTACAGATCCTGATGCCGTCTGTCACGGATCAGAGCCTGTTTCAGGCGACAGCTTCCATTGATGACATCTACCAGGTTATAAACAATACGGTTTTCAAGTCCCATAACAACATCCAGGTTTCGAAGTCCGATATCCGTATCCACAACAGCAACCCGTTTTCCCATGGCCGCCAGCCCGGTCCCGATATTTGCTACCGTAGTGGTTTTACCCACGCCGCCTTTTCCGGATGTAATGACAATGACCTCACTCATATTTTCTGATTCCTCCCATTAAAATGTTCCACACTTCTGGTATCCTCATAAAGTTTGTTTAGTCATTCGATACATTACTGGTGTCGCTTGCGGCATAACCAGTGAGAATGGTGCTTTCATCTGCAAGTCCGAAAATGTATTTAAAAATATCATTAGCTGCAAGGCAGGCATTACCGGATGCATATCCGTTTGAGATTCGAACGGATATTGCGTATTTCGGTTCGGAAACCGGAGCATATCCCACGAAAAGAGCATTATTTGGATGATAGTAATCAATTTCGGCAGTACCGGTTTTTCCGGCAACTTCCACACCAAGTCTGTTAAACTGATCATGAGTCTGCACTACACGGTACATACCATCATGGATATCATCCCATATATTGCTGGAAATGTCCAGCTGTCCCTCTGTTTCAGAAGGATATTCCTTGATCAGTTTGCCCTTGGAATCTGTTACACGGTCCAGCAGAGAAAGCTTGTAGATCGTACCGGATGTAGCGATCGTTGAAGCATATCTTGCAAGCTGGCTGGTGGTAAACATATTCGTACCCTGTCCCATATAGGAAGGAACTGCGTTTTTGTCTGAAATCTGAGGAGAAGCTTCAGAAATTTCAATGCCAGTTTTTTTGTCGAGTCCCATAAGGGATGCATACTTCTGAAGCATACCAAGACTTCTTGCTTCAGAAAAGTTTCCTTCGGAATCTTTTCCAAGTTCAAGACCGATCGTACTGAAAATACGTTACAGGACTGCCCGATTGCTCCACGGATATCCAGAGCTCCGTGCCCCTGTTTATTCCAGCAGTTGATCGGTGGTGTTACAAGATCGAAACTTCCTGTACATTCAATATAAGTACCGTCATCGATAACACCTTCTGACATGCCTGCAACGGTAGATAATATCTTCAATGTAGAACCTGGAGCCGTTCTCTGCTGTGTTGCCTTATTAAAAAACGGACTAGAAAGATCAGTTGATAATTTGGCATAATAATCAGTATCCATATTATTGGTCAGTCTGTTATTATCATAACCAGGATAGGAAACGCAGGCAAGAACATCTCCACTTGTAGTATCAGTAATAACAGCAGAAGCAGAACATGGTGCCAGTGCAAGCTGAGCTGGAGTGATTTCAAGACTGGCAATCTTTCGATACATAAAGGTATATGCATCCAGACCTCCGGAAAGCATTGTCTGATACAGCTCATCTTCTTTGGAAAGAACTCCCTGTTCATACAGAACAACACAAAGTTCTTCACCACTGATGGTGTCTTCCTGAAGCATATATTTGTACAGAAGCTTGGAGAATCCGGTATCTGTCTTCAGATAGTCGATAATATAATTTGTCAGTGCCTGATAGATTTCTTCAGAATCCAGATATTCATTAGAAGTGGAAATCTGAGAAATATCAATCCAGTTCTGACTGGCAGCATAATTCAGATAATCTTTCAAACTGATGCTCTCATCATTTTTCCATGCTTTATATGTTTCATCAGAGGTATCAATGGAATCACTTTTCAGTATGTTTAATGTGTTTGTTAAAAGATCATCACAGATATAGGTAAGATATTCCTGCATTTGTGAGTCTTCGTCTTTATATGCCGGAGGATTATCTCCTGTCAGCCTGTTACTTATTGTATCAAAAACCTGTTGCTGTTTTTGCTGAAATTTGGCATATAAATTTTTTTCTGTATCGGATGCATCATCGTTACTGAATTTATTGATATCAATACGCTGTTGGCAATAAGAGCATTATATACAGAGTAGATTGGAATTGTGATTTTACTTGCGTCTTTCTCTGCTTCATAATCAAAACTCTTATCAGGGGTCAGTTTGGAAAGAACAATACCGGCTACACGCTGCTCAAGAATCTGGTAAATACTCTTCTGCCAGTCAGAATCAATGGTGAGATACACATCGTTTCCGGCTATTGGCTCAACAGTTTTGGAATTATCAATATCAAGAACTTTTCCAAGATTATCAACTGTAACGGTTTCTTCACCGTCTTTTCCCTGAAGCTGAAGTTCCATATACTGTTCAATCCCGGCTTTTCCGACAATGGCATCATTGGAATAATCTGGATTATCTTTCCGAAGAGTTTCCAGTTCTTCAGAAGAAGCCTGACCGGTATAGCCAAGAATCGGTGCCATACTCTCATCTTCCACATATTGCCTTGTGGAATCTTCCACAATATCAATTCCCTGAAGTGCGGATTGATTTTCTTTTATGGCAGCAACTGATTTTTCGCTGACATTCGTTGCAATCGTTACCGGCATATATTTTTTGAAACTGTTCGTATTCAGCTGATAGCGCATGATCGCAATTTCAAGGATTTCCTGTTTGGTAAGCTCTTTGGGGAGAGAATGCGCTGCCAGCTCTTCGTCAGTATAGGCATCTTTTCCGTAGAGTACAATGGAAAATCCATTGCTTCCTGTAAGATAATCCATCATTTGTGCTGCAGTTGCGTTTTTCTGCTCATCACTCAGATTATCAATCTGTGCTTCACCATAAACATCTGCACGAAAACGGTTCAGAGTAAAACCTTCCTCCACATCGAAAGCATAATCACCGTGATCATTAACAATAATATGAAAATTGTCGGCCAAACTGTCCCCGTTTTTGGAGAGAATCTGCAATACCTGGTATGCGATACCATTTAATGCCAGATTTTTTTCACGTGTGCTGTTATATGTTCCACTATCTTCAAAAGTAACAGAATAGGCAAGAACATTGGAAGCTACAACAGTGCCGTTTCGGTCATAGATATTTCCTCGTGTACTTTTGATCACACGTGTTTTTGTGGTACGTGTCTGAAATTTACTGATATAGTCTTCTCCCTGTATGATCTGCAGGCTGAAAAGCTGCCGAACAAGAACAGATGAAAGAAAAACAAATACGATCACAAGAACAGTAGTACGTTTCAGACGGATTTTTTGATGATTTTTTTTATTTTAATTCCCAAATAGACTCACTTTCTTTCCTTACAGTATCCATTAAGTGGTAGTTGATCCAGTAAAATATCCGATATACGATAATTGTGAGAAAAACCGTATAAACAATCTCGGGGATAATAATTCTGTATATGTAGGTCAAAATCCAAGTCGGCCCCGGAGAAGAAACTGAAGGCCGTATACAGACAGATTATAAAGAAGATCTGTTCCTGCTACAAGAAAAAGCGGAACTTTCAGATCATCATCATAAAAGCTGCGGAATGCGTAGCCGCTGATATATCCTGCATACATATAAATCAGCGCATAGAAACCAAACAGTGATCCGTAAAAAAGATCAATAAAAAGTCCTGAAAAAAATCCTGTCCAAAGTCCGACTTTTCTTCCGCGCATCAATCCCATGGCTACACACAGGATCAAAGGCAGGTTTGGCGTAATGGAACCAATGGAAATGTAATCCATTATTGTACATTGCAGGAGAAAACAGACAATAATGGTAATAAATAATACTATTTTATTTTTCATTGGACGCATCCTCCGTTTTGTCTATTGCGTCCTGTTTATTGACGGTAATGACAAACACATCTTTCAGATGGCCGAAATCAACGGGTGTAACGATCGTACCTGTTTTTGTCAAGTTATTGGGATCCTGTTGGATTTCGCTGACATAACCGATAAACAGTCCTTCCACGTATTTTTCGCTGATATTTGAAGTGACAATACGTTCTCCCACGGTTACTTTGTTATCCTGGTCATAGAGCTGTTCAAAACTCAGTTTTCCCTCATCGATCAGCTCCAGATCTCCGGTAACAACGCAATTATCAGAAGTGCTGACAGCCATGGCACTGACATTACTGCTGTCATCAATAATGGAACGAACGGTAGCCCATGATGGGCCAACTTCCGTGACGATCCCGACAAGTCCTTTTCCTGCAATTACGTTGTTGTCAACATGGATTCCATCATTAGTACCTTTATTGATCATAAATGTATCGTACCAGTTGCCTGGATCTTTGGAGATGATCCTTGCCGCAACTTTTGGATAATCAGTGTATTCCTGATCAAGATTATAAAGTTCTTTCAGCCTGGTAAGTTCTGTCTGATCCTGGATCAGGATATTATTCTGTTCGGTAAGACTGTTGATCTGATTTTTAAGTTCCTCGTTTTCCTGAAGTACGTCCTGCTTATCACGAAGACTGTTTTTTACATCTCCGAACATATTACTGACACCGGAAATGCCCTTTTCAAAGGGAACAACCAGAAATCCGGCCACATTCTGCAAAGGTGCTGAAGTTGTTCCGGAAGCTGCGGTAGCAACAATACAGCTTCCACAGAAAAGTGTCATGATTACCAGAAGATGTTTGCTTTTTAAATTAAAATGAAAACGCACTTTTTTTCGGATGTTTTTCATTATATATGCCCCTTACAGTTTTTTCTGCTTTACAGGCTGTGCCCATCTGCGCAGTTCTCTGTCGTGAATGATCTTTTCCAGTCCATGTACAGCAGAAGTTTCGTACAGATCAGAAAGATTAAAGGCAAATCCTGTATAACTTGCCAGATAGTTGTCGATATATGGAAGTCGAGTACTGCCACCGGTAAGGTAAATTCCCTCTTTTGCAATATGATAGGCAATCTGTGGTGGTGTACGTTCCAGAAATGTTTTCATTTCTGCCGCGATCTGATTTACGCAATTGGTGATTCCCTCATTAACAACATAGGCGGAAACAACTTCTTCTCTGGGAAGTCCGGAAACGCTGTCGATTCCTACAACTTTCCGGGCTTCCTTTTTCTGGTCGTTAAGCCGTCCCATGACTACTTTCAGGCGTTTGGCCGTACGTGTTCCGATCTGCAGATTGTAATGTTTACGAATCTCACTGCAGATGGATTCATTCATCTGCCGGCCTCCAAGAGGGATCTTACGGCTTATGATGATCTTGCCATCTGTAAGGATTGAAAATTCTGTACTCTGTGCACCAATGTTTACAACCATACTGCCTTCATTTTTTTCAAGATTGATGTTCATGGCTACCGCATCTGCAATCGGAGATTCTACCATGAAAACCCGGTTTTTTCTAAGCCAGTGTCCATTGACCAGATGATAGTAGCTCTTTTTTCAATGGCCGTCATATCAAGAGGAACCGAAAAAAACATATCCGCACCAAGGCCGGATGTATGATCGATCTTTTTCAACATGCTGTAAAGTACGATTTCCTGTAATTCGAGATTCGCAAGCATTCCAAAAGCCATGGGAGAATCTACAGAAATATCCGAAGGTGATTTTTCAAACATTTCATAGGCCTCATTTCCAATAGCAAGGATTCGACGCCCCCGGTAGGCAACCATGTTTTTTTCTATGTAAGTTTTATTTCTGAAAAAAGAATAGACTTTTACAGAGCTGCTCCCCAGGTCTACCCCGTAATTATTTCTAAAAAGCATAAATCTGCCCCTTCACTTAATATACTCATCAAAAATCCCCTTTTCCCGGAAACTGATGTACCTGTGATCTCCAATGATAATATGATCCAACAGATGGATTCCAAGAAGCTCACCAGATTCGAAAACCCGTCTGGTGACTTCCAGATCGGCCTGACTGGGGGAAGGATCACCGCCTGGATGATTATGCACAAGGATCAAATTTACAGCATGATATTTTACAGCTTCTACAAAAACTTCTCTTGGAGTGATCAGTGTGGCGGTGGCAGTCCCACGGCTTAAAAGCTGCTCTCCTGTGAGATGATTATGTCCGTCCAGCATCATACAGTACAATAATTCCTGTTCTTCGTGACGAAGCTGTTCCATATAATACTTTGCAATTGTGACAGGATGCTGAAAAGACAGTTCCGGCTTCGCTGCAGCAGTTGCCATACGTTTGGAAAGCTCCCCGATGCATTTCAGCTGTATGGCTTTTACCTTGCCAATCCCATGGATCTTCATCAGCTCCGGTACAGAAGCATGAAACAGACCCAAAAGTCCGGAATGACCTGTTTGTTCCGATAAATTAAGGATTTTATCAGCCAGTGTCAGAGAACTTAATCCCTGTACGCCACAGCGCAGGATCACAGCAAGAAGCTCACGATCGCTTAAAGACTGTTCTCCCTCCCGAAGACATTTTTCATACGGGCGCTGATAATCTGGCATTTCCATTATAGTATCTTTCATATGATTTCCCTTTTCGCTCTCGAAGAAGGGTATGCAAAATTGCAGAAGTTATTTTAGCATAAAAAAGCAGGAATGTACACTCTATCCCGGAAATTTCCACTTTTTTCACATTTTATTTACAGGCAGGGCATAAATGGAAGCTACTGCTTCTGCCACTTTAATTCCGTCCATTGCTGCAGATGTAATGCCACCGGCGTAACCAGCGCCCTCTCCGCAGGGGTAGATTCCTTCTATATTGGAAGTGAGTTTTTTTGGTTCCCGCACGATCCGGACAGGAGAAGATGTACGGCTTTCTACTCCTTCCAGCAATGCATCCGGCCGGTCAAAACCGGAAAGTTTTTTTCCAAAAGCATGGATTCCGGCTTCAATGGAATCCCCGATCTCTTTCGGGAAAATGCTGCGGACATCGGTGAGTGTATAGGCTCCTTTGATACAGGGGGTTACATCTCCAAGTTCGGTACTTTTCTGATGAGCGCAGTAATCTTTAAAAAGCTGTACCGGAACTTTTCCATTTCCGGCTTCCCAGGCTGCACGCTCCAGTTTTCGCTGCAGAGCGATCCCGCCGAGAACTCCTTCCTCCGGAAAATCGGAAGGATTTACGGTAACGATGATAGCACTGTTGGCGTTACGGCTGTCACGTGCCTGATAACTCATACCATTTACTGCCAACATGCCTTCCTCAGATGATGCGTTTACCACATAGCCCCCAGGACACATGCAAAAGGAATAAACGCCACGTCCGTTTTCCAGTGTATGGGTAACCTTGTAGCTGGCTGCACCCAGACGGTCATTTTCCGGTTCTCCGTAAAGATCCTGATTAATCATGGTCTGGGGATGTTCCACGCGTACTCCTACTGCAAAAGATTTTGGCTCCATGGAAAGATTGTGCTTGTTCAGCATGGCAAAAGTATCTCTGGCACTGTGGCCGGGAGCAAGAACGCAGATTTCTGCCGGTATTTCTTCTTTTTCATTGACAACGACTGCCATAAGCTTCTGGTCACGGATCACCAGATCGGTCACTGTAGAACGGAAACGGAATTCCCCGCCCATTTTTTCAATCTGATAGCGCATAAACTGAACGATTCCTACAAGTTGATCCGTACCAAGATGAGGTTTCTGCTGGTAAAGGATTTCAGATGGAGCCCCTGCTTCCACAAATCTGGAAAGAACTTCTTTTCCTCTTCCATAGGTGTCTTTTACCAGCGTATTCAGCTTTCCATCGGAAAAAGTTCCCGCACCGCCCTCTCCGAACTGTACATTGGAATTCGGGTCCAGGATGCCGTTTTTCCAGAAGTTTTCCACGGTTTCCTGACGTTTGTCTGCTTCTTCTCCCCGTTCCAGTACCAATGGACAGTATCCGGCTTTTGCCAGATACCAGGCGCAGAATAATCCGGCCGGTCCGCTTCCGATCACTACTGGCCGGTGAGATAATGTTTCAGAACCAGGTGTCGGAAAATGATATTCCTTCTCAGCGGTTAACATAATATTTTTATCGTGAACCTTTTTGAGGATGCGGGATTCGTTATCCAGTTTAATATCTACGGTATAGACAAATTTTTTGTCTTCTTTATGCCGGGCATCCAGAGACTGTTTTCGGATCTCATAGGTGAACGGCTGATTTCCAAGACGAAGTGTTTTCGCTATTTTTCTGTGAAGCTGCTCTTCTGTATGGGTGATGGGAAGCTTCAACTGTGTGATCCGGATCATTTTTATTCCTCCTTTGCTGCCCAGATACCGGCGGTAGCTCCACTTGACCATGCCCACTGCAGGTTGTATCCACGCAGGTACCGTCAATATCAAGGAGTTCTCCGGCAAAATAAAGGCCTTTGTGAAGTCGGGATTCCATGGTTTTGCTGTGAACTTCAGTAGTATCTACGCCGCCTGAACAAACCTGCGCCTGTTCAAAAGAAAGGCCGTCTTTTACCGGAAGGCGAAAATCGGTGATCCCACGAATCAGATCCTTCTGTGCACATAAAACACGGATCAGTTTTTCCGGAAAGCCCGATAAGAAGTTCTTTTTCTGTTTTATAAGGACAGTCTGCTTTTCTCTGTTCCAGGTATTCTTCCAGTTCTTTTGGGTTCAGTTCCGGGAAAAAATTTATGGAAAGCTCTGCGCTTTTGTTTTCGTGAACAGCTCGGATGGCGTAGCGGGAAATCTGAAATACCGGGATCCCGGATACACCGTAATCGGTAAGCTGCAGTTCTCCCTGCTGAGAGGCTGCCGGAATGCCATCTATATAAAGGGTTATCTTACCTTCTGTCCGCACACCACTCCAGCCGGAAAAAGAATTTCCCTTACATTTCAAAGCTGTCAGAGCTGGAAGAGGTTCGATCAGATGATGTCCGAGACTTTCTGCGATTTTGTATCCACTTTCACTGGAACCTGCAACGGAAGAGGCGCGGGAACCGTTTGCAAGAATCACGGCATCACCATTGTAGGTCCATCCGTCAGTATGGATCTTCCACTGTCCGTCTGTGAAAGACACGCCGGTAACAGTCTGATTGGTTTTCAGTTTTACTTTCAGGCTGCGTGCTTTCATGGTAAGAACATCTACCACACTCTGCGCCTGGCTGCTCCGGGGATAGATCCATCCGTCGCGGTCTGTGGTACAGATTCCCAGTTCCTGAAAAAATTCCAGAGTCTTTTCCACAGGAAACTGTGCCAGGGCATCTTTGACAAATTCCGGATGGGATCCCCGGTAAGCGTTTTCATCCTGGTTCAGATTTGTCATATTACAGCGTCCATTTCCTGTAGCACAGATTTTTCTTCCGGGACGGTCATTCTGTTCCAGAACCGTAACCGCTGCTCCGTTTATGGCAGCCTGAATAGCCGCCATAAGGCCGGAAGCACCTGCTCCTACGACAAAGACCTGCTTTTTTAAGTCCTGTCCTTCGGATTTTTTCATAATTTCACAAGTTCCTTATCAACCATATACTGAAGAGATTTCAGGATTCCAAGTTTAGCATGCTCCCAGGTAAGACCACCCTGGAAATAAACAGCATAAGGTGGTTTCATAGGACCATCGGCAGAAAGCTCGATGGAAGAACCCTGGATGAAAGCACCTGCAGCCATGATGACCTGACTGTCATACCCTGGCATATCCCACGGTTCCGGTGTTACAAAACTGTCTACCGGTGCTGCAGCCTGGATACCCTGGCAGAATGCTACAAGACCTTCCGGTGTTCCAAGGGTGACTGCCTGGATGATATCCTGACGTGGTTCTGTGCTGTTCGGTACCACCGGGAAACCAAGTTTTTCGTAAATGTTTGCTGCAAAAACGGCGCCTTTTAAAGCTCCTTTGGTAACCATCGGTGCAAGGAAAAATCCCTGGTACAGAGAACGGTTTACACCAAGGGTTGCCCCCACTTCCATGCCCAGTCCCGGGCAGGTCATACGGTAGGAAGCGTTTTCCACACAGTCTTTTCTTCCGGCGATATATCCGCCGATAGGGCAAGACCGCCGCCTGGATTTTTGATCAGGGAACCCACCATGATATCTGCACCTACATCACTTGGCTCTATGGTATCTACGAACTCACCGTAGCAGTTATCTACCATGCAGATCACATCCGGTTTGATCTTCTTTACAAAAGCGATCAGCTCACCGATCTGTTTTACAGAGAAGGAAGGACGAGTCTGATAGCCTTTGGAACGCTGAATGGTTACCAGTTTTGTTTTTTCATTGACTGCCTTTTTGATATTTTCGTAATCAAAGGTACCATCCTCAAGAAGGTCTACCTGACGGTATTTTACACCATATTCTGCAAGAGAACCATTGGACGGACGGATTCCGATGACTTCTTCCAGGGTATCATATGGTTTTCCCACAGGGGAAAGAAGCTCATCGCCCGGGCGTAAGTTTCCAAATAATGCAATGGCAAGTGCGTGGGTTCCGCAGGTGATCTGCGGGCGGACCAGGCAGGCTTCTGTGTGGAACGTATCCGCATAGACCTGCTCCAGGGTTTCACGGCCAAGGTCATTGTAGCCATAACCGGAGGAAGCTCCGAAACATGCCTCACTGACACGGTTTTTCTGCATGGCATGGATAACCTTCATCTGGTTGTACTCTGCAGTTTTATCAAATTTTTCAAAACGTTCTTTCAGGGAATCTTCTACAGTTTTACCAAAATCGTAAACCGCGGAAGAAATTCCAAGCTGTGCATATAATTCTTTCATGATCATTTTTCCTTTTTTATTTTATTTGGCAGGCAGGATTCCCTTTTCCCTGCATACAGAAAGCATGTAGGAAAGGATCCTGCTGTCATCGTAATCAAAGTTACCTTTATCTACCCAGGTTACCTCGCCTTCTCTTCGGAACCAGGTAAGCTGGCGTTTGGCAAAATGTCTGGTGTCACGTTTCAGGATGCGGATGGCTTCCTCGTAAGAGTATTCTCCGTCCATCCAGTCCAGGATTTCTTTATAGCCCAGACCCTGCATGGAAACCATTCCTCTGTGACAGCCCATTTCGCGGAGTTTTTTTACTTCTTCCACCAGTCCGTTTTTCAGCATTTCGTCCACTCTTGTGTCAATGCGTTCATAGAGAAGTGGGCGTGGTGCGTTCAGGACGAAATAAGCCAGTGCATAGGGACTGGTATGCTCCTTCTGTTCTTCATTATGTTCGGAGATCCTGGTACCGTTCTGTTTATAAAATTCCAGGGCACGTATCACCCGCTTGACATTGTTCTCATGGATATCTTCGGCTGACTTGGGATCGACCTTGGCAAGCATGTCATGGAGAAATGCAGGCCCCTTCTGCTCGGCCAGCTCTTCCAGTTCCCTGCGGTAATGTTCATCCTGGTCGGAGCTGGTAAAATCAATATCTCTGGTCACAGACTGAATATAAAATCCTGTGCCGCCTACCAGGATCGGAATCCGGCCTTTGTCATAAATTTTGTCCATGGCATCTTTTGCCATCTGCTGAAAAAGGACAATGTTAAAATCTTCTGTTGGCTCCAGTACATCCACCAGATGATGTGGGACGCCATCCATTTCTTCCGGCGTGATCTTGGCGGAACCGATATCCATATGGCGGTAAACCTGCATGGAATCCGCGGAAATGATCTCTCCGTTTACTGCTTTTGCAAGGGCAATGGAAAGCTTTGTTTTTCCCACGGCAGTAGGCCCGGTAAGCACGATAAGAGGTTTTTTCATATATTTCCTCCGTTTATGTTAAGTATCTTACACGATACGTTTGAATTTTTTTTCAATTTCTGTCTTACTCATGGCAATGATCGTTGGTCTTCCATGAGGACAGTTATAAGGATTTTCCAGTGTCAATAATTCATCGATCAGCTTGTCAGCTTCCTGAGGTGACATGGAATGATTGCCTTTTACAGCACCTTACAGGCCATGGTCGCAAGCCTTGAGGCAAAAATTTCAAAGGCATCCTTGGAACCGTCTGCAGTGAGATGGTCCAGCATTTCCAGAAACAGCTCTTCTTCTGTCATTCCCAGAAGGCTGGAGGGAACCGCACTGATACTGTACTCCCTTCCCCCAAAAGGTTCGATCTCAAAGCCGAAATCCCGGAAATACTTTTTGTTTGCCTTCAGCAGATTCTCCTCCTCAAGGCTGAGTGAAACGATCAGTGGGGGACTTACATACTGGGACTGGATGTTCTGGGACTGAAACTGCTTTACAAATCGCTCATAATATACTTTTTCATGAGCAGCATGCTGGTCAATGATATAAAAATTATCCTCGAACTGTACCAGCCAGTAGGTGTCAAACAGCTGTCCGATCAGCCTGTGGCGGCTTCTGGATTCAGGAGCAAGAAGCCGTTCTTCGAACAGTTCCAGCTGTTTTGTCGGTTCCTGTTCTTGAGATTTGGTTGGCTCGTTGTCTACCTCAGGAGGTGTCGATTCAGCAGGCTTTTCAGAAATCACTTCAGAATCTGCTGTTTCTGTAGCGGAATTTTCATTTCTTCCGTCTTTTAATGTTCCGGAAAACATTTCCTCTTCTTCTTTTGTGAAAGGCTGCGATCCATATACGGGATTTTCCCGCAGAGAATCCACACGTTTGTATTTATCTGCAGAAGAAGCTGAAGAATTGTGAGCTGATTCAGCTGAACCATAGGAGGCGGTACCATTTGTTGGCTTATTATAAGGTATCGATGGAACCGGCGCTGTACTACGTACTTCAGAAGCTGTCGGTGCAGCATGGGAAGCTATATTTGCCGTCCGATTTGGGTGACCGTACATCTCCTGCCGCCGTTTTACTTCAAAAGGCTCCGGAATATTTCCTGGCTTTATCTGTTCTGTGCGGGATGCCGGTTCGTCTTTTCCAACAGATACCTGCGGGATCAGTCTCTGTGGGTCAATACCTTGCGGACAGTTTCATAAATGGCCGTATAAACTTCGGTTTCTCTGGCAAAACGCACTTCTCTCTTTGCGGGATGCACATTAACATCCAGGTCATTGCCGTCCATTTCGATCCGAAGTGAGACAAACGGAAATTTATGCTGCATGACAAGTCCTTTATATCCGTCCTCAATGGCCTTGGTAATGATCTTGTTTTTTACATATCGGCCATTGATATAATAATTCTCAAAAGTACGGTTTCCTCTGGAAATCTCCGGTTTCCCCACAAAGCCCTCGATCTTCATGAAATCATTTTCGTAGGAAACATCCAGAAGCGCTTGGCAATCTCCCGGCCGTAGACACTGTAGATCACATCTTTTACGCTGTAGTTTCCAGACTGGAAAGCTTCACCTGACGGTTCTGGATATATTTAAAGGAGATTTCCGGATGGGAAAGCGCCAGCTGCTCCATCAGAGTATTGATGTAACCGGCTTCTGTCATATCGGATTTCAGGAATTTGCTCCTTGCAGGTGTATTGTAAAAGAGGTTTCGGATCAGAAATGTTGTTCCCTCCGGTGCCCCCATTTCCTCCAGAGACTGTTCTTTTCCGCCTTCGATCACATAACGGGTACCACTGATCCGGAAGGAGTCTTTGTGATCAGCTCCACCTGGGAGACGGCGGCAATACTGGAAAGTGCTTCACCACGGAAGCCAAGAGAGGCAATGTGGGTCAGGTCTTCTACTTTTTCAATTTTACTTGTAGCATGGCGGAGAAAAGCAAGCGGAACCTGCTCTGCATCCATTCCGGAGCCATTGTCCGTGATACGGATCAGCTTTTTTCCGCCGTCTGTGATCTCTACAGTAATAGCGGTAGCACCTGCGTCAATGGCATTTTCCACAAGCTCTTTTACAACAGAGGAGGGGCGCTCTACGACCTCTCCTGCTGCGATCTTATCAATGGTATTCTGGTCTAAAACTGCAATTTTTTTCAAGGGTATCACCACCGGTTCTTAATTTTGTTCTGCAGGTTATAGAGAATATTCAAAGCTTCCATTGGTGTCAGATTCCCGATTTCCAGGTTTTTGATCTCTTCAATGATATCATTGTCCTGTACCGTGTCAAACAGTGACATCTGTGCCATATCTAACTGATCATAGGTGATCTTCTGCTTTTTCTTTGGAGCAGTCAGATCTTTTACAGCTGCAGTGATATCTGCATCACTGAGCTCCTCTACCAGCTCCTTGGCACGCTGGATCACGGAATCCGGAACACCGGCAAGCTTGGCTACCTGGATACCATAGCTTTTATCTGCTCCGCCTTTTACGATCTTACGCAGGAATACGATATCGTCACCTTTTTCCTTGACAGCGATACAGTAGTTGTTGACACCGGAAAGCTTGCCTTCCAGTTCGGTAAGCTCATGATAATGGGTCGCAAATAAGGTCTTGGCGCCGCAGAGTTTGGTGTTGCTGATGTGTTCGATCACTGCCCAGGCAATGGAAAGGCCGTCAAAGGTACTGGTTCCACGTCCGATCTCATCCAGGATCAGAAGACTTCGGGAAGTGGCATTACGAAGAATGTTGGCAACCTCTGTCATCTCCACCATAAAGGTACTCTGTCCGCTTGCAAGGTCATCGGATGCTCCCACACGGGTGAAGATCCGGTCAACCACACCGATATTCGCACTGTCCGCAGGAACAAAGCTTCCGATCTGTGCCATCAGTACGATCAATGCTGTCTGGCGCATGTATGTGGATTTTCCGGCCATGTTCGGTCCTGTGATAATGGAGATACGTTTTTTGTGGTTGTCAAGATACGTATCATTTGGAATGAACATATCGTTTTCGATCATCTGTTCCACAACCGGGTGGCGGCCATTTCGGATATCAATGAGGCCGGTCTCATTGATCTTGGGCCGGACAAAGTTATTCCTCTGTGCAACCAGTGCAAGGGAAGCAAAAACATCCAGAGCAGCTACTGCCTTTGCAGTACGCTGGATACGGACAACCTCAGCTCCAACCTGATCACGGATATCTGAAAACAGTTCAAATTCCAATGCATAAAGCTTATCTTCCGCTCCAAGGATCAGATCCTCCAGATCCTTCAGCTCCTGGGTGATGTAACGCTCTGCGTTGGTAAGGGTCTGTTTGCGGATATAGTCCTCCGGCACGAGATCCTTGAAGGTGTTGGTAACTTCCAGGGAATAGCCGAATACACGGTTATATTTGATCTTCAGGCTCTTAATACCGGTGCGTTCCCGCTCTCTTGCTTCCAACTCAGATAACCACTTCTTTCCATCTGTCCGGGAGCGGCGGAATTTATCCACATCTTCATTATAACCTTCCCGAATGATACCGCCGTCCTTCTGGGCAAGGGGTGGATCATCAGCAATGGAATTACGGATCAGAGCGGTAATGTCTGACAGTGGATCCATGTCTTCATTGATCTGCGTAAGCAGCGGAGAGTTAAATTCTGCAAGGATCTGCTTTATATAAGGTAGCATTTCCAGGGAAGAGGCAAAGGAAACCAGATCTCTTGGGTTGGCAGATTTGTAGCTGATACGGCTTATCAGACGTTCCAGATCGTAGATCGGATTTAAGTACTCCCGGATCTCATCACGATCCATAGGTTTTGCGTTCAGTTCTTCCAGGGCACCAAGTCTCTTTTCGATTTCCTCTGCATCGATCAGAGGCTGCTCCACATAAGAACGAAGGGTTCTTGCACCCATGGCAGTTTTGGTTTTATCCAGAACCCAGAGAAGAGAACCTCGTTTCTGCTTTTCGCGCATGGTTTCCACAAGCTCCAGGTTACGACGGCTGGAGCTGTCGATGAGCATATATTTTTCAGCAGAGTAAGGGCGGATGCTTGCCATATGGGAAAGTGCTGTTTTTTGTGTTTCCTTCAGATACAGGAACAATGCACCGGAAGCAATGATCCCGCTGTCATAATCTCCGATCCCGAGACCTTCCAGATTTCCGACGTGAAAATGCTCTTTCAGGGTTTTCTGGCACAGCTGGTCGTCAAAGTACCAGGGATCCAGAGCAAATACACAGATCCCAAGACGCCCCTTCAGATCCGCTACATCCACACCGCTTAAAAGAAAGGCGTCGTTGCAGATGATCTCGGCAGGTGTGAATTTATTGATCTCATCCAGAAGCTTCTGTGGTTTATCCAGCTCTGTGAGAAAGCAGTCACCGGTTGTGATATCTGCAATTGCACAGCCAAAATGCTCTCCAATGGAGACAATGGACATCAGATAATTGTTTTTTGACTCGTCCAGTGACATGGTATCCAGAGTAGTTCCCGGTGTGACAATGCGGACAACCTCTCGTTTAACAAGACCCTTGGCTTTTTTCGGATCTTCTACCTGTTCGCAGATGGCAACCTTATAGCCCTTTTCGATCAGCCGGTTGATATAAGTTTCCGCAGCATGAAAAGGAACGCCACACATGGGCGCTCTCTCTTCCAGTCCGCAGTCTTTTCCTGTAAGTGTAATTTCCAGTTCCCTGGATGCAGTCAGTGCATCCTCAAAGAACATTTCATAAAAATCGCCCAGACGGTAAAAAAGGATACAGTCGCTGTACTCTTCTTTGGTCTTTACGTATTCTTTCATCATCGGTGATAATGTACTGGTATCAGCCGGAACCCCAGTGTTTATGCGGGTTTCAGATGCCTCATATTCTTTTTTGACCCACTTTTGCCCCATTTTTTTTTCTTCTTCAGTGTTTCTTGCTTTTTCCAAATATTTAAACCTCTTCCTAAATTGTCATTTATCAGTAAAACCAGAATTTCTTTTCCATACTTTTCTTCATAAAGTGCCATCTTATTCATCAACTTTACTTTTCTTCGTTAACATATTCCACCTTCCTGTCATCAGAAAAACTATGTTCAGTATATCAAAATCAAATATCTTGTCCAATACTTATCGTTAAAAAGAAAACTTGCCGCACCCCCGACTTTTTCAGTATTTTGGCCGCTTCATTCACGGTATTCCCGGTCGTATAAATATCGTCAATCAAAAGTATCCGTTCCAGAGCTATGGTTTGACGTTCAACCCAGAAACTCCCCTCAAGATTATGTGCTCTTCCACGGCGGTCCAATGTCTTCTGCGCTGCCCTGGATTTTCTCTTATGAAGCAGCTTTCTCTCCACCGGGATTCCCGTTATCCTTCCAAGCTCCCGAGCCAGAACTTCTGCCTGGTTGTAGCCTCTCCTGCGCCTTTTCTTATGCATCATAGACTGGCACAATCGCCTGTACGTTCCATTTCCGGATCAATCTATCAAACTGCTCTTTCATCACCGGCATAGTACCTGGCATACACTCTGCGGTTGTGAAACTTAAACTGGTAGACGGATCCGCTCACCGGCGGGCGATGAACCCAGAGACTCCGTCCACGGTCATAGTAACACATTCCCGTTTCCACCCTCTCTTTGCAGTCTTTACAGAACTCCGTCC
>ENA-OQDW01000259-OQDW01000259.1-human-gut-metagenome-genome-assembly--contig:-NODE-259-length-22856-cov-7.048748_pt1 | contig 22856 bp, 23 predicted proteins | sample MGYA00242784_ERZ504613 | MGnify/ENA primary metagenome ERZ504613 (study PRJEB26092, sample SAMD00036330) | human gut metagenome | host: Homo sapiens | study: EMG produced TPA metagenomics assembly of...
ATTCCGAACAGAGAAGTTAAGCTCACTTGCGCCGATGGTACTGCAATGCAATGCGGGAGAGTAGGTAGCCGCCTCCTTTCAATTTCAGAAGCCTCGATTACGAAAGTAGTCGGGGCTTTTCTGTTTTCATGCAGTTTTCTTTCTTATCGCTCAGCTTTTTCCCACAGCTCCTCCCAGCTCCTTTTACCTTTTTACTCTTTTACCTTTTTACCCTTTATAGTTCCTTTTACCTTTTTACCCTTTTACTTTCTACCTTTATATATTTTCCTGTCAAAAATTATGGTGAATCTTCTTTAGTGACGTTTATGCATAAAATGTTAATGAATGGTGGATTTTCATTATAAAATCAGCAAAATTACGTACTAAAATGTTTTTTTCCACCAAAAAGTTACGAAAAATACCCCCCTATTCATTTCTTTTTACTACTTTTGCCCCAAGAAAATGCGAATTATCATGTAAACGGTAAATTTATATAATTACCTATTGATATAGTAAAAACGAAATAAATAAATAGACTTAACTAAACTCTTTTAATAGATGGTTAAACGATTGATTTTAGCTTCAGTGTTACTCATATTTGTATCACTAGCTAATTATGCGCAAAACACGGGAGTCAAGTCCAACCTCTTATATTGGGCTACAACAACTCCTAATCTCGGTGTCGAGACTGCCTTAGGCAAGAAGCATACCGCTCAGGTATTCTTTGGCTTCAATCCTTGGAAACAGTCTGGTGGCGACCAGTCAAGCCTCCGTCATTGGCTTTTGCAACCAGAATATCGTTACTGGTTCTGCCAGAGCTTCAATGGCTGGTTCTTGGGTGTTCATGCCATGGGCGGACAGTTTAATGCAGGAGGAGTGAAGCTACCCCTAGGCATTTTCAAATCTCTACGTAATCATCGCTATGAGGGATGGTATGTAGGTGGTGGTGTGACCGCTGGTTATCAATGGCCTCTTTCCAAGCACTGGAACCTGGAAACCTCTGTAGGTTTCGGATATGATTATATCCAGTACGACAAGTTCAAGTGCGGTGCCTGTGGCGAGAAGGAGAAGTCATCTCATGACAACTACGTGGTCCTACCAAGGCAGCCATTTCTCTTATTTATATGTTGTAACTCATTAAATATAATCTATGAGTATGAAAGATTTTAAGAACTACATATTATTATTCAGCTCTCTTTTGATGGCTATGCCTCTTGCAGCCCAGGATTGCAAGAGTCTCAAGTTGGCTGCTGAAAAGATAAAGGTATCTCATGTAGAGATGTCGCATCACAATGACCTGATTACGGTTATGATGGATCTGAATCTCGATTCCCTGGATCTCCCTACCAACAACCAGCTTGTCTATACTCCGATTATCAAGCATAAGGGAGAGTTGCTCAAGATGCCTGAGATTGTAATCAACGGTAGAAGACAGCAGATCATGTTTGACCGAGGGGTTGGAAAGAAACAGTTGCAGCTTTCTCCTCAGGCTTTCGTGGTGAAGCGAGACAACAAGAAGCAGCAGACCGTGAAGTATCTGGCATCAGTTCCTCTGTCTTCCAAGGTAAGGAACTACGATCTCGAAATTCACGAAGACCTCTGCGGTTGTGGTGATTTGCAGGATGGTACTGATTTTACCATCACTCGTCGTCGCCAGCCTGTAGCTTCTTTCGTCCGTCCAGAGGTAGAAGCGGTCAAGGTCCGTCATCTTGATAAGCGTGCTTATATTGATTTCCCGGTAGATCGCATAGAGTTGCATCCAGATTATCGCCGTAATCCTGCACAGTTAGATAGCATTATCCGTACCATCAATGCATTGAAGGAAGATAAGAATCTCGAGGTGAGCGGCATCAATATTCATGGTTATGCATCACCTGAGAGTCCTTACACCCATAATGATTATCTGGCAAAGAACCGTGCCAAAACGCTGACCGAATATGTCCGCCGAATGGTGAAGTTGCCAAACAATCTCTTCACTGTTTCTTCTACTCCAGAGGATTGGGATGGTCTGATAGCTTATATTAAAGGTAGCAACCTGGAGCATAAGAATGCCATTCTGGCGATTATTGCAGACAAGAGTCTGAATCCGGATGCGCGGGAGTTGAAGATCAAGAAGCAGTATCTTTCAGAGTATCGCTTTATGCTCGATACCTGGTATCCAGCCCTCCGCCATTCCGACTACCACATTACTTATAAGGTGAAACCTTTTGATGTGGAAGAGGCAAAGGAGATCATCAAGACCAAGCCACAGCAGTTGAGCCAGGAGGAGATGTTCATGGTAGCCCAGACTTACGAGCCAGGCAGCAAGGAGTTTAATGATGTGATGGAGATTGCCGTCCGCATGTTCCCAGAGAACGAGACAGCGAATCTGAATGCAGCCATAACCCGCTTGAATGCCGGTGATGCAGAAGATGCGAAATCATATCTCGACAAGGCAGGAAACAGTGCCGATGCCCAGAATGCCCGAGGTGTCTATGAGATGCTGAAGGGCAACGAGAAGCAAGCTCGTTATTATCTGGAGCAGGCTGCCAAGGCTGGTGTTGCTTCTGCAAAAGAAAATTTACAGAATCTATAAAGTTATACATACTGTCTGTTTAGGTTCATATAGCTGTTCCTTAGAGTCAGGGCACTGCCCTGGCTTGGGACAGTCTCCTGAACCAGGCATATTTTTTCTAACTACAAATATAGAAAGAAACTCAAATATAACGTATTAGATGAATTGTAAACCAAATATATAAAAATGTAATATAATTAGATTTTTAAGAACGTTTATAACGTAAAGAAATAATTATTAATAACAACGATAATAACTTACAAGATGAAGAAAACTTTATTATTTTCCGTTGCATTGGCGGGGCTGATGCTCGGTTCTTGTTCAAGTAGTGATGATCTGAATGGTGGTGAAACTGGTAAGTTTGGTGCCGATGGTCAAGGCTTTGTTAATGTAACATTGAATTTGCCTACTCAGCCTCAGTCAACCTCGCGTGCAGCTAATGATGTTCTTGATCATGGTGATGCAAAAGAGTACAATGTTAAGGATGCCACTCTTATCCTTTTTGCGGGAGCAGATGAAGCAACAGCAACAATTAAGGCTGCTTATAATTTAAGTGGCTGGAAGAAGGATCTTACGCCTAGTGATCAAATCTCTACTACTTTATCAAAGGTTCAGAAAATCAACGTGATTTCTGCATCGTCTACAGATAAAATATATGCTTTTGTTGTATTGAACCATAATGATGCATTAAAAGTAACTTCTACTAATACTTTACAGGTAAATGGAACTGACTTTACTGGTACCTTTGAGGACTTGTCAAAGAAGGATATAAATACATCTTTGACAAATGATAATCTGATGATGTCAAATGCTGTTATCATTAGCAAGCCAGGTTCTGCTGATATTAGTAAAGAGAAAGCTACAACATTGACAGATGTTACAGATAAAATTTATAAAACAGAGTCAGAGGCAACTTCTCATCCTGCTGCTAATATTTATGTTGAGCGTTTGGCTGCTAAGGTAACTTTGGAAAATGCTACAGGTACTTCTAAAAATACAGTTAGTGTAGGTAGCGGTGCAGCAAAAACTTTTGATTATTCTTTGGAGGGTTGGAGATTGGCTAACGTAAATACCTCTTCTTATTTGACTCGCCAGTATGATAATACTTGGAATGGTTATAAGTCTGATGCTACAGATTTTACAACTGCATCCCATGTAGACTATGACAATAATTCTTACCGTTTTGCAGGTATTTCTGCAATTGCTGCTGGTAAGGGTTACAGAACCTATTGGGGCAAAGATGCTAACTATGATGTAGCTCCTTCTTTCACTGATGGAAATGCCGAACCAACATTGGCAGGTGGCGCAAGCACTTATTGCTATGAGAATACATTTAATGTAGCTAACCAGAATGTAAAGGAGACAACTTGTGCAATTGTAAAGATGAAGATTACCCCTGATGGTTACACTGCAGGTACTTCTTCACTATTGACGACAATAAGGGTGTAGTATATTCTAAAGATGACGTCAAGACTGAAATTGGTAAGAGATTCTTGGCAGAAATGGGTTCTGCATATGTAAAGACACATTATTATCCTACTGTAACAGCAACAATTACTGTGAAGGATGTTGAATTTGCCGATGCAGCAGGAAAAGTGACTATCACAAAGATGACTTTAACTGATGGTACAACAGATCAGGTTGTTAGTGATGCCGACTTAACAACATTCAAGCCAACTATTAAGGTTAATGAGTTCAAGGATGGTTATGCATACTATACCATTTTGATTAAGCACTTTGGTGACGAGTTGACTCCTTGGAATCCTTCAAACAAGACAACCGTATCTTATCCTGATCCAAAGAGTGAGCAGAATTGGTTGGGTCGTTATGGTGTTCTCCGTAACAACTGGTATAAACTTGATGTTACTGGCGTAGCAGCAATTGGTGCTTCAACACCAGGTGAACTTAATGTAAACAATGACGATACTCCTGATGATAACTTGAAGCGTTATATCTCTTGCAAGATTAATGCTCTCTCTTGGGCTGTTCGTAAGCAGAATACAATCCTTCAGTAAAATAATCATGCCCCCACCCACCTTTTTCAGGTGGGGGCATATATAATAAAACAAACAACTACATCAGAAATAATCTGATAAACAAACTTGTTGAACAGCAAGGCATCGCATCGCCAGATGCAAAGAGATGGTGATATTCGGATTCTGTCCGACACTTCATGTGATAATAATTAGATTCAATATATATAAAACGAAGAAATATATGAAAGCGCAGATTTTTAGCTTGGTGAAAAGGGGAGTGCTGGCGATTGCTACACTCTTGACGGTTGCCTCCTGTGATATGTGGCATACCGACACCGACGATTGTCCTACAGGGATTTATGTCAAGTTTAAGTATGACTATAACTTGCAGCGTGCTGACATGTTCAATGATCATGTTGGGGCGGTAACCCTTTATGTCTATGATGAAAATGGAAATTTTGTGAAGAAATTCGAAGAGGCAAACTCTTTATCTGCGCTGCCTTTGAAAAATATAGACTATAAAATGCATATTACCGATCTTCAACCAGGCAAGTATCAGTTCATAGCTTTGGCTGGACAGAATGCTTATGCTGATCAGTTGAATACCCAGCGTGCAAAGTTCGTTCGTACAGAACCTGCTGTGGGCGATAAGATGGATAAATTGGAAGTAAACCTTGATAAGATTCAGCGCAATGGTTATTATATCATAGATAACCACAACTTGCCACTCGATACCCTGTGGCATGGTAAGTCTGATGCGCTCGTAGAGTATTCCGCTACCCGTCCTAACTATACCACCGTTTCGCTGGTACGTGATACCAAGAAGATTAATGTTACCTTGCGTGAACTCAACGACCCAACCACAATGGATGTAAACGACTATAGTTTTATCATCCAAGACCATAATTCCCACATCCTCTGTGACAATTCACTTGATGAGACTAATCAGGTAATCTATACTCCACATGCTGTTTGGAATACAGAAGACCGTGAAGGCTCTACTGCAGGTGATGTCAATGGTAATGAATTGGAAGGAGTAGGCAAGATAGCTCATGCCGACTTTATGACCTCCCGTCTGATTTATCACGATAAGGCGAAGGACGATGGAAAATTGATCATCGCCAACAAGGAAACAGGCAAGACCGTGGTAGATGTAGATTTGCCTGACCTCTTGAGCCGAGTTCGCACCAGTGAGGAATATATGTATACTCCACAAGAGTTCTTGGATAGAGCTTATGACTATAAGTTACAGTTCTTCCTTCAAGATGGTAAGTTGAAATACGCTTACATTACTATCAGCGTGAATGCGCTTAGCTGGAGTCAGAGAATACAGTTTGAAGTACTTAACAACTAAGAGGATTATGAAGAAGTTGAAATCAATATATCTGCTTCTGCTTTCAGTTCTTGTCATCGGTGCTTTCGCATCCTGCGCTGGCAGCACCGATGATGATGACGGCAAGCCCGACGCCTTCAAGGGAGAGGCTTACTTTACTGTGCAGGTAGCTGTGGCTGGTGATACCAAAGCCACGTCTCGTGCAGCAGGTCCTCAAGGAGGGGAAGACGGTGATGGTAGAGAAACGGCTTTTGAAAACGAATATAAGGTGAACAATGTCTGTGTATTTCTTTACTCTAGCACTACAGGCATAAGCGATGGCGATGCAAAGATAGAGCAGGCTTTCTACTTTGAGAAACCAACAGAGAAGCCTGGTAATACAAGATATGATAAGGTATATACGTTCGAGAAAAAGCAATGTTTGCCAATCGTCGTTTCCAAGGCATATCATGTTTTGGTGGTAGCGAATGCCGGTGACGTCACTCTAACCTACTTGAACAAGAAATTGAGTGAACTTAGAGATGCTCATCTTCAGGCACTTGATGCTGCTTCGAATAACTTTATCATGACTTCAGAGAAGGATGCTACTACCGAGTTGACTTCTGCTGGTGGTAATGCTACTGGTGATGGAACCGAGGCTAATCCGCTTACAGTAAATGTTGATATAGAGCGTCTAGCTGCCCGTATTGATATTGATCCAGGTGATGGTAAGTATGTTGATTCTCCTACAAATCCTGGTACCGGAACTTATGCTTTTGATGTGAAGGATGTTTCAAACAATTTAGTGGGTGGCTTTGTTTTGGAGTCTATTCTCCCTTACAACAAGCTTACTTCCGGTGAGTTTTGCATTAAGCGTGTGGGAGATAAAACGGGAACTGCTCTGACTTATTTGGGTGATGAGAAAACTGTTTCGGAAACCGACAAGAAAGCTACAAACTATGTGATAGATCCATGGACTTCTGGTAAGAATACAGGTTCTACTCCAAGTGGTCTTACATATAATGTTCGTAAGTTAAATGATGCAGGTTGGCCATCTGCTACAGGATACCTTCCTGTCAAGAAAGTTTTAGGTTCAACAAGCTCTTCTTTCTTCGTTCTTGATTATGCGATGGAGAATACTACTTTTGATAATTCAGAAGAGTATGCAACAGGACTGGTGTTTAAAGGCAAGTATTATGAGCTTTCTGATTGGGATTCAACCAAAAAGCAGCCTAAGGCGGGTACATCCGGTACAGATAAATACTATACCTACACCATTCGCCATAGTGATCCAACAGGTACAGGTCCTAAAACTGCTCCTATGTATTATGGCATTGTCCGCAATAATATCTATCGTATCAAGATAGAAGGAGTAGTGGGTGAGAAGAAGGGTATGGTTCTCACGATTGCTGTCAAGAAGTGGGCAAAGTATACCCATGCAGAGACTTCCATGTAATAAGACGGATAATAATGAGTAATAGATATGAATAAGATAAAAACGATAATGGCGCTGTTGGTACTGACGATGCTTGCCACCTTTACGGCTTGCTCGCCAGACGACAGTTCTATGTCTGATAATCCTGATGGAGGAAGCAAGAATGGCTTTACCATTCATCTCAAACTCTCTACTTCTGCGTCTGGCTCTATAGGTCAGGCTGCACCTCATAGCCGTGCTCTTACTCCAGACTGGGAGTCTGGTTCCGATGCAGAGAATATGAAGAGCTGGTTTGTTGTTCTTACTCAAGGTGATAAGGTAGTGCAGACCATAGAGAAAACTCAGGTTGATGCTCAGCATGCTGAGGAAGACGAGGTTACTCTGGAGAATGTAGCCCCAGGCACCTATCAGGTCTATTCTTTTGCCAATATTGATAAAACGCAGTTGGGTACGTTGACCAACGGCTCTGCTGTTGATTTTAAGAACATGAAATATAAGATGAATGGCAATGGCTTCGATGCTACTATTTCTGGTATTCCTATGAGTAATGAGCAGACGCTTACTGTAAACCAAGATGGAACAACTGATAAGAATAATCTTTGGGTAGTAAGAATGCTGGCGAAGGTTACACTTCGGTTTAAGAATCCAAGTGCTACTCCTTTGGAAATCAAAGATATTACCATCAGCGATATTACTAAGAATAGCAAAGATAATGCAGATGCTGATAACATCATGTTGCTGCCAAAGCATTCTGATGCGTCATCTGGTGCAGATAATGCTCAAGTTACATGTACTCCAAATCTGGTAGGGCAGGCTGCAACGGAGAATTATACTTATAAGCTGTCTTCACCAAAGATGATTGCTAAGAATACATCAGCTTATACTGAAGAGAATGAAATTTCATTCTATGTGAATGAAAGCGCAGCGGGCAATACTTCCAAGTATTTCATCATCAACCTGAATACTTCAGCAGGAGTCAAGCGTTACGCTCTGTTCCAGGATTGGACAACGATAGCTCGCAACGACCATCACATTCTACCAATCTCATTAGATGATTACAAGTTGAAGTTTGATGTTCAGTCCTTCACTGCCATCGGTCTCTATCCATCCATAACAGATTACGGAACCACTCTTTCCTACACCTGTAATTACCCGGAAGAGGAATTCCATATCCAGCCAAAGGTAGTAAAAGGTGATGACACAGATGTGACTGGAACCATCGATTATGACAATGTAAAATGGGAGTTAATCCCCGAAGGTATGGCAGATGCCGCTGCTGCCGAAACGAATGCCAAGTTGGTGTTTAAAACCCTTCCATCATGGAATACAACCACTGGCTATTTCGAAGGAACCTTCAATGATGACAAAGCCGACAAGCAGAGCGCCCTCTACAAGGTCACCGTCCCTGTGCCAGGTGCCTCAGGAAAAGAACTTATATATAAGATACTTTTCACCAAGGATTTGAGAAGCTATGCTGCTCGTAAATATACGAGACAGAGTTACTATTTCAGAACCAAACAATAATACTTATATTAAAAAACATTGAAGCTTATGTTTAAGTCTAAGATTTTTAATAGTGTAATGAGATATATGTTGGTAGCAATGCTTGCATTGCTGCCAAATGCTATATGGGCTAGTGATAATTATACGAATAATGTTTTTTTAACCGATGTGAACCGCGTATCTATTGATATGCAAAGTATCTTTGTTGGTAGTGATAATATGGCAAAATATAATTATATTGAGTTTTATTTTCTTGACAAGTCTGATGCTATTGTAGATCTAGGTAATATTAAACTCGGTTTGTGGAATCAGGAATCTAATGATGCATATTCTTCTTTTAATGGTGATGGTTTCAAGAAAGCTGAGACTTATTATCTTTTTTATAAAGAGAAGAATAATTGGGGATTAAATGATTTGTTTAGGTTTAAGATAAATACTACTAATGTAGATCTCTCTGGTTATAAGTTTGTAGTAAAGGCTTCTAATACGAATAATTTTGAAACAGATAAGACAACGGCAGATGTTACATATACTTATCAGCTTTATTCTCAGAGTAATATTGATGCTGTAACTTTCACCAAGGCAACTGATCCTACTTCGGTAAAATCTGCTTATGCTTTAAAAGAAGGAAACAAATGTATCTTCAGTGGTGCTTCTATATATGATGAGATTAAATCTATCTTGGGTGTTTCGTCTAAAGAAGATATTAAGGACTTCTATATACGTTGGACTATAAAGCATACAGATGACACCAAAGTAGATAATCTTACTGTCTCTTCAGGAAAAATACAGAAGCGTAAGGATTTTGACTATATTTACTTTAATAATACAGGTTCCTCAATCCAAGCAAAAGACTTGGATGTTACCTTAGAGTTGCCTAGTAGTGAGTCTTGGGATAACATAAAATTATCTTTTGTTATTTCCAAAAATGTCTCTGAATTGACTACTAAATATGGTGTTGTTGAGAAGGAGCCAACTTTGAATGCAAAGTTTAATGTTCAGCTTTTGGATAATAAGTATAGCATGCCTTTCAATCATTATGTAGGCCATGCTAATACTGCATTTGACGAAAAGGGTAGGCAGCAGACTGCTGAATGGGAGTACTATGTCTATGTGAAAGATGCTAATGAGCAAGTAGAGTTAGTGCTGCCATTCGATGAGTATGAAAATAGCGGAAAAGATCTTGAACCACAAGGCTATTTCAGATGGTATGATTTAAAGACAGATTTAGCTAGTAATAATTTACGTCAAAACTCTGGAACAAAACCGACTCTTCTGAATTCTATAATATCAGGAGGAAAGAACTATGGTTTGTTTGCTTACAAACTTCAAAAGGCAGATAAACCATGTAGCGATAATATCGGTGTTACATATACTGCACCAGCAGAAGCTTCATCTGAAGGGTGGGCTGGTGAAGACATCGCCTGTGATGTGAGCCGTTATATTGATGGTTTGGATGCAACAAAAACTTATCTTGTACATGAGCCAACGCTCTCTATCAGATACATTTTCCATATCCGTTCTGCCAAGAAGTTAGCAGACGACATTATGAATACAGCTATTGGCAAAAATCTTGAAAGAGCAGGTTATAGAACTTATGAGGATGGTAAGTATATAACAGTTGGTATGAAGGATAAAAGTTCTTCTATTGTTACTCTTCGACTGGAATTGTCAGATGCTACGAAATATTATTTCCATCCATTAGCAAATGGTGTATATAAGCAAGATGGAGCTTTTTATGGTTTCACTAAACGAGTATATTATGCAGCTGAAAAGGACAAACTCGTAGAATCCGACTTCGATAAAAATAAATTATGCAAGGCAACTAAGATTGAATGGTGGGCGTATGATAAGACTAAGACCTATTGTCTTCAGCTTACACCTGTTGAAACCCAACGCTTCTTTGATTTGAAGATGGGAGATCTTAATAAAGAGTGGACGCCTGTATCTTTGACAGGAACTGGCAAGAGTTTTACATTTACCTATGGAGATCCTGTATTCATAGTTGCATATGCAATGGATGATGACGGAAACCGTTGTCCTATTGCCAATTTCGATGTTCGATTCATGAATAATCATCCGATGACTAAAGAGGAGATCGTTAAAAATGGATTGAATAACAGACTGATTAGTTATCTTGACGAGCATTATAAAATGGCTACCAAGCCAATTACATTTGATGATGATGATGTAGAACAGACTGTGTCTGCTCCTACAAGTCCGGATGACAACCAGGACCGATTACCATCTAAATGGGATCGCCGTGCTTATAGTTTCGTATATCGTGATTTGATTGACTGCGATGCTTCTTGGTGGGTTAACCTGGGGGAAATCGGTCATTCTCCACTTCATGGAGATTATTGCTTGTATAAATCTGCCAATGTTAATGGTATTTCCGGTAATGGTGAGACACTTAAAGATGGATATCTTTGGTGGCAAAGTGGACAATTATATGATAAGACTTATGAGATAACCAATGGTTCTCAGTATGGCCACTTCCTCTATGTGGATGCATCAGACGAAAGTAGAAAAATCGCCGCTGCAGATTTCACGGCAGATCTCTGTACAGGACAGCAACTTATCTTCACAGCGGGTGTTGCTGACATGACTAAAGCGGATACTAAGCCACAGATTATGTTTAAACTATTTGGTGTTAAAAGAAATGTCAATGATGATATTGTTGAAAAACACCTGATACATAGTTTTGCGTCTGGTGATTTTAAAACTAATGTAGAAAAATTGAAACCGGCAACTTGGTACCAGGTATATGGTAAGATTACTTTGCAAAAAGAGTCAAATGTAGAGCAGTATTCAGATTTCCGACTGGAGATTGATAATTACTGTAGCAATACTGATGGTGCCGACTATGCCGTAGATGATATCCGTATGTATCTTGCGCCGGCTAAGGTTCAGGTGATTCAGGAAAAGCCGGTATGTAACGGTGCTACAACTGGAACCATCAAACTGAAGATACGTGCTATCCACGAGACTTTGAATGCAATTTTGGGACATAAAAATACAAAGATCTATTTCAGATTTGTGGGTGAAGATGGTAATCCTGTAAATACGGATTATTCTTATACCTTGAAGGATAGAACGACCGGTAATACAAGTACAGTTTCTGGTACAGAATATGGTACTGTTGATGTATACGATTCAGAGGAAAAATGTAAAAACTTTGAGATCGATGGTACTAATATGATTGAGCAAGATAGTGAAGGTGAAACCTATATTGTTATCAGCAATAAGGACTTTCCTTTGACTACGGGTAAGAAGTATTATGTATCTGTATCTACAGAGGATCCTGCCAAGGGAAATGCTAATTGGGGCACACCTGCTGAAGTCTGCTCGTTGTACAGTAACTGGTTTGAAATGGTTAGCCAGCATCCAATCATTACTGATACCAAGGGCAATATCGTAACGGATTATAAGATTCCTTGCGATCAAGCTGACAACTATGAGGTTAAAATCAAGGGACAATTGACAACAACTGACCCTAATAATGGTGGTAAGATAACATTGGATAATGTTAAGTTCTACTGGTATCTTAATGATATACATAAAGATAATAAGTTGAACGAAGCAGCCAGCAACGAAATCACTATCAGCAAGGAAAAGCTTCCTTTGGGTGAAACACATAAAATCTTTATGTTGCCAAAAGGAACTCAGAATTCAGATGGTTATATTCCATACGAAATCAATGGTAAGACCTATCTGTTGTGTACAGGTGCTATACCGGTAGATTTGCGTGTAATGAAGGATGGACCACAGCTTAACTTCGGTTTCAATGATGTGGATTATCCATTCAATGATGGCAGTTATGAGGCATCGCTTCGTATCGGTTTGCCACAGCTGGAGAAGTTGAAGGCTTCTAAGGGATATTTGAAGGTACCTCTTCATGGTGCTACGATGAGAGATGGAACAGCTATTACTGAGCCACTTACTTTCATTGATGATAGTAAAGCCCCTGCTGTTAATTCGAAGAGCGTAATTGTTGCATCTACTAATGATCCTTTATGGGAAAAGAAGTTGAATCAAACGGTTGCAACATTGGAGAAAGAAGAGCTGCCTGCTTTTAATAAAAAGACTCAGACTACTCTCAACCTCAAGTTTGAAAATGATGCAGTTGCTAATTTCCACGAGGGATATTACTATGTACTCCGATTCGCTTACGAGAAGAGAGCAGCTACAGCTGGAACTACCAACTGCCCTGGCGAGTCTTATCTCAAGGTGAAGATTGTACCGGAGTTCATTACCTGACTCCTACTGCCGATGGCGGTATGAACGCCAACTGGAACAATGATGCCAACTGGCATCGCTCTTCTTCTACAGAATTGTATGATAAGGATTATACCGATTATCAGACTTATGGCAGCAGTACAATTTCTGCGGCAGCATCTGCATCGAAGATAGATATTCCTACGCAGAACAGCTATGTGCCAATGAAGTTTACCAAGGTCACTATTGCCAATCTGAATGGTTTGCCATTCCCTGACCTCGGTAATGTGGTTTACCGTAGCACCAATCAGATTGCTACCAAACTGACCAATGGCAAGGGTAATGAAGCCACGAAGTATATCCAGTATGACATCATGCGTTCTGGAATGAGGCAGATGCCAATAAGGGATTGGAAGCAGGTAATCTGAAGTGCGAGAAGTTCTATGGCAATACCTGTCATCAGATTTACTTCAAGCCTCAGGGTGAGCTTCGCGACCAGTGCTATCTGGTATATGACAAGGCTTGGGTAGAGAAAGAGCTGGAGCCTAACAAGTGGTACACCATGGCTTCGCCTCTGCAGTATATCTACGCCGGTGATATGTATGTGCCAGCAAAGGATGGACGACAGGAAACCAAGGCGTTTGAGGATATCACGTTTGATACGAATGTATATAGCCGGAGCAAGTATCCGGTTTATCAGAGAGCTTGGATGAAGAGTGATGTGAAGGAAATCACACCTAAGAGTGATTATCCTGCATCTCATTACCCAAGTGTAGCTGCTCCAGAAAATGTTGATATGAATCTCGGCTACTGGAGCCATGTATATAATAGGGTGGACGAGAGCTATGCCGATGCTGCAGATGGAACCTTCGGTGGTTTCTCTATCAAGGCGGGTAATGCCCTCCTGCCGAAGGATAAGACTAAGAAAGCGCTCCTCCGTTTGCCAAAGGCTGATACCAAATATCAGTACTTCGATTATGATGGATCAACGACTTCTGGTGGTAAATCAGTAACTGTTGGTAAGAACAATGGCCATGGCAAGTTTCTCGTAGCTTACAGTAATGAAGAGAAGACATTCGCAGAGAAGACCCAGCCTTGGCAACAGATAACGCCAGTGGATTCTATCTCGTGGCTAATCCATATACCTGCTCTATCTCTATGGCTAAGTTCTTCGAGGCTAATACTGGTTTGCAAAAGGCAATATGGATGGTTGAGAATGGCGAGGTGAAGGCGATTTCCAATGCAGAATTGGATAAGCAGAACTACGCTATCCAGCCTACCCAGTCGTTCTTTGTCAAGAAGAAAGAAGGCGAAAAGGTAGAAAATGTAAGGTTCACTTCTGCGATGTATGTTGACCGCACTATCACTCCTGGCCTGTTGATGGCATCAGACTATGTCAAGAGCATTGAAGCAACGACAGAGAATTCCAACGGCCAGACCTCAAAGGCACGCATCGCTTTGCGTCCGGAGCTTCTGCCGACTATGATGACCAGGAGGATGTGGATCTCTTGTATGATCAGAACCTGAAGGATGTTCCGCAGGTTTATACCGTTGCCGGCAACGAGGCAGTGGCTGTGAATGCTGTTCCTGAGTTGTCCTGGATTCCACTCGGTATCGTGAGCCAGCAGGCAGAAGAGGTTTCACTCACCCTGAAGGGTGTGAACAAGCTCGATGCTCCGGTTTATCTCTATGATGCTGCATCGGCAAGCTTTACAGAAGTTCATGAAGGCGAGGCGTGAAGGTGAAGGCGGGTGACCACGGAAGATACTTCCTCACCCAGACCCGTACCTCAACCGGCATCGACCGCATGGAGGCTGAAGAGCAGAGCGCACCGGTGAAGGTTTACTCACCAGCTGCAGGCATGATCGTTGTTTCTGCCTTGGGTAGTGAGAAACTCGACGGGGTTCAGGTATTTACATTGGATGGCAAGATGGTTCACAGTTATCAGTTGCCTGATAAGCAGAGAATGATTCTCCGTGTTCCATCCGGCATTTACATCGTGAAGGCATCTACAGTCCTGTGCTCAGGCTAAGGGTCAGAAGATTTCAGTAAGATAGTATATTCTGGTTTTTAAATATCAATACTTATTTTTTAATAATCCTTTTATACCCACATTATCTGATACCTTACTATATATAGGGGCATCTTTGTTTCTTTGGTAGAGACGAAGGTGTCCCTATCATTTTTATTATTTTTTTTAACACGCATAATTTGCTAGTTCCAACAATTATCTTATATTTGCAAAGAGTTTCTGTGTCTCTTATGTAGAGATTCAGATGAACGACATCAAAAAACGAGCTTGATTCGCATGATGAAAGAGACAAATATACACTCACAGGTTACGTCCACTATTGCAGGGGACGACGGCGAAGCCGTGGCAAAAAGTGAACAAAACGCTAAGAAAACGGTTCAGGAAAAGCCTAATGAAGGGCTTGAAAAACCTGCTGATGCAGGATGGTATGTGGCTGTAGTGAGAGTGAATTGTGAAACGAGAATAGCTGATTCTATACGAATCAATCTTAATCACAATCATGTTTGGTTTGATTACTGGATTCCCAAGGTAAAAGTAGTTTATATAGACAAACGTTCCAATAAGCGAAAAGTGAAAGAAAAGCTATTTCTTTCCACCTTTATCTTTTGCAATGTTTCTCCGAGACAACTTGACAATATCCGCTTCCGTTCGGATGTGTATAAGATGCTGACGATGCCAGGTCAAAGGAAAATATATCAAATTCCCGACCAGGTTGTTGCCAACTATCGATATTTTGTAGAGAATGATGAAGAGCCTGTCACTGCTGCCCCTGTTCCTTTGAAGAAAGGAATCAAAGTGCGAGTGGTAGCAGGCAGCATGAAAGGTGTGGAAGCATACGTACAGAGCTATAATGGCAAGAAAGCGTCATCGGCAGCGAAATCAAGTATATCAGTGGTGCAACGCTTACGATAAGTAGAAATTTACTCGAAGTCGTTGAAGAAGATTGAGTTGTAGAATGATCTTGTTGCATAAAAAAACTATGAGTTATCTGAGTAAAATGTTATAGTAAGTTATAGCAAAGCGGTCCCATCCCGCACAACCATGGCGAGGGCTTTGATGCCCCGCCAACCTTAGAGCGTAGCGGTTCCGAGCACCGAGTAGGGCGGTTACATCCTTCCTCCTGACGAGGAAGGCTTGGTTAGGATGTGGAGCTCCCTTTGGCTAAAGGGAGACGGAGGGATTCGAAAAAATCGTACTTTTATCGCTAAAATGTATGATTATGGCAAACGACAATAATATACAGCCTATGGCTGATGATTCACAGATAGTACTTTATCAACCAGATGAAAGCATTAGGTTGGAGGTGAAACTGGATCAAGATACGGTTTGGCTTACTCAAGCACAGATGACGGAGTTGTTTCGTACAACTCGTAACAATATAACTATGCATATTCGTAACATCTTTAAGGAGAAAGAGTTAGACGAAAAATCAGTATGTAAGGATTCCTTACATACTGCCGCAGACGGTAAGTAGTCAATATGCTGAAAGCATGTGACAAACTCGACTTATACGTAAGTCCCAACTTGAAAAAAGATGAGACAGCTAGGCGGATAGCTCTGGAGATGTTGGATAATCCAATAGAGATCTTGAGCCTTTTGAACAAGCAGGAACTCCAGATAGTAGATGAGTTTATAAAAGGCGCTGCCAACACCTATGTAGTAAGCAAGATGCGCAAGACCCAGTACAAGCTTCAGAAACTATTCTTGGTAGCAACCTACGAGGATAAGGAGAACCAGGAATGGCACATGCTGTTGCCAGCAAAGTTACCCCAAGCCTTATCCACTAGTCTCAACTTCTATTTGGATATGGCAAACAAAGGCATCAAAGCCCCATCAGCCAAGCAACTCCGTATGATGTCCGCCTTAGGTCAATTCTTGGTGGGAAAGGAACTTTGATGGCATTTATATGATTATAATGCTGATAGGTGTATAACTACTAGTTGTATAGTGTGTATGCAATATAGCTTTTATTCAGATATTGGCGAAGGATTAGAGTCGAATCCCTAAATTGGTTATTATGATAACGAAACAAGAATTATTGGATAAGATAGAGCAAGCTAATTCTAATGATGAATATTTGCGAATCGTGAGAAAATACATAATACATGGAATTCCTTATGTTTTTAAAGATAATCCAAACCTCTATTATGATTTTCGCGAACAGATAGCAACGCATTGGCATGTTGGCTTTCAGGAAGTTTTGATATTAGGCTCAGGAAAATTGGGATATAGTTATCATAAGAATTCTGTTTTCTCTGACGAGTCTGATATAGATGTCGCTATCATAAATCAAAGCTTGTTTGAAAGTTTTTATTTAGAAATTAGAAATTTTCAATATCGGTTGGAATCTGGTTTGGAAACTTTAACTTCTCATGAAAAAAGGAATATAATCGTTTCTTGTCATATATGATAAAAGGTTGGATGAGACCAGATATACTTCCTGCCAAAATTACAGGTAAGTTATCAAAAGATGAATGGTTCTCCTATTTTAAGTCAATATCTTATAATAATAATCTTGCAGGTAACTATAAAGTTTCTGCAGGGTTGTTTAAGAACTTTGACTATATGGAATACTATTATACAAACTCAATAAAGAAATTTAAATAGATATAGTTATGGCACAAATACCATCTTCTCCAAGCACAAAGAAAATATCAGATCTTATTGGAATGATTAAACGTGGAGATTTGATATTACAACCTGACTTTCAGAGAAAGTTAGTTTGGTCGATAAGACACAAGGAGTCTTTTATTGATACTATATTAAAAGGTTTTCCTTTTCCAGAGATTTATATAGCTCAGTCGGGAATTGATTTGGAGACTTTTCAAGCACAGCAAGTTGTCGTAGATGGGCAGCAACGCCTGTCAACAATAATAAGCTATATTAATGGTGAACTTCCTTGTAAGAAGATCCTACATTATTCTGCTTTGGATAATCAACAAAAGGCTGCTTTCCTTAATTATGATGTTGTTGTTCGTGATTTGAAAGATGCCTCTTCTGATACGATTAAAGAGGTCTTTCGAAGAATTAATCTCACTCAGTACAGGCTAAATGACATAGAAATCAATAATGCCATTTATGAGGGTGAGTTTATTAGTACCGCAAAAGATATTTTGAATCATTTAGATAACGGTTCTTTCCCTTTATTTAGTGATAATGAACTAAATCGAATGGGTGATTTGAATTATATACTAATGATTATGGCTACCTTAGAAGAAGGTGGCTATTTCGCTGGTAATACGATGACTGGAGAATATATCATAAAATATGATGATTCCTATAAAAATGCAGAAACAATGAAGGATAAAATTCTTAATTTGTTTCATGTTATAAAGACATTTAATTTGGACACAGATAGCATGTGGTATCGCAAGTCTAACTTTTTTACAATGTTCGTAGAATTATCAAAAGTTAGTCAAATACCGGATGATATTGTTGCTAAAATCCATTCTTTTGAGGATGAAGTTTTAGCCAATAAGGGAAACGAAGAAAACGATTTTGGTAAGTATTATTCTGTTATGTACACAGGTACTAATAGTAGAGGTGCAAGAATAAAACGTGCAGATATTTTTTGCAAATACTGCTTAGCTAAATAAAGGCAGATTCATGTACAGGTTTTGTAATGACCATTAAAGCGTTTTTTCTAGATGGTAACAATCAATTCATCAACCCATGGAGAAGAAACATTATTGATAGTAGGTAATGGCTTTGATTTATCTATGGGGTTTAAAACATCTTATGGAGACTTTATGAAGAGTTCATACTTTCCAAATGAGGAAACTTCCTATCTATGCTCCTATCTTCATAATCAATATGAAGAGAATATGGGATGGATAGATATCGAAAATGAACTTTCTAAGTATAGTCAACTACTTTCTAGGTTTGAATTAACGCCAAAAACAGGTAAAATTGAATTGGGGGCGGAATCTTTTAGGGAAGAATATGAAGAATTAAAGACGTCGCTAAAATTTTATCTTCAAGAAGAAACCAAAAGAGCATTTGGCCCAAGTCCTGAGAACCCTGCAAAGAGGGTCATAGATCAATTACCAGCTGGTAGTAAGATTATATCTTTTAATTATACGAGTATAATAGAAAGATTAACATGGAATAAGTTTAAAGATTCAAAAGGCAATCTTTTGCATATTCATGGTTCTTTAGCTCCTAGTGATGATATCGTATTTGGTGTAGAGGATTCTGCAAAATTGTCTAAAGAACATGTTTTCTTATATAAAGCACATAGCCGACATCTAAAGGTACAAGAATTTTCTGATTGGCTGAATTCTGCAGAGCGTATTATCTTCTATGGATACTCTTTAGGAGATACAGACCATCAGTATTTTGAGAAGTTTTTTAGAAAGCTATGTTCTGATGATAGGACGTATACCGAATTGGTATTCTACTATTATGATCAAGCATCTTATGATAACTTGATATGGCAGTTGCAAATGCTAACTAATCATAAGTTGACACAACTGCAGATATTAAATAAAATAGAATTTAAAAACTGTTCTATGTGAGCAACTAATAAGGCGGTCCCATCCCGCATGACATGGCGAAGATCTTTGATGGTCCGCCAACCTTAGAGCGTAGCGGTTCCGAGCACCGGAGGGCGGTTACATCCTCTCGTTCCTGAGGAAAGAGAGGCTTGGTGAGAAAAGTGGAGCTCTCCTTGCAGGAGAGACGGAGAGGTAGAAAATTCAGCACCATCATGTAACAGCAGTAGATGTAATCCCAAAGAAGGTGTAGAAACTCAACAATAAGATTTCTCCTATCTAGGACCATTACATAGAAAAGTATATGGTAGAGTAGCCAACATCGTGGTGACACCATCCGATGCCCTGGTCATCAATACCTCGGAGTATCAGCGAGTGCTCAGCAAGGCATTGAGCTATACTTCCGATAAGAACGCCATAGTTACTATCGGTAACAAGCCAAGCCGTCCGGAAACTGGCTATGGCTATATCGCCGCAGCGTAGGTAAGGGCATCCGATTGTATGAATGCAAGAACTGCGTAGTTCATGCAGCCGATGAAAGTAAGGTGGTAATTCAAGGCTTGGATGGCTATAGCTTAGTTAGAAGAATGGGCAACTGCTTGTTTGTTCTTTGAAAGAGAAACTGAGAATCAATGATTTTAAGAAATAAACTTCAGTTTAAGCAAAGAAATGAATCATGAAAGGATTACTTGTTTTATCGTATGTTTTCCTATATAAACTTGTTTTCTAAGTGCATTAATTGATACAATTTAGCGTTATGATAGCAAAAGAATATTGTATAGCCTTTTTTGAAGGCTACTTCTACGCCCAATTAGGCGAGAAGCTTACCAATGGCAAAGTGACAGAACATACACTGGACTTAGCTAAGGAAACGGCTCAAACCTTTATCGTGCAACAGATAGCCTATTCCGATTTTGATGAAAAGCAAAAACAGGTGATGAAAGAAAACGTTCATGAATGGGCTGATACGGTGAAGCAGGGTTTCAAGAAACGTTTGCGTGAGAGCGGCAGATTGATAGAATCTTGATGATGCGCCAGCCGACAAACTATCGCAACTCTGTTGCGTAAACAAATATCGGCAGCCTTTTAGGGCACAGGCTCCGCTGACGATACCAAAACTCTGGCGGAGGCTATAGCGCAGCCAGCTACATTCAAAGAAATAGCATCACCTCACATTTGCTATTCATATGGGAGACTAAGTCTCGTATTCTTTTCTCAAAATACACAAACAATGCCGCCGTGCCAAGATGCTAAGTTATAACTTTGCCTTTTTTTCAAAAATATCTGTGAAATATAACTAAAAAGTTTGCAGATAACAATATAGTTTTTTATCTTTGCACCATCTAAGTGACAATATATGAATGCAATTCAGTAAATTATGGCAATGAACGACAATAAATCTATATTGCGTGTGCTTCGTGAAAAATTCAAGTACACCCAAGAGGAGGTAAGCAAGTACTTGCATCAGCCAACCAGCCTACCTGAAGTACGAGACGGGGGAGACTGAAGTCTCTATGGAGGGCTTGGAGAAGTTGGCTCGTCTCTATGGTATTGATGAGTATGACATACTCGAAGGTAACATGGAGCAAGTGAACTTTGCATACGCTTTCCGACGTGATGGTGTGGCTAATCTTGAAGAGGTGTCTCACTTCCAGCAAATAGTAAAGAACTATATCATGATGAGCAATGAACTTGAAAAAATCAGATAAAATACAATTGGAACTCTTGTCCCTTTCTCTTCGCCAAGAGCAAGGAGTCAAGTTTAATGAGCCTGTTAGTGTTCATCAAATGCTTCGCAACAAGAATATCATAGCAAGTTTTCAACCTTTGTCTGAGGGTTTTGAGGGCATGGCTATCAAGATACTTCGTAAGGAGCATGATGTGCGACTATTCATGCTTGTCAATACAAGCAGCAATTATAGTCGCCAACGCTTCACGGCTTGTCACGAACTTTATCACCTGTTGTTTCAAGAGGATTTTAGTGTCTCCTATGAGACGGATAACGAAGATGGCAAAAAGAGCATAGAGGAACAATCTGCTGATTATTTTGCTCGTTGCTTACTTTTGCCAAGGGATGGCGTGCTATCGTTAATACCAGTAGAGAAGCGAAAGAGAGATGCTATTTCTATGGCAACGGTATTGAAGATAGAGCAGAACTTTCGTTGTTCTCGTTCCTGCCTTCTCTATCGACTCAAGGAGATGGATTTGATTTCCGAGACGGTTTATGGTTTATTTCAGCATGATGTGATAAGGAGTGCTGCGGAGTATGGTTATCCTACCTCTTTATATATGCCGACCCATAGCAAGGAACTGATAGGAGATTATAATGTAAAGGCTCGCCAACTTTATGACAAGGGATTGATTTCCCAAGCCAAGTATTTTGGTTTGTTATATGATATGGGCATCGATTTCGGAAAGGAGGCTTTGGATGGCAAGAGCGAAGGTCATATTGGTTGATGCGGATGTCATAGCGCATTTCATAGCCACAGGTCACATCATGGAATTGAACGGTATCTTGTCACCTCATCAGCTGTATGTTGTCGAGAATGTTTATCGTGAGGCAACACGTCATCCCGGCGATGCCAACCGTAAGCAGAAAGTGATGAGTGGATTAAGGATTCAAAGACTTGTGTAATCAGGTTTCCCAGTCAGAACCAGAATATCAAGAGGGAGTTTTTTAAGTTGAAGCATGACAATGGTCTTTTGGGTGATGGTGAGTGTGCCTGTATGGCGATGGCTCGCTATGGACAGGAAACGATAGCCAGCAGCAACTTTCGTGATGTGGCACCTTATTGTGATGCCAATGACATTGAATATATCGGTGTGATGGACATTTTGCAGATTGCTATCAACAAAGGTTATTGGACGGACGAGCAATGCGACCAATTTATTATGGATGCCATCAAGGAGAATAACGCTCGTTTCCCCGTGGATAGGATGGAGGAGTATAAGACAGAGAAGGATTTGGGAGGATTCTGAGCAATATAATAGTCATGAGGCTGCGGAAAACTTAGCTTTTATGTATTCTTTGTATGAAAGCTGCTTTCAAATTGCCGAGAGCAGCTTATCTTATGCAAAACGATAATGAAATAACTTTTTTCGAAAACTGATAGGTGTAATACAACGAACAAAGGGGAACGACCAAAGACTGGTTGTTTCCCTTTGTTCGTTTAGAGGCAATTGTATCAGGTGTATCTGTCATCTCTGATTTTCCCATCAATTATCGCTTGCGGTAATTGGTGGTGAGGAGGGACTGGTAGATGATGCCAACGCCAAAATACTGGACTTGCCCTATAAGCCTACAAAAATGAATCAAATGAGGTAAGTTTCGTAAAAACAATTGAAACCGAAATT
>ENA-OQDW01000260-OQDW01000260.1-human-gut-metagenome-genome-assembly--contig:-NODE-260-length-22820-cov-5.767726_pt1 | contig 22820 bp, 32 predicted proteins | sample MGYA00242784_ERZ504613 | MGnify/ENA primary metagenome ERZ504613 (study PRJEB26092, sample SAMD00036330) | human gut metagenome | host: Homo sapiens | study: EMG produced TPA metagenomics assembly of...
CTCCGCGGCGGCGGTGGGCCCCATGCCGTCCTCCGTCGCCAGGAGGAAGAGCTCGACCTTCTCCCTGCTGTACATGCGAACCTCCAGTCCGGACCGCCCCGCGGTCCAACTTTCTGTCCGCACCCCCCTTCTCGTGCTTTAGAAGCTGACTATAAAGCTACACCTGCATGAAAGTGTTCTGCATGAGCTCGCGTGCCATGGTGGTCGAATCGCCATGGCCGGTTAAGCAAACGGTGTCGGGCGGAAGAAGCCGGGCGAGCTTGGAGAGCGAGCGCAGAATCGCCGCCTCGTCTCCGCCGGAAAGATCGGTGCGGCCGTGCCCACCCGGAAACAGGGTGTCGCCCACAAAGGCGATGTTCCCCTGCTCGGTGGCAGCAAACAAGACGATCCCGCCCGGCGTATGCCCTGGTGTCTCGATCACCTGCAGGCAGATATCGCCCACCTCGAGAGCATCGCCCTGGGCGAGCAGGCGCGTCGGCTCCCCAGGGTCGGGCGTCTCAATGCCCCACATAGCTCGCTGTTCCTCGATGTTCGCATGCGGCACCGCCACATCCTTAGCACACAGCTCATACTGACAGCCCTCGCCAACGGTGGTTCGCACGCCGGCAACACCACCAACATGATCGGCATGGCCATGAGTGCATACGGCGCCAAGCATGCGTACGCCGGGATGCTTGGCTCGAATATGCTCTACCAAGCGCTCGCCTTCCCATGCGGGTCGATAATCACACACTCATTGTCCGAAATAACAGCATAGCTATTGGTCTGAATGGGACCGTTTACGAGCGTCTCGATCTCGACCGATCCCTTGGGAGTTACATCCAAGGACACACCACTCATGTCCCTCTCCTCTCTATAGAACTCGAGGCATCAAACGATGCCTCGAGTGTAGCGAATATCGATAATGTGGCACGTTCGTCGCGACTAAACGCGGCGCTTAAGCTGGGCTCCACCCTCGCCGGGCATCAGGCGGCGCGCGTCGTAGACCGAGTCAACGCTGCTGATGGAGGCTAGCAGCGGATCCAGCCCACTCGCGTCCGAGATCTCGACCATAAAGCGTAGGGTTGCAATACCCTCGCGGTTGGTCGACGTGGCGGCAGAAAGGATATTGCCGCCCGCATCGCCAATGGCAATGGTGACATCCTTGAGCAGGCCCATGCGGTCCAGGCACTCGACCACGATCTCGACCTGGAAGAGGGTGTCGGCAGCGCGTCCCACTCCACTTCGATCATGCGCTCGGGATGCTCCATAAGACCCTTGACGTTGGGGCAGTTGGCGCGATGCACCGAAACGCCACGACCGCGCGTGATGAAGCCGACGATATCGTCGCCCGTCACCGGATTACAGCAATGCGCCAGACGGACCAGCAGTCCGCTGTTGCTCTCGCCCTTGACGATAATGCCGTTGCTGGCGCTCTTGCCACGCTTTTGCGGCTTGCGGTTGGAGCCGCGGGCCGGCTGTTTCACGACCTCGGCGATAGCCTCGGCCTTGGTGACCTGTTCCTCGGGCTTGGGGTCCAAGATTTGCTCGACCTTGTTACCCACAGCGCGCGGGGCAACCTTGCCGGCGCGACGGCGGCAAACAGGTCCTCAAGCTGCTTGTAGTTAAACTGCTCCGCCACGGCGTTGAGCGCACGCGTGGATCGCGGCGTAGAGATGCCATACCCGCGCTTGCGCAGGTCCTTGGCCAGTATATCGCGGCCGGCAGCAGCGTCATCGTCTTTGGTCGCGGCGGCGAAATAACGGCGAATCTTTGACTTGGCCGAAGGAGTCTTAACGATCTTGAGCCAATCACGCGACGGCTTGGAACTCTTGTTGGTCAGGATTTCAACGCGGTCGCCCGTCTTGATTTCGTGCGTGAGCGGGGCCACCGCACCGTTGATCTTAGCGCCGACGCAGTGGTTGCCCACCTCGGTGTGAACGGCGTAGGCAAAGTCGAGCGGCGTGGAGCCGGCACGAAGCGCCATGACCTCGCCCTTGGGTGTAAAGACAAAGATCTCCTGATCGAACAGATCAACCTTCAGCGAGTGCAGGTATTCCTTGGCGTCCGTAATCTCATCAGACGCTGCCCAATCGAGCGAATGTTTGAGCCAGTTAATCTGGTCGTCCAGACGCTGGGCATCATTGGTCTTAGACGCAGACGATCCGCCCGACTTCTTATAGAGCCAGTGGGCGGCAATGCCGTACTCGGCCTGCTCATGCATCTCATAGGTTCGAATCTGAATCTCGAGCGGGCGGGCCGTGGGGCCGATAACCGTCGTGTGGAGCGACTGGTAGTTATTAACCTTGGGCATGGCGATATAGTCTTTAAAGCGACCGGGCATGGGGTGCCACAGTGTATGCACCGCGCCGAGCGTGGAGTAGCAATCGCGCACCGAATGCGTGATGACGCGCAGTGCCACCAGGTCGTAGATCTCGGAGAACTCCTTGCCCTTGCGCTTCATCTTTTGGTAGATGGACCAATAGTGCTTGGAGCGGCCATTGATCTGGAAGCCCTCCAGGCCGATGCGGTTGAGCTCGTCGGTGAGCGTCTTGATGGTCTCGGCCAGATAGCGCTCACGGACCTCACGAGACTCCGCCACCATGCGCGCGATGCGCTGGTAGGCGTCGGGCTCAAGGTAGAAGAAGGACAGGTCCTCGAGCTCCCACTTAATAGAGCTCATGCCCAGACGGTCGGCCAGGGGCGCATACACGTCCATGGTCTCGCGAGCCTTAAACAGGCGACGGTCCTCACGCAGGGCTGCAAGGGTGCGCATGTTGTGCAGACGGTCGGCAAGTTTGACGATAATGACGCGGATGTCCTTGGACATGGCGAGGAACATCTTGCGCAGCGTAAGCGCCTGCTTCTCGTCCATGCTATCGACTTCGATGTTGGTGAGCTTGGTCACGCCATCGACGAGCTCGGCAACCGTATCGCCAAACAGGCCGGACACATCGGCGAGCGAGGTCTCGGTATCCTCGACGGTATCGTGCAGCAGCGCGGCGCACACCACATCGCAGTCCATCTTGAGATCGGCCAAAATGATGGCCACCTCGACGGGATGGTTGATGTACATCTCACCCGAACGGCGCTTTTGGTTGCAGTGCTTCTCGGCAGCAAAGCAATAGGCCTGCTCCACCTTGGAGAAGTCGTCCTCATTCATATATTTGAGGCACAGGCGCTCCAGCTTGTCGTAGCTGTCCGCCATAATCTCGGGCGGCAGCTCATCGGCATGCTTATAGTGCTCCATCTCCGAGAACGGTTGGAGGGTGGAATCATGGGCGGTACGGGCTGCGGCATCCATCGAGGTCCCCTTCCCCTAGGCCCGCGGTACGATCGGGCGGTTAACTTTGGCTAGCATATCAGAAGCGCACGAATCAAGCGCCCAACTCCGGAAAGCCGAGAACTCCATGCGCGAGCGCAAGCCCTCCAAATAGCGGATTGACCTGCTCAATTGCACACGGCCGGGGTTTTCGGCCATCGCAATGCGACGGGTGTCATCAAACCCCGAAACGCGACAGAAGCCAAGCTCTTCGAAGATTCCCAGACCGCTTGCCACCGAGCGCTCGTCAACCGGCGTGCGGGCATCGATGGCAAGGCACATCTGCGCGATGTCGATATCGCTCGCACTAAATGAGTCGGCTCCGGTCTTGCCGCGGTTGGAGCGCCACATAGTCTGCAGCGCGCGATAGAGCGTGACGAGCTCGTCGCGCTCGGGCGCGTAGCAGTCGAGCAGGCGCTCGTTAATGCGAGCGTCACGCGACGAATAGAGCAGGTGAATCACGGCAGGTTGCCCGTCGCGACCGGCGCGTCCGCTCATCTGGTTGAACTCAATGCTGCCAAACGGCATGTGATAGAGCACGACATGGCGGATATCGGGCAGGTTCACGCCCTCACCAAAGGCAGAGGTCGAAACGATGCAACTGAGGCTTCCGTCACGAAACGCTTCCTCCACGCGGCGACGATCGGAGCGCGCAAGCCCCGCGTTATAGAATGCGATGCGGGTCGCGCAATCGGGTACCCGCTTGCGCAGCGTCTTAGCAAGCGCCACGGACTGGTCGCGCGAGTTGACGTAGATGACGGTCTTCTCCCCCGTAGCCACGATTGACACCAGGCGGTTCTCGCGGCTCGCAAGGTCCCGGTCATCCTCGAGCCGCAAGTTCTCGCGCACCGTCTCGTCGACCACTGTACGGGTAATCGGTAGCACGCGGGCGAGCTCGGCCACAACCGGAGCCGTTGCGGTGGCAGTCGCGGCCAGAACGACCGGGTCACCCAGGGCCTTGAGGATATCGGGCATGTCGAGATAGGCACTGCGGTCGCCGCCCTTGGCAAGACCGGCATGATGCGCCTCATCGATAACGACAAACCCGATACGCCCCGAGCGCGCAAAGCGATCACGGTGAATAGACAGGAACTCAGGCGTCGTGAGCACGATGCCGGTGCGGCCCGAAGCCAAGCCGGCAAACACGTCATCGCGCGCCGCCTCCACGGTCTCGCCGGTCAACACGCCCACGCCAATGCCGAGCGCAGCCATCGTCGACGAGAGGTGATAGGCCTGGTCAGCAACGAGCGCACGCAGCGGATAGACAAAGATGCTCGCACGCCCACGAAGGACCGCCTCGCGCGCGGCGTGCACATGGAAGATGAGCGACTTGCCACGCCCCGTCCCCATAACAGCCAAAACGCTCTGGTGGTCGGCGAGGGCGTCGAGTGCCTCGACCTGCGCGCGATGTGGCTGGTTCGAGCCGATAAAGCTATGGATAAGCGAGCGCGTGAGCTCGGTATAAGAAAGCTGGGCGAGCGTCTCGCGTTTACGCGACTCCAGACGCAGGCCAGAATCCGCCGGCTGCACGCCGCGGCGAAGCTCACATGCCGGATCGTCGATATTGGGCGCCGCGGTATCGCGCACCAAGACATCTTTGATCATGAGCTTGGGCTTCACACGTCCCTGCCAATGCTCGGCCACTGCCTCGAACACCAGGTCGACGGCGCTATCGCAATTGATGAGCTTATCGATCTGCGGCACGCGGAACATAATGGCCGGCACACTCGCAGCGCCATCGGTCGCCACGAAGCGCATGTGCTCGCCGGTTTTGCCCACCACGGCGCGATCGCACATTGTCACGCCCTCGGCCGCCAACAGCGGCACCTTGTTGCCCTGGCCAAACGGCTCAAGACGGGAGATTTGCTCGATGGTCTCGATATTTAGCTCGGAGAGGTCAACGGTGGCGGCAACCTCGTCGGTGTCCTCAAAGTCCTCGGCGGGAAGCTCGGACAGCACGGCGGAAAGGCGACGGCGGAACTCGTCGAGCTTGGACGCTCGATGGTCACGCCCACCGCACCCGCATGCCCGCCGCGACGAATCAGCAGATCCGAGCAGCGCTCGACAGCGTCGAACAGGTTGACCTTGCCCACCGAGCGACCCGAACCGCGAGCGATACCGTCTTCGATCGAGAACAGCAGCGCCGGCACGTGATAACGGTTGGTCAGGCGGCTCGCTACGATACCCTTGACGCCTCGTGCCAGCCCTCGCCACCCACGACGATTGCGCGACCGCCATCATAGGTCTCCTCGACCTTTGCCATGGCATCGCGCGTGAGCTCCGCCTCGATCTCGCGACGCTGACGGTTAATCTCCTCGAGCTCGGCCGCCAGCGCGCTTGCCTCGATGGGATCGCGGGCAAGCAGCAGGTCGAGCGCCAGCTTGGGATCGGCCATGCGGCCGGCGGCGTTCAAGCGGGGAATGAGCGAAAACGACAGGCCATCGGCCGTAATACTAGAGAGGTCGGCCTTGGCGAGCGCGGCCAGCGCGATATAGCGGGGCGGGGCGGTCACGCGCATCTGCTGGATGCCCTCGGCGACCAGCGCGCGGTTCTCGGGCGTCAGCGGCATCATGTCGGACACGGTACCCAGCGCCGCGACCTCGATCAGCGAACGCCAAATACGACGGCTTGCCCAGACGCTCGCCCAGGACCTGCACCAGCTTGAGCGCCACACCGGCACCGGCAAGCTCGCGCGAGGGACCCTCGTCCTCGAGCTTTGGGTCGGTCAGGGGCACGCCCTGCGGCACCTGGTCGGACGGCTCGTGATGGTCCGTGACCACCAATTCGATCCCCAGGCTCTCCAGATAGGAAACCTCTTCCTTGGCGGCAATGCCGTTATCGACGGTCACGATCAGCTGGGGGCGAGCGAGCTCGTTAACGCGGTCGAGTGCCGCGCGCGAAAGACCGTAGCCCTCATCAAAGCGATGCGGAATAAACGGCGTGACATCGGCGCCAAACGTGCGCAGCGCCTCGGTCAACAGGCAGGTCGACGTAATGCCGTCAACGTCAAAATCGCCAAAGACTGCAATGTGCTCGTGGTTGCGAATAGCGCGCTCAACGCGGTCGGCAACGACCGACATGCCCGGGATAATGAGTGGGTCGGCCCAGTCGCGATCGAGCGAAGGCGTCAAAAACAATTGGCCCTCTTTGATGGAGCCAATGCCGTGCGCGACCATAATGCGCGCCACCAGCCCAGGAATGCCCAGACCAGCCGAAAGTTCCTTTTCGAGCTCGGGATTTTGCTGAGCGACCGCCCAGCGATGCGTCGTCTTAAGCGATGACATAGGCACCCACCCCCGATAGGGGCAGGTCGCCGCGATACCTCTCACGGTTCATAGCGATGAGTCCTCTGTGTATGCCCGCTTCGGCAGGCAGATCTGTTGAACGGATTTATTATACCGTGCAGCGCGGACGCAAAACGCCGCGGTGCGCCGCGGTTTCGGCAAACGATGGCGGTAATGCCCTCGAAACAATCGAGCGTTTCAGCCGCACGGACACATACGAGCGTCTAGCATATCCATACAAACAAGTTCGCGGATAAAGGGAGTCGCGGGGCATATGAAGCAATGGGCTGGACTGGGGAAGTTCCTCGCGGGGCACATGCAGATCATCGTTCCGATTTGTGTGGCGCTCGGCGTGCTCTTTCCTCAACAGATCGGCGTTCTCAAGCCCATTGTTCCCGCCCTCTTCGCCTTTATGACGTTTCAGGGTGCGCTCAGCAACACCTTTCACCAGGTAGCCGAGGTGTTCCACCGTCCGCTGCACCTGATTCTGGCGTTGTTGGTCTCGGCGGCGCTTATTCCCATCGCGGCCTATGCCATGGGATCGTTGTTCTTTGGTTCCAACCCCAACCTTGTCTGCGGCATCGTGCTCGAATACAGTGTGCCCGTGGCAGTCACCGCTTTTATGTGGATCAGCATGTTCGGCGGCAACGGCCCGCTCGCGCTCACCATCATCCTGACGTCCTCGGTCATCTCCCCTGTGACGATTCCGCTTACGCTCAAGCTCCTGCTGGGCGCCACCGTCTCGATCGACGTGCCGAGCATGATGCAGAACATGGCCTTTATGATCGCCATCCCCGCTGTGCTCGGCATCGTGATCAACGAGCTCACGCGCGGCTGGGGGCACGAGAAACTCTCCCCCGCGCTCTCGCCCGCCTGCAAGTTCATGATGATGGGCGTTATCGCCTCCAACTCCACCGCCATGAGCGAGTACGTGCTGCACATGAACGCGGTGCGCTTGGAAGTCGCCCTCTTTATTTTGGTCTTCGCCATCAGCGGCTTTGTCGTCGGCATTCTGGTCGCCCGCGCGCTGCATCTGCCATATAGCGAAACGACCACCATGTGCTTTACCTGCGGCATGCGCAATATCTCTTCGGGCGCCGTCATCGCCACGCAATACTTTCCGGGCGAAGTTGTGTTTCCCGTCATGTGTGGAACGTTGTTTCAGCAGGTGCTCGCCTCGCTTATCGGACACTTCTTTGAGCGTCTGACCGGCGAGGAGCGCGCCGCCCAGCGCAAGCGGGTCGAGGCCGGCCGCGATGCAATGGCGCGCTAAACCGTCCGCAGTGTGCGGGCGCTCACTTTACGATGTGAGCGCCTCCAGATGTGCGCGGAATCGCTCCGCATCGACATCGAGCGTGGTCTCAGCATTGACCTGAGCCAGCCGATACCCGACAAAGTAGGGTGAAACCACCCAGCGCGGAAGCGCCTTGGCAATGGTCCGGCCGTCCATGTGGTAGAAGAACAAGTTGTACGACTCTGCGCGACCACCATGGTGCTCGTTCAGGATATAGCGCAGAGCTACCTGAATCGCATCGGCGAAGAGGTCCGTCTCGGCTTGGTCTCGCGCGCCATCGCTGGCGGCGATTCCCTGCGGGGCTGAAACATTGACCTCAAAGAACCCCATAATCGGTTCGGTTGAGATGTTGACCGCAACCCTTCCCCTCTGCCAAACATCGATGCCTTCAAAGTTGGCTGAGGTCAGCGCCGCATAGCCGTCCTCCTGTTCCAAGCCCACAATCTGCATGTGTGGATGGACGAGGCTGCCGCCCGAAAGCGGACCCTTGTTCTTGTACATGAGCACGCTTCGATACTGCTGCGAATCGATCATCTGCTGCCAGCAATCCAGAGCAAACCTCATCACATGGTGGAGTTCATCCGGCTTATAGGTCACCAGGTCGGCATCGTGATCGGCCGACTCGATCAGCACGGTTTGACGGGTGGCGCGCAGGGTCTTGAACTTATTCTCGAGCCAGATGCAGTCACCGTCGCGCTGGATGATGTTGGTGAGCCCCTCCGTGTTGCAAAAGGGACACGCGGTACCGGGGCGACGGTTGTCGTCGGGCTTGCCGCTCGCCTGCTGAACATCGAATACCAGCGCCACGGGTTATACCTCCAGCGGCACGATCTTGGTGCCATGGAGCTCGGAGACGTCTAGCGCCGCCGCGACCGCGTCGCGATTTGCCGTAGTGATGCCGCCGCCGGGAAGGATGGTCAAACGATCACCCGCATACTCGATTAAACGAGCCAGGTGATCGAAATTATCCTCGATCGACGTACCGGCAGCGCCGCCATGCGTGAGGATGCGCGTAACGCCGCAGTCGGCAAGTGTATCAATCGCATCGAGCTGAGCCTCGGGCGAGAGCTGGTCAAATGCCATGTGGAAGGTGATGTCGATGGGCTCACGCTTACATTCCTCGGTCGCGCAGCCCGCAGCCATCACGAGGGCGCCAAGCGTAAGTTCGTCGAGCGCCATCCGCCAGCGCAGGGCTTGCAGCAGCCAAAGACCAAGCCGTCAACGCCGGCGCTTACGGCAAGGCCCAGGTCCATCTCCATCATACGCAGCTCGTCCTGGTCGTAGTGAAAGTCGCCGCCACGCGGGCGAATCATGCACATCACCCGTGCATCGTGCTCGTGGACATAGTTGGTCGTAGCGCTGATAACGCCGGCCGAAGGCGTGGTGCCACCAACGGCAAGGTTGTCGCACAGCTCGATACGCCTTGCACCGGCATCGATAGCCGCCGGCACCCGCTCAAAGTTCTCGGCACAAAACTCGTACAGCATAGATAGACCCCCAAAGACAGCAGATGTTTTCCGACGGGCATTGTCACACATCCCCATGAAGTTGCGGTGGAATAGGGACTCTTTTGGCCTCTGGAGCCCGTATTCAGTCCCTATTTCACCGCAACTTAAAAAGGGGCGCTGACTGAGATAGTCAGCGCCCCTTTTGTTAGGTGGGTTAGCCTCCGAGGTAGGCTTTGCGGACGTTGTCGTCATGCAGGAGCTCTTGGCCGGTGCCGGTCATGGTGATCTTGCCGGTCTCGAGCACGTAACCGCGTGTGGCGATGGAAAGCGCCATCTGCGCGTTTTGCTCGACCAGAAGCACCGTGGTGCCGGCCTTGTGCAGGTCCTCGACAATCTGGAAGATCTGTTCGATCAGAATCGGTGCCAGACCCATGGAAGGTTCGTCGAGCATGAGCAGCTTGGGATTACTCATAAGGGCGCGGCCCATAACGAGCATCTGCTGCTCGCCGCCCGAAAGGGTGCCGGCGACCTGGCGACGGCGCTCCTTCAGGCGCGGGAACTGCTCGTAGACGCGCTCAAGGCCCGGAGCAACCGTGGACTTGGGCTGCGTGTAGGCGCCCATCTCCAGGTTCTCCTCGACCGTCATCTGCAAAAAGGCGCGACGGCCCTCGGGCACCTGGGCCAGGCCCTTACCAACCAGCTTATCGGCGGGCGTATGAGTAATGTCCTCGCCCATAAACTTGATGGAGCCGGTCTTGGAGCGCAGCAGGCCCGAGACGGTCTTGAGCGTTGTGGACTTGCCGGCACCGTTCGCACCGATCAGAGCCACGATCTCGCCCTCGTTGACGTTAAAGGAGATGTCCTTGATGGCGTGGATGGCGCCGTACCAGACGTTGATGTTGTAGACGGAAAGCATCGGCTCTGCCATTTAGTTCTCCCCCTTATCCTGCTTGCCCAGATATGCCTCGATAACGGCGTCGTTGTTCTGGATTTCCTCTGCCGTGCCCTTGGCGATGACCTTACCAAAGTTGAGCACGCAGATACCCTCGCAAATATTCATGACGAGCGACATGTCGTGCTCGATAAGCATGATGGCGATACCAAAGGTGTCGCGAATCTTAACGATGTTCTCCATGAGTTCCGCGGTCTCGGACGGGTTCATGCCGGCGGCAGGCTCGTCGAGCAGCAGCAGTTTGGGGTTGGTGGCAAGCGCGCGGACGATCTCCAGACGACGCTGAGCGCCGTAAGGCAGCGATCCGGCCTGCTCGTTTGCCAGATGCTCCATATCAAAGATGGACAGCAGCTCCATGGCGCGCTCGTGGGCGGCCTTCTCGTGCTTCCAATACGTCGGCAGGCGCAGCACGCCTCAAAGCCGGAGTAACGCTCCTGGTTATGCAGACCGACCTTAACGTTATCCTCCACCGTCATGGTGTTGAACAGGCGAATGTTCTGGAAGGTACGGGCAATACCCATGCGGTTGACCTGATAGACCGACTTGCCCGAGGTATCCTCTCCGTCGAGCAGGATGGTGCCGTGCGTGGGCTGATACACCTTGGTGAGCAGGTTGAAGACCGTGGTCTTACCGGCACCGTTGGGGCCGATCAGACCGGCGATCTCGGTCTTGCCGATAGTCAGGCTAAAGTCGTCGACTGCCTTAAGGCCACCGAACTCAATGCCCAGGTGGATGCACTCGAGTGCAGGGCGCTCGCCCAGGTCACGATCGGGAACGATGGCGCCAGAAGGATACGGGACCATCTTGCCCTTCTTGAACTCAAATTTACTGGGCATCGGCTGCCACCTCCTTCTTGGAAGCAAAGCGATCCTTAATGCGTGCGAAGAACGCCTTGAGCTGCGGGTTGTTGGTAAAGATCATGACCAGGATCAGCACGATAGCGTAAATGAGCATACGGTAGTCCGAGAACTGACGGAGCAGCTCGGGAAGCACCGTGAGCAGCGCCGCCGCGATGACGGAGCCGCGCATATTGCCCAGACCGCCCAGGACCACGAACACCAGAATGAGGATGGACGTGTTGAAGTCGAACTTGGTGGCGGAGAGCTGCGAGAAGTTACCGCCGAAGAGGGCTCCGGCAGCACCGGCGAGGGCAGCGGAAACCACGAAGGCGATCATGCGGTACTCGGTGACGGAGATGCCTACGGACTCGGCTGCAATCTTGTTATCGCGCACGGCCATAATGGCACGGCCGGTACGGCTGCGAACCAGGTTGAGCACGATCACGAGTGCGACCATGACCAGGATGGCACCGGCGAGGAAGGTCGAGTACGTCGACACGCCCGAGGCGCCTGGGCGCCTTGATGATGGCGGTGCCGTCCTCGAGCAGGTGCAGGTCGTCGATCGTAGAGTTGCCCGTGATGTTAAAGATCACGTGCAGGCCGCGCGAGTCGACACCCACGATAAGGCAAGTGACGATCTCTTTGATGATCTCGCCAAAAGCCAGGGTCACGATGGCCAGATAGTCGCCGCTCAGGCGCAGGACCGGGATACCGATCAAGAAGCCCAAGACGGCAGCGGCGATAGCGCCGACCACGATGCTGATGACAAGGCGCACCGGATCGGAGGGAACGGCGCTCTCGAGGGCGACCGCGGTGACGATTCCCGTATAGCGCCGACGCTCATAAAGCCCGCATGGCCCAGCGACAGGTCGCCCGCGATGCCGACGACAAGGTTGAGGGAAATGGCCATGACGATGTAGGCCGTAATGGGAACCAACTGACCGGCGATCATGCGCGGAATCATGTGGTTCGACTGCATAAAGAACACGATGGCGAAGGCCACGATGCACATGGCATACGTAACAAAGTCGTGACGCGTCTGCTTATCTTTAAGAAACTTCATAACGCTCACCTACACCTTCTCGGGGACGTACTTGCCCAAGAGGCCGGCAGGCTTGACGAGCAGGACGATGATCAAAACACCAAAGACGATGGAGTTGGCAAGGCTCGTGGAAATGTAGGCCTGCGCCATCGCCTCGATGATGCCGATGAGAATGCCACCGACAAAGGCGCCGGGGATGGAACCGATGCCACCGAAGACGGCGGCGTCGAAGGCCTTGATGCCAGGCATGGCGCCCGTCGTAGGCTGCAGCACCGGCGAGTAGGAGCACAGCAGCACGCCGGCGATGGCGGCAAGGGCAGAGCCGATGGCAAACGTCATCGAGATGGTGCGGTTGACGTTGATGCCCATGAGCTGAGCGGCGGCCTTGTCCTCGGACACGGCACGCATGGCCTTACCCATCTTGGTCTTACCTGTAAAGAACATCAGGCCGGCATGATAACCAGGCAGGCGACGATGGTGACGAGCGAGACGGCGCTTACGTTGAACTTGGCCAAGAACTCCGGCACCTGGAAGGTGACGAGCGAAGTGAAGTTCTTGGGCGTGGCGCCCCACAGAAGCTGCGCGGCGTTCTGCAGGAAGTAAGACACGCCGATAGCCGTGATCAGAACGGCCAGCGGGCCCGCCTGACGCAGCGGCTTGTATGCCAGACCCTCGATGAGAACACCGAGAACGGTACAGACCACACAAGAGAGAACTACAGATGCCCAGCCCGGGAGGCCGAGATACGACGTGGCGCAGAACGAGACATAGGCACCGACCATGATAACGTCGCCGTGAGCGAAGTTCAGCATCTTGGCGATACCGTAGACCATGGTGTAGCCCAACGCGATGATGGCGTAGACGCTGCCCATGGACAGGCCGTTGACCAGGTATTGGATAAAGACCGTCATGTTCCACATCCCCCTTTCGAATAGGTTTCCAGTTGATGTATGAAACAGGGACGTTACATCGTCCCTAGATACCAAGCAAGCAGGGAAGGCCAAAACCTCCCCTGCTTGGGATCAAAACCGCTCTATGTAAGGCGGCCAATTAGGCCTGTACGTACTTGCCGTCGGTGATGACGTACGCCGTGGGCTCCTTCTGGACCTGGCCCTTATCGTTCCAGGTGAGCTTGCCGGTCAGACCGTCAACGGTAATCTTGAGCATAGCCTTGGACAGCTTCTCGGCGGCCTCGGTCGGGTCGGCGTCGACACCAAGACCGGCCTCCTTGAGGGCCTCGGCCACCGCGTGCACGCCGTCGTAGGCGTCGGCGGCAAACTGGTCGGGGGTATCGCCGTACTTATCCTTGTAAGCGTTGACGAAGTCGGCGTTCTTCTCGTCGTCGGCGGAGAACGGGGTCATGAGCAGCAGACCCTCGGCAAGAGAGGTATCGAAGCCCTCAACGCCCAGGATGCCGTCCATGCCGTCGCAGCCCATCATCTTGACGTCGTAGCCATGTCCTTGGCGTTCTTGAGCAGGACGGACGCCGGCGTGTAGTAGATCGGCGCAAAGATCATGGTGGCGCCGGCCTGCTTGGCCTTGGTCAGCTGGTTCGTAAAGCTCGTGGCGGAGTCGTCCTTAAAGGTCTCCTCGTCAACAATCTCGAGCTTGGACTCAGCGGCCTGGGCCTTAAAGGAATCTGCGATGCCCGAAGAATAGGCGTCGCCGGAGTTATAGAACAGCACGAACTTCTCGTCCGCATACTTCTGCGCCAGGAACTTGGCAGCGTTGACACCCTGGTTGGGGTCGGTGAAGCAAACCTGGAAGACGCAATCCTTGCCGTCGGTGACGTCCTCGGAGGACGCGGACGGGGTGATCATGAACGTCTTGGGGTCGTTACCACACTCTGCGGCAACGGCAACCGACGCACCCGTGGTAGTCGGGCCGACGAGGGCCTGCATGCCCCAGTCGAGCAGGGTGTTGAAGGCGTTGACGGCCTTCTCGCCATCGGCCTGGTCATCCTCGGCCTTGCTGGCAAGCGGCAGCTCCTTGGTCGAAAAATCCTTGCAGCCAAGCTCGACACCCTGGGTAACGGACTTGCCGTAGGACGCGTTGGCGCCGGTCAGCGGGCCGATGGTGCCGATCTTAAACGAAGCGTCGCTCGAAGCGGAACCGCTGTCGCCGCCGTTGGAGGAGCAGCCAGCTAGAATGGACATCGCCCCCAGACCTGCTGCGCTCGCGATAACGCTCCTGCGATTCATAACAGGGTTCAATGACTTACCGGTGAGGCTCGACATGCGGCTCTCCTCTCAAATCTCGTCGGGTTTCGGTTACCCGACAGGCCATCCTTCGCCGTGTTCGGCGTTCGCAAAATAGTAGACGCTTTAGTTGAGAAAAGTGGCGATTATTTCAACTTTTCTTTTGCTTTGTCCATTTATCCATTTTTATGCGTATTTCTATCAGTTTATGCAGTTTAGCCACTTTATTATGTGAAAGTAATGTTTCTGTTCTGTTACAAGCGCCCTTGCCCTGAATAAAACGGCCTCACCGGTCTCGTTATATGCACTTAGGCGGAGATGTACTTGCCGTCCTGGATTACATAGGCTGTCCATGCCGTCGGCACCCATTAGTGTCATGTCGTAGCTCATGTCCTTGGCGTTCTTGAGCAAAACGGACGCTGGGGTGAAATAGATCGGGGCAAAAATAAGCGTGGCTCCGACAAGGAAACTCCTGCGGTTAAGTACGTTGTTGATGCTAAGCATGGTGCCCCCCTCTTCGCTGGCCGCAGTGCGGCGTCTTGCGGTACGGGGCAAACCTCATGGTGCAAACGTTGACAGTTTGTTACGGAGTTCCGTTTGTAGCGAGCATGTTTCCAATGTTTCCGCAGCGTTTCGGGGGTGCCGTTTTGTGCGACTCCTGTTGCCTGGCGAGCACGCGCCCTCGGTTCACGCTAGAATGCACTCAACCTTTAAGCGGTTAATCCATCCATAAGATGCACGAAGGAGCTATCTATGAGCGAACCCCTGCGCACCGTGAACGTCGGTCTGATCGGTCTGGGAACCGTCGGCGGCGGCGTGGCCCGTCTGATCAAGAGCCACCACGATGAGTACCTGGCAGCCTACGGCATCGACCTTAAGCTGACCCGCGCCTGCGCGCTTGCTTGGGAGCAGGCCGAGGCGGCAGGCATTGAGCGCGAGGCCTTTACGAGTGACTGGCACGACGTCGTCAGCGACCCCGCCGTCGACATCGTCGTCGAGCTGATCGGCGGTGAGCATCCCGCAACCGAGATCTTCACCACTGCCTTTGAGCACGGCAAGCACGTCGTCTCTGCCAACAAAGCCCTACTGGGCCGTCACGTCGAGACGCTTGCCGAGAAGGCACGCGCGTGCGGCGTGCAGATTAAGTGCGAGGCCAGCTGCGGCGGCGGCATCCCCATCGTGAGCACGCTTGAGCACGACCTGGTGGGCAACAAGATCCTGACCATCGCCGGTATTCTCAACGGTACCACCAACTACATCCTGTCGCGCATGGACGCCGAGGGTGCCGATTACGCCGACGTGCTCGCCGACGCGCAGGCCAAGGGCTATGCCGAGGCCGACCCGTCCGCCGACGTCGACGCTTCGACGCCGCCAGCAAAACGGCGATCCTCGCCTCCATCGGCTTTGGCACCGTGTGACCACCGACGACGTATACCAGCAGGGCATCCGTACCATCGGCGCCGAGGACATCGCCCAGGCACGCGAACTCGGCTACACCATTAAGCTGCTCGGCATCGCCCGCAACACCGACGCCGGCGTCGACGTCCGCGTGCATCCCACGCTGATCCCCGCCGACCACATGCTCGCCAAGGTCAACGGCGCCATGAACGCCGTCTACGTGGTGGGTGACGCCGTGGGCGAAACCATGTTCTACGGTGCCGGCGCAGGCTCCTTCCCCACCGCGAGCGCCGTCGTAGGCGATATCCTGTCGCTCTCCGAGCAGATCAGCCGCGGCGTGACTCCGCTGCCCGAGATTGAGCCCTATGGTCACAACCTCGCCTTTAAGCCCATGGACGAGCTCCAGACCAAGTACTATGTGCGCCTGAAGGTCGCCGACCGCGTGGGCGCCCTGTCCGAGACGGTCGATATCTTTGCCAAGCACAACATCTCGATCTCGCTCATCAACCAGGTCGAGGACGGCAAGTCGGGCGTCAGCGATGCCTGCTCGGTCATCTTCCTAACGCACCGCGCGCTCGAGAAGGACGTCCAGGCTGCCGCCGCCGAGCTTGCCAGCGTCGACTGCGTGGCCGAGGTCGCCAACGTCCTGCGCATCGAGGACGTCGAGGCCTGGACCGAAGGCGTCATGGCCAACTAACTCATCAATCGCCTAGCAATACGCGCTTTGAGGGCTCCCGTCCGATGTGGGACGGGAGCCCTTTTGTCTCCTGCCCTAAGCACAACGGCAGAGCACATTTGCGCGAGCCGCTCATCGGTAACGCGGGCTACCGTTCACCGATATGCAAACGCGGCCGATTCCGGCTACCGCTACGCTGTGCTGCGTACGTCCACCCCCGAAGAATGGAGGCACCATGTTGCTCGAGGGCAAGAAAGCAATCGTCACCGGAGCACGCGCGGTATCGGCTATGCCATCGCCTGCCGTTTTATCGAGGAGGGTGCCGCCGTCACCGTCTTTGGCTCGCGCCAGGAGACTGCCGATGCAGCCGTTGAGAAGCTGACAGCCGTCTATCCCGACGCCAAGGTCTGGGGCCGTTCCTGCGACCTCACCTCGCTCGAGGCCGTGACCGAGGCCTTTACCCAGGCTGCAGCGACATGGGCGGTCTCGATACGGTCGTCAACAACGCCGGCATCTCCCAGCGCTCGCCCCTTTTGGACTATACAGCCGAGGAGTTCGCCAAAGTTATGGACCTCAACGTCGTCGCCGTCTTTAACGGCCACCAGGCTGCTGCCAAGATCATGACCGAGGCCGGCCACGGCGGCACCATCACTACCACAAGCTCAATGGTCGCCAAGTACGGCCAGCCTTCCGGCGTCGGTTACCCCACGTCCAAGTTTGCCGTCAACGGCATGGTCCAGTCGCTCTCGCGCGAGCTCGCCCCCATGGCATCCGCGTCAACGCCGTTGCCCCTGGCGTGACTAAGACCGACATGGTCGCTAACCTGCCCGAAGAGGTCATCAAGCCCATCATCGCCACTATTCCGCTCGGCCGCATGGGCGAGCCCGAGGACATCGCCAACGCCTTCGTTTTCCTAGCGAGCGACATGTCATCCTATGTCACGGGCGCCGTGCTCCCCGTCGACGGAGCCGCCCGCTCCTAAGGGACCACAAGCCTCAGCTCCCAGCCTCAACATAGTCCAACAAAGAAGGCGCGCCGTCTGCATCAACTGCAGGCAGCGCGCCTTCTTCTGTTTGAAAGGGAAGCTGTGTCCCGCAGTCCCGACTCAGACCGGGACGCAGCTTCCCTCAGGCCATGTTTCGGAAAGAGCGCCCCGTTTTGAACGCCGATTCTGGGATACCGTTTCCGCAACGGGTCTCTCGCGAAACTGCATCCCACTCTGAGCGCCATTCCGGGACACAGTTTCCCAACGGCCCCCGTTTCGGAAACCACATCCCGTTCCGAGCCTTCAAAGCGGGACGCGGCTTCCCCGAGAGAGTATCGACTACTTGCCGTCGTCGTCCTCGGCTTCTTCTCTTGCATAGAGCTCCAGCATGCGGCGGCGGTATTCGCGCACGGCGAGCTTGGCGCGCTCCAGGCGGCGACGCTCGCGCGGGGTCAGCTCGGACGGGTCGACCTCATCACCATAGGTCTTATCGGCAAGAAGATGCGCCGCGTCCACGATGCGGGCATCGATGTGGCCGCTCGCCGCCTCGGCGGAAAGACGCTCGGCAATCGTATCGAGCGTAGGCAAGCCCTCGAATACGCGACCATGGCCATGCGAAGTCAGCAGCTCGTGCTCACGTGCGAGCAGGCTCGCCAAATCGTGATGGGCGCGCAGGATGTCGAGCGCATCGGATGGATGCTCGGCAACTTCTGCCACGGCGGCGACCGGCGCGGCGTCGACCACGCGGTAGAAGAGCTGCGCGAGCAACGGCATCAAGAACACCGTGATGGCACCGGCAGCAACCATGACCGACGCAATATCTTGCGACAGCGCGCCCGCGTTGACGGCAACGCTTGTCACGGCAACGATGATCGGCAGGGCCGTGGTGCAGTACAGGGCCACGGTAATGCGACCATACGCCGACACATCACGCGTCGCAGGACAAATGCTCATAGAAATAAGAATGGGCACGGCACGAATAATCAGCAACGCCACGATAAAGCCCACGAGCAGACCCGGGCGCGACGCCACGGCCGTCAGATCGATCTTTGCGCCCGATACGGTAAAGAACACCGGAATCAAAAAACCGTAGGCCAGGCCGTCGAGCTTGGTCTCGAGCGTATGGTTGCCCTCGGGGATGATGTAGCGCAAGACAAAGCCAGCGGCAAAAGAACCCAACACGATGTCGAGATCAAAGACGGCCGAGAACGCCACGAGCGTGACCAGGATGAGCACCGTCAGGCGCACGAAGGTCTGCGACGTGGTATCGGCGCGTTCCTCGACAAACGCAAAGAAGCGGCTGCCGACGCGCTTGGAGCGGCTCGGGACCACGGCCAGCAACACGCAGACCACCGCAAACAAGCCAAGGATTACAAGCGTTTGGATGCCGGTGCGGGCAGACAGCAGCACCGACATGGCAAGCACAGGGCCGAGCTCACCCCAGGTGCCATACGCGAGAATCGAGTCGCCCACGCGCGTGCCGGTGAGCGAGCGCTCACGCATGATGGGCACGAGCGTACCGAGCGCCGTCGAAGTGAGGGCAAGCGTCACGGCGATACCGTCGAAATGACTTACCGAGAACCACGGGGTAAAGCGCACGGCAAGCCAGGCGATACCAAACGTGACGGCCCACGTCGCCAAGCCGTAGCGCCCCTCGACGCCCGTGATGCTCTTGGGGTCGATCTCAAAGCCGGCAAGCAGGAACAAAAAGGCCAGGCCCAGCTCGGACACAAGCGAGACCTCAGCATCTACATGGATGACGCCGAGCATATGGGTCCCAGCACCGCGCCGAACACGAGCAAAAAGACCGTCTCGGGAACGGGTTTTCCAGGAATCGCCGAGGCGATGAAGGGGCTTGCAAAGGCCACGAGTGCGATGATGGCGAGCGAAACGAATGCCATGTGATGCCTTTCTCTTGTTTGCGCTCCACTGTAGCACCCTCGCCGTCCTCAACGCGCCACGAGCTGTCGTATCATAGTGAGGTTTAAAAGTATGCGGCTCAAGGCGACCGCGAGGCTTGCCCCGCAAACCGACCGCTGCCGCATACCGCACCGTACGCCCAACCGATCAGGAAGGCAGGAACCAATGGTCTCTCGTATCTACGTGGAGAAGAAACCCGGGTTCGACGTCGAGGCTCAGCAGCTCAAGGGCGAGCTGACCGAGATTCTCGGCATCAAGGGCATCGAGGCCCTGAGGATCATCAACCGCTACGACGTCGAGGGCATCGATGAGGAGCTGTTCCGCTCCTGCGTGCCGACCGTCTTTAGCGAGCCCCAGGTCGATGTGACCTACGACGAGCTCCCCGCAAGCGATGGCGCCGTCTTTGCCGTCGAATTCCTGCCTGGCCAGTTTGACCAGCGCGCCGACTCCGCCAGCGAGTGCGTGCAGCTCATCAGCCAGGCGAGCGCCTGTCGTGCGTTCCGCCAAGGTCTATATAATCTCGGGCGCCTGGACGAGGCCGCCATCGAGGCCATCAAGCACTACGTGGTGAACCCCGTCGAGGCCCGCATCGCCTCGCTCGACCTACCCGAGACGCTGCACATGGAGACCCCCGAGCCTGCGCCTGTCGAGGTGCTTGACGGCTTCCGCGAGCTCGACGAGGCCGGCCTTGCCGCCTTTATCTCCGAGCGCGGTCTTGCCATGGACGAGGCGGACATCGCCTTCTGCCAGCAGTACTTCCGCGATGAAGATCGCGACCCCACCATCACCGAGATCCGCGTAATCGACACCTATTGGTCCGACCACTGCCGCCACACCACCTTCGGCACCGTCCTGGATGATGTGACGATCGATGACGCCGTGGTGCAGCAGCCTTCGACCGCTACATGGAGATGCGCCACGAACTCGGTCGCGACGCCAAGCCCGTCTGCCTCATGGACATGGGCACCATCGGCGCCAAGTACCTTAAGAAGACCGGCGTCATGACCGATGTCGACGAGTCCGAGGAGATCAACGCCTGCACCGTCAAGGTGAAGGTCGATGTCGACGGCGAGGACCAGGACTGGCTGTTCCTGTTTAAGAACGAGACCCACAACCACCCGACCGAGATCGAACCCTTCGGCGGTGCCGCCACCTGCGTGGGCGGCGCCATCCGCGACCCGCTCTCGGGCCGCAGCTACGTGTACCAGGCCATGCGTGTCACCGGCGCCGGCGACCCCACCGTCCCCGTGTCCGAGACGCTCGAGGGCAAGCTGCCGCAGCGCAAGCTCGTAACCACCGCTGCCGCCGGCTACTCCAGCTACGGCAACCAGATCGGCCTTGCCACCGGCCAGGTCAACGAGCTCTATCACCCGGCTACGTGGCCAAGCGCATGGAGGTCGGCGCCGTCGTGGGCGTACCCCGGCAAACCACGTGCGCCGCGAGTGCCCCGCCCCCACCGACAAGATCATCCTGCTGGGCGGCCGCACCGGCCGTGACGGCATCGGTGGCGCCACCGGCTCCTCCAAGACCCAGAACACCGAGTCCATCGAGACCTCAGGCGCCGAAGTCCAGAAGGGCAACGCCCCGGTCGAGCGCAAGCTACAGCGCCTCTTCCGCCGCGGCGACGCCTGCCGTCTGATCAAGCGCTGCAATGACTTTGGCGCCGGCGGCGTCTCGGTCGCTGTGGGCGAGCTTGCCGACGGCCTGTATGTCGACCTGGACACCGTGACCAAGAAGTACGACGGCTTGGACGGCACCGAGCTCGCCATTTCCGAGTCCCAGGAGCGCATGGCCTGCGCCGTTGCCGACGGAGACGTCGAGGAGTTCATGGGCTACGCCGCCGAGGAGAACCTCGAGGCAACCGTTATCGCCGAGGTTACCGCCGAGCCGCGCATGCGCATGGCCTGGAACGGCGTCGCCATCGTCGACCTATCCCGCGAGTTTCTCAACTCTAACGGCGCGCCCAAGCACCAGGTCGCCCACGTGTGCGCCCGCAGCGTGTGGCAGCCCAGCTGGGCCGGCACCACGCTTGCCGAGCGCATGACCTCGCTTGTCACCGACCTCAACGTCGCCTCCAACAAGGGCCTTTCCGAGCGCTTCGACTCCACCATCGGCGCCGCAACCGTGCTCATGCCCTTTGGCGGCAAGACGCAGCTCACCCCGAGCTCGGCCATGGTCGCCAAGTTCCCCGTGGACGGCGAGACCACCACGGCAAGCGCCATGGCATGGGGCTTCAACCCCTACCTGATGGAGGCCGACCAGTTTGCTGGCGCCTACCTGTCCGTGGTCGAGTCCATCGCCAAGCTCGTGGCCGCCGGCTTTGAGCACAAGCGCGCCTACCTCTCCTTCCAGGAGTACTTCGAGCGCCTGCGCACCGAGGCCGAGCGCTGGGGCAAGCCCATGGCAGCCGTCCTGGGCGCCTTATGGCCCAGGTCGATCTGGGTGCCGGTGCCATCGGCGGCAAGGACTCTATGAGCGGCTCGTTTGAGGACGAGGCCGGTGAGCTCAACGTTCCGCCGACTCTGATCAGCTTCGCTGTGGCCGTGGGCCGCGCGGCGCGCGCCGTCTCCCTGAGTTCAAGGGCCTGACGCACCGCGTCGTCCGCATCGCCCCCGCCACCTATGGTGAGGACTACCGCCCCGACGCTCAGCAGCTGCTCGCCGCGTTTGACGCCGTCGAGGCGCTCACCGCCAACGGCAACGCCCTGGCCGTCTCCACGCCCGGCTACGGCTGCGGCGCCGAGAGCCTCTTTAAGATGTGCGTCGGTAACCAGATCGGTATCGAGCTTGCCGAGGATGTAGACGTGGAGAGCCTCTTCACCCCGCTCTACGGCAGCTTTATCGTCGAGCTCGCCGAGGATGCCGAGCTGCCCGAGGTCGCCGACGGCGTTGTCGTCGAGCCCCTGGGCACCACCGTCGAGGCTATGTCATCGACACCGGCTCCGAGGTCATCGAGCTCTCCGAGCTCCAGGAGGCCTGGGAGAGCGGCATCGAGGGCGTCTTTGCCTACCGCAGCGCCGACGAGACCCCCGAGGTCGAGACCATCGACTTCCGTGCCAAGGACATCCACGTGTACAGCGGCGCCAAGATCGCCCGTCCGCGCGTGATCATCCCCGTGTTCCCCGGCAACAACTGTGAGTACGACAGCGCACGTGCCTTCCGCGCAGCCGGTGCCGAAGCCGACACCTTCGTGATCAACAGCCTCACGCCCGAGGCCGTCGCCGAGAGCACCCACGAGCTTGCCCGCCGCATCCGTGCAAGCCAGATCGTCATGATCCCCGGCGGCTTCTCGGGCGGCGACGAGCCCGACGCTCTGCCAAGTTCATCACGCGTTCTTCCGCGCTCCCGAGTCACCGAGGCAGTTCGCGACCTGCTCAAGCCCGCGACGCCTGATGCTAGGCATCTGCAACGGCTTCCAGGCCCTGGTCAACTCGGTCTGGTGCCCTATGGCGACATCGTCGACGCCACGCCCGATGCGCCCACG
>ENA-OQDW01000261-OQDW01000261.1-human-gut-metagenome-genome-assembly--contig:-NODE-261-length-22812-cov-3.060084_pt1 | contig 22812 bp, 32 predicted proteins | sample MGYA00242784_ERZ504613 | MGnify/ENA primary metagenome ERZ504613 (study PRJEB26092, sample SAMD00036330) | human gut metagenome | host: Homo sapiens | study: EMG produced TPA metagenomics assembly of...
ACGGATAATTGCAAATAATTAAAGCTTCCAAATTGCACATTGCAATTTGTTTATAATAAATGAATATAACCCCCTTTTTTCCACCCCTCTGCCCAATGCCTGGCAGAGGGGTTCTTTACGTTTCAGCCTGAAAGTACAGAGGTGAATTCTGATTACTGTTTACTGGTAATATTCCGCGAGGTGTTTTGTGTGAGCGAAGGTCACAGAAACCCGAGACATACCGCGCGAATTTATGCGATCAGCATAATTCTGTGCATCGCGAAGCGTGTTGCTGAGAACGGAGTGAACAGTAACAAACAGGGATTTCCCTCCTGCCGCAAAAATGCCGTTTTTGTTGTATTTCCATCCAACAGCGTTAAAATGAGTACTATATATTTTTATAAAGGAGTAATCTTTTTATGGATCGAAACAGCTGTCTGAATTATTTTCAGGCGTTTCCCTTCTGGGAACATATGACGGAAGAAGATCGGAATTTTCTTCTTGATAACATTCGCGAGCTTCATTACCCGGCAGGTGCTGCCGTACAGTCTGAAGAGCGCCAATGCCTGGGAACTCTTTTTCTTCTGAAGGGAGTTCTCCGTGTTTATCTACTGTCCGCTCAGGGAAAAGAGGCAACCCTGTACCGTTTAAGGGACAGTGACATCTGCACTCTTTCCGCCTCCTGCATGCTTTCTGCCATTACATTTGATGTACAGATCGATGCAGAAACAGACTGTGATCTGCTTCTGCTTCCGGCAGTTCCTTTTTCCCGGCTGATGAAAAACAATATCTATCTGGAAAATTTCATCTACAAACGGACAACTGAACATTTCTCAGATGTGATCGCAGGAATCGAACGGACATTTTTTATGACCCTGACTCAGCGGATCGCAGCCTTTCTTCTGGATGAAGCTGCAGATACCGGTTCCGATGAGCTCGCTCTCACACAGGAAGCCATCGCCCGCTCCATCGGAAGTGCCAGAGAAGCTGTCAGCCGCAGCCTTAAAAAAATGAATAAAGACGGCTCTATCCAGATCTCACGGGGATCGATCCGCATTCTGGATAAAAGACGTCTTTATGAAATGATGAATACTTTTTAATTTGAAGATGTTTTAGGTGCCGGCTGCAGGATCCACCAGAACAGCATCGGCATAATAGTCATTACCGGCCACATATAACGGATCATCCCATTTACAGGAGACACAAGACATATCAGTATATTCAGCACCGGTATGGCAAAGATCAGGAGTTTTTTCCATTGCTTCTTCACCAGAAGATACCCCATCAGCAACAGAGTAAGCCAGGTATACGTTCCTGCACTTAAGATAAGTCCCAGCCAGGTGCACGCATCCATAATTCATCATAAAGCCGGAATATATACTGGATTTTTTGGCCCAACAAAACTGACATCGATCCCGGATTTTTCTGATACAGTTTATCTATGTAGAACCGGTACACGCCCTGCTGTCCTCTTCCCATATGGAACGGATCATTATAGCTGTAGGTGTTATTCAATGTCGCCTGGACATATACTCCCGGATGACGACGGAACATGGCAAACCAGGCTTTAAAATAATCTTTCATGTATCCATCCAATTTAGGATCATTATCATCATCTCTGAACCTAAATGTAATTTTCACAGGATCCGACAGTTCCGGATTATACTTCTCGGCAAGAACATCATAATCCAGGATCCTGTTGATCGCTTTCTTCTCACTTGCGGTTACATCATCCGGATATTCTCTCAGATATCGGGCAGTCTGCTGAAACGGTACCGAAAGCATTTCACATCGGGATCCAGGTGCCACGCCAAGGCAGGTGCTACCCCCTTTTCTACGCCCAGATAACAGGCAAAAACACAGACAGCCACAATAAATGCATATTTCCTCGCGCCCTTTACCAGGAAGAAAAACAAAAGGATCAAAGAAGGCAGGACCAGATGAATGCCATTATTTCGGGTAAGACAAACACTGATTCCCAGAAGAAATAAATATACTGCCTTTCTCTTGGAAAAGGAATGACAAATATCTATATACACTGCAAAATACAAAGTAATGACTGCCGTATATAATCCATCTTTGATCACTGCCTGCGCATAGCTTCCAAATATGGGAACAAATGCAAACAACAGAACAGTACCAAAAAGTATCCATTTTGGAGCCTTCCATCTGTACAGATAGCGGACTACCGCACTGTAACACCAGATTTCCACAGAAGTAAACACAATGACGATCAAAAATACTCCAAAATTATAACACCAGATAGTTTTTCCAAGTGTCAGCAGTCCACCCATGATCATCGTCAGGACCCATGGATGATGATTGTCCAGCGGCATAGCTCCCAAAAATACATCCAGTTGCCGAAATCCATCTGCCGGAGTCGAACCTGGGAGAAATGCCAGGATAAACGGTGTCCATCCAATGATCATAGATATCTTTGCAAGGCGGAACCACATTACTTCTTCCTCTCTGGCCGGGATACGCCCGCAGGCCTTTCGGAAAAACTCCATCTCAGGAATCCTCCAGAAATAAGTGATTCCCATATCACAGATAATATAAAATCCTATAAAACATCCGGCTGAGATCAGGATCTGTTTCTTTGCGCCAAACAGAAAATCCCAGTTTCCATTTGTAAAATAAGAAGTTCCAAGAAGCATTCCCGCCGAAAAGATCACTGCCAAAACATGTGCCTGCCAGTTTCTGTATTTCCGGTAGCCCTCCCATCCTTCACGTATAAAATAAGAAGCAGGATCCATGCAAGCAAGCTCGTGCATCCCAATCCATTATAAACATCGCTCATTTTTTCTACAGAAGTATTTCCATCCATTGGAAGGCCCGTAAAAGAAAAGGCCAGCGCTGTGATCATTGCCGCGATCACAGGCACTGCATTCTTTTTTATTATTTTCTCATCCATATTTTTATTAACCCTTATCTAAAATTTTCAGTAAACCAACAATGCTCCGGAAACCATTTCGGTTCCCAGAGCTGTATCTGTTTTTTCTGTTTTCTGTTTTGGTTACTGAAGCGCTGCCTCAAGCTCTGTCTTTGATGTCAGTCCCACAAAACGTGCGGTCTCTTTTCCTTCTTTGAATACCAGCAGTGTGGGGATACTCATGATCTTGTACTGCTGTGCCAGTGATGGCTCTTTGTCTACGTCAACCTTGCCAACCTCATATCCGGCTTCTGCAAGCTCTTCCACGACCGGAGCCTGACGTCTGCATGGTCCGCACCAGGTTGCCCAAAAATCTACCAGTACCGGCTTTTCTGCTTTAATACCTCAGTTTCAAAATTGTCTGTTGTAAAAACTTTTGCCATGATAAAATTCCTCCTTGATTCTGTATTTATTTTTAGTATCAGCTTATGCTTATGCTTACGCCTTCAGAAGCTTCCGCACATACTGACAGGCGGAAAGTCCTGCCTGGGCACCGTCATGAACAGCTTTTGCCACCTGGAGAAGTCCACCGGTGCAATCACCTGCTGCATACAGTCCCGGAACTGTAGTCTCCATCTCTTCATTGACCCGGATCTTCCTTTTCATTCAATTCCCGCTCCGATCTGGCGGGCCATCTCCGAGCTTCCGGCTGTACCAAGTGCTACAAAGACTCCCTCTGCCGGCACAAAAGAATCTGCTCCGGTACCTGCTTCCTGCATGGACACATCACTTTTCAGGCGGATGCCGGAAACACGCTCATCCCCTTCGATTGCCTGGATCTTCATGGTGTTAACCGGAAGCGGATTTTCTCTTGAAAATTCCGGTTTCTTTCCATCTGTAAAGATCGTCACACGGGAAGCGGTATGAGAAAGTTCTTCTGCTTCATGAAGAGCAAAATCACTGTTTCCAAGCACTGCCACTTCTTTTCCTCTGTAAAAAATGCGTCACATACTGCGCAGTAGCTGACACCTTTTCCCTCAAATTCCTTTACTCCCGGAATCCTGGCAGAAGCTCTCCTGCTTCCGGTTGCCAGGATCACGCTGCGTGCCTCAAAATCTCCTGCGGTAGTTTTCACCTCAAAAGTATCAAAACCACCCATTCCCACAACCTGGGCATCCAGGATCCGTACTCCAAGTGCTCTTGCCTGGCAAGACCTCTTTCGAAAAGTTCTCTGCCGGACAGCGGCTGCTCCAGTCCGTAATAGTTCTCGATCTTCTCCGCTTTTTCCAGTGAACCGATCCCTGTATTTATGATCAGCGGATCCATATTTCCTCTTGCCGCATAAAGTGCTGCCGAGATCCCGGCCGGACCTGCTCCTATGATAATGATATTCTCCATTTCAGACACCTGCTTTCTTCTTCGTTTGGATCTGTTCTATAATATAGCTTCGCATTGGTCTGTTTCTGTGATCAGGTCACTTTTCCTTCACAGAAGTCATTATATCACATTCCCCCAAAATTACACCTTTTTTTCAATAGCTTTTATTTGCGTCTGTTTCTCTTCTATGCTATTATTATAACGACTTTAAACCAATTAAATGAATCAAGATGATACCCCTGCGGATCATAAATATCTGCTTAACCTGTAAGGAAACAGATTCCTTATATTTATCAATAGATCATGAATCATAAAAAGGAGCCTAATCTCTATGAGAAATTTTGAATATTTTACCCCTACCCGGGTTATTTTCGGAAAAGATACACACCTTAAGATCGGCACTGTTCTAAAAGAGCAGAACTGCAGCAAAGTACTGATCCATTATGGCAGCCACAGTACAGTAAGCTCCGGTCTGATCGATGAGATCCGATCTTCTCTGGATGAAGCTGGAATTTCCTATGTCACTCTTGGCGGTGTGGTTCCCAATCCCCGTCTCTCCAAGGTACGTGAGGGTATTGAGCTTTGCCGCAAAGAACAGGTTGATTTTCTTTTGGCTGTTGGCGGTGGCAGCGTTATTGATTCCTGTAAGGCCATCGGCTATGGACTTGCCAATCCGGATACAGATGTATGGAACTTTTTTCTCCGCACCGAAACCCCAAAAGCCTGTCTTCCTGTAGGCGTTATCCTGACGATCGCAGCTTCCGGAAGTGAAATGAGCGGATCCTGTGTGCTCACCAATGAAGAGGGCTGGCTGAAACGGAGTAGTGCCCGCAACGATCTGTGCCGCCCACGTTTTGCTATTTTAAATCCCCGCCTCACCTATACCTGCCGCAATATCAGACCGAAAGCGGCTGTGTGGATATCCTGATGCATACTATGGAACGGTACTTTGTAAATATCGAAACCATGGAGATCACCGACAGTATCAGCGAATCTCTGATGCAGACCGTGATCTATAACTCCCGGATCCTGATGAAGGAGACGGATAATTATACTGCACGGGCAGAGATCATGTGGGCCGGCAGTCTTTCCCACAATGGACTTACCGGCTGCGGAACCGGCGGTGGTGACTGGGCCTGTCACCAGCTGGAGCATGAACTGGGCGGCACCTACGATGTGGCTCACGGAGCCGGTCTTGCCGCTTTGTGGGGAAGCTGGGCACGTTACGTTTATGATGCAAATCCGGAACGCTTTGCCCAGTTTGCAGTCAATATCTTTGACATTCCCTGCAGTACCGACTTCAACAAAACTGCTCTTGCCGGCATAGAAGCCATGGAAGATTATTTCCGTTCCATCCAGATGCCTACCAGCCTTCATGAGCTTGGTCTTGATCTTACAGAAAAGGAGATCCATGATCTAGCGTTTAAATGCAGCTTTGAAGACACCCGTACCATCGGTGTGTTCAAACAGCTGAACATGAAAGATATGGAAAAAATCTATCTTGCTGCCAGATAAATCTGTAGCCATAATATTGCAGATGTTTTTTTGAAAATCAGATTTTTCAGAAAAACATCTGCTTTTTTTATTTTTTCCTTGCATTCTCTACATAAATGTGTTAAAGTAACAAAGTACTCGAAAGAGACATGCCCAGATAGCTCAGTTGGTAGAGCAGAGGACTGAAAATCCTCGTGTCGCTGGTTCGATTCCGGCTCTGGGCATTATTTTTTTACTCTGATCGCAGAATAGCCTCTGCTGGTCAGAGTTTTTTTATACAAAAAACTGCTGCAAATCCCTTGTGGAATCTACAGCAGTCTTTTTCTGATCACTGAAGCAAATAAACTTCTGTATAAAACACGCCCTTCTGCTCTGCTTCGGAGTGTGTTGCCACATATACATCAATGCAATTGGTCCGGATCGCTCCTCCGCAGTCCTCTGCAACATAAACCTGTCCATTGATCACTACTTTGGAACCGTATGGGATCTGACTCGGATCCACTGCGATCGTACGGTTGGTAGTGGCCGTTACTCCTGTGGAAGTAATTCCATTCGCCCATGGTCCGCAGCAGATGCTACACGGACAATAATGCGTGATCCGGAATGTTCCAGTGGTTTCAATGTCGCGTCCGAAGATACTGATACCGGCGTTCCGATCTGTACGCCAGCTGCGGTACTTCCGGAACCACCTGTGGAAGTTACACCATCCACCGCATCCGCAAAAACGCCCTCCCCGGAACTCTTAGTAAGATCCTGCTTTTGTATTCTTTTCCTGCTCTGCCTTGGCCACTTCCGTAGCCTGATAACCTTCCAGACAGCTGGTCGGAATATAGCGACGTGATCTGAACCACTGTCATCTGTGTAAACGATCCTGCTCCAGATAGCATCTACCGTACCTGTTCTTTTCAGCTCATCATCCTGAAGGACCTCTCCTACAACCTCTCCGTCCTTCTTGCCGGGATAATCCAGGATATCACTGTCCTGTGCCGCTGTAACTGTATCTGTAAATTTATTTACGATCTCCGTATCACTGAGCACGCTGTCCGAAACATAACCGATGATCTTGTCCTCACCTTTCTTTTGGAAGGTCACCTTGCTCCAGCCATTGTCACAGACTGCAACTCTTTCAAGCTTCGTTCCCAGGATCACAGAACGCAGCTCTGTACCACTGTCTCCCGGATTGGACCGGATTTCCGTATTTTTCGCTGTAACATAAAGCGTATCACTCTTCGCCAGAGCATTTACTGTATTTCCCGCCCCATCATCGATCTGAAACTGCTGAGGTGTTTTTTTCTCCTTTGTATATGTATCCAATGTTGCTTCATATCCCAGTACCTCTGCTGATACGGATGCAGGGAAAAGCATAGAAGCACATAAAATAACTGCCAGAAGCTTTTTTCGCATGAAATCTTGCCTCCTTTATTCCGGCATTCTACGGTTTGTCCCGACTATCATAGCATATCAGATCATATTTTGCAATTTCACAGGACAGTCTTCAGAAATTTTTAACAAAAAGATCATATTTTTTAACTGGTCAAATCTATCCGTAACGGATACAATACTTATATGAATACAAAACACAAGAAACCAACCCTTACTAAAAAACAGCGCCACAAACTCCGTGTACAGCAGGTGCGAAGGCAGAAGATCTTTCTGACATGTCTTTTTCTGCTGATCGTGGGCTGTATCCTTCTGCGTTTTTCCAAATTTTCCGGCAGGCAGAAGGAAACCCATCAGATCAATGCAGCCTGTGAAGCTTATCGCGATGAGGTTTCCAGCGAAGCAGCACAATATGATATGTCCGACTATGTAGACCTGATCCTGGCTGTGATGATGCAGGAAAGCTCCGGACAGGGTACCGATCCCATGCAGTCCTCAGAAGGAGCCTACAACACCAGATATCCTCAGCAGCCCAATGGTATCACAGATCCTTCTTACTCTATTTCCTGTGGCATCCAGGAACTGAAATATGCTCTGGAAAAGGCCGTCTGTACCGGTCCGACTGATCTTTCCAAAATCCGTCTGGCTCTGCAGGCATACAATTTCGGAGCCGATTCCTATTTTGCTTATCTGGAAGAAAACGGTCAGACTGTGTGGACGGCCCAAAGTGCTCAGGCCTTTGCTCAGATGGCAAGCGGCGGCACACAACGTGATGAAGATGATCCCCTTCATGATCCTGCCGGTCCATGGGACTATGGTGACCAATACTATCCGGATCATGTTTTGCGCTATTACCACTTAGACAATAACTCATAAACCACCGAAATATTGTCATATACAAGTTCTATTTCAGACGTCTGGAATAAACTTTATATGTTGTGTATAATTTCAAAAAAATTCCAAAAAACATTTGACAGAATATAAAATCTATGCTAATATATGTCTTGTCGCTGAGGGAAACACTTGAAACGATAAGACATATGCGATAGTGGCGTAGTTGGTAACGCGCGACCTTGCCAAGGTCGAGACCGCGGGTTCGAGCCCCGTCTATCGCTCTTCAGAACTCTGAGTTTTTCAGAGTTCTTTTTTATTTTTAAAACTATCCTTTTTCGATCAAAAAGTCCCGGGTCTGATCTCTTTTTTCCAGAAATTCAGATTCGGGACTTTATATTTTTTATCTTTTATTTCAGCTGCATATCATGGCCAAGGCATGCATCTTTTAGTGGTGGAAAAGGCGGATTCCTGTAAATGCCATCACCATTCCATACTTATTACATGTATCGATAACTGCGTCATCACGTACAGATCCACCCGGCTCTGCAATATATTTTACACCGCTCTTATATGCGCGCTCGATATTATCACTGAATGGGAAGAATGCATCGGATCCCAGTGTCACGCCGGTAAGACCATCCAGCCATGCTCTCTTCTCTTCTTTTGTGAACACTTCCGGCTTCTCTGTGAATGTCTTTTCCCATGCACCATCTGCAAGGACATCCATATATTCCTCACCAATGTAAACATCAATGGCATTATCTCTCTCCGCACGTGTGATCGTGTCTTTAAACGGAAGCTCCAGTACCTTCGGACACTGACGGAGATACCAGTTATCTGCCTTCTGACCTGCAAGGCGTGTACAATGTACACGGGACTGCTGTCCTGCACCAACGCCGATAGCCTGTCCGTCCTTAACAAAGCATACAGAATTGGACTGTGTATATTTCAGGATGATCAGAGAAACCTTCATATCTCTCTTGGCTTCTTCCGTAAGCTCTTTATTCTCTGTTACAATATTGGAGATCAGCGCATCATCAATTGCCAGCTCCTGGCGGCCCTGCTCAAAGGTGACTCCAAATACCTGTTTGTGCTCCAAAGGTTCTGGAACATAGTTTTCATCGATCTGGATCACATTGTAATTGCCTTTTTTCTTCTGCTTCAGAATTTCAAGAGCCTCCTCTGTATATCCTGGTGCGATCACACCATCAGAAACCTCTCTCTTGATCAGCATTGCGGTATCTTTGTCGCAGACATCAGAAAGAGAAATAAAATCACCAAATGATGACATACGATCTGCACCTCTTGCTCTTGCATACGCACATGCAAGCGGGGAAAAATTCTTCCAGTCCATATCACCTACCCAGTAGATCTTTGCCAGTGTCTCATTCAGCGGAAGTCCGATGGAAGCACCTGCCGGAGATACATGCTTAAATGAAGTTGCTGCCGGAAGTCCGGTTGCTTTCTTAAGGTCACGTACCAGCTGCCAGCCATTAAAGGCATCCAGGAAGTTGATGTATCCTGGTCTTCCGGAGAGTACCTGGATCGGAAGCTCACTTCCATCTGCCATATAGATCTTTGATGGTTTCTGATTTGGGTTACATCCGTATTTTAACTGTAATTCTTTCATGAAAAAGCTCCTCCGTTCTCTGTGATATCCCTATTTTCTTATTTATTCTTGTTTACGATCCTGGATTCATATTTTCCTGTCTCAATGTCAATAAAACGAACAAAGAGAGAAACTTTATTATCCTGGTTCAGGCTCTTCCAGAGGAGATCCGTAAACTCATCAATATCGCTTGGGATCTCTACCAGCTTCGGCTCTCCCTCGAAACTTGGAAGTGGATTTCCATCGCATTTATAAGTATGGATAAAACGTCCCTGTCCTGCCGCCGCATTCTCATAGGCAAATGTATAACGAAGACAGGAATCCGGATTTCCGTTATTGCTCTTTAAAATAGACATCGCATAATTGAATTTACCGTCTTCAACATGAAGAACACCTGAAATACGAGGTGTATAGTTCGGCGCATCCGGCTCAAACTCTCTGCTGCGGAGAGACTGTTCAAAGGTGAGCTGTCTGTCCATTCCCTCATAGATCGTATCTGTCTGATCACCGTTTGTTACGATGGTCTTATTTCCAAGGACACGTACCGGTGCATAAATGATCAGGCTCGGGTCTGTAAGCTTGGACGGATCAAAAGCCTGTGTACGGATTCCTTCCCCATCCTCAACAAAAATACGGTTTCTGCTGTTCTCGCTTCTTCCCATAATAAAATATGCAGTAACTGCATGTTTCCCGTCAGCGGAACGTCCGATCACAATTCCTCTTCCCGGATAGGAATTTTCTTTCAGTTCTTTTTCAAGTGAAAATGTCGTCATTTTTCACAGTCCTCCTTGTCTAATGTAAGGCCCGGGGCTTATCCCAGGATATGAACGGTAACAAAAAACCGCCTGGACACCCCTTATCAGGCTGCCCAGCGGTCGGCTTCTCACTTCACTGCACTCCCTGTAGGTAATCCTACTTTCCGCCAGTCATGCAGCTTCTGCTGTTATACTACAATACTTCTTCTTAATTTTCAAGCCCCTATTTTCAGAAATTATTTTTCCAGACTTCTTGTTGCTCACAAAATAAACAATAACACTTTATTTCCCCTGTAATGCATAATCTGTCTGGATCTGTGCTGCAATGTCTGATTTCATCTGGATCCATGCATCGGGATTTTCCACGTAATACTTCGGACAGTCTTTACCTGTGACATCATAATGACGGATCACCTGATCCGAAGTCAGTCCAAAGCGTGTACAAAGCCACGCTGTCAGCTTTACCGCCGAATCATAGGTTGCTGTATTAAACTGCCCTGTTTCATCCGGATGGCAGCATTCAATGGATATGTATCTACATTTCTGGAATTTGTGGCATAGGATATTTCTGAAGTGGGAATACATTGTACCACTTCTCCCTCCAAACCTATCACAAAATGACTGCTGACTTTGTTGTCCTGCGTTGTCGCAAGATTTTCAAAATAATTCCGGTTGGATATGGCAGTAGATCCCGGATTGGCCGTATAATGAATGGCTATATAATTTACCTGTTCGATAGAATCTGTGGTCTGGAATAGGAATTCGGTGTCAGAAGCTCCACATCAATAAAAGGTGCTCCTTCTGCCTGCCATTGTTCCGGTCCGCCATTTCCGCTGGCATTCCCGGATATTTCTTCCTGTCCGGACTGAGTTTCACTCTGTTCCATGCGCATCTCAAAAAATGCGTATCCTAACGCACACGCAGCAAAAGCAACGATCACAATGATACATATCAGCACAATCCTCTGTAGGATCTTGATCGGGTTCTTTTTTCTCAAAGACTTCTTTTTTCTTCTGGAAGACCCGGAGGAAGTTTTCTTTACGGAAACAGGCCGCCCGCTATGGGACGGCCTAGGTGACTTTTTACCGGTCTTACCTTTTTTTCCTTTATTATTCATCTACACTGTAGTTTGGAGCCTCTTTTGTGATATGGATGTCATGTGGATGTGACTCCTTGAGAGATGCAGCGGAGATCTTAATGAATCTGCCTGTTGTTTTCAGCTTCTCAATGTTCTCTGCTCCGCAGTAACCCATACCGGATCTTAAACCGCCAATTAACTGGAATACGGTATCCTCAACGTGTCCTTTGTATGCAACACGTCCTTCAACACCTTCTGGAACAAGCTTCTTGGCGTTCTCCTGGAAGTAACGATCCTTGCTGCCGTTCTCCATAGCTGCAATAGATCCCATTCCACGGTATACTTTATATTTTCTTCCCTGATAGAGCTCGAATGTTCCCGGGCTCTCATCGCATCCAGCAAACATGCTGCCCATCATGCAGACATTGGCGCCTGCCGCGATAGCTTGGTGATGTCTCCGGAATACTTGATTCCACCATCTGCGATGATCGGGATTCCGTAGCTGTTGGCTACTTCATAGCAATCCATAACAGCAGTAACCTGCGGTACACCGATACCTGCAACAACACGTGTGGTACAGATAGATCCAGGTCCGATACCAACTTTAACTGCATCTACACCAGCTTCGATCAGTGCCTTGGTAGCTGCTCCTGTTGCAACGTTACCTGCGATAACCTGAAGTTCCGGATATGCAGCCTTGATCTCGCGGACTGCTTTTAAGATATTCTCAGAATGACCATGTGCGGAATCAATTACGATTACATCCACATTCGCTTTCACAAGTGCATCTACACGTGCAAGTACATTGGCTGTGATACCAACTGCCGCACCACAGAGAAGACGTCCCTGTGCATCCTTGGCTGCAAGCGGATATTTGATCTGTTTCTCGATATCCTTGATGGTAATGAGTCCTTTTAAATTAAAGTCGTCATCTACAATGGGTAATTTCTCCTTACGGGATTTCGCAAGGATCTTCTTGGCATCCTCAAGTGTGATTCCTTCCTTGGCTGTGATCAGTCCTTCAGAAGTCATGCACTCCTTGATCTTTCTGCTGAAATCTGTCTCAAATTTAAGATCACGGTTTGTGATAATACCTACAAGCTTTCTGCCTTCTGTGATCGGAACACCGGAAATACGGTATTTCGCCATCAGATCATTGGCATCTTTCAGTGTATGCTCCGGTGAAAGATAAAATGGATCTGTAATAACACCGTTCTCAGAACGTTTAACCTTATCAACCTCTTCTGCCTGTGCTTCGATGGACATATTCTTGTGGATGATACCGATACCACCCTGTCTGGCCATGGCAATTGCCATTCTGTGCTCTGTAACTGTGTCCATTCCCGCACTCATCATGGGGATATTCAGCTTTACTTTCTTGGTTAAATACGTTGAAACATCTACCTGATTCGGAATCACTTTAGAATAAGCCGGAACCAGCAGGACATCATCAAACGTAATGCCTTCACCAATAATAGTACCCATTGCATTTCCTCCCTTTGTGTAAGATATTTTAAATTTGTGAACTAGTGTAACAAAAAACAAGATTCATGTCAATCCAAAAAAACTTTACTCGGTGCAGAATTTTTCATGGTATTGGCAAGTTCATCATCCAGTTCCAGGATCACCTTGCAGGTTTCTCCGCTGTCTCTTACGATCATGGCATAGCGCTTATGATCCTCAATACCTGAGGAAAAGTCTATGGTTTTCATCTTCTGATTTCCGTTGTAATAATCCATTCTGTGGGATTTCAGAGGTGCCACAAGATCAGCCTCCGCAAGCTGAAGTGATTTTACTCTTTTCCTCTTTGACTTGGACATGATCATATCAATATCCAGTTCCCCGTTAACAAACAGATATTCATATTCCAGGTCTGTTTTCGGAATTACAAAATAGCATGCAACACCAAGAGCGATAGCCGGAACCAGAAGAAGTGCATTCAGCACCAGACCTCCCAGAACCATGATCACGGTCAGTGCAATAAGACCGTATTTTATAGCAAGATCCTTCCCTGTCTGTTTCTTCTTTACCAGAAGTTCTGAATATAAGTCACTCATTTGCTTCTTCCTTTCGTAATTTACTGATTTCTTTTGATTATAACACAAAAAGAGAGCCGCGTCCATGACGCAGGCCCTCTCATTTTGTAAATTATTTACCTGCCTGCTTGAAATTACATCATTCCCATTCCCGGGTTTGGTGCCGGAGCAGGAGTATCCTCTTTGATCGTAGAAACTACAGCCTCTGTTGTAAGAAGTGTAGATGCAACACTTGTTGCGTTCTGAAGTGCACTTCTTGTAACCTTTGCAGGATCAAGGATTCCATTCTCAACCATGTTTACATATTTCTCATTCAGAGCATCAAAGCCTGTACCTACCTCAGACTCTCTTACCTTGTTGATGATAACAGCGCCTTCCAGTCCTGCGTTTGCAGCAATGTGGAACAACGGAGCCTCAAGGGCTTTCAGGATCACATAAGCACCTGTCTTCTCATCTCCTCAAGTGTTGCTGCAAGCTTTGCAACCTCTTTGGAAGCATGGATGTAAGCAGATCCGCCACCTGCGATGATACCTTCCTCAACAGCTGCTCTTGTTGCTGCAAGAGCATCCTCAAGACGAAGTTTTGCTTCTTTCATCTCTGTCTCAGTAGCAGCACCTACACGGATAACAGCTACGCCGCCAGCCAGTTTTGCAAGTCTCTCCTGAAGTTTCTCTTTATCAAACTCGGATTTTGTCTCCTCGATCTGCGCACGGATCTGTGCAACACGTTTTGCAATGGCATCTTTGTCACCGAGACCATCAACGATAACTGTGTTCTCTTTTGCAACTTTAACAGATTTTGCACGTCCAAGCTGCTCCATCTTAGCTTCTTTCAGGTCAAGACCAAGCTCATCGGAGATCACCTGTCCGCCTGTCAGGATCGCGATATCCTGAAGCATCTCTTTTCTTCTGTCACCATAGCCAGGAGCTTTTACAGCTACTACCTGGAAGGTTCCTCTCAGTTTGTTGACGATCAGAGTTGTAAGGGCCTCACCCTCAACATCCTCAGCGATGATGAGAAGTTTCGCACCGGCCTGAACAACCTGCTCAAGAAGTGGAAGGATCTCCTGGATATTGCTGATCTTCTTGTCTGTGATCAGGATGTACGGATCATCAAGAGTTGCTCCATTTTCTCCATATCTGTGGACATGTATGCGGAAATATATCCACGGTCAAACTGCATACCTTCTACAAGGTCAAGCTCTGTATGCATGGTCTTGGACTCCTCAACAGTGATAACACCGTCTTTGGAAACTTTCTCCATAGCATCAGCAACAAGCTGTCCAACCTGCTCATCACTTGCAGAGATTGCTGCTACGTTAGCGATCTGCTCTTTGCCGTTGATTGCCTGGCTCATGTTCTTGATCGCTTCTACTGCAACATCTGTTGCTTTTTTCATACCTTTTCTGAGGATGATCGGGTTGGCACCTGCTGCCAGGTTCTTCATTCCCTCATGAACCATTGCCTGAGCAAGTACAGTCGCTGTTGTAGTACCATCACCTGCTACATCGTTTGTCTTGGATGCAACTTCCTTGATGATCTGAGCACCCATGTTCTCGAATCCGTCCTCAAGCTCGATCTCTTTTGCGATGGAAACACCATCGTTTGTGATAAGCGGAGCACCGAAAGATTTGTCAAGTACTACGTTTCTTCCTTTCGGTCCAAGTGTTACTCTTACTGTATCTGCAAGTTTATTTACACCAGCTTCAAGTGCTGCTCTTGCTTCTGCGCCATATTTAATTTCTTTTGCCATGATAAAATGACCTCCTATTTATATTGATATACGATAAGATGTTTATATTATTTAATAACTGCCAGGATATCTTCCTGTTTTACAATGATGTAATCCGTACCATCCATCTTAACTTCTGTTCCTGCATATTTGGAGTAAATAACAGTGTTTCCGACTTCTACTTCCATCTTTACTTCTTTGCCATTTACAACTCCGCCAGGACCAACTGCGATAACCTCTGCCTGCTGTGGTTTCTCCTGTGCCTGTCCCGGAAGTACGATTCCGGATGCTGTTGTCTCTTCTGCTTCAACCTGTTTTAATACTACTCTGTCGCCTAAAGGTACTAACTTCATGATCTATGTTCCTCCTTTATAAGTTTCATCTTCGTCTGCTAGCACTCACTTTATACGAGTGCTAATCACTATGGCTATATTAGTGAATTTCACATATTTTCGCAACCCTTTTAAGATATGGTTTTTCTATATTATTCTGGTTTTATCTCTTTTATGCTCTTGTTTTCTCTTGTTTTCTTAATTTCTATTATTTATTTTAATTTTATGAAACAGACAAAAAGAAGACTCCCACGCTAAGCGGGAAGTTCTCTTTTGTCACGTTCTTTATCTTATATCAAGCATCTGACAGTGCTGATCACATTATGCCTTCTTGCTTCTCTGTGCTTTTATCTCCTCAAGCTCATCAAAGATCACTTCATTAAGAACTTAATGTAAGTTCTTCATACCGGATGAACGGGATTCGATCACACCTGCACTCTCGAATTTACGCAGTGCATTTACGATCACGGATCTGGTGATACCTACACGGTCAGCGATCTTGCTGGCAACCAGGATACCCTCATCCCCATCCAGCTCATCAAAAATATGGATGATCGCCTCAAGTTCTGAGAAGGACAGTGTACTGAATGCCGATTTAACGATCTGCTGTTTTCTGTCTTCTTCTGCGTTCTCGTCATGAACCGCACGCATCATTTCCAGGCCAACAACTGTTGTACCATACTCGCTGACGATAATATCCTCAATATCATAGGGATGATCATTGCGGTACATGAATAACGTTCCCAGTCTCTCACCTGCAATATCGATCGGATTCACGATTCCCTGATAATTTCCGGGTACATGCTCAAAGCCAAGTGTCTGGAGATTGACATTCTCCTTTGTGGAAAGAACACCAAGAAATCTCTCATTCAATAACGGGTCGATATGTCCGCCGATCTTGTCATCGATCAGCTCTGTGATCTCATCCACACCCGGCAGATACTGACTCCCAGAACCTTACCTTTCTTACTGAGTACCAGGATATTGGAACTTAAGGTTTCCATGAGCACCTGGCAAATGTCGTTAAACACTACCTTGCTTGAGCTGCTGTTATGCAGAAGCTTATTGATTTTTCTAGTTTTATCTAGCAACTGAACGCTCATTTTTCCTCCTTTCACTTTCGTACCTTGAAAGAAATCGTTTTTCTAGTCTAATATTACACGTTATTCTGGAAATTTACAAGACATTTTTATATTTTTTTTATTTTAACGGGATTTTCTGAAATTAATAGAAAAGCATTTATTCAATCAATCTTCATCTTTTGGTTTTTGTTCCACATATCCGCAGGTTTCCTGGCTGCAAACCAGCTTATTTCCCTTTTCGAGCATATAATTACCACATTTCGGACATTTCTTTGCAGAAGGTTTCTGCCAGGACATAAATCACATTCCGGATTATTCTCACATCCGTAATATTTTCTGCCTTTTTTCGTTTTTTTCATGACAATTTCGCCGCCGCACTTCGGACATGCAACACCGATCTTCTCATAATATGGTTTTGTATTACGGCAGTCCGGAAATCCGGGGCATGCAAGAAATCTTCCATGAGGACCGTACTTGATCACCATGTTGCGGCCACAGTTGTCACAGATCACATCCGTAACCTCATCCTGTATATCAACTTTCTCAAGCTCTTTCTCAGCCTCATCCACATCATGCTTCAGATCCGGATAGAAGTTACGTACAACCGTTTTCCACTGTACGGTACCTGCTTCCACGCAGTCCAAAAGCCCCTCCATAGTTGCTGTAAAGTTTACATCCACAATACTTGGAAAAGCCTGTTTCATAATATTATTAACAACCTCTCCAAGCTCTGTGACGTAAAGATTTTTCTGTTCCTTGGATACATAGCGTCTGCTGATGATCGTTGTGATGGTCGGCGCATACGTACTCGGACGTCCAATTCCAAGCTCTTCCATAGTCTTTACAAGTGAAGCCTCTGTGTAATGTGCCGGCGGCTGTGTAAAATGCTGCTCCGGCTTCAGTTCTTTCAGCTTCAGCTCCATACCCTTTTCAAGACTTTGACTTAAAACATTGCCCTTTTTGTCATCGCCCTCTTCTGTGTACACAGACATAAAGCCATCAAAGGCAACCTTGGATGCTGCAACCGTGAACACATACTCACCTGCTCCGATCTTGACAGACGTGGTCTCATAACGTGCCGGTGCCATTCTGCTCGCCGCAAAACGTCTCCAGATCAGCTGATATAAACGGAACTGATCCCTGGTCAGGGATTCCTTCACCAGAACTGGTGTCCTCGCAATATCTGTAGGACGGATCGCCTCATGAGCATCCTGTATCTTCTGTCCGTTTTTGATTGCCTTCTCTGTCTGAGAAACATAATCCAAACCATACTGCTCAGAAATATAAGTTCTTGCTGCTGCATCTGCTTCCTCTGAAATTCGAGTAGAATCTGTACGCAGATAGGAGATCAGACCTACCGTACCACTGCCTTTTACATCCACACCTTCATATAACTGCTGTGCCAGGCGCATAGTCTTCTGCGTAGAAAAATTCAGTGTCTTGGCAGCTTCCTGCTGCAGAGTACTTGTGGTAAACGGAAGGGGAGCGTTTTTGATCCTCTCACCTTTTTTTACTTCTGTGATCTCATATTTACAGTCTTCCAGACTTTTCAGAATCTCATCCATTTCCTGACGGTTTCTGATCGGAAGTTTTTTATCTGTTCCATAGAACTTGGCTGTCAACGGTTTCTTCTCACCCTTTACCTGAAATTCACCCTCCAGGCTCCAATATTCTTCAGGAATGAATGCATTGATCTCATCTTCTCTGTCACAGATGATACGCAGTGCCACAGACTGTACACGGCCTGCACTTAAACCTCTTTTTACCTTGGCCCAGAGCAGCGGACTGATGGTATAACCTACCATACGATCCAACATACGCCTTGCCTGCTGTGCATCTACCAGATTCATGTCCAGTTCCCTGGCCTGCTTGATGGACGCCTTAACTGCTGTTTTTGTTACTTCATTAAATGTGATCCTGTGCATCTTTGCAGTATCTGTCTTCAAAGCCTGCATCAGATGCCAGGAAATTGCTTCTCCCTCACGGTCAGGGTCAGTTGCAAGATAGATCTTATCTGCTTTTTTTGCTTCTTTACGAAGTTTTGCAAGAAGCTCACCTTTTCCTCGTATTGTGATATACTTCGGTTCAAAATCATTGTCCACGTCAATACCAAACTGGCTCTTGGGAAAATCCCTCACATGACCGTTGGACGCTTCTACTGTATAATTTGCCCCCAGAAATTTCTTTACTGTCTTCATTTTAGCAGGTGACTCTACTATCACCAGATTTTTGGCCATTTTACCTCTCCTAATCTCATTCTGCCTTCCTGTCCGGCTTAAAAACTCCTGCTAAATCTCCGGGCAAAAAAGCATTTATTCAAGTCTGATATAATACTGTCTCCCGGTTTCCTTCACAAGCCCCATCAAAATAAGCTGTCCCAGGATCCCGGCTGTTTTTCCCGGTGAAAAACCGGTTTTCTGATAATATGATCCAGATTTTTTGGTCGTAAATCGAGACAACTATACACCAAATCCAAATCCGTTGCAAGTCCCAACTTGCTTTTTTCAGACAAATTTGTCTTTTTTTTCACAGATAATCCCCACTCATCCAGAAGTATTTCCGGAGAGTATGCAATTCCTGCTCCGTCGTAGATCAGCTTGTGACAGCCTCTGCTCAGCGCATCATTTACCGCTCCTGGAATGGCGTATACCATCTTCCCTGTTCCAGTGCACAGGCAGCTGTGATCAGTGATCCGCTCTTTTCTTTTGCTTCCACCACAAGCACCAGATCTGCCAGTCCGCTGATGATCCGGTTCCTTGCCGGAAAATAATATGCCCTGCCTTTGGTACCTGGTTCATATTCGCTGATAATCCCTCCGTTTTTTTCGGGGATCCTCCGGTAAATACCTCTGCTGGATGAAGGATAACAGATGTCCACACCATTTCCCAGCACGGCAAAGGTCGGGGTACCACCTTCCAGAGCACCCTTGTGGCCCTCAGCATCAATGCCGGCCGCCATACCGCTGATCACCTGTACCCCATGTTCGCTTAAGAATTTTCCGTAATTAAAGGCCTGTATCCGTCCGTAAGGACTGCACAGCCTTGCTCCCACGATCGCCGCTGTAGGTTTGGCATCATCCGGAAAGCTTCCAATGTAATATAATTGTTTTGGCATACCGGGAAGTTCCTTAAGTCTTGCCGGATAAACACTACTGTCCTTCCGGGCACACCGGATCCTTGTTTGCTGTATTTCTTCCATATAAAATACCTTCCTTTTTTCTGTTTTATGACCAGTATTTCTTATCATATGCCCGGTAAGCCAACGCCTCGCAGATATGTTCTTCCTTTATCTTTTCGGAAGATTCCATATCCGCGATGGTCCTGGCCGTTTTCAGGATCTTATGATATGCTCTGGTACTGAATTGAAACTGCTCATATGCCTGCTCCAGAAGTTTGTCTGCCCCTCCCGTCATTACACAGTATTTTTCCAGTTTTCTTCCGTCAAGCTCCCCATTGAAGCAAAATTTTTCCTTTTTGTAACGTTCTCTCTGGATCTCCTGTACTGCTTCCACCCTCTTTCTTATTTGAGCAGAGGATTCCCCTGCAATTTTCTTTTTCATTTTTGAAAACTCACTGCCGGAACTTCCGTGCAGATATCAATACGCTCCAGGAGAGGCTGGCTGATCTTTCCAAGATAATGCGTGATCTCCCCTGATGTACAGCGACATCTGTTCATATCCGGGTAAAATCCGCAGGGACAGGGATTCATCGCTGCCGCCAGCATAAAACTGGCCGGAAAAACATAGGTTCCGGCAGCTCTGGACAGATGGATCTCCTTATCTTCCAGCGGCTGACGCAGGATCTCCAGGCTTTTTCTGGAAAATTCCGGCATCTCATCCAGAAAAAGAACACCTCTGTGTGCAAGAGTGATCTCCCCCGGCCCCGGTATCCTGCCGCCACCTGCCAAAGCCTGAGGGGAACTGGTATGATGCGGACTTCGAAAAGGCCTCTGCCGGATCAGCGGATCTTTTTCCGTGAGAAGTCCTGCACACTGTATACCTTGGTGATCTCCAGGCTTTCCTCAAATGTCATCTCCGGCATAATGGTAGCAGACGTCTTGCCAGCATGGTCTTTCCGGATCCTGGCGGTCCGATAAAAAGAATATTATGAAAACCGCTCACTGCGATCTCTGCCGCCCGCCTGGCTCCTTCCTGCCCGCAGATGTCCGCAAAATCAACCTTTGGTATTTCCGGTTTGTTTTCTATTTTTTCTTTTTCCTGATACGCAGCTGTATAAGTGATTGGGTCTCTCAGACACCGGATCATGTCATTCAGACTTTTTACTCCAAACACCGGCATATCCTTCACCAGATTCCCCTCCCGGATATTTTCCTCCGGAATAACGCAAAAGCGTAAGCCCAGCTCTCTTGCGCGGATCACCCGAGGCAAAACTCCGGCAACCCCATGGATCTCTCCATTCAGACTGATCTCTCCTACGATCATAACTCCTTCCAGAAGATCCGGTTCCAGAATTCCGGCAGCCGCAAGTACTGCAGCCGCCACAGGCAGATCAAAACCGGCTCCTTCCTTTTTCATATCGGCAGGTGCAAAATTTACAGTTACTTTTTTTGGTGGCAGACAAAGCCGGTTGTTCTTAAATGCAGTCCGGACTCTTTCCTGGGCCTCTCTCACCTGGGCAGAGGGAAATCCTACCATAGCAAAAGAAGGCAGACCATCACTGACATCTGCCTCAACCTGGATCTCACGTACTTCCATTCCGTAGATCGCTGCTGATAAAACACTCGCAAACAAATACATTCCTTTCTGCGAAAAAAACGGATCCCGATCTTCCATCTTTTCGTCTTTTCAGGTCAGTCGGATATTCGAAATCCGCATTGGTTAAAAACAAGGGAATTTTCAGATAGACATTTTCTGAATTTTAGAAGATAATAAATTTAGTATAGTCCATTTTGCTCTCTTTTGCAAGGGTGCATTTCGTTCTGTTTTATACTTTCAATAGAAAGAAGAGGTGAGCACAATGAAATTTCAGCGTATTCAGGATTTACGTACAGACGCGGATCTGTCCCAGAGAGAATTAAGTGAGATTCTTCATATCAGTCAGCGTTCTTATTCCCATTATGAAACGGGATCCCGTAATATTCCTATCGAAATGCTTATCCGGCTGGCAAATTATTACGACACCAGCATCGATTATCTCGTCGGCCGCACAGACCGCAAAAAAATGATCAAATAAAGAGATCCCCGGAAATGTGGAACAGTTTCGGGAATTCCTGTATCGGGATTCCCTGATTGCCAAAATCCGGGGATTCTTTATTTTACCGTGTTTTATTTTTTTTTGATCATTCCGTATAATAGGTTTCTTCTTCTCCGTAGGGAATCTCATATTCTTCTGTATTCTCATCAGAAGAATCTTCACTGCTCTCGCTGTAGGATTCCTGTTCATAGGAATTTTCGTTGCTTTCATTATAGAAAGCATCTTCTTCGGAATTTTCGGATACTTCCAGGGATGACTCCTGCCGGGTCATAATAGACTCTGTTTTCGGATAGGTCAGAGATCCATCTCCCCGTTCATATGTTTTTACCTTCACATAAAGCTCACCACTTTTATCGAAAACAAACTCTCCTTTTGCCTTATTCCCTTCGGAATCCTTAAAACGGAACTGTGTGGCATTTCCTGCTACCTCTGCAGTCACATCTGCTTCTGCGGTCATGGAAGGATCTTTCCATTCACTCTCTTATAGGTAAAGGAAACAGATTTCAGACTGATATCATAAATATCGATCGTTGTCAGCCCGTCTTCGCTGTACCAGATCCCCTGATAATTTTCCGGTTCAAATGCCGGAAGGATTGTCGGGACCGGTGTCAATGACGGTGTCGGTGTCGCTGTCGGAACCGGTGTTGCTGTTGCTGCCGGAGTTGCTGTCACCTCCGGAATACTGTCCAATGCAGCCAATGCGGCCTCTCTTCGTTGTTCTTTTTCCACCTTATCCCTGTGGGAAACATACAGCATCCCTCCAAGTCCTGCCAGAATAAACAGGATGATCAACAGGACCAGAACCGCTCTACAGCCGTTTTTTTCTTTTTGTTTTTCTCATATTACCTCCTATCTGATGCATTTTACTTTTATCGCTCTTTAAAAGCTGTACCTGATGTAGACGGACCCGCCTGTCCTTTCGGAATCAATTGGATTTCTACTGCCTCTATGGATTTTGCATATCCTGCACTCCCTGACTTTCCACCATTTTTTGTCCACGCAAGCCATCCAAAATCTCTACAATGCGTCCTGTAATAAAT
>ENA-OQDW01000263-OQDW01000263.1-human-gut-metagenome-genome-assembly--contig:-NODE-263-length-22663-cov-1.925009_pt1 | contig 22663 bp, 30 predicted proteins | sample MGYA00242784_ERZ504613 | MGnify/ENA primary metagenome ERZ504613 (study PRJEB26092, sample SAMD00036330) | human gut metagenome | host: Homo sapiens | study: EMG produced TPA metagenomics assembly of...
GCGAAAAGGTTCCTGGTATCACGGGCATTGACACACGTGAGTTGACGAAAGTTCTTCGTGAACATGGAGTAATGATGGGGAAAATAGTATTTGAAAATGAAGAATTAAGAATGAAGAATGAAGAATTTCCGTCTTATAGCGATATAAACTATGTAGACCAGGTTTCCTGTAAAGAAATTATTCATTATTTCCCTAGTGGAACAAGCAGCCACAGCGCAGCTAATTCTTCATTCTTCATTCCTCATTCTTCATTTCCATAAAGAAAGTGAAAATAATTATTGCAGGTGCCGGCGCAGTAGGCACACACTTGGCCAAATTGCTGTCCCGCGAGAAGCAGGACATCATTCTGATGGACGACAACGAAGACAAGTTGAGCACACTGAACTCCAACTTTGACTTGATGACGGCTACGGCCTCCCCTACCTCCATAAAAGGCTTGAAAGAAGTGGGAGTGGGAGAGGCAGACTTGTTCATAGCCGTCACCCCCGATGAAAGCCGGAACATGACCGCATGCATGCTGGCAAACAATCTGGGAGCACAAAAGACCGTAGCCCGTATTGACAACTACGAATACCTGCTGCCCAAAAACAAGGAATTTTTCCAGAAGCTGGGCGTCGATTCACTCATCTACCGGAAATGCTTGCCGCCAAAGAAATCGTGTCCTCCATCCGCATGAGCTGGGTACGCCAATGGTGGGAGTTCTGCGGAGGAGCCTTGATACTGATAGGCACCAAGATGCGCGAAAAAGCGAGATACTGGACATCCCCCTCCACCAGTTGGGCGGACCGGAGCTGCCCTATCACGTGGTAGCCATCAAACGGGGAAGCGAGACACTGATTCCCCGTGGTGACGATACCATCAAGCTACATGACATCGTATACTTTACCACCACAAGGAAATACGTCCCCTACATCCGCAAGATAGCCGGCAAGGAAGATTATGCCGATGTACGCAACGTGATGATTATGGGTGGAAGCCGGATTGCCGTACGCACCGCCCAATACGTCCCGGACTACATGCAGGTGAAAATCGTGGACAACGACCTGAACCGCTGCAACCGCCTGACCGAGCTGCTTGACGACCGCACCATGATTATCAACGGCGACGGGCGGGATATGGACTTACTTGTGGAAGAGGGGCTGAAGAATACGGAAGCCTTCGTTGCCTTGACCGGCAACTCGGAAACCAATATTCTGGCCTGCCTTGCCGCCAAACGCATGGGAGTCAGCAAAACCGTAGCGGAAGTGGAGAACATCGACTACATAGCATGGCCGAAAGCCTTGACATCGGCACCGTCATCAACAAAAAGATGATTGCTGCCAGCCACATTTACCAGATGATGCTGGATGCGGACGTCAGCAACGTGAAATGCCTGACCTTTGCCAATGCCGATGTAGCGGAATTTACCGTTAAGGCCGGCTCGAAGATTACCAGACATCCGGTAAAAGACCTCGGCCTCCCGAAAGGAGCCACCATCGGCGGACTTATCCGCCAGGGGGAAGGCGTTGTGGTTATGGGTAACACCCTGATACAGCCGGGTGACCATGTAGTGGTATTCTGCCTGAACATGATGATTAAGAAAATCGAAAAATACTTTAACTAATTGAGAATGAGTAGTTGGTAAATGATTAACTTCAAGACAATCATACGGATTATCGGTATTCTGCTATTGCTGGAAACAGTCATGTTTCTGGTCTGTTCGGGCGTGTCCTTCTACTACAGAGAAAGCGATATGCTCGATTTCTGGAAAGCAGGAGGCATCACAGCAGGGGTAGGCTTATTGCTGGCAGCTCTCGGCAAGGGAGGCGAACGGCAACTGACGCGCCGTGACGGATATGTACTGGTCAGCTTTGCCTGGGTGGCATTCTCTCTTTTCGGAATGCTGCCTTTCTATATAGGCGGATACATACCGACATTGCCAATGCATTCTTCGAAACCATGTCCGGTTTCAGCAGTACGGGTGCCACCATCTTGGACGACATCGAGTCACTTCCTCATGGAATACTGTTCTGGCGCAGTATGACACAGTGGATTGGCGGCTTGGGAATCATCATGTTCACCATTGCAGTGCTTCCCATCTTCGGAGTCAGTGGCCTGCAGGTGTTCGCCGCGAGGCAAGCGGCCCTACACATGACAAGGTTCATCCCCGTATCGGTATCACCGCCAAATGGATTTGGAGTATCTATGCCGGCATAACCGCTCTGCTTGTCGGCCTGCTGATGCTTGGAGGTATGGACTGGTTCGACAGCATCTGTCATGCTTTTGCCACTACCGGCACCGGCGGCTTTTCCACCAAGCAGGCAAGCGTCGCCCACTATAGTTCCCCTTACATAGAATATGTCATCTCCATCTTCATGTTCATCTCCGGCATCAACTTCACCTTATTATTATTGTTCGTCAACCGGAAATTCAAGAAGTTCATCAGCAATGCCGAACTGAAATTCTATTTCGGTTCAGTCATACTCTTTACCGCCATCATAGCGCTCGTACTCTATTATACCAGTCGCATGGGAATGGAAGAATCCTTCCGTAAATCCCTGTTCCAGGTGATTTCCCTCCAGACATCCACCGGCTTTGCAACAGACGACTACATGAAATGGACACCCGTACTTTGGGGACTGTTTACCATTATCATGCTGATGGGAGCTTGCGCAGGCAGTACCACCGGCGGCCTGAAATGCATACGCATGGTGATTCTTACCAAAGTATCGCGAAATGAGTTCAAGCATATCCTACATCCCAATGCAGTTCTTCCGATTCGGATAAACAAGCAGGTCATACCTCCCTCCATAGTCTCCACCGTACTGGCTTTTTGTTTCATCTACCTGATTATCATCATCGTCAGTACATTGCTGATGATGGCTATGGGAGTAGGAACTGCGGAATCGTTGGGTTGCGTTATTTCCAGTATCGGCAATATGGGACCCGGGTTAGGCGAAACCGGACCTGCCTATTCGTGGAACGCCCTGCCCGATGCAGCTAAATGGCTGTTATCCTTTTTAATGCTTCTGGGTCGTCTTGAGTTATTTACCGTACTGCTGCTTTTCACACCGGATTTCTGGAAACGGAATTGATTTAGGATAAAAAGTGTAAAAATAATCATTTTTTGTTATGCGGGGATAGCAAATTGAACAATACTTATTATATCTTTGCGTCCTTGAAAGAGAGAATTGTGGTATGAAGCAATGCATTAAATACTGTTTAATCATAATCTTTGCAGCCCTATTGCACGACAGTGCAACCGGAGCTGCAGATATTTTGTGCGTTCCTGCCACCCGACAAGCAGAATGCTGTACGCTGTCACAAGCTCCTACCACCCAACAAGCAGTCCAGAAGTTCTACGACTTGTTTTCACCAAACTCCCTCTGCATAGAACATGTGGACCATACGCAAGTACCAACCAACAAAAGCGTACTCCTGCGCATGTACATCTACAAGATGCAGCAGCATGCCTATGCACCGGAATGCGACCGTTTGTTGAATCTGTCTCCTCATCCCGTACCCGACGCGAATTATTACGTGTTCGGGCTAAGAAAGATTATCATTTAGAAGGCCTGCAAGCGCAGACGCTTGCCCCTGACCTCGCCGGACAACAAATCAGAGGTTTTGTCCTCCGGTGCGATGTATCTATTATTATATATCTAAAATCTTATCAGGTTTATGAACTTTACTTTGTTAGTGGTCGTCTTATTGACGGCAATCGCTTTCGTGGGTATCGTCATCGCGCTCTCCAATGCGATAGCACCCCGTTCGTACAATGCACAGAAGATGGAGCCGTACGAGTGTGGTATCCCTACCCGCGGTAAATCGTGGATGCAATTCCGGGTAGGTTACTATCTGTTTGCCATCTTGTTCCTGATGTTCGAAGTGGAAACGGTATTTCTGTTCCCTTGGGCAGTCATCACCCGCGAACTTGGCGTGGCAGGACTTTTCAGTGTTTTATTTTTCCTGATTATATTGATTCTGGGCCTTGCTTATGCCTGGAGGAAAGGAGCTTTGGAATGGAAGTAACAAAGAAACCGAAAATTAAATCTATCCCTTATGAGGAGTTTACAGACAACGAAACGTTGGAGAAACTGGTTCGGGAACTTAATGCCGGAGGCGCCAATGTCGCCCTTGGCGTACTGGACGATTTCGTCAACTGGGGACGCAGCAACTCACTGTGGCCTCTTACGTTTGCAACCAGCTGTTGCGGTATCGAATTCATGGCCCTCGGTGCAGCCCGCTACGATATGGCGCGCTTCGGGTTCGAGGTAGCCCGTGCCAGTCCGCGCCAGGCAGACATGATTATGGTTTGCGGAACAATAACCAACAAGATGGCTCCCGTTCTGAAACGTCTTTACGACCAGATGGCCGATCCGAAATATGTAGTAGCCGTAGGCGGCTGTGCCGTCAGCGGAGGCCCGTTCAAGAAATCCTATCACGTGGTGAACGGTGTGGACAAGATTCTGCCGGTGGATGTCTACATTCCCGGTTGCCCTCCGCGTCCGGAAGCATTCTACTACGGCATGATGCAATTGCAGCGTAAAGTGAAAATAGAGAAATACTTCGGTGGAGTAAACAGAAAAGAAGAGAACCACTAATCAGTACTTAAAAATATGGAAATAAAATACATAGAGCCCTCAGTCCTACACGACGAAATGCTGCGTCTGCGGAAAGAGAAACAAATGGACTTCCTGGAATGCCTCAGCGGTATGGATTGGGGAATACCCGACGAGAAAGACGCACCGGACACCCCCCGCGGACTCGGTGTAGTCTATCTGTTGGAATCTACTGTTACCGGCGAACGGATAGCGGTACGCACCGCCACTCTAAACCGGGAACATCCCGAACTTCCTTCCGTCAGCGATATCTGGAAAGCTGCGGATTTCAACGAGCGCGAAGTCTACGACTTTTACGGCATCGTTTTCATCGGTCATCCAGATATGCGCCGACTCTATCTGCGCAATGACTGGGTAGGCTATCCCATGCGTAAAGACAATGAGCCGGAAAAAGATAATCCGTTGCGTATGGACAACGAAGAAACGGTGGACACTACCATGGAATTGGAGCTGAATCCCGACGGTAGCATCAAGAATAAGGAGATGCAACTTTTCGGTGATGAGGAATATGTGGTGAACATCGGTCCCCAACATCCGGCCACCCACGGCGTAATGCGCTTCCGTGTATCATTGGAGGGTGAAATCATCGACAAGATTGATGCCAACTGCGCACATCCACCGGGGTATCGAGAAGATGTGCGAAAGCCTGACCTATCCGCAGACCTTGGCTCTGACCGACCGTCTGGACTACCTGGGCGCACACCAGAACCGCCATGCCTTGTGCATGTGTATCGAAAAGGCAATGGGCGTGGAAGTAAGCGAACGCGTGCAGTACATACGTACCATCATGGACGAGTTGCAGCGAATAGACTCTCACCTGCTGTTCTATTCTTGTCTTGCTATGGACCTGGGTGCATTAACGGCCTTCTTCTACGGTTTCCGCGACCGCGAAAAGATACTCGACATCTTTGAGGAAACTTGCGGCGGACGCCTCATCATGAACTACAACACCATCGGTGGCGTGCAGGCAGACATTGCTCCCGGCTTTGTAAAGAAAGTGAAGGAGTTTATCCCCTACCTCCGCGGTATCCTACACGAATATCACGACGTATTCACCGGGAACATCATTGCCCAGCAACGTCTGAAAGGTGTGGGTATACTCTCACGGGAAGATGCCATCGCCTTTGGAGCTACCGGAGGCACCGGACGCGCCAGCGGATGGGCCTGCGACGTGCGTAAGCGTATGCCATATGCCGTATATGACAAGGTGGACTTTAAAGAAATCATCCGCACCGAAGGCGATTCATGGGCACGTTACCTTATCCGTATGGATGAAATTCTGGAGAGCCTGAAGATTATCGAGCAACTGATAGACAACATCCCGGAAGGAGCCTACCAGGAAAAGATGAAACCTATTATCCGCGTACCGGAAGGCACTTATTATGCAGCCGTAGAAGGTAGCCGCGGTGAGTTCGGCGTCTTCCTCGAAAGCCACGGTGACAAAACGCCTTACCGCCTGCACTTCCGCAGTACAGGTTTGCCATTGGTATCGACCGTAAACACGATTTGCCGCGGAGCTAAAATCGCCGACCTTATTGCCATTGGCGGAACATTAGATTATGTAGTACCAGATATTGACAGGTAAAGGGATGTACGATTTGACAATTTACTATTTACTATTTGGCTGCGCATGAAGCGTGGGAGTCCCAAAAGGTGAAATAGTAAAGGAGTCAATAGTAAACATACACCAAACTATCAAATAGTAAATAGTAAATAGTAAAATAGTAAATGAACAACGTATTTGACTTTAGTATAGTGACCAAGTGGATACACCAGATGCTGACTTCCCTGATGCCGGAAGGACTGGCAATATTCCTCGAATGCGTGGTGATTGGCGTATGCATCATCTTGATGTATGCCGTGCTTGCCATCATCCTGATTTACATGGAGCGTAAGATATGCGCCTTCTTCCAATGCCGCCTCGGTCCGATGCGCGTGGGGAAATGGGGATTGCTCCAAGTGCCCTGCGACGTCATCAAGATGTTGACAAAGGAAATCATTGATTTGAAATTCTCTGACCGGTTCCTCTACAATCTGGCACCGTTCATGGTAATCATCGCTTCTTTCCTGACATTTGCCTGCCTGCCATCAACAAGGGATTGGAGGTATTGGACTTCAATGTAGGAGTGTTCTTCCTGCTGGCTGCATCGAGTATCGGCGTAGTGGGTATCCTGCTGGCAGGCTGGAGTTCCAACAATAAATTCTCGCTGATTGGAGCCATGCGAAGCGGTGCGCAGATTATCAGCTACGAGTTGTCCTGCGGATTGAGCATACTGACAATGGTAGTGTTGATGGGAACCATGCAGTTCTCCGAAATAGTAGAAGGACAAGCTGACGGCTGGTTCATCTTCAAGGGACATATCCCTGCATTGATAGCCTTCATCATCTACCTCATTGCCGGAAATGCGGAAACCAACCGCGGTCCCTTCGACTTGCCCGAAGCCGAAAGCGAGTTGACTGCCGGATACCATACGGAATACAGCGGTATGGGCTTCGGATTCTTCTATCTGGCAGAATATTTGAATCTGTTTATCGTAGCCTCCGTGGCAGCCACCATCTTCCTGGGAGCTGGATGCCGCTACACATCGTAGGCCTGGACGGCTTCAACGCAGTGATGGATTACATTCCGGGATTTGTATGGTTCTTCGGAAAGGCCTTCTTCGTAGTCTTCCTGCTGATGTGGATAAAGTGGACCTTCCCCCGCCTGCGTATTGACCAGATTCTGAATCTGGAGTGGAAGTACCTGGTACCCATCTCTATGGTGAACTTGATTTTGATGGTATTAATTGTAGTATTTAAATTGCATTTCTAACCGGCGTAGCGCCGGAGCAAGATTTCCTTGCGGATAATTTTAATAAAGGCAAAAGTAATGAAAGAAAAGAACTCTTATATCGGCGGACTCATACACGGCGTCACTTCTCTGCTGACAGGTATGAAGACAACCATGACCGTATTCTGCCGACGAAAGACTACCGAACAATATCCGGAAAACCGCTCGACATTGAAACTCTCCGACCGTTTCCGTGGCACGCTGACCATGCCCCATAATGATAAAAATGAACATCGGTGTGTAGCTTGCGGTTTGTGCCAGATGGCTTGTCCCAACGACACTATCAAGGTGACCGGCGAGATGGTTGAAACGGAAGACGGCAAGAAAAAGAAGATATTGGTTAAGTACGAATACGACCTCGGTTCGTGCATGTTCTGCCAACTCTGTGTGAATGCCTGCCCTCACGATGCCATCACGTTCGACCAGGATTTTGAGCATGCAGTGTTTGACCGCACGAAACTGGTCATGACGCTGAACCGTCCGGGCAGCCATGTAGAAGAAAAAAAGAAACCCACTGCTCCCAAAGAAGAGACAACAAAGTAATTCGTTAATAGTAACTTGTAATTAAACAACATGGAAATAACTCTTGAAACAGTAGTATTCTACTTCCTTGCGGCCTTTATCACCGTATTTTCCATCTTGACGGTAACGACCCATCGCATGGTGCGCTCGGCCACCTACCTGCTGTTCGTGCTTTTCGGTACGGCAGGCATCTACTTTCTGCTGGGTTACACCTTCCTCGGTTCCGTGCAGATTATGGTCTATGCCGGCGGTATCGTAGTGCTCTACGTCTTCTCCATACTGCTTACCAGTGGCGAAGGCGATGTCATCGAGAAGTTAAAGCGTAGCAGGTTCCTTGCCGGACTGGGTGCCACCGTGGGCGGTGCCATCATCGTAGTATTCATCACTTTGAAGCATAAGTTCATTGCCACCACCGACGTGGAACCTTTGGAGGTCAACATCAAGACCATCGGTCACCACATGCTGAGCGGTGACAAGTATGGTTATCTGCTTCCCTTCGAAGCAGTCAGCATCTTGTTATTGGCATGTATCGTAGGTGGATTATTAATAGCACGTAAAAGATAAGAATTATGATACACATGGAATATTATCTGATAGTTTCGGCTATCATGTTTTTCGCAGGCATCTATGGGTTCTTCACCCGCCGCAACACACTGGCGATACTTATCAGCATCGAGCTGATTCTGAATGCCACGGACATCAACTTTGCGGTGTTCAACCGTTTCCTATTCCCCGGAGGACTGGAGGATATTTCTTCTCTTTATTCTCCATCGCCATCTCGGCGGCCGAAACGGCTGTAGCCATTGCCATCATGATTAACATCTACCGTAACATCCGCAGTATCCAGGTGAACAAACTGGATGAGATGAAGTGGTAAGAGCAAGAATCGCCAAGCGATGTTTCTTGAATAGTAATAATTGATAAACATAGTATATATGGAATATACAATATTAATCCTTCTACTCCCTTTCCTCTCTTTCCTCGCTCTGGGACTTGGAGGTAAATGGATGTCACACCGCACTGCCGGCCTTATCGGAACTGCGGCACTGGGTGTGGTCGCAGTGCTTTCCTATCTCACCGCAGGAATGTACTTCAGCGCTCCCCGCCTTGCCGATGGTACGTACGAGGCGCTGATGCCCTATAACTTCAAATGGCTGCCTTTCACAGAAAGCCTCAGTATCGACATGGGTATCCTACTCGACCCGATTTCGGTTATGATGCTCGTGGTCATCAGTACCGTTTCGCTGCTGGTACACATATACTCTTTCGGCTACATGAAGGGCGAACGCGGTTTCCAGCGTTACTACGCCTTCCTGTCGCTCTTCACCATGTCCATGCTCGGACTGGTAGTAGCAACGAATATCTTCCAGATGTATCTGTTCTGGGAGTTGGTGGGCGTGTCCTCCTATCTGCTGATTGGTTTCTATTATACGAAGCCGGCGGCTATTGCCGCTTCGAAGAAGGCTTTTATCGTGACCCGTTTTGCTGACCTGGGATTCCTTATAGGTATCCTCGTCTATGGGTATTATGCCGGTACATACACCTTCAGCCTAATGAGATGGCGCTGGCAAAGGGCGGTGCGGCAATGATTCCGCTTGCCTTGGGACTGATGTTCATCGGTGGTGCCGGAAAGAGTGCCATGTTCCCGTTGCACATCTGGCTGCCCGATGCCATGGAAGGTCCTACGCCGGTCAGTGCACTGATTCATGCCGCCACGATGGTGGTTGCTGGTGTCTATCTGGTGGCACGCATGTTCCCGTTGTTCATAGAATATGCTCCCAGCGTGCTGCACATCGTGGCATACGTAGGACCTTCACGTCATTCTATGCCGCCAGTGTGGCATGTGTGCAGAGTGACATCAAGCGTGTACTGGCATTCTCCACCATCTCCCAAATCGGTTTCATGATGGTGGCGCTGGGTGTATGTACATCAGCCGACCCACACGAAGGGGGACTGGGCTACATGGCAGGCATGTTCACTTGTTCACACACGCCATGTTCAAGGCATTGCTGTTCCTCGGAGCGGGTAGCATCATCCATGCCGTACACAGCAACGAGATGTCTGCCATGGGTGGACTGCGGAAGTATATGCATTACGCATATCACGTTCCTCATCGCTTGCCTTGCCATTGCAGGTATTCCTCCGTTCTCCGGATTCTTCTCCAAAGATGAAATCCTGACGGCATGCTTCCAGTTCAGCCCCATCATGGATGGATTATGACAGTGATTGCAGGTATGACAGCATTCTATATGTTCCGTCTTTATTATGGTATCTTTTGGGCCGGCTCTGAGCCGGGACAAGTCGGCAAGCGATGGGGGCGACAGCCACATGCCTCACCCCCACGAGAGTCCTCTGGCGATGACCCTGCCCCTGATGCTCCTTGCTGTGGTTACGATAGTTGCCGGTTTCATTCCTTTCGGACACTTCATCAGTTCCAACGGTGAAGCATATAACATCCATCTGGATTGGAGTGTGGCAGGTACAAGTATCGCCGTAGCGGTAGTTTCCATAGCCATTGCCACCTACATCTATGCAGGTAGCCGGCAACCCGTTGCCGATACATTGGCACACCGTTTCAAAGGCTTGTGGACAGCAGCTTACCACCGCTTCTATCTGGACGAGGTCTACCAGTTCATCACCCACCGCATCATCTTCGGCTGCATCTGCCACCCCATTGCATGGTGGGACCGCCACGTGGTCGACGGTTTCTTCAACTTCCTTGCCTGGGGGGCTGAAGCTACCAGTGAAGAGATACGCGGCCTGCAAAGCGGACGCATCCAGCAATATACATTTGTATTCCTGCTGGGCACGCTGGCACTGATACTGCTACTATTGCTATAACCCGAGATTTTTCAATCGTAAATCGTAAATCGTTAAATCGTAAATATAAAGATGAACTTTTTATCATTATTCGTACTCATCCCCTTGCTGATGTTGCTGGGTCTTTGGCTCAGCCGCAACATCGCACAAATACGCGCGGTGATGGTGACCGGTGCATCGGCTCTGCTGGTTCTTTCTGCGGCATTGACCGTGATGTACCTCAATGCACGCCACGCTGGTGCCACGGATGAAATGCTGTTCCGTGCCGACATGGTCTGGTATCCTGCACTCAACATCCACTATTCGGTAGGAGTAGACGGTATTTCGGTAGCCATGCTGCTGCTTTCGGCCATCATTGTCTTTACCGGAACATTCGCCTCCTGGAGGCTGCAACCGCTGACTAAAGAATATTTCCTTTGGTTCACCTTCCTTTCCATCGGTGTGTTCGGGTTCTTCATCTCGATAGACCTGTTCACCATGTTCATGTTCTACGAGGTTGCCCTTATTCCCATGTATCTGCTTATCGGTGTATGGGGGTCGGGACGCAAGGAGTACTCCGCCATGAAGCTGACACTGATGCTGATGGCGGCTCCGCCTTCCTGCTTATCGGTATCCTGGGTATCTACTACGGTGCCGGAGCCACCTCTATGAATCTATTGGAAATAGCACAGATGCACAATATTCCCATCGAACAGCAACGTATCTGGTTCCCGCTCACCTTCCTCGGTTTCGGTGTGCTGGGCGCTCTGTTCCCGTTCCACACATGGAGCCCCGACGGTCACGCCTCCGCACCGACTGCCGTATCCATGCTCCATGCCGGTGTATTGATGAAACTGGGAGGTTACGGATGTTTCCGCATAGCCATGTACCTGATGCCCGAAGCTGCACAAGAACTGGGATGGATATTCTTGATTCTTACCGGAATCTCCGTGGTATACGGCGCCATTCTCCGCTTGTGTACAAACCGACTTGAAGTATATCAATGCCTACTCTTCCGTCAGCCATTGCGGCCTGGTGTTGTTCGCCATCCTGATGATGAACCAGACAGCTTGCACGGGTGCTGTTCTGCAGATGCTCTCTCACGGACTGATGACAGCCTTGTTCTTCGCCCTTATCGGTATGATATACGGACGTACCCATACGCGTGACGTCCGCGAACTCTCCGGTCTGATGAAGATTATGCCTTTTCTGGCTGTCTGCTATGTAATCGCCGGTCTTGCCAATCTGGGACTGCCCGGACTCAGCGGTTTCATTGCCGAAATGACCATCTTCACCGGTTCGTTCCAGCATCCCGATACGTTCCACCGCGTGTGGACGGTCATTGCATGCAGCTCCATCGTGATTACGGCAGTCTATATCCTGCGACTGGTAGGAAAGATTCTCTACGGCACCTGCACCAACAAGCATCACCTCACCTTGAGCGACGCCACTTGGGACGAACGCACAGCGGTCATTATCCTCATCGCATGCGTTGCCGCCCTCGGTATGGCACCATGGTGGATTAGCGGCATGATTGGAGACAGCGTGCTGCCAATAACTGATTTATTTACGATTTGACGATTTACGATTGATAAATGACTTGTAAATCCCAAGAGTAACCTCAATCGTAAATCATAAAATCGTAAATCCCAAGAGTAATTTCAATCGTAAATCGTAAATCGTAAAATCGTAAATAGATATGGATTATTCCCAATTCCTCCTGCTCAAAGAAGAGCTTTCGCTGATATTGGTCATCGTCATCCTTTTTGTCGCCGACCTCTTCATGAGTCCGGATGCACACAAGAATGACGGCAAACCGGTGCTGAACACAATGCTGCCCGTTGCTCTGCTGACCATACACACACTTATCACCATCGTTCCCGGTCCTGTGCAGATGCTTTCGGCGGCATGTATCACAATCAGCCGATACAGAGCATCGTGAAATCCATCCTCAGTATAGGTACACTGATTGTATTCCTGATGGCGCACGAATGGATGCGCCGTCCAGACACTGCCATCAAACAAGGTGAGTTCTACATTCTGACACTTTCCACCCTGCTGGTATGTACTTCATGATTTCTGCCGGACACTTCCTGATGTTCTTCATCGGACTGGAGACGGCAAGCATCCCGATGGCAGCCCTGGTTGCCTTCGACAAATACCGCCACCATTCTGCCGAGGCAGGTGCCAAATATATTCTCACGGCACTGTTCTCCAGCGGATTGCTGCTATACGGATTATCTTTGATTTACGGTACGGTAGGCACTCTCTACTTTGCCGACATACCGGCACGCCTCACCGGCGACCCGTTGCAGATTATGGCATTCGTATTCTTCTTCTCCGGCATGGGATTCAAAATATCACTGGTGCCTTTCCATCTTTGGACAGCAGACGTTTACGAAGGTGCTCCAAGCACGGTGACAGCCTATCTGAGTGTCATCTCTAAAGCTCTGCGCTTTCGTGCTGATGGCTATTCTCATCAAGGTATTCGCTCCGATGGTGGAACAATGGCAGGAAGTGCTGTACTGGGTTATCATCGCCTCCATCACAATTGCCAACCTCTTCGCCCTACGCCAGCAGAACCTGAAGCGGTTGATGGCTTTCTCCAGTATCTCGCAAGCAGGTTACATCATGCTGGGTGTCATCAGCGGAAGCGCACAAGGTATGACGTCGCTGGTATACTACGTGCTGATATATATGTTTGCCAATCTTGCCGTATTTACCGTTATCACGATTGTGGCACTGCGGCAGGCAAGTTCACACTTGAAGACTATAACGGGCTGTATACCACTAATCCGAAGTTGGCGTTCCTGATGACACTGGCACTGTTCTCTCTGGCAGGCATCCCGCCGTTTGCGGGCTTCTTCTCGAAGTTCTTCATCTTCGCGGCAGCTTTCGAAGGCGGCTTCCATCTGCTGGTATTCATTGCCCTTATCAATACAATCATCTCGCTTTATTACTATCTGAAGATTGTAAAGGCAATGTACATCAACAAGAGCGACGAGCCGATTGCAGCATTCCGCAGTGACAACTATACACGTGCCAGCCTGGCCATTTGCACGCTGGGTATTGTGGTACTGAGTATTGCAAGTGTGGTATATCAATCCATCGACAAGTTCTCATTCGGATTATAACCGGAGGGTATCATCACTTACCACAAATTACACAGATTGGCACAAATTATCTTTAGAAGTTCTGATAATCAAGAGCTTTGACTTGTGTTAATCTGCATAATTTGTGGTGAGTGTGTATTTTAGCACATTTCCATACTATACAATCGGCAGCACAAACCAAAAGCATGAGCCTTTCCCCGGTTCACTGTCCACACCGATTGTGCCACCCAACTGCTCTATAATGCTCTTGCTGATAGAAAGCCCCAGGCCGGTGCCATGCACAAACGTATTCAGCTTTATAAACGGTCGAATATCTGAGCCTGCATTTCCGGCTCAATGCCAAGCCCGTATCGGCCACATAAAAACGCAAATGAGTTTCATCCACCTTATCATATCCTACACGTATACTTCCCGCAGTGGTGAACTTGATGGCATTGTTGACAAAGTTGGCTATGACCTGATTCAAACGGTTACGGTCACTGACAATCCGGCATTCCGGCAGATGACGGTCGAAGAGAACTTCCACACCCGGTTTGGCCTTCATCTTCATGAAGCGCACAATGTCCTCACATAGTACGTTCACGTCCAGCTCTTTTTCCACAAAGTCAAATGTCCCGGCCTCTATCTTGGACAAATCCAGTATGTCGGAAATCAGCTGCAACAGCAGGTCATTGTTTTCTTCGATAATCGCCATATACTGCCTTTTTTCCTCCATGTCCCCGGTCTCTCCCATCAGACTGGAGAAACCGACAATCGCATTCAGGGGCGTACGTATCTCATGGCTCATATTGGCAAGGAAGGCACTCTTCAGACGGTCGGCGGTTTCTGCCTTCTCCTTGGCTTCAATCAGCATAGCCTCCGTCTCCTTCAATTCCGTAATGTCATAGTTGACGCCTATCAGCTCTATTTGTCCGTTCTCCGGTTCAAACAGATTGACAACCACATTGGTACGTACCCAGTTCCATTTTCCCTTTTCGCCCGGACGCTCAATGCGCATCTCTCCCTGGAAATGTTTGGCTTCGCCCACACGGGCCTTACTGAAGAAATCAAGCATCCTCCTGCGGTCACTGGGGTACATCTTGCTGTATATTCCCACGACATCCGCCAATTGGGTATTCTCGTCCTCTCCCATATTCTTATACCATTGCTTGATGCATAGCCTTTCCGGTCGAGCAGGTTCAGCTTGGCATAACCTACCTTCGCATAATCCGATATAAGCAGGAAGAAATTCTCGAAATCACAGATACGGCTCATGGCATCAATCCGTTCCGTATTGTCGATGTTAATCATGGCATAGCCGGTAAAGTTACCTTTACTGTCATACACCTTGCTCACTTTCGTATAAAGATGTATCACATCCTTCGGCTGTTTGGAAGTGGAGTAATACCCTTCAGTCCGGTCGAAAGCATAATTCAGGCGGAAGTCGACCATATCCTCGGTCTGTATACGTTCTGCCAATTGGGCGGACACATTCGGGTTCTCGAATAAGTTCACTCCAATGACATCCTGTTTGTCACGGACCCCGAATATCTCCATATCCTTATTGTTGATGTCTACCAGGAATCCGTCTTTGTCATAGATTTCCACCCCGGCCGGTATATTGGCAAAGATATTCTTGAACAGTTTTTCGCTATGGTCCAAAGCCAGATGAGTCTGTACCGAGTCTGTCGTATCGAGGAATAACGCCACCACTTCATTCTTTTCCGGAGAGTATATCACCACGTGGCAGTGCTTGTTGGTGAGCTCAAAACACATGTCCATTTCCTTATGTGTCCCGGTGTTCACTATCTCAAGCAGATATTCCAGTCTGGGGGCCGCCTCCCTTGAAAAAGACGAGGCAGTCTTGCCGATAAACGCCGACGCGGGTTGTCCCAGAAAATCGGCAAAGATAGAATTCGCATCTGTCACATAATACCCGTAGGGTTGTCCTTTTCATCACAGACAATGGACATCCGCACATACCCCAAAGGCATATAGCGGAACAAGTTGCTGAGGAAAGTACGTTCGCGCACAGCCTCATCCTTCGTTTTGCGCAACTCTATGCAAATGCTGATGACATTTGCCAACGAACTAAACCATTGGTAATCCTCGTTGGTCCACATTCGGGTACGGTCTACCAAATCAATGCCCATATATCCCCACACCTGGTCATTGGCAACCAGCGGAGTTACCATCAAGGACTTTATATTCTGTCTCGCCAGAATTTCATATTCGGCGTAAGCGTGCTCCGGCAGTTGCCCCAGCGTTTCCAGCAGAACGGGCTTTTGTGCCATAATCTGTGACGTCCACCACGGCAGGCTGTCAGCCTGGACTCCCTGAAGCATTTCTTTCTCAGGAGCCACTCCCGGAGCCACCACCTCGTATGTGCAGCTCTGGTACCGGCACTTCTCATCATATTGGAATATATAGACACGTCCGCCGCGAAAGAAATCAAGAATATCTTTCAGTATGTCGTAAATGCCCGCACTTATATCCTCGTCTTTCAGGAAGCGGAATAGGGAATGGGATATTGAGGTCTGCCGATAAAGTAAATCGTTCACTCTTTGCAAAGCCTGCTTCGCAGCCTCCTCCTTCGGCATCTCTACGCGCTGCAACACTCCGAAAGCCTTCAATGTACCATCCGGCAAATGCTCCTTATACCCCACGCGCGAGTAGACCCAGACCACTCCTTCAGTAGATAGATAGGAAACGTCTGTTCATAGACCTCCATATTCTGAATGGCAAGGAACTCCCGGCTGATACGCGCCCGATAGTCTTCGCGTATCATTTTACCGAAATCCTCAAAGCTCAGGTATTCCCCTTCCAAGCCTAACAACTTACAGACATATTCGGAGCAGAGATACTGCCTTGAAGAAAAATCAGCCTCCCACCAACCTATCCGGCCAAGAATGGAAAGGCGCCGGAAACGTTCACTATCGTCACGATGAACAGCCATATATTTATCAATATTGGTTTGAGATACAAAAATAGCCATAAAACTCTAATAAGCAACCATTAGAAACCTTTTTCGTCCCAAGCAGCCTATATATAAGGATAACAAACAATCCGGAAGAATGTGCGGTAACCAAATCGTAATAGATTTGAAAATGAAACGTATGTTCCATGTATCACCGGTGTAATGTCATTGCCTCATCTTTGCAGCGGATTAAAAAACGTACAAAGAAAAGAGATGAGCATGAAATTAGACTTGGGAAAGATTTTCTTCCTTATTTTATTCCTCACACTTTCCGTCATGGCTGCCACGGCGGGAACCATCAAAGGGACAATCACCGACCGACAAACCAAAGAACCGCTGACGGGAGCCACCGTGCAAGTGAGCGGAACGGCACAAGGCGCCGTCGCCGATTTGGATGGTAACTATACACTGGAGCTGAAAAACGGGACCTATACCCTCACCGTCCGTTACATCGGCTACAAAGACATGACGATAAATGCCGTAGAGATAAAGGGTGAAACCGTGCTGAACTTCGACATGGAGCCGGACACGCAAACCTTGGGCGAAGTGCAGGTCACCGCCAAGAAGAACCTCGAAGGCGAACGTGCCTTGCAAATGGAACGGCAAAAAGCGACCCTCGCCATCGAGAACCTCGGTTCCAAAGAGATGTCCCTCAAAGGCATCGGCAATGTGGAAGAAGGAGTAAAGAAAATAACGGGTATCTCCATCGCCAGCGCCGGACAGCTTATCGTCCGCGGACTGGGCGACCGCTACAGCACCACCACGCTGAACGGACTGCCCATCGCCTCGCCCAACCCGGACAACAAGCTGGTGCCGCTCGACCTGTTCCCCTCATCCACCGTACAGAACATCACCGTCAGCAAAGTGTATGACGCAGCCGCCTTTGCCGACTACAGCGGTGCGCACATCAACATCAGCACCAAAGAAAACATACCGGAAGATTTCTTCCAACTGAGCCTCAACACGGGCGGGAAGTTCAACACCTTAGGCAAAGACCGTTATCAGATGGACCGCAGCGGTTCGCTCTTGAAGACACCCGGCGTAGACGCGGCCGCCCTCGACATGCCTTGATGGAGTTTGACAAATACGTGAAGACCCATAATATCTTCGATACCTCCTTTGCCGCCAGCAAGAAGAGCTCGTTGCCCGAACTGGGCGGAAACCTCGGTTTCGGCAAGAACTTCGGTATAGGAACCAGACACTCAGCCTGCTTGCCTCCTTCAGCGCCAGCAACGGCTACCAGAACATGGATGATGCCTTCTACAAGACACTCGAAGCCACCGGCACCGTGCAGGACGACTTCTCCTACGACAGCTTTGCGCAGGAACTGAAGCTCGCCGCCCTCGGCTACCTGGGCTACACCTTGCGCCGGAGCGACCGCATAGGCTACACTTTCTTCTACGCCCGCAATGCCATCGACACCTACCAACGCCGCGAAGGTACTGATGCCGAAGGACACGAGCTGACCGGCAGCAACAACATCATGCACATATACACCCTGCAAAACCATCAACTGAACGGAATCCATAACTTCGGCGAGAGCGACAGGTGGCAACTGACCTGGGGAGGCTCGTACAGCAAGACCGGCAGCGAAGAGCCCGACCGACGGCAAGTGATGTACGTCAAAGACAACGACGCAGTCTCAGGCTCTTCAAACTGAACCGCCAAGAGACTATGCGCTACTTCGGCAGCCTGGACGAAGAAGAGTGGAATGCCAACCTCGCCATGCGCTGGAAGTGGAACGACACCAGCCACCTTAAGCTCGGCTTCAACTACAAGGACAAGAACCGCGACTACAGCGCTACCCGCTTCTACTACAACCTGAACAAGCTGAACCCCGTCATCACCGACATCTACAACACCGACGGCTTCCTCAACCAGCAGAACATTGCCGACGGACAAATCGTGGTACAGCGTGTGATGCAGCCCAAAGACAGCTACCGCGCCGGAAACGAAATCTACTCCGCCTACCTGCTGACCGACTTCTATCCCAACGAAGCCCTCTTGGTGAACCTCGGCCTGCGCTACGAAATGAGCAAGCAATGGGTGCGCTACGCCAGCGACGGCGGCGACTGGTACTCCCGTCGGCGCAATTTAGACAAGAACGACCTCTTCCCCGCCCTAAACCTGAAATATGCGGTGAACCCCACCAACAGCATCCGCTTCTCTGCCTCGCGCACCGTCACCCGTCCCTCGTTCATCGAGATGGCACCCTTCCTCTACCAAGAGTCCTACGGTTCGGCACAAATCCGCGGTAACGAAGAGTTGCAGAACGGCTACAACTACAACTTCGACCTGCGTTACGAACGCTTCGGCAAGGACGGCGACATGCTCTCCGTGACCGGCTACTTCAAATACCTAGACAGCCCTATCGAACGCATCCAAGACCTGCAAGGCGGCGCCACGCTGCACAGCTTCAAGAATGCCGACAACGGCATGGCTGCCGGCGTGGAGCTGGAGATGCGCAAACGGCTCGTCAAGGACCTGCGCCTAGGTGCCAACATCAGCTACATGTACACCAACGTGAAGCTGCCCCAAGGCGGTGCCTACACCAACAAGGAACGTTCGCTGCAAGGCGCATCGCCCATCCTTGCCAATGCCGACCTCACCTACTCGCCACGCTTCGGCGAAGACAGGCAGCTCAACCTCGCCCTGCTCTACAACCTGCAAGGCAGCCGCATCCATGCGGTAGGCGTGTCGGGCCTGGGCGATGTCACGCAACAGACGCTACACACGTTGAACTTCAGCGCCGGATATAGCCTGAACAAGCACTTCAACCTGAAGCTGCAAGTGAACGACCTGCTGAACCGCGATGTCATCTTCAAGCAAGATGTGCCCACCACGGGGCAGGAGATGGAAGTGGAACGCTACCACAAGGGAACGAACTTTGAGGTGGGAATAAGCTACAACCTATAAAGTCCCCCGCCCTCCCCCTGAAGGGGGACGGAGAACACTCTTTGACAAACAAGCAGATTTAAGAGAATCAATCTGAATGACAGACAGATAAATTGGATATAACAACTAAAACAATTGAATTATGAAAACAATGAAATGGAAATTCTACTCTCTGGCCTTTGTAGCCGGAATGTCTATCCTCACCGCTTGCAGCAGCGACGACAACAACGACAATGACGGCAACGGCGGCAACGGAAACGGCAATGAAATCGAAAACGGTACGATACTGAAAGGTACCATCACCTCCGACGTGACCCTGGCTGCCGGAAACACCTACAAGCTGAGCGGCGAATACATCGTAGAAGAAGGTGCCACGCTCCACATAGAAGAAGGCGTGAAGATTATCGCCGTTTACGATGACATCGCAGACTACATCCTCGTGAAGCAGGGCGGTAAAATCAACGCCGTAGGCACGCCGGACAAACCCATCGTAATGACCAGCGAAAAAGAAGAGCCGGGCGCATGGGGAGGCATCCACATCTGCGGACGCGCCCACACCAATGCCGAAGGCGGCAAGGGAAGTTCTGAAATAGGCGGTGCCGTTTACGGCGGCAACGATGATGCCGACAACTCGGGCACGCTGCAATACATTCGTCTGGAATACACCGGCTTTGCCTTCGATGAAGAGCACGAAGCCAACGGTATCTCTTTCTACAGCGTAGGCAACGGTACCATCGTGGACCACTGCCAAGCCTACAAAGGTTCCGACGACGGCTTTGAGTTCTTCGGCGGCTCGGTAAACGTGAGCAACCTCGTAGCCGTAAGCTGTAGCGACGACTCCTTCGACTGGACCGAAGGCTGGAACGGCAAAGGCACCAACCTCGTGGCTTACCAAGAAGCCGAATCCACACTGGGCTACGACTGCGACTGCCTGATGGAGTGCGACAACAACGGCAGCAACAACGCCGCCACTCCCGTTGCCCACCCCGTATTGAAGAACCTCATCCTCGTCGGCAACGGCGGCAGCAAGCAAGGCATCCGTCTGCGTGCCGGCACGGAAGTGGAAATAGACAACGCCAAGATCTGCGGCAAAGGCCAACCCCTAACCGTGGAAACCGCCCTTACCGAAAACGCCCTGAAGAACGGCACTTCCAAGCTGACCAACATCACCCTCACCGCCGAGCTGAACAGCAAAGAAGGCATCTACACCCATGCCGACTTCATCGCCGTGACAAGCAACAAGGTGGACTCCAACCTGAGCTACAGCTCTTTCGAGGACATCAGGAAAGAATGCAGCTGGATGAACGGAAGCTGGGTGAAGTAAAAAAAAGAAGCACTCGCAAGACTATAAAGAAACACACAACTTCTTCAACAGCGTACCCCTCGAATGCCTTCCGGCTTCAAGGGGTACGCGCTGTTTCAAGAAAGAAACTAAAAGTACCGTTTACTTCTTCTTCAGCTCCTTCTTCAATTCCTGAACCTGAAAGCTGAACAAGTCCAGATGACGGCAAACGCGCTGCATGAAACTGCCTGCCGCCCTGAAGCAGATACGCGAAATGCGCACTTTATCTGCCGTACAGTCCTCTATCCGTTCCACCGGTTCGCTGGTGATGGAGGGAAAAAAGTTTCCAAGTCCCTTGATGTTCACCGTGCGTCCACTGGCCAGATAGTCCGCTATAATATCCGGCAGTTGCACCAGCACGGACTGGGCATCGCCCACCTGCAGGGAGCTGACAAAAGCCAGCCTCTTGGCCAGTTCGTCATTGCTCACCGGTTCCGGCTGAAGCACTTTTGACGCCGCGTAGTAGCGCACCACTTCCTTGTCTCCACTCTTGTCCACCTTCTTGCGGACCACATAATTCATTGACATACCAATCTTTCTTTATAATTAGGTTCGTAAAAAACGAAAGATATTCCCGCCCGACGCGAGGCACACCTACAACTTGCATACACAAAGCCTATACCTTACGGTAAAGACTCCGTGACCGAATACCTTTCACTATATGACTGAATACCTAAAACACCCGGATGTATTGCCCCAAAACATGGAGATGTTTCACCCAAAACACCCGGATGTAATACCCCAAAACATGGGGATGTTTTGGGAGAAAAGATGGGGATGTTCTGACCTTTCAGTATAGGGTTCAAAGGTAATGACTCCCTATGAGAAATACAATAGATATAGGCCTTTTTGATGGTCGGAATCAAGCTCCTTTTTCTTCGGAAGCAGCAGGCAGTACCCGCTGGAAATCTCTGCCGGACGGAGACTGGAATACCTGCAAATCGAATTCGGGAATGATGGCCAGCACATGGTCGAATACATCCGCCTGCACCCCTTCATAGGCACCCAATCCTTCAGCGCACAGAAGAAATAAAGTTCTATCGGGATACCGCGGTCGGTAGGCTGGAGTTGGCGCACCATGCAGGTCAGTTCCTGATTTACGTCGGGAAGACTTTTCAAATAAGCCGTCAGATACGCCCGGAACACACCCAGATTGGTCTGGCGGCGTCCGTTGACGAGGATGGAGTTATCGATGCCGTTTTCCACATTGTACTTTTCAATCACTTCCTCCGTCTGCTCCACATAATCTTTCAGTAGCTGTATCTTGCGATATTTTGCCAGCATCTCCGGGGTGCAGAAACGGACGCTGGTCATGTCGATATTGATACTGCGCTTCACTCGCCGCCCACCGCTCTCGCGCATGCCGCGCCAGTTCTGGAAGGAGTCGCTGACAAGCAGGTAAGGAGGGATGGTGGTAATGGTATTGTCCCAGTTGCGCACTTTTACGGTGTTCAACGTTACCTCTATCACCGTACCGTTGGCACCGTACTTGGGCATCTCAATCCAGTCGCCCACCTTCAGCATGTCGTTGGCCGAAAGCTGCACACCGGAGACAAAGCCCATAATGGAATCCTTGAATACCAGCATCAGGATGGCTGCCGAAGC
>ENA-OQDW01000264-OQDW01000264.1-human-gut-metagenome-genome-assembly--contig:-NODE-264-length-22659-cov-2.645171_pt1 | contig 22659 bp, 31 predicted proteins | sample MGYA00242784_ERZ504613 | MGnify/ENA primary metagenome ERZ504613 (study PRJEB26092, sample SAMD00036330) | human gut metagenome | host: Homo sapiens | study: EMG produced TPA metagenomics assembly of...
ATGGTGTTCTTTATCAACGGTAAGCAAAGTACCACCCAGAGTTTTAAATAAAATTAATAAAAATGCACTTATCAATCCGTTTTAAAGTCTGAAACGATAAAATCAAACTGTTTTGGTACAACTATATCTTTATAATTCTCGCCATAAAGAGCAGTTCTTATTTTTCTGTAAAGACGATCAAGAAAGCGGTCGCCCTCTCTGAAATCAAGAAGTTTTAAACCGCCGTTTGACGTCAATATTTCTTCTGCCTGAAAGGCGTTACCCACTTCAAAATACGCTTTTGAAAGATACATTTTTAGCCTTGGCATAGACTTTATTTTTTCATCCATCAAACCAAAGCAGTCTATAACGGTTGGTATTCTTCTGCATTTAACAGGAGAATAATTAGGCTTTCGCAAAGAGAATAATTATCTTTGCCCTTTTCAACAGCCTTTTTTGCAAAATATGTAAAGTTACCGTCCTTTAACTGATAAAGGATATGTGCATACAGATGATTTTGATATAAGTTATTATCAAAAACAAAACTTTTTTCGCAATATTTCTTTGCATCTGCAAAATCTCTTCTGTCATAAAGCATTAGTGATTTTTGATAGCAAATCTGCCAATCGGGCTCATCTATATGATCATTAATAAGTGTTTCAATTTCATCACCGAAAGCAAAGGAAATATTGCCTGAAATGTAGCCGTTTTCATATAAATTCAAAAAGCCCTGGCTGTCAGCCTCGTTGGAAAATTCCAAATGCTTAGGCGCGTTTGAAGTCATTGCATTATACAGATAACCAAAACCGCTGCCCTTATAAATTACCTTACCCTTTAGAAGTGAAATATCCTGCTCGTTTTTCTCGGTGAGAGCATCCATTTCCTTTGATGAATGAATACTGTTGATTTGATTGTTCACAGCGTTTATCATTTCATCATAAGGTGCGTTAATATCCATACCTGAAAGATCCGCAAGGGTGTAACATTCCGAAAAGCAATAAGAGGTCTTTGGCGGCATAGGAATACACTCATACTGTGTTCTACCAAGTCCTGCCTGAATTTCAACATAATAGCCTGCCTTGTCAGTCAGTAAATTCTGCCAGTTATCCGATCCCGTCAAATGTCCCCAGGAAAAAAGTTTTCTGCCCTTAAGCCTGTTGCTTGAAAACTGCAAAAGCCCGTAGCCGTTTTTATCAACATTCGCTATAAATTTATTTGACTCATCGGGTATACGGTAGAAATAATCAATAGTTGAGGGGATATTCTGCGGATAGGAAACATCAACGCCTTTATCATTGGGTATGCTTGACTTTTTTACACCCAAGCCGTCGCTGTTATTATAGGCACTTTGGCATTTACTATAACGCGACGCCCTCGTATTCGGGTGTTGCCATATTTGACCACCAGTACATAGGAACAACCTTATCGTTCGGGTTGGTAATTCTGACCTGGGTCATCAGCCTGTTTTTATCAAGCCAAAAGTCTATTTGATAGAAAATACTTCTTACCCTTTCAAATTCGTAAAAGCGCAAAACATCTTCGCCGCTTTTGCCTGTTACCTTTGCACAGTACATGGCAGAACAGGTAAAGGGAGAATGGCCGATGATCCCGCAGTTCCATTCAACACCGCCGGAAAACCAAGCATTTCTTATTGCAAGATTTCTAAATCTGATCACATCATTTGTGTAAATAATATCCTTTTGTTTTTTCTTATCATAAAGTTTCCACAGTCTACCGCCAAAATCAACAAGAAATTCCGCATATAAATACGCATTTTCAAGAACGGCAACACGGACATCAGTTTCCTTTTCCTCGCTATATAAATTCTGCTGAGTGTAGGGATATGATGTTTCTCTATAACCATAATTGATGTAAAGTCCCTCATAATCTGTTATGGTGGAGGCAAAACTTTTTTCCTCTCTATCGGCAGAAAGTGTGGGCATATTTCCACTGTCAATAAAGCTTGAGACTCTGTATTCTTTCGTTAAAAATTTAGGCATATTTATCTCCTGAAAATTGTAATTACATTATTCCGTATTTTGTAAAGGCTTCTTTTGCAGACATGCCGTCTCTGATTGCGTTGCCTACTGTCTTTTCGCCTGTCGCTTTTTCATAGGCTTTTTCAATAACTTCTTTTTCAACCTCCTGCGGAATAATCACGGCTCCATCCAGGTCACCGAAAACGATATCACCGGGATTTACCTTTACGCCGTCAATTTCAATAGGCACTCTATAGGCAACAACCTTACCTCTGGGCGCTTGGTCCTGAGAATATCTGCCGTAGGAAAAGCAGGGAAAATGAATAGCCAAAATGCCCTTTGTATCTCTGTGAAAGCCGTTTACTACCGCTCCTGCCGAGCCAAGATGCTTCATTCTTGTGCACATAATCTCGCCAACAAGCGCATAGTCGGGCGAAGCACCCGAGCAGATATACACCTCATTTTTCTTTAAATCATCAAGTGCGTCAAGCATTAAACCGAAGGGCTGATTGAAAAGAGGACTGTTTTTTCATTTCATCAGTCAGATTGTCAATATCACATTCTGCGACGGGCATTGCCCTGCCTGCAACAATCATATTTTCGCTCATCGGCTGAATTTTCTGCGGTAAAAACTGATGATAATAATGCATTGTATCAAGTATGTCTCCTACAACAGCGGTATAAAGCTCGGTTTTCATGATTTCAAATAGTTCGTCATCGTTTGCCCAACTAATCATATTTATTCTCCTATTCAATAACCGCACCCTCCGAGGCGGATTTGCTGTATTTTTTATATCTGCTTAAAACGCCGCTCGGCACACCTTTTTCAATCGGTTTTAAAACTGATTTTCTTTTTTCAATTTCTTCATCACTGACAAGCAGAGATATTTTTTTATTCGGAATATCTATCAAAATTTCATCATCGTTTTGTACTGTTGCAATGCTTCCAAACTCGCTTGCCTCAGGTGAAATATGGCCTACAAAGCAACCTCTGTTTGAACCTGAAAAACGACCGTCTGTTATAAGAGCACAACTGTCACTCAGCCCCATACCCTCCAAGGATTTCATAGGACGGTACATTTCAGGCATACCCGGACCGCCTTTAGGGCCCTCATATGCAAGCACCAAAACCGTATTTTCTTTGATATCACCGTTTAAAATTGCGTCAACCGCATCGTCCTCGCTGACAAAAACTTTTGCCTTGCCCGTAAAGGTCATCAGATGATCAGGCACAGCCGCAGGCTTAACGATTGAACACTAGGGGCTAAATTACCGTAAAGCACAGCAACACCGCCGTTATCTGCAAAAGGCTTTTCAAAACTGCGAATAACCTCTCGCCTTGATGCTTTTAAAAAGGCCTTTAGATTTTCGCCCATTGCTTTGCCTGTTACGGTTATGCAATCATTATTTAAAATATTTTTAAGCTCAAGCATAACAGCGGGAACTCCCCCTGCATCATAAAAATCCACAACATCATATTCTGAAGCAGGATAAACGGATGCAATTTGCGGTGTTGTACTGCTCAAGCGGCCAAATTCGGACAATGGTAAATTGCCAAGCCCTGCCTCGTGATAAATTGCCTGCAAATGAAGAATTGCATTTGTTGAACCGCCGATTGCCATAAGCACACGAATTGCGTTTTCAAAGGCAGGCTTTGTCATAATATCTCGGGGTAATATTTTCATCAACAAGCTTCATGATCGCTTTGCCTGTATCAAAAGCAATTCTGCTTCTTTGGGCTGACACGGCAGGTATCATTGCACAGCCAGGAAGGGACATTCCCAAAGCCTCGGCAATACAGCCCATTGTATTTGCCGTGCCGAGCATTGCACAGGAGCCTGCACAGGGCTCGGCTATATTTTCAATATACCTAAATTCCTGCTCGTCAATCTTGCCCTGCTTTTTCCAGCCAACCGCTTCGGTAACAATATTTCCGTCATAATGTTTACCCTTGTACTCGGCAGGTACATAGGTCCGCGTTAAGGAAAATTGCAGGTATATTAAGCCTTGCAGCCGCCATAAGCATACCCGGTACAATTTTGTCGCATGATCCCATAAGTACCATTGCGTCAATTTATGAGCCATAACCATACATTCAACCGAGTCTGCAATAACATCTCTTGACGGCAGGCAGTATCTCATACCGATATGTCCCTCGGCAATACCGTCGCAGGGTGCAATGGTTGAAAAGGTCATTGCCGTTCCGCCGGAAGCTTCAATGCCCTTTTGCACCCGCTCACTTAAAATATTCAAATTAAAATGCCCCGGTGTTGCGTTTGTGTATGAATTAACAACTGCTACCAAAGGCTTTGATAAGACTTCGTCAGTAAATCCCATCGATTTATACAGCGCTCTTTTTAAAGCACCCTGATCGCCCTGTAAAAGTGAATTATAATATTCCATATTTTTACCTATTCAAAATCATTTGCCGCAGTAACGGGCAAAGTTGCACCGCCGTCAATGGTGAGCATTGAGCCTGTCATATAAGCCGCCTCATCGGATATAAGATAAAGCACACCTGCTGCAATTTCCTTCGTTGTTGCAAAACGGCGCATGGGTAGTTTTTTAGCCGCTTCAAGCCTAATATCGCCCTTTTGCCAACCAACATCCGTATACCCCGGTGCAATGGCAACCATACGGATGTTATAGGGTATAAGTTCCATTGCGGCATTTTTTGTAAACTTGGCAACTGCCGCTTTTGTGGGGGCGTAAATTGTTGCACGGGGCCAGCAGCCGTCCACCTGATTTGACGCAAGATTAACGATAACGCCCTTTGTTTGATGTTCAATCATCTTTTTTGCAACAAATTGGGAACAAAAATAAACGCCTTTCCAGTCTATTGCGGTCATTTGGTCAAACATTTCCTCCGTGGCATCTAAAAAATATACCTCACTGCTGATACCTGCATTGTTTATCAGCACATCAATTTTGCCGAATTTCTGATCCACCTGAAAAACCATATTTTTAATTTCATCAACATTACCCATATTGGCGTAAAAGGATAGTGCATTAACGCCGTTTTCTTTTGCAGTTTTGCAAATTTCATCGGCAGAATTTTTATCGGAATGATAATTTACGGCAATATCGTGGCCGTTTTCCGCAAGGCTTAAAGCAATTTGCCTGCCTATACCCTTTGCTCCGCCTGTAATCAGCGCAACTTTTCTTTCCATTTTTCACTCTCCGAATCTGTATGTGGACATACCCTTTGTATTTGTTTGATACCAAAACAGTTCTCCACCCTCGCCATTATCGTTAATTGCAGAGGTTATAAAAAGTTCGTCCATATTCTCTCCGCCGAAAGCGCAGCAAGATATATTTTCAGCGTCAACAGAAATTTTCAAAAGCTGTTCGCCTGTTTCGGGGTTATACCTTGCAACGGCATAACCGCCCCATAAGGCAACCCACAGCATACCCTCGCAGTCTATCGTCATACCGTCGGGGCTTCCCTCATTTTCCGGCACTTTTACAGCAGTTGTTTTATTTGACAGCTTACCTGTTTTTGCATCAAAATCATATCTTGAAATACATTGAGTAGGCGTATCAATATGATACATATATTTGTTGTCACTACTAAAAGCGATTCCGTTTGGAATTGCCATTTTGTCAAACACTTCTTTAATATTTCCTTTTTCGTCTGCACAAAAAAGTGAACCGCAGACCCTTGCCTTTGGATGCGCTTGATCAGTAGCCATTGTGCAACCCACAGCCTGCCGTTAATATCACATTTTCCGTCATTTGAAACGCAAATATTCATCTAAATTAAAATCAAGAATTTTGACGCTTTCTTTCGTGTCGAGATTGATTTTAACAAGCTTATTTTGCTGAGCTGAAATGATATTGTTGTCCTTATGAAACACAATACATCCAACAGGATTTTCTGTTTCAATAGAGTCAAATTCTTTTGTAATGGGGTCAAAGGAATTGATTTTTTACCCATAATGTCAACGAAAAACAGTTTTTTCCTGCTTTCATCCCATACAGGACCTTCGCCTAGTACAGATTTATTATTCAAAATACATTTTACTTTTTCCAAACCAAAGTTCCTCCGCTTTTTCAAATTACGGTGTACAGCCATATAAATTCATTTTAATTATACTATTTTATGCAGAAAAATAGTTAAGAAAAAGCGCTTTATTATTTAGAAATACTGCTGCTTTATCAATATCGGATTTGTATTATTAAAGTGATTTTGTTACTATACTTGCTTATAAATAACAACACGGCAGGAAATCCTGTCGTGTTTTCATTATGTATAGAAAACAGGCAATTCAAACGCGTTTGAATTGCCTGCTCATCATATAACGATCCGCACAATGCCTTTCACTCCTGCTTACGAAAAGCCAGTCATACAGGATTCGCCAGCACCGGCAGCGTCGAGCCGCCATAGGGCATGGCGAGCACCTTTGCATCCTTCCCCATCGCGCGGAAGGCTTCTTCCATCGCCTCGTCGAGCGTTGCAAAGGGCTCCAAATGGATCTTGCGCACAAAATCCGCATCGAGGCTACTGACAAAGAGAATGCGGCATTTTTCCAGCACCATTGCAATCGCCGCCGCCTTATGGCCGCCGAGCTCAAATTCCCGGTTGATGTGGTCGATCATGTCGCGGCTTTTCTCATGGCCCAGCATCCACTTTTCAAACGTGGCTTCCCCTAAGCCCTCGCCCGCTGCGGCGAGCCAGACGATCACGCCGCCGTCTCGCACGGCATGCTTAGCGTTGTCAAGCGCCTTCTGTGCCTGGTAAATGTTCAGATCCTTCGGAAATCCGCCGGGCGAGGTGACGACGATATCCGCCTTTGCGGAGATTGCCACCTGATACAGTTTGTCAAGCAGCCGACAGCCCGCGCGGTGCGCCTCAATATAGTGGCCCGCCACGCAGTGGCGGATTTTTTTGTGCTCGTCAAGCACGACGTTGACGATGAAATCAATATGGACAAAGGAGCCCACCTCGTCGATGTCGATGCGCACGGGGTTCGTATCCAGGTTGCCCGCATGCGCGCGCTCATCCACCATGCGCTTGTGGTTCGCCTGGATCGCATCGTGCGTGGAAACGCCGGGCATAATGGCCTTGGAGCCGCCGCTGTAGCCCGCGAAATAATGGTATTCAATATTGCCCAGGCAAATAATCCGGTCCGCCTTTGCGACAGGGGTAAAGATGTCGACCGGCGTGCCGTTTTGGGATACGCCGAGGTGTGTGTAGTCCTTGCTCGCATTAAGGCAGGCAAAGCGGCTGAACATCTCCTCCCCCGCCGCCTTCCTCATCTCTTCCGGTGTCATTTCACGATGGATGCCCAGGGCGAAAACAATGGTGACATCCTCATCCCGCACACCGGCGAGCGCCAGCTCCTCTGCCACATGCGGCAGCACGGCGTAGGTCGCATCGGGCGGGTGATATCGCTCGTGACGATGGCAATTTTCTCACCGGGGCGTACGATTTCGCTGAGCCGCGGCGTGCCGATCGGGTTTTGCAACGCGCGCTTGACCTCCGCCTCGCCGGTGAGGGCAGCGGGCGTTTCGTTCGGCAAGAGCACGCCGAGGAGGTTTTCGTCGGGCAGGTTATATTGCAGGGTTGTTTTATCATAGCCAAAGGATAATAGCATGGAAAAGCCCTCCTGTATCATTTCAGTTAGCGTCTGACGAGATCAAATCAATTTGATAGAGCTTAAATGTCACCTTAAAATTCTTGGGCTGCCACTGCTCGTCGTAGGAATATCGGTAAGTCATGCCGATCGCCTTCATGACCTCGCCGCTCGCCGGGTTGTTCACATCGTGCGTGGCGGTGAGAAAACGGAACCCCGCCTCCTTTGCGCGCTGCAATACGGCGCGGCATGCTTCGCTCATATAACCCTTGCGCCAAGCCTCTTTGCGCAGGCCGTAGCCGAGGTCGGCGCAGCATTTTCCTTCGTCGATGCCGTTGAGCGACACATAACCGATCACCGTTTGGGACGTTTTCTCTACGATCGCATAACGGTAGGCAATCTTTTTTTCATACTCCGGAAGGATAGTGTGCGCCAGATATGCCTGGCCTCATCCATCGAGCGCAGCGGAAACCACGGCAGAAAAGTGTTGACCTCCAAATCGCTGTAAATCCGGAATACATCCTCCAGGTCATCGTGTTGAAATTTTCGCAGGATGAGTCGCTCCGTTTCCAGCCGCGGCGTATTTTCCTGTTTTAACACCCCGAACAACACCCTTTTCTGATTTCTATACGATCTTTTTACACGTCTCCATTCTAAATCAAAACAGGCGGGGTTTACAAGCCCCGCCCGTTCCAAAAATCATCCGATTTAGGAATGCTTCTGCGCGCGCTCATAAGCGCCCTCCATCGCGGCCACCAGCGCGAGTTTTTTGCCGGACATAAAACGCACCATCGCGCCGCCTGCCGTACAGACGTAATCAATTTTGGAAATATCCGCAAGCTTTGTGGCAGAGCTGACCGTGTCGCCCCCGCCGATGACGGAATAGCCGGGCGCGTTGGCCACGGCGTTCCAAATGGCGCGCGTGCCCGTTTCAAACAGCGGGTTTTCATACACGCCCGCCGGGCCGTTGGCAAAAATCGTGCCCGCTTGGGCGATGACCGCGCTGTAGGCCGCGATCGTCTTTGCGCCAAGGTCGCAGAAGGATATCTCCGCGGGCAGGGCTTCCACCTTGATCTCTTCGCGCTTACCGTCCCGCTCGAAGGCGAGATCCATCGGCAGCTCGAACACGTCGGGGAAGCGGCTGAGCAGCCCCTTCGCCTGATCGACGAAGCACCACAGGTCGCGGGCCTTGAGGAACTCCTCCGTCGTATTGCCAAGCTTTACGCCCTGTGCAAGCAGCATCACCTGCCCAGTCACGCCGCAGGCAAGGATTTTATCCGCCGTGCCGTTGGCGCACACAGCCTCCATCATGCCAAAGGCGTCGGAAATCTTCGCGCCGCCGAGCACGAAAACCGCGGGCTTTTTGGCCCCATGCAAAACGTTATAGAGCGCCTTGTATTCATCAAAGAGCAGAAAGCCGGCCGCCGTGGGCAGCACCTGCTGAAAAGCGGTCATGCTCGGGCAGTTGCGATGCGCGGCAGAGAACGCGTCGTTGACATAGAGGTCAACCAGCGGCGCAAGCGTGCGCACAAGCCAGGTATCGAGCATTTCACAGGGCTGAAGCTTGACTTCCTTTTCAAAGCCGCTGATCTCCTCGCAAAGATAGCGCAGGTTGCCGAGCAGGATGCACTCCCCCTCCCGCAGCGCGTTGACCGCTTCGCATGCGGCGGGGCCGCACACGTCGTCGATATATTTGACCTCGCGCCCGGAGAGGATGGTGAGCTTCTCCGCGTGCTCTTTGAGCGGGATCAGATTTTGATAATCGAGCGTATCGCCCTGATGGGCGATGATCGCCACCTTCGCGCCGCCGTCGAGCAGGTAGCACAGCGTCGGCAGGCTCTTTTTTATGCGATTATCATTGACGATCCGTTTTGTCTGCGGGTCGATGGGCGAATTGATATCAAGGCGCAGCAGCACCCGCTTGCCTGCTACGTCCATGCCGTTCAGCGGCGTCATTTTTACTTCCATTTTCCAATCCCCAAATAACGGTTTGTTTCAGCCGTGCCGGCTTCGCGGTTTGTCTGCATCCCCATGCAGGCGCGCACGCCATCCATCGTTTCCGGGATAGTCACGCTCTCCTGCGGAATGTTGATGGCAAACATGATATCGTCGCCGGTTTCGACGATGCTGTCCTCCCACAGGGCGATCTCATACATATCGCCGCGCGGGTTACCGAGGTCGCGCGCATATTTGAAGAGCGACGCGTTGCCGAGGAAGCCCTCGTCCGTGGATACAACGCGGATACGCGGGTGGTCGTTGAACGCCTTGAGCGCCATTTCCTTTGTAATCTTCTCCTTGCCGTGCGCGACGACCGTGATGATGTGGCCGTGCGTCACCGGCGTGTGGATGAGAATACCCGTGGCCGCCACGTGCGGCATGATGGTCATGAGGTCAACGGCCTGATGGCTCGGCGCCTTATCGATGCGCAGGGCATTGGTCAGCCCTCTGTGATAATCGCCGGGGTCCGCCACGCGGCGCACGATCGTGATCGCCACGCGCTCCATGCCATAGGCGCGGTCCAGGCAATCCACCGCGCGGATCAGGCCGGTGGTGTTGCAGCTCGTCAGCTTCAAAAACTGCTTCTCCACGCCCTTTTCAAAGTTTGCGTAGCCGTGGAAAAACACGTCGGCCACGTCGTTTTTTTCGCCGCCCTGGAAGATGGCCTTTTTGCATACTGCTCATAGAGCGCGCGGTTTTTCGCGCCCACGCCTGCGTTGGTCGCGTCGAGCAGCACATCGCACTGCTGAATGAGATCCGTAATCGTGCCGGAAACCGGGATGTCGAGCGCGTCGAATTCCGCGCGATGATCCTCCATAGAGAGATAGAGGGCATAGGGCATCCCCTTCTCCTTGAGCGCGCGGATGGCGAGGGTGGGAGCCACGTCCGCCACGCCGACGAGTTCCATATCACCCTGTAGAGCGACTCCGTCCGCAAGCCGCTGGCCAATGGTGCCATAGCCCACGACGCCGACTTTTACTTTATCCATAGAAAAATACCTCCTTCTGATATGTAAACGTTTGCGCCAATATGATAGCACAAGCCCGCCATGATGACAAGCAAGGATTTTAAATAATTTCCCTCCTGCGGCGCTCTCTTCGCCGATTTTACAAACGAAGGCCCTTCACATCTTTGACCCGGGAGAGGATGACCCGGCTGCTCACGCGCACAACGCCGGGCAGGCCGTCGATTTCGCGCAGAAGCGATTCCAACTCCTCCTGCGATGCGGCAACGGCATGCACATGCAGGCAGCAGTTCCCGCTCATGCGATAAATCTGCGTAATGGTCTCATTGCGGCAAAGCCGCTCTTCAATCTCCTGCAAACGCGCGGGCTCCGCCTCGATTTCAAAATAGCATGAAACCGCTCCGCTGATTTTTTGCGGGTTAATAATCGTGGTATACTCTTCAATAATCCCCTTTTTTTCCAGCGCATCGATGCGGGCCTTCACGGCAACACGCGATATGCCGATTCTTTCCCCGATCTCGGAATAGCTGTAGCGTGCGTTTTCAATCAGCAGGGTTAATATTTTCTGATCCAGCCTGTCAAGTTGATCCAGATACATGCGCATCGCTCCCTTTTCTTGTCAATGATTCATTGATTAATCACATAGTATAACACAGTTCTCTTTTAACCACAAATAGAAATATCAAATTTGACGTTTGTTAATATATATGCTATTATTATAAATAATATGTAATCTGTATATTTCATAACGGACGTGAAGCGAATGCAGCAAGATCTGACTACAGGGAATATCACCGGCAGGCTTTTACAGTTTGCGCTACCGATGATGCTCGGCAATCTGCTCCAGCAGCTCTATAATGTGGCGGACACCCTGATCGTAGGCCGTTTTCTGGGCGCGGACGCGCTCGCCGCGGTCGGCTCCTCCTATACGCTGATGACCTTTCTGACGTCGGTCCTGCTGGGCCTCTGCATGGGCAGCGGCGCCGTTTTCTCCATTCAGTTTGGCAGGCATGACACAGAGCGGCTAAAACACAGCGTTTCCCTTTCCTTTCTCTTAATTGCCGCCGTCACTTTTCTATTGAATGCAGGGGCGCTTTGCGGGCTGAATGGGATTATCCGCCTGCTCCGGGTGCCGGCGCAGGTGACGGGGCTGATGAAAGGCTACCTGAAAATCATCTTCTGGGGAATCGGCGCCACGTTCTGCTACAACTTCTTCGCCTGCCTGCTGCGTTCCATCGGAATTTCTACGATCCCACTCCTATTTCTAGGGGGAGCCGCCATCCTCAACATCGCGCTTGATCTGCTCTTTGTCCTTCAATTCCACTGGGGCGTTCGAGGCGCGGCGGCGGCTACCGTGATCGCGCAGGCGCTCTCCGGGGCGGGGCTTGCCGTTTACACGCTGACCGCCTTTCCCCAGCTGCGTGTATCAAAACGCCATTTGAAATGGGATAGGGTAATCCTGCGCGATATTGCGAGCCTATCGCTTCTGACCTGTGTCCAGCAATCCATCATGAATTTCGGTATTCTGATGGTGCAGGGGCTGGTCAACAGCTTCGGCCGGTTATTATGGCAGCCTTCGCCGCCGCAGTAAAAATCGACTCCTTTGCCTATATGCCCGTGCAGGATTTTGGGAACGCCTTCTCCACCTTCATTGCCCAAAACTACGGCGCAGGCGAAAAGGAGCGCATTCGAAAGGGAATCCGCAGCGCGGCGGCCTGCTCCATGGTGTTTTGCCTTGCAGTCAGCGCAGCGGTCTGCCTCCTGGCCCGCCCGCTGATGGGGCTGTTTGTCTCCCCCGCGGAGACGCAGATTATCGCCGCCGGGATGCGCTATCTGCGGATCGAAGCGTCCTTTTATTGCGGCATCGGCCTTTTATTCCTACTCTATGGTTTTTACCGAGCGATCCAAAAGCCCGGCGTTTCCGTTGTGTTGACGGTGATCTCCCTCGCACGCGGGTTGCGCTCGCCTATGCGCTCTCCGCCATCCCATCAATCGGCGTGACGGGGATCTGGGTCTCCGTTCCGATCGGATGGCTGCTCGCGGACTTAGCCGGAATCCTTTTCTATCCCTTCCTTTCGCGCAGGGCGCGGAAAAACGCTTCCCCCGCGCTGTATCGGTAGAATCGGCGCGTTCAAACCAGCCTGCTTCCATCAATTCGTTCATTGCCGCCGGAATTTTGCGGAATTTTTTGTAATTTCCGCTTGTTCCGGCGGTAAAGTTATGCTATGATGATTTTAGTCATGCAAACGTTTACGATAAAAGAGGAGGTACCCTATGAAACAGCTCAATATCGGCATCATCGGCGCCGGGCGGATCGGCAAGCTCCACGCGCAGTCCATTACATACGCCGTGCCCGCTGCGCGCGTTTACGGCATCACGGACGTCCGCACAGATGGGCTACCGGAGCTCAAAGAGAAGTTCGGCATTGAAAAAATTTATGCATCCATAGACGACATGCTCGCGGACGATCAAATCGACGCGGTGCTCGTCTGTTCCTCCACGGATACGCACGCGGATATTGCCATCCAGGCGGCCAAGGCGGGGAAGCACATCTTTTGCGAAAAGCCCGTGGACCTCACGCCCGAAAAGGTGGAGGCCGTGCTCAAAGCAGTCGAACAAGCGGGCGTCAAATTGCAGGTGGGCTTCAACCGCCGCTTTGACCACAACTTTGCGCGTCTGCGCGAGCTGGTCGATCAGGAGAAGATCGGTAAACTGGAGCTTGTCAAGATCACCTCCCGCGACCCGGAGCCGCCACCCGCGGAATACGCGGCGAGCTCGGGCGGCATGTTCCTCGATATGACGATCCATGATTTCGATATGGCGCGCTTTCTGGCGGGCAGCGATATCGAATCGCTCTATGTGCAGGCCGCCTGCCTCGTGGATCCCGCCATCGGGGGAGGCGGGCGACGTGGATTCCGCCGTTATCACCCTGAAATTCAAAAACGGCGCGCTCGGCGTGATCGACAACAGCCGCCGCGCGGCCTACGGCTACGACCAGCGCATCGAGGTATTCGGCTCCAAGGGCGCGGCGCAGGCGCAGAACGACACGCCCACCACCGTTACGCTCGCCACGCAGAATGGCGTGATGGGCGACAAACCGCTCTATTTCTTCTTGGAGCGGTACATGCAATCCTTCCGCGATGAGATGATCGCGTTTGTGGACGCGGTGCTTTACGACCTGCCTACGCCCACAACGGGGGAAGATGGGCTGCAATCCATCCTCGTCGGTCTCGCGGCGAAGAAGAGCGTGGCGGAAGGCCGGCCGGTGGAGCTGTGCGAAGTATACGGTGAATAATGTCCTGCAAAAATCTCTGTTTGTATCATCTAAAATCTAATCTCTGCAATCTGTAATCGGAGGTTTTATTATGCATATCAAAGGCCCGAAAGAATATCCGTTCGCTATACGCCAATTACCACAATGGGCGATCAGGAGCAGAACACGCGCATGGATTTTGGCCTGCTGCGCCTCGCGCCCGGTCAGCGTTTTACCGAAGCGCAGCATCTGGAGCGCGCCTATTTGCTCATTCACGGCGAGGTCACCCTCGAATGGGATGGCGAAAAGCAGACGGTCTCGCGCGAAAACTGCTTTGATTTCTCCCCTTGGGTGCTGCATGTGCCAAACGACGTGGAAGTGACCATCACCGCGGGGGCGGACAGCGAATTGACCGTTCACCGCACCGATAACGAAACCATGTTTGACGCGAGGCTCTACACCCCGGAGGAATGCGCCAGCGAGGAGCGCGGCAAGGGCACAATGCGGGAGGCCTCCACGCGGATTGTGCGCACGGTGTTCGATCATTCCAATGCGCCGTATGCCAACCTGGTGGTGGGCGAGGTAATCGGCTTCCCCGGCAAGTGGTCGAGCTACCCGCCGCACTGGCACCCGCAGCCGGAGATCTATTTTTACCGCTTTCTGCCGGAAAACGGCTACGGCTTCGCGGAGCTCTCGGAGGACGTGGTCAAAACGCACAACAATAGCACAGTGCTGATCACCAAAAAAGAGACGCATCCGCAGACTACCGCGCCGGGCTACGCGATGTGGTACCTATGGGTGATCCGCCACCTGGAGAACGACCCGTATATCACGCCGACCTTCCTCCCGGAGCACCTGTGGGTGACAGAGCCGGGCGCGGAGATGTGGCCCCCTGAAAAATGACAAAAAGGAAAGCGCCGAGACGATTCGAGACGATTCCCTTCGCTTCCCTTTCCCTTCACTTAAAACAGAGGTGATCTTATCATGAAGCTAACCATGGCGCAGGCCCTTGTGAAATTTCTCGATAACCAGTACGTCTGCTTCGACGGGCGGGAGGAGAAATTTGTAAACGGCGTGTTCGGCATTTTCGGCCACGGCTGCGTGGTCGGCATCGGGCAGGCGCTCGAGCAGGGCGGCCACAGCCTCACCTATTACCAGGGCCACAACGAGCAGGGCATGGCGCACGCCGCCATGGCCTATGCAAAGCAGAACCGCAGGCGCAAATTATTGCCTGCACCTCCTCCATCGGCCCCGGCGCGCTGAATATGGTCACCGCCGCCGGCACGGCCACGGCCAACCGTATCCCGCTGCTGCTCCTGCCGGGCGATACCTTTGCCTGCCGCCAGCCGGACCCTGTGCTCCAGCAGATTGAGCAGACGGGCTGCTATGAGACCACTGCCAACGACGCGTTCCGCGCCGTGTGCAAATATTGGGACCGCATCGCCCGCCCCGAGCAGCTCATGACGGCGGCGATCAACGCAATGCGTGTGCTCACGGACCCGGCCGAGACGGGCGCAGTCTGCCTTGCCATGCCGCAGGATGTGGAGGGCGAAGCGTTCGACTACCCCGATTACTTCCTGCAAAAGCGCGTGTGGTATCTGGACCGCCGCCTCCCCGTTGCCCGGGAAATCGAAGCGGCGGTAAAGCTGATCGCAAACGCAAAGCGTCCCCTGCTCATCGCGGGCGGCGGCGTGACCTACAGCGAGGCGGAGGATGCGCTGCTCGCGTTCGCCGAGCGCTTCTCCATCCCCATCGGGGAGACGCAGGCGGGCAAGGGCCAGCTCCGTGGGACCACCCGCTCAACCTAGGCGGCAATCGGCGTGACGGGCGGCGCGGCGGCAAACGCGCTCGCCAAGGAGGCCGATCTCGTCATCGCAGTGGGCAGCAGGTTGACGGATTTCACCACCGCCTCCAAATGGGGCTTTCAGCACCCGGATGTGAAGCTGCTCGGCGTCAACGTCTGCGCTTTCGACGCATTGAAGATGGATGCGCAAACGGTCATCGCGGACGCGAAGGAAACGCTCTCCGCCCTCCTCCCCGCCCTGGCGGAAACGGGCTATCAGGCACAGTGGGGCGGGCGAATCCGGGAAGTGAAGGATGCATTCACTGCGGAGGTCGACCGCCAGTATGCCGTTGATCTGCCGGAGGGCCTTTCCCAGACGCGCGCGCTTGGGGAAATCAACCGGGCGATCGCGCAGGATTCCATCATCGTCGGCTCTTCGGGCAGCCTGCCGGGCTGTTTGCAGCGGCTGTGGCGACCGGGCGCAAAGCACACCTACCATCTGGAATACGGCTTCTCCTGCATGGGCTACGAGATCTGCGGCGCGCTGGGCGTGAAGCTCGCGGAACCGGAAAAAGAGGTTTACGCCATGGTGGGCGACGGCAGCTTTCTGATGCTGCACAGCGAGCTTTACACCGCCGTGCAGGAGGGCGCGAAGATCAACGTTCTGCTCTTTGACAACACGGGCTGGGGCTGCATCGAAAACCTGCAAAACGAGCAGGGCACCGAAACCTTTGGCACGCGCTTTACGCGCCGCAACCCGGAAACAGGCCTGCTCGACGGGGCTGTTGTGCCCATTGACTTTGCCAAGTGCGCGGCGGGCTACGGCTGCAAAACCTACACGGCCACAAATGTGGAGGAGCTGCGCGCGGCGCTGGCGGACGCAAAACGGCAGACCGTGCCGACGCTCATCGACATCAAGGTTGTCCACGGCAGCATGAGCCATGGGTACGACGCATGGTGGCGCGTGGGCGTGGCGGAGGTTTCCGCAAGCGAAACCGTGCAAAAGGCCTACGGCGCGATGCAGGAAAACATCAAAAAAGCGCGGTTATATTAAACATACAATAAAGAGGGGTTGTATACCAATGCTGGACGCAAACAAAGTCCGCCTGGCCATCGCGCCGATCGCGTGGACGAACGACGACCTGCCCGACCTCGGCGCGGAGAATACCTTTGAGCAGTGCATCAGCGAGATGGCGCTCAGCGGTTTTACCGGCAGCGAGATCGGCAACAAATATCCAAAAGATGTCGAAACGCTCAAGCAGAAGCTTGCAATCCGCGGGCTGCAAATCTGCAACGCCTGGTTCTCCTCCACCCTGCTCTCCGAGGGATATGACGCGACGATCAAAGCTTTCATCGAGCACCGCGATTTTCTCCACGCGCTGGGCGCAAAGGTGATCGGAGCTCTGAGCAGGGCAACAGCATCCAGGGCAAGCCCGTGAGCATCTTTGGCGACAAGCCGGTTTATTCCGAGGAGGAATGGGCGCTCGTCGCGCGCGGCTTCAACGAGATGGGCCGGCTCGCGCGGGAAAAGGATATGATATTCACTGTGCACCACCACATGGGCACGGGCGTGCAGACCGAAGAAGAGATCGACCGGCTGATGGAGCTGACCGATCCGAATTTGGTCTACCTGCTCTATGACACGGGCCACCTCGCCTTCTCCGGCGAGGATGCGCTGCGGGTGCTCCGGAAATATGCGAAGCGCGTCAAGCACGTGCACCTCAAGAGCGTGCGCAACGACGTGGTGGCAAAGGCAAAAGCCGGGGGCTACTCCTTCCTCGACGCGGTGCGCGCAGGCGCGTTCACGGTGCCGGGCGACGGCGATTTCGACTTCCAGCCGGTGTTCGACATCCTCGCGGAGAATGGATACGAGGGCTGGGTGGTCGTGGAGGCCGAGCAGGACCCGGCAAAGGCGAACCCGTTTGAATACGCCGTGATGGCGAGGGAGTATATCCGCAGGACGGCAGGGTTGTAAGCCACAGAAGAAAATACCATCAAACGATGCCCGGCGCGTTCATGGTGAACCGCGCCGGGCATTTGCCTTTGTTGAACTTTATGCTTTAAAAACGATTTCCGGTCTCATCTTCGATATACACAACATAAGTCCATTCCTTGTAATAACGGCTCCACATATAATTAATCGAATAGCTTTTTCCACTTTCCATTCTTTGAAAACGGTCTTCACTTAACCGAATCCTCTGCTCTCCGACCATGACATAATATTTCCCATCCTCTGCAATTTTTCGTGATCCGTCCGGAATCTCTTTCGTAGAATGGAACCCCTGTGAAAACGCAAAAACAGAGAAGCAGGTGAACGAAACGGCCAGCACAGTTCCGATAGAAAGCACCTTCTTCAATGCACCTTTTGGTTTGATATCGTTTATGCCACATAAATAGAGCAGCCGAATCCAGAGCAACACCTCGATCGGGATTACGATAAGACCAAGATTGGCTATCACCGCAATGATTTCCGTTAGGTAAAAAGCGGTTTCCTCAAACACGCCGAAAGCGACGCCGAGCAGGGCGAGTACTTCCACGGCGCAGGAAGCGATCAGTGCGATCGACATCTTTTGTTTTTCCTTGAGATAATTCATTTCCTCGTTCACTAAACCATTCCTCCATCCCCAACAAGCCTATCAAATAGCCGCTCATTTAGCCTGCCGCAGAACACTTAAAACTGATTGCCCTCTTTATCTTCAATAAATTGAACATCCGACCAGCCAGTGAAGAAACGATTCCAATTGTAGTCAATCACATATAACTCGCCTTCCTTGATCCGGTTATACTGTTCTTCCGTCACCTTAAGCTTTTGTTTTTGACTACCTGCAATAATATAATATTTTCCATTCGTCTCAAGCTTTTTTACACCATTCACAAATTCCATATTAGAATGTACGCTCTGTGAAAACACAAAACCAGAAAAAATCGTAAACAGGAGCGAAAATACGACAAATACTGATAACGCTTTGGAGAATTTCGACTTCGCTTGCAAGCCTTCTTTTTTGCACAGGCGGATCAGCCGCAGCCAGATAAACAACTCAAGGGGAATGATCAGCATGCCAATCCACACGATAACTGCCAAACACTCATGCAGATAAAACGCCGTCTCCTGAAACAATCCGCCCGCGACCCCCAGCAGGGACAGCACTACTGCGGCACAGGAAACGATCAGCGCGATCGACATCTTTTGTTTTTCTTTGAGATAATTCATTTCCATCTAGAAATCTTCTCCCAACGCTCGGCTTTTTTAACGCATTCATACGCGTCGATAATTCCTCCCGACATCACTTGATTTTGTAGTGCATTCAGCTTTTTCGTACCCGCTTTCAGCACGGTTGCGATCTCCGCCGCATTCAATGCGGGGTTGGCGCTTTTCACCAAGGCCGCAATCCCGGTGACGCAGGCGGCGGCAGCGGAGGAGCCGCCGCTGTAGATAACGCTGCCGTCCGGCGTTAAGCCAAGATATCCTTGCCTGGCGCGGCGATGTCGGCCTCCCGCCCGTAACCTGAGAGTTCACAGATATTTCCCCGGTTGTCTGCCGCCGCAACGCACAGCACATTCTCCAGAGGGAAACAGGCCGGGTAGACGGGCGTTCGCGCCAAATCAGCGTCATATTTTCCGGCGGAACAGACAAACAGGATATCGCCGTATCGTTTCATAACCGCTTCCAATTTTGCATTGTAGTTCGTTGAATCCCAACTGCAATTGATGATCCGAACGCCGAGCGCATGCGCGTATTCGATTGCCGCGATCGCATCGTTGAGGTCGCCCGAAGAGCCGCTCATGAATTTCAGCGGCACGATGGTCACGCCGGGCGCAATGCCGGCCATAGGGGAACCCTCCGCATGGGAGGCCGCAATGATGCTCGCAAGATAGGTGCCGTGATGGTCGTGGAGATAGCTGTCAAAAACAGATGCGCTGCCGCCGAAGAAATCCCAGCCATGGAGGTCGTCGATATAACCGTTCTGGTCGTCGTCGCGCCCATTTTGCTTTTCAACGGGGTTTTTATAAATGCTGGCTGAAAGCGCCGGGCTTTCAATCTGGAGCCCGGTATCCAGAATGCCTACGAGCACTTCCGGCGAGCCTTTGGTTATTTCCCACGCTTTCAGAATATTGAGGTCCACTTCGCTGCGGCCCTTGATCCCTTCGATTGCCTGCCCGTGATTCCGAAGCGCCCATTGCTGCTCAAAGGAAGCGGGTAAATTGGATAGGGAATTTTTCTGATGCTGCATTATCAAAACCAATATGGCAATGATGCCTAACATGCACAACACGGCAATGGCCGATGATATGATGTATTTTCTACGTTTTGTCATGGAAAACCAGCCGCCTATCTCCCCTCAAATACTTTATAATCTACACGTTTAAATAATCTTGAAGCTGGATTGACTCACGAAATCCAAAATCGAAATTTATACCAGCCCCGCCTCCCCCTCCTCCGATTGATACGCCTCCGCCTGTTACCGTAAACACACCATGCCCATATTTTGATTCTATGCGGGCCGAGAGATCTCTTCTGGAATTTTGAAAAACCGTACAGGCGGCGTAGCCGGATGAAATCAGATCAAAAAACAAGCCGTGGGACGCCCTTTGCCAAAAGGTGAAGACCAGCCTTTGTTTGGAACAACCTCCATCTGCGCGGTCCGGACGGAGCTTTGATTTGGCCCTCTCAATTCCACTTCACACATTTCATTCATAGAATCCATATCGCAGCCCCAGGAGATCGCAATTTTATCTTTCAATACGGACACAATGGGATCTGACATCCATTGAAAACCAATATGCACAAAATAAGAAACCGGTTTTTTGGTTTCCGCCCGGTTATCGTAGATTACCCAGGCATATTTTAATGTGGAAGTGCTGATGAGGGAGGCTGAAGTTGTGACTTGGTCCTCCTGCTTCACCTGTTCCGGGCTTTGATAATCTGATTGCTGCTCCATCGCCATTCTCAACAGCTTGATTTCTTCATCATTTTTTCCATAATATTCTGCCAGTTCCTCATTTGTCATAGCCCGCATGCTTGTAATCATCTGCCGGTTCATCATTATATCCTCTTCACGGAAGCCGACGCATCGCAACTGCTCATCCGTAGCATTTACCAGCAATTCCATCATGCTCAATTCATCAATTGGGCTGACAACTGTTCGGAGCGATACCGATTCGGGGCAAGTTTTGATTTTAGAGGCCAGCTCCAATTTCTGCGCATCCTTCATCGTATGCAATAAATTTTGGGGATATCCGAACTCAACCATTATCCGCTCCGCGTCCTTCACCGCTAAAACCGCATAGCATCGTTCTTCATCGAAGCCATAAGCCGCCAGCAGAGATGATGCGAGCACAAGGAGCGAACATCCGACACATGCAATTGCTTTCCACCATTTTTTATGCCTTCCCAACCCAATCTCTCCATTTTTAAATATTTATTTACCTAGAAATCCATCTCTTTCCCCAAATCCATATGATTTTTACCCTGTATTTGATGATAATGTATGATTATAGTATATAAAACTGGATTGTTTTGTCAATGCTATTTCCCTCCCATCCTCCCTTTTTCCATTTGAGCCTAGGCGGCGAACGCTTGCATTCCCAACACAATTGCGATAAACTAAACAAGCAACCAGAACGGTTCCAAAAGAGAAACAGAAAACGAAAAAACAATGAGGTGACAATTTGAACCCCGGAGACTGTAAAAACAAAACCTGCAACCACTATGAAACCTATCTGCAAATTTTGCGCGCGGAGCTCGTGCCAGCATTGGGCTGCACGGAGCCAATTGCAATCGCCTATGCCGCTGCCGTGGCGCGCAGGGTGCTGGGCGAAATGCCCAAGCGCATCATCGCCGCTTGCAGCAGCAACATCATCAAAAACGTGAAGAGCGTGATCGTGCCCACCACCGGCGACCTGCGCGGCATTGAGGCAAGCACGATCCTGGGCGCGGTTGCGGGCGCGCGGACCGTGAACTGGAGGTGCTCTCCTGCGTGCAGCCGGAGGATGTGGAGCAGACGCGCCGCCTGCTGGAAAGCGGTATGTGCAAAACAGAATTGCTGCGCAGCGATTCCTGCCTGCATATCCGTATCACAGCGGAGAGTGAAGCGCACACGGCGATGGTTGAAATCCGGGATGAGCACACCCGCATCATCCGCGTAGAGCGCGACAGCGAGCCGCTCTATACGGCACAGCCCGATGAGCAGAAAGACTGTGCGGACTATCAATCGCTCAACGTGGCGGATATTTATGCGTTTGCACGCACGGTGCAAATCGAAGAAGTCCAGGAAATCCTGGATCGCCAGATCACTTACAATCTCAAAATCGCTGAGGAGGGGCTTGCGCATTGTTACGGTGCGAGCGTGGGTGTGACACTGCTGAAAAGCTACGGCGATGATATTAAAAATGTGGCGCGCGCCTTCCCCGCCGCCGGGAGCGACGCGCGCATGAGCGGCTGCGAGCTTCCGGTCGTGATCAATTCCGGAATGGTCTGCGACGGTGCGAAAGCGAGCTGCGCGGCTAAGATCGCATCGGCGGTCGGAGCGGGACTGCTTGGGATGGGAGATGTACCGACAGGGAAGCCAGTTTGTAGGCGGAGACGGAATCGTGACAAAGGGCGTGGAGAAAACGATCATGAATGTGGGAGATCTGGCGAGGAGAGGAATGGCACAGACAGACAAGGAAATCATTCAGATCATGCTCCGTTAAATAGGATGCCGGAGAGAACAACGGAGAAAAGCAGAAGAAGCGTAACCGAGCGGGAAATAAAAAAGTTTCCCACCCGGTTGCGCCATATTTTTACAATAAAAGATATAAAAATAAACACTAAGAAATAAAATAATTACTCGGCTTTGTCTGCATATTCATTCGCCAAGGCGATAAATTTTTCCGGATGCGTCGGGTACCACTCGGCAAATGTGCTTCCGTCAGCAGAGATTTTCCGACCTAGGGCGGCAAGAAATTCTGGTATCACAGTTTCCAAGATGACCGCGGCATCGGTGCCGAGTCGAAGTTCGGAAGCATTGGCGCATCCGTTGACGAATAATTTAAAAGCGGACTCCATTTTGCCGTTTACTTTTTTGGAGTGTCCGGCAAAACCGATCGCACCGGCTTGATGTGTTCCGCAGCTGGATGGGCATCCG